>OJMM01000006.1_pt1 | contig 149691 bp, 162 predicted proteins | sample 1597231 | NCBI WGS metagenome assembly OJMM01 (sample SAMEA2452128, study PRJEB22498) | human gut metagenome | reverse complement strand
TGATGTAGAATTAAATTATAGATAAGTGGTGCGGTTGAAATTACAAAAAAGAAAATTACCCAATAAAGGGTAATTTTTAATTTGATATCTTAATTATATTTAAATAAGCACTTGTACCATCAGATAAAGTCATTGTTGTACCAGTTGATGCCTTTATTCCAAGACTTACTTCATCTTTATCAGTTAATTTAGTAATTAAACTTCCCATAAAAGTTTCACTGGCGTTAGCTTCAACAGTTTTAACAATTGAAGAACCGTTAATTACATTACTATTTTCAAAAACTTCGAATGTAATAGTTGCAGCTTCACTAGATGAACCTTGAAAGAAGTAATCAATTTGATAGACTCCTGTTTCATTAATATTTAATGTGTTTCCAGTTATGTCAGTTATACCAAAAAGCGGACCCAAATTAGATAATGGAACTACTTCTTCGGTATTAGCCTCAAGCGTTATAGCATCTCCATTGATTGAATACTTTCTCCCATAAACACCAATGGCTGCTGGTCCTGCTGGTCCAGTATCTAGATTTAATAATTCTACTTTTTAAATTTTAAGAATTTAACCCTAGGAAAAGCATTTAAAACTCTTCTCTTTAATAACTTTTTCTTTATTTTTTCATTAATTAATTCTCTAATTTCTGTAGTTGAATCAGAATCAAATTTTTTGATTTTATTTTTAATATCAAAAGTTACAATAAGCGATGTAATAAAATCAAAAACAAATATAACTAAACATATAACACTTATTATAATTAATAATTTAGGATTTAGTTTTCCTAATAAATTAACTAACCAAGGATTAATTAAGTAAATTAATAAAAGACTTAAAAATCCAAAACCTAATCCATTTTTTAAACAAACACGGCCGTTTATATTAAATTTTGAATTAGAGTAATCCCACCATCTAGCATTAAATAATTTTTCCATATTGAAACTAATCATGTATTCAATAAATGTACATATAAAAATTGCAAGTAAAAAAACTGTTAATGGATTATCTTTGTATTGTGTTAGATAAAGGGCCATTATTAAAGCACTATAACCATAAATCGGAATATAAGGCCCTATTAAAAAACCTCTATTAATAAATTTTTTTGTTCCTATGTAAACATAAGTAACTTCAACAAACCATCCGATTACTGAATATATAAAAAATAGTAAAAAATAAAATAAAAAATTCATTCAATCACTTCCAAAAAACATTATAACATATTATAAATTCAATAACAAATTGTTTTGTAAAAATATGTCAAGCCATTGTAGATAAAATGTATTTTAAAAAGTTAAAATACATTTTGATTTTTGTTTTATTAAATCATCCAGTAGGTCCAATTGGTCCAATTACTCCTAAACATGGAGGTTTTAGTTTTTGCGCTTTTTTTATTTTGCAAATGGCTTTATCATATATAGATTTATTAATAATATCACCTCTCTTTACTATAAGTTATGTACAAACTAAAATTTTGAATGTGCATGTATAATGTTTTAAAAAAATTGCTTTAAATTTTATATTTTGATATTATATAAATGGTGGTTATATGTCAAAGGTGAGTAATGTTTTAAATATGTTAGAATACTTAAGTACTGGTAGAAAGTATAGTATCAAAGAATTGGCTGAAAAGTTAGAAGTTACGCCTAGAATGGTAAGAGTATATAAAGATGAATTAGAAAAAGCAGGTATTTATGTAGACACTATAAAAGGAATGTATGGTGGGTATATTTTAAATCAAAACATAACTGTTCCTAAAAGATTTATAGAACCAAAACCTATAGTTTTTGAAAATAAAGAATTTTATAATACGCTTAGTAAAGCAATTAAAGAAGAAAGAAAATGTTATATTGAATACTATTCTAAAAATAATGATGTTTCAAAAAGAATCATCCATCCCTATGCTTTAATATTACTTAATAATCAATTAGGAGTAGCCGCTTATTGCGAGTTAAAAGATGAAATTAGACATTTTTATTTAAAAAGAATAAAAATGATTAAAATATTAGATAAATTTTAAAACTGACATATATATTTCCTCTTCTTTTGATAATATTGAGATTAAGAGGTGTTTAAAGTGAATATTACTTATGTAACAGGAAATTATGGAAAGTATTTAGGAGTAAAAAAAATTTTTTCTCAAAATGAACTTTCTCTTTCTTTTTTTGAATGTGATTTAGATGAACCAAATATTAATGATATTGATGTTATATCAAAAGCTAAGGTAATTTCTGCTTATAAATTATTAAATAAACCTTGTTTTGTAATTGATAGTGGATTTTATATTGAAGATTATCCTTTAAAACCAAATTATCCAGGTGCGTTTGTAAAACGAAGTGGTATTAGTAGCAATATTGATGAATTGTTGAAAACAATGGAAAATGTAGATAATAGAAAATGTAAATTTGTTGATTGTCTAACATTTTACGATGGAGAAGATTTTTATACATTTCATGGATTAAGTGAAGGAAATTTATCTTATACTAAAAAAGGGAAAACCAGTTATAGCAATTTATCAAATTTATGGTATGTATTTATTCCTAATAATTGTACTAAAACATTGGCAGAAATGAACGAAGAAGAAAGAGAAAATAGATGTGATAATCACACATCGGCAACTTTAGAGTTTGTTAATTGGTATAAAAATGTATATTTAAAAAAAGATAAAGTTCTTTGTAAATAAGTTTGCAACTTTTTACAAGTATTTTTTGTAAAGTTTTTAAAAAGTAATTTTTATAAAAAGTATTTGGTGAAATAAAATTTTTACAAGTAAAAGAAATTAGAGCTAATTTCTTTTATTTATAAAAAAGTTTGCATTTATATATAAATTGTGGTATAATCATTCGGTCGGAAGTGATTTTATGGAAAAAAAGAATATAGCAATTATTGCCCATGTTGACCATGGCAAAACAACACTAGTTGATAAGTTATTATCAAGTTCAGGTACATTTAGAGATAATGAAACTGTAGTAGATAGAGTAATGGATTCAAATGACATTGAAAGAGAAAGAGGAATTACTATCCTTGCTAAAACAACTGCAATCAATTATAAGAACTATCGAATTAATATATTAGACACACCAGGACATGCTGATTTTGGTGGAGAAGTTGAAAGAATTATGAATATGGTTGATGGTGTTTTATTAGTTGTTGATGCCTACGAAGGAACTATGCCACAAACAAGATTTGTACTTAAAAAAGCTTTAGAAGCAGGAGTAAAACCAATTGTTGTTGTCAATAAAATAGATAAAGATACAGCTAGACCTAAGGAAGTTATTGATGAGGTATTAGAATTATTTATTGATTTAGGAGCTAATGATTCTCAATTAGATTTTCCTATATTATATACATCAGCAATTAAAGGAACAAGTGGATATACATTTACTGAACAACAAAATACTATGGCGCCTATATTAGATACTATTATTGATTATATCCCATCACCTAAAATTGAAGAAGGAAGTCTTCAATTCCAACCAGCATTATTAGATTATAATGATTATGTAGGAAGAATTGGAATTGGTGTTGTAAAAAGAGGAAAAATAAAAGTAAACCAAATGGTATCATGTGTAAGACTAGATGGTAGTATTAAACAATTTAGAATACAAAAATTATATGGTTTTTTAGGATTAAAAAGAATTGAAATAGAAGAAGCCGAAGCTGGAGATATAATTGCAATTGCTGGATTAAGTGATATAAGTGTTGGAGAAACTATTTGTGAAATAGGAAAAGAAGAAGCACTACCTCATTTAAGAATTGATGAACCAACTCTACAAATGGAATTTGGAGTTAATACTAGTCCATTTTGTGGAAGAGAAGGTAAGTTATTAACAGCAAGTAAAATAAGAGAAAGATTGTTTAAAGAAACCGAAAGAGATGTATCATTAAAAGTAAATGACAAAGATAATGAAACTTGGGTAGTAAGTGGTAGAGGAGAACTACACTTAGCTATTTTAATTGAAAATATGCGAAGAGAAGGATTTGAACTTCAAGTTTCAAAACCACAAATCATTGAAAAAGTAATTGATGATATTAGATGCGAGCCATATGAAGATGTTCAAATGGATGTTAGTGATGAGTGTGTCGGTGTTGTAATAGAAGCTCTAGGTCATCGTGGTGGTAAAATGATAAATATGCACAATGTTAATGGAACAACTAGATTAAATTATCAAGTACCATCAAGAGGGTTGATTGGTTTTATGACTGAATTTATGACATTAACTAAAGGATATGGACTATATTCTCATCGTTTTAGTGAATACTTACCTATGAGCGATGGTGAAATTGGAAGTAGAACAAATGGAGTTTTAGTTTCAATGGAAAATGGAAAAGCTACAGCATATTCACTTGGAAACTTAGAAGATAGAGGAGTTATGTTTATCGAACCTGGTACAGATGTATATGAAGGTATGATAGTAGGAGAGAATAATCATGATAATGACCTTGCTGTTAATGTTGTTAAAGGAAAACAATTAACTAATACAAGAAGTGCTGGAAAAGACCATACAGTAGTTTTAAAAAGACCTCGTGTTATGAGTTTAGAAAAATGTATTGATTTTATCAATGATGATGAATTAGTTGAAATCACACCATTGAATTACCGTTTAAGAAAAAGAATATTAAATACTCAAGAAAGAAAAAAATATGATAGTAAAAAATAAAACTTCAGAAATCCTGAAGTTTTACTATGCAAAAAATACTGGGTTATTATTTTCTACTATTTTTTTTGAATTGTTTTGTTCAGTTGTTTGTTCAGTTGTTTGTTCATTTTGTTTGTTAGTTTTAACGTTATTGCTTGAAATATCCACTTTTTTAAATTCATTCATTACTCTAAACATCGTTTTGGCGTTATTAATAATAGGTTTTGCTTGTTTTACAAGTGGAATTGCTTGATTAACAACATTCAAAGTTTTTTGAGTACCACTTAGTATTGAACCCCATTTAATATTACCTAGTAAGCCCCTTAGTCCAGTCCTAGTAGGAACACTAGCCATAGCGTAAGGCATTTGAAAATAAGGATAATAATAATTCATAATCCACCTCTTTAAAATATTATATGGTTTTTTAAAAAAAAGTTTTACATTTTGTGATTTTATGGTATAATCTTTTATAGAGAGTAGAAGAGGGATTGAGTGGTGAGTTAAGTGAAAGTACCAAAGTTTTTGAAACCAATTGTTTTTGTATTAAAATTGCCTATTATGTTGATTAAATATTGCAATATAGGGCTATTTTTCACTTTATATTATTTTATTGATATTGTTTTAAGAATCATAACAGGGTTATTTAAGTATCTATTTATAGGATTTGTAGTAATATGTAGATATTTATATAGATTTATTAGATATGTGGGAATGGGAATAGCTTCTCTTTTAATTGTACCTATTAACTTAATAATTAAATTTATTAAGAACAAGAAACAAAAACAGCAAGAATTATTAAAGAAAAACGAAGAAGCAAAAGAAAGAAATAAATTAATCGAAGAAGAAAATAAAAAACGATTAAAAGAAGTTAAAAAAACAGAATTTGAAGAATTAATTGAACAACAAAAGAACAAAAATATGGCCGAAGATTTAAATAATAATGTTAAGGTATCAGAAAAGAAAACTTTTGGTCAAAAATTAAATGCTTTAGTTGAAAAATTTAACAAGAAAGTCAAAGATTGGTGGGCAAACACACCGTTTGCTAAGAATAAAGCTAAGAAAAACGATATTAATAGACAAGCATTATTATTAGACCTAACAGGTGATGATGCTAAGAAGAGTAATCAAAAAATAACATTTAAATATGTCGCTAAAAGTCCAGAAGGAAATATAATTAAAGGTTATTTCCCTGCTTATTCTAAGGTAGAAGTTCATTCATTCTTGTTAAGTGAAGGTAATGAAGTTTATAGTATTGAAACTAATAAATGGATTCAACAACTTCATCCAGCAGATGTTAATAGTAAATCTAACAAAATAAAAACAAAAGATTTGATTTTCTTTATAACACAATTATCAACATATATTAAAGCTGGTATTCCTTTAGTTGAATCATTAAAAATTTTATCGAGACAATACAAAAATGCTAATTATCAAAGAATCTTTAGATCTTTAATATACGAATTAAGTATGGGTGCAAGCCTATCTGATGCAATGGATAAGCAAGGTGTTGCTTTCCCTAAATTATTAATTAATATGGTTAAAGTATCAGAAATGACTGGAGAACTTCCAGAAGCACTAGATGATATGGCAGAATACTATACTGAAATTGATAGAACAAGAAAACAAATGATAACTGCATTAACTTACCCAGCAATTATCTTTGTAGTTGCAATTGCAGCAATCATATTTATTATGGTTTGGGTAGTTCCAAGATTCGTAACTATTTATAGTAGTATGGAAGGTGCAGAACTTCCTGGCATAACTCAATTTGTATTGAATGCAAGTAAATTTTTACAAGAAAAATGGTTATGGTTAATTTTAGGAATAAGTTTATTTATACTTATATTTGTATATATGTATAAAAATATCAAGTCATTTAGAACGTTTATTCAATATGTAATGATGCACTTACCAATAATTGGCCAAGTGGTTATTTATAACGAGGTCACAATGTTTACTAAAACATTCGCTTCATTACTTGCTCACAATGTATTTATTACAGATAGTATGGAAATTTTAAATAAAATTTCAAATAACGAAATTTATAAGTCATTAATACTAGATACAATTACAAATTTAGCTAAAGGTGAAAAAATTTCATTAGCGTTCAATAATCACTGGGCTTTCCCAGTACCTGCTTATGAGATGATAGTAACTGGTGAGAAAACAGGTCAATTACCTGAAATGATGGATAAAGTAGCTAAGTATTATCAAGAGTTACATGCTAACTCAGTTACAAGAATTAAAACATTTGTTGAACCAATTATGATTTTATTCCTAACAGTTATTGTTGGTGGAATTATATTATCAATCGTTATTCCAATGTTCAACTTATACAATCTTGTACAAAGTTATTAGGAGGGTTTTGATGGAAGTAAGTATTGCAATAGGTTTCCTATTATTAGGAATGTTATTTGGCTCATTCTACCACGTTGTTGGATATAGAATGTCTAAGGGTGAATCTTTTGTATTTCCACCTAGTCATTGTCCTAACTGTAATCATAAATTAGGACCGTTAGAGTTAATACCGGTCCTTTCTTTTTTGTTACAAAAGGGAAAATGCAAAGAATGCAAAGCTAAAATATCTTGGTTTTATCCAATCGCTGAATTATTGTGTGGAATATTATTTATGCTTTGTTATTTATCATTTGGATTAAGTTTAAAATTATTAATAGCTCTAACTTTTATTTCTATGTTAATCATAATAATATTTAGTGATATTTATTATATGATTATTGAAGATAAAGTTTTAATCTTTTTCGGAATTTTATTAATAATTGAACTTTATTTCTTAAAAGGATTTCAAGGTTTATTATATTCTCTATTAGATGGTGCAATCTGTTTTGTAGTAATGTTATTGATTAAATTATTAGGCGATAAAATGTTTAAAAAAGAATCGATGGGTGGTGGAGATATAAAGTTAATGTTTATAATTGGATTGGTACTTGGATGGGGATTAGGTTTAATAAACATCTTTGTAGCTTCCGTAATTGCATTACCTATATCTTGTATAATTTTATATAAAAATGCTGACCATGTAATTCCTTTTGGACCATTTTTAGCTCTAGGTTCAATGATTTTGTTATTAAGCAAGGTTGATATTAACTGGATAATTAATACAATAGTTTTAAGATAAGTTAAAAACTATCAAAAAGTTGATAGTTTTTTTAAGTTTTTAATAAATAAATGTTATAATAATTAGAGGAAGTGATAATATGTTAATAATTGGTTCACACGTTTCATTTAATAAAAATGAACAACTATTAGGTTCAGTTAATGAGGCATTAAGTTATAATGCAAATGCATTAATGTTATATACAGGAGCGCCCCAAAATACTACTAGAAATCCTATAAATTTAGAATTAAAAGAAAAAGCTTATGAATTGATTAAAAAAAATAATTTACAAATTGTAGTTCATGCTCCTTATATTATTAATATGGCAAATGATAAAAACTTTGATTTTAATGTTCAATTTTTAAAAGATGAAATTAAAAGAGTAGAGGAATTAGGTTTAGAAATATTAGTAATTCATCCTGGAAGTCATGTTAATTTAGGAATAGAAAAGGGTATAAAAAATATAATAGATACATTAAATCAAAGTATAACAAGTGAACAAAAAGTTATAGTTTGTCTAGAAACTATGGCTGGAAAAGGTAGTGAATTGGGAACTAACTTTGAACAATTAAGCCAAATAATAAATAATATTGAACTAAAAGATAAAATAGGATTATGTCTAGATACATGTCATTTGAATGATGCTGGGTATGATATTAGTGATTTTGATAAAATTTTAGACGAAATTGCTCTTAAAATAGGTTTAGATAAAGTTAAATGTGTCCATATTAATGATAGTAAAAATATAATAGGAGCTCACAAAGATAGACATGAAAATATTGGTTTAGGAACAATAGGTTTTGAAAATTTAATTAACATTATTTATAATGAAAGACTAAAAGATGTTCCTAAAATATTAGAAACACCTTATGTAATAAATCCTTGTACTAACAAAAAAGAGTACCCACCATATAAATTTGAAATTGAAATGATTAAAAATAAAAAAATGAATAAAAACTTATTAAATGATATTATAACTTATTATAAATAACGATTTTTAAAAAACACATATAAATTTTCTATTTTTTGATAGGTTTGTAAATCTAGTTTTTCTTTTAATTCATCTAATAAACATCTAGGATTTCCAAATACAATAGTTTTCCAATTATTAACTATTTTGTTATATAACATTTCAACTTCATCTTGATTTAAATTAACTCCATTTTTAACTGCAAAATTGGATACATCATTAATTGTCATTCTACTTACATATTGTTCTATTAATCGCTCTTTCATAAACACCTCTATATATTATATGTTAAGTTTGTAGAATAATGTTTAAATAGAAAAATAAAATAAAACTAAGGAGGTAATATATGTATAATTTAAAACCATTAAATTATAATTCTCTAGAACCAGTTTTGAGTTCAAATACGATTAATACACACTATGATTCTCATTATAAGAAGTATATGAGTAATTTAAATAATTTACTTACTAAGAATAATTATGATTATAGATATACGAAAGAAGAGTTAGTAGGGAATATTGATATTTTTCCTATTAATGATAGGGATGATATACTTTATAATTTAGGTGGTGTTTTAAACCATGAATTGTATTTTGAAAATATGAGTCAGAATAAAAATGCTAAACCAACAGGCTTATTATTAGAAAAAATAAATAAGCAATATGGTTCATATGAAAAATTTAAAGAAGAGTTTATAAAAACCGCATCATATTTAGTTGGTTCTGGATATACATTTTTAGTTGTTAATAAAGAAAATGTTCTAGAAATAATTAATTTGTCAAATCAAGAAACACCATATTATTATAATTTAAAGCCAATTATGACAATTGATTTATGGGAGCATGCTTATTATTTAGATTATAAAAATAACCGCAATTTATATGTTAATAATTTTTTTTCAGTTGTAGATTTTAATATAATTGAAAAAAACTATGAAAAAGTACAAAAAGATATATAAAATAAATTATATAAATAACAAAGAAATAAAAGAAACGATTGAAAAAAGATATAACATATTAATATTTATAATAATTGCAATAATGCTTGTTTTATTAGTTAATTTATTGGTAGTTCAAGTTTTTAAACATAATTTTTATGTTAATAAAATAGAAATGCTTAAAAATAGTTATGTAACATCTAAAAGTGCTCCAAGAGGAAGAATATATGATAGAAATGGTGTTTTAATTGTTGATAATGAACCAGTAAAAGTTATTTTTTATAAAAAAAAGAACAATGTTACAACAAAAGAGGAAATAGAAATGGCTATAAAAGTGGCGGATTTAATTGATATTGATTATAAAAATGTAGTTGAAGATGATTTAAGAACATTTTGGGTAAAACAAAATAAAGAAGAAGCAAGTTTAAAAATAACAGAAGAAGAATGGGAATTAGTTAGTATGCGTAAGCTAACTTTAGATGACATTTATAATTTAAAAAAGGAAAGAGTAAGTGAGGAAGAATTAAAAACTGTTTCTAGCAAAGCTGCTTATATTTATAAACTTATGAATCAAGGTTATAGTTATGATGAAAAAGTAATTAAAAAAACTGATGTTACAGATAAGGAATATGCAACTATTGCTTCTAATATTAATGTTTTAGAAGGTTTTGATGTTAGATTAGATTGGGTTAGAACTTATCCTTATGGAAATACCTTTAGAACTATTTTAGGTAATGTATCAACCGATGAAACTGGAATCCCTTATGAACTTAAAGATTATTATTTAAATTTAGGGTATGAATTGAATGATAGAGTTGGAACGAGTTATTTAGAATATCAATATGAATCAGTTTTAAAAGGTGAAAAATCAGTTTATCAATTGGTTAATGGTGAGAAAAGATTAATTAAAGAAGGCAGTCGTGGTAATGATATAATGTTAACAATTGATATAAAGTTACAAAAAGAAATAGAATCTATTTTAGAAGAAGAATTGTTAACTGCTATGAGTGAACCTAATACAAGATATTTGAATAAAGCATATGCTATTATAAGTGAACCTAAAACAGGTGAAATACTTGCTATGGCAGGTAAAGAAATAGTTAAAAAAGATGGTAAATATGTTTTTTATGATTATACACCTGGAGTAATAACTTCGCCTGTAGTTGTTGGTTCTGTTGTTAAGGGAGCATCTAATATTGTTGGATATAATACAGGTAATCTTGAAATTGGTGAAAAAAGAGATGATAAATGTATAAAAATAGCAGCAACGCCACTTAAATGTTCTTGGACTTCACTTGGGACTATGGATGATGTGTTGGCTTTAAGATATTCTTCGAATGTTTTTCAATTTAAAACTGCTATAAAAGTAGGTGGTGGGGTATATGAATACAATAAACCGCTTAATATAAACAAAGAAGCTTTTGAAATTTATAGAAAAACTTTTGCTGAATTTGGACTTGGTGTTAAAACTGGAATTGATTTACCAGTTGAAAGTTTAGGATATAAAGGTACTAGCAAATTAGCGGGTCATTTGTTAGACTTTGCAATTGGACAATATGATACTTATACACCAATTCAATTGATGCAATATATAAATACTATAGCAAATGATGGAAATAGAACAAAACCATATTTGTTAAAAGCAATTTATAAACCTACTAAAGATGGCTTAAATGATGTTTTATCAGTTACTAAACCAACTATTTTAAATAAAGTAAATACTGAAGATAAGTATTTAGATAGAGTAAGAGAAGGATTTAAAATGGTATTAGAACCTGGTGGGACGGGATATGGATATCTAGATAATAGTATAAAACCAGCTGGTAAAACAGGAACTGCCCAAGGTTTTATTGATACAGATAATGATGGAGTAGTTGATAAGGAAACTTTAACTAATACTTTTGCTGGCTATGCACCTTATGATGAACCTAAAGTTAGTTTTGTTGTAGTTACTCCAGATATCTATTATAATGAAGGAACCACTACTAGAACTAAGATAATTAAGCGAATTTCTACTAGAATTAGCAAAAAATACTTTGAATTATACGAATAATTTGGTATAATGTTGTAAGTGGTTTAAAAGAAGGAGGTAAATTATGGCTAAAAAAGGTGAAGCAAGAGAAAGAGTAACTCTTCAATGTACTGAATGCAAAAACGAAAATTACCGTACAGAAAAAAACAAAAAGAATACTACTGACCGTTTAGAAATTAAAAAATTCTGTAAACATTGTAAGACAACTACAACTCATAAGGAGAAAAAATAATTTATAAGGAGGAGTTTAAATGTTTAATATCAATGATATTAAAAATGGAATGACTTTTGTTTTAGATGGTCAAATATACCAAGTTCTAGAATTTTTACATGTTAAACCAGGTAAAGGACCTGCCTTTATAAGAACTAAAATTAAAAATTTAAGAACAGGAGCAACTATTGAAAAGACTTTTAATACTAATATTAAATTAGAAAAAGCAATCATCGATAAACAAAACGCTCAATATTTATATAATAGTGGCGATGTTTATAATTTTATGAATATGGAAACATATGAACAAATTGAATTAACTAAAGAACAATTAGGTGATGATGCATTATTATTAAAGGAAAATTTAGAAGTTGATTTATCTTTCTATAATGGTGAATTAATAGGAATTATCCTACCAGATAAAATTCAAATGAAAGTTGTTCATACTGAACCTGGAGTAAAAGGGAATACTGCTACTAATGCAACTAAAGATGCTGAACTTGAAAGTGGATTAGTTGTAAGAGTACCATTATTTATTGAACAAGGTGAAGATATAATAATTACTCGTGAGGGTAAATATGATTCAAGAGCATAACTCTTGGATTTTTTTTAATTAAAATACATTGAAAAATAATTTGTAGTAACTATAATTTTAAAAAAGCATATTTTATAAAGAGTTATATTTTAATTGATTTTATCTAATAAATATAGTATAATTCAATAGTGTCTGGAGGAATTTTATGGTAAAAACTTTGCTAAAATCAGTAAGAGAATATAAAAAAGCAACAATCTTAACTCCTTTTTTTGTTGCTTTAGAAGTAGTTATGGAGGTATTATTACCATTTGTAATGGCTTTATTAATAGATCAAGGCATTGAAAAAGGAAATATGAATGTTATATATAAATATGGTTTTATATTAATTTTATTCGCACTGCTTAGTTTATTATTCGGTTATTTAAGTGGTAGATTCGCATCAATCGCTTCAAGTGGATTTGCTAAAAATTTAAGGCACGATATGTACTATAAGGTTCAAGATTATTCATTTGCTAATATAGATAAATTTTCAACTTCAAGTATAATTACTAGGTTAACAACAGATGTTACTAATGTTACTAATGCTTTTCAAATGGCTATAAGAATCGCAGTTAGAGCGCCTTTAATGTTTGTTTTTTCGTTAATTATGGCATTTAGTTTAAATGCTAAAATATCATTAATTTATTTAATAGTTGCTCCCATATTATTAATATGTTTATTGATTATTGCAAATAAAGCAAAACCAAGATTTGAAAGTGTATTTAAAACTTATGATGAATTAAATAATACAGTTCAAGAAAACATAAGAGGAATTAGGGTAGTAAAAGCTTTTGTTCAAGAAGATTATGAAAAAAATAAATTTAATAAAATATCAAATAAAATATACAATAATTTTGTTAAAGCACAAAAAACAGTTATACTTGCAAGCCCTTTAATGCAATTGTGTATGTATACATGTATTATATTTATTTCATGGATTTCTGCTAAACTAATTGTAAGTGGTATGATGACTACTGGTGAGTTAACAAGTTTTATTACATATACAGCAACTATTTTATCAAGTTTAATGATGCTTTCGATGATATATGTAATGTTTATGATTGCAATTCCATCAGCAGAAAGATGTTTAGAGATAATAAATGAAAAAATTGATTTGGAAAGCCCAGTAGTTCCTATAAAACAAATTAAAGATGGAAGTATTAGTTTTCAAAATGTTAGTTTTAGTTATGTTAAAAGTGAAGATAAATTAGTATTAAAAAATATTAACTTAGATATTAAATCTGGTGAAGTAATTGGAATAATAGGAGCAACTGGTTCTGGTAAATCAACTTTAGTTAATTTAATTCCAAGATTGTATGATGTTACAAAGGGGAAAATTTTAATCGGTGGGGTTGATGTTAGAGATTATGATTTAAAATTACTTCGTGATGAGGTTGCTTGTGTATTACAAAAAAATGTATTATTTAAAGGCACTATAAAAGAAAATTTGCTTTGGGGTAATGAAAAAGCTAGTATGGAAGATATAATTAGAGTGTGTAAATTATCAGAAGCAAGTGAATTCATAAATAGTTTTGAAGATAAATATGATACTTTAATTTCTCAAGGTGGGACAAATGTATCAGGTGGTCAAAAACAAAGATTATGTATTGCAAGAGCTTTATTGAAAAAACCAAAAATAATAATTCTAGATGATTCTACTAGTGCTTGTGATACTAAAACAGACTCTTTAATTAGAAAAAACTTTAAAGAATATTTACCTAAAGTAACTAAAATAATTATCGCTCAAAGAATATCAAGCATAGAAGATGCAGATAGAGTAATTGTTATAGATGATGGTAAAATAGATGCTTTTGATACTCCTTCTAATTTACTTAAAACAAATAAAATTTATAGAGAAGTTTATAATTTACAGACAAGAGGTGATAGTAATGCCACCAATTAAAAATACGTTTGGAAAAAAACAAAAAATAAACAAAAATACTGTAAAAAGACTATTTGATATAATAATGTCTAAACATAAAATATGGTTATTAGTTGTATTTATATGTATAATAGTAAGTGGTATAGCAAGTGTTTCAGGTCAATTATTCTTACAATCGTTAATTGATGATTATATAAGTCCACTATTATTAGAAGAAAATCCTGTTTTTACAAATTTACTAAAAGCTTTATTTGGAATTGGTTTTGTTTATTTAATTGGTGTTGTATCAACATTTATATCAAATAGATTATTAGTTAACATTTCACAAGGTGTATTAAAAGATATAAGAAATCAAATGTTTTCACACATGCAGACATTACCAATAAGTTATTTTGATAATAATACTCATGGTGATATTATGAGTCATTATACGAATGATACAGATACGTTAATGCAGATGATAAGTCAAAGCTTGCCTAATTTAGTGTCATCAATAATAACTATAATTGCTGTATTATTCGGGATGTTACACTTAAGTATAGTTTTAACTTTACTTGTTATAGTAGGAGTTATAGTTATGCTTAAAGTTAGTAAAAATGTAGCTTCTAAAGCTGGTAAATACTTTGTTGAACAACAAGATTCATTAGGAAAACTAAATGGATATATCGAAGAGATGATTGATGGTGTTAAAGTTGTAAAAGTGTTTACTCATGAAGAAATAGCAAAAAAAGATTTCGATAAAGTTAATTCCCTATTGTGTGAGAATGCAACTAAAGCTAATATTCATGCTAATACATTAATGCCAATTATGCATAATATTGGGAATGTGGTTTATGTTATAATTGCTATAGTAGGAGGATTATTAGCCATTAATAATAAAGGTCTTACTTTAGGAGCAATCGCTTCATTTTTATCGCTATCTAAAAGTTTTATGAATCCAATTGGTATGATGGCTGGTCAAGTTAATTCTATTATAGTAGCCTTAGCCGGAGCTAGTAGAATATTTAGTTTAATGGATGAAAAATCAGAGGAAAATGATGGAAAAATAAAATTAGTATATGCTACTTTAAAGGACAATGAATTAGTGGAAAGTAACAATTATACTGGATGTTGGGCTTGGAAGCTATCTAATAAGGAATTAATTGAACTAAAAGGTGATGTTAGATTTAACGATGTAACATTTGGATATAATAGTGATAAAATGGTTTTAAAAGATATTAATTTGTATGCTAAACCAGGTCAGAAAATTGCTTTTGTTGGAGCAACTGGAGCTGGAAAAACAACTATTACTAATTTAATTAATCGTTTTTATGATATTAATGAAGGTAGTATTACATATGATGGAATTAATATAAAAGATATAAATAAAAAAGATTTAAGAAAATCTTTAGGAATAGTTTTACAGGATACTAATTTATTTACTGGAACAATTATGGAAAATATAAAATATGGCAATCATAAAGCTACTTTTGAAGATGTAATAAAAGCTGCTAAATTAGCAAATGCTGATAGTTTTATAAATTTACTTCCAGATGGCTATAATACTGTATTAAAAGGTAATGGTTCAAATCTTTCTCAAGGTCAAAGACAATTATTGGCGATAGCTAGAAGTGCCTTATTAAATCCACCTGTTATGATACTGGATGAAGCAACTTCAAGTATTGATACAAGAACTGAAAAAATAGTTCAAGATGGAATGGATAAACTTATGGAAAATAGAACTGTTTTTGTAATCGCACATAGATTATCAACTGTTAGAAATTCTAAAGCTATAATGGTCTTAGAAAACGGAAAAATAATCGAAAGAGGAGAACATGAACAATTATTAGAAGAAAAAGGTAAATATTATGAATTGTATACCGGAGCTTTTGAATTAGAATAACCTTATGGTTATTTTAATTTTTAAATAAAATATATATTTTTTAATGATTTTATGATATACTATTTGTAGTAGAAAAAAATTATGAAAGGTGTATGCTATGAAGAAGAGAATGTTTTTGATTTTGTTTGTTTTATTTACATTTTTAATTAGTAATAATGTATATGCTTCTGAATGTAAATACAATGAAGGTGGGATTACTTGTTGTAAAAAGTATGGTAAAGTTAGAGTTTCTGAGGGAAACACGGTTGAAGCAATATGTCAAAACAAAATAAATGAATCTGACTTTGAGGAATGCGTTGTAATAGGTGCTGATGTAACTAACATAAGATTTTCCCCTTCTAGTAAGAATGGAAAAACAAAGACTAGTTGTCAAAATTTGAATGGCGCAACTTTTGATTCTCGTAATAAAAAGGTTCAAGATTGTACTTGGTCTAATTCTAAGAAAGCGTGTATATGTAATGTTTATGAGAAGAAAAAAAATAAGATAACTTGTACTTCTTGGAAGTGCCCTAATGGTTCTAAAGAAGTTATTGGAAGTACAACTTCGAGAGGACAAAAACCGGTTTGTGCTGCTACAACTACTACATTAGTTGATGGTTGTGTTGAGTATGAAGAAAGAGAAGCAGAAAGAGTATGCCCTGCTTATATAGAATGGGGATTAACAGCAGAGGGACAATGTAGTTCTAAACTTGGTAAATATAGTGATTCTTTAGAATGGGATGATTGTGTTTATAATGATGAAACTATGAAAGAAGAAGTGTATGGCGATAGTGCATATTGTCCTGTTTATTGCCTAGAAAGTTTCAATGCAAGTGTTTCTAATTATACACCATCAATTAAAGCAGGAACTAATTTTACATTTCCAAGTAGTGATAATTACTTAGAAGGTTCAAGATGGTGTACAACTAAATATATTAATTATGATAAATTTTTAAAAGATTTAGAATATGCAAATCAAAAAATAAGTAGTTATTATATTGATTGGAAAAGAGAAGAATTAAAAGAAAAAATTATTAGTGAATTTGCACCTAGCACTACAAAAAATTGTGCCTTATATTGTGACTATAATGTAGGTGAAAAATGTTGTAAATTATATACTGATAATGCAAAAACATGTGATGGAGTGGAAAAATATCCTTGCACTATAAATGGTAAAAAAACTACATGTAAACGTGAATATTCATATGAATGTCCTGGTTGTGCAATACCGGATACTCAATATTATCATGGATATATATGGAGTTGGAAAAACACAGGAAGTGGACATAATGAAGAGTTATATGTGGATGGACTTTTAAGCGCAAAACCAGAAATTTATACTTGGTGTGGATTAACAGAAGAACCACCAACTGCAGAAACAGAAAAATATAAGAGGTTATATGAACAATGGTTATCAAGAGCAAAAGCTATATATAATAGAATGAAAAATTGCTATGAGTGGGGAGATTTTACTCAAGAAGATGTAAAAAAAGAATTTTATAATGCTAACCCTTCAGTATCACTTACATATAAAGGGGCAAATGGTAACATATATACATATGAAGATGCTTTAAATGTATCAACAAGTGTAGATATAACTAAAGATACAGAAGAATGTGTTAATACAACTGTTAAATTTATAACTGGTTATGATAGCAATAACAATAAAATAGTTAAATCATTTCCAATTAAAAAGTGTACAAAAAGAGAAGTCCAAGCTTTCGCTTACAGTAAAATGTCTTTGAAAGATGATGCATATAGATATGTAAATAAAGCAAATGGACAATCATTCCATGCTAATCAATTAAAATCTTTTGGAAATAGTAAGTATTTTAACTATATTGATGTAGGTTATGGAAATTTACCAGTAGGATTTGCTACTAAACCCGGTGTTTATGGCTATTCAACTGGATTAGGTGAATTATCATTAACTTTTTCACATATTGGGCATATTGACAAAAATGGAAACTCAAAAATAGAAAAAGTGATTGAAGTGGAAGCAACAAAATCAGGTGTTTCTGATTATAATAAAATATATTGTGATTATAAAGTAACAAATGGATTAGTACCATCTAATCCTACTAAACCATCTAATCCTACTAATCCTACTAAACCTACTGATTCGACTGGTGGAATAACACTAATTTATAGACCAATAGATTTATATGAACCATTTCCAAACATAGATGGAAAAGGAAGAAATACAGGAGCGAATTGGTGCGATAGCAATAACTGCAGTAATACAAATAATGTTGTTAAAAAATACATTTTAAATAATAGAAATGTAGTTGGAGATGAAGTATATAACCTAGAACCAATGTATTCATTTAAATTAACGCCAGCAATAATAAATAGAATAAGAGAATATAATAAAAACAATGCCTATGATTATGATAGCACCGGAATGAAAACAGGAATGGTATGTGATAAAGGAAAAGGAACACGCTGTATAAGTGATTATTTAACTGAGTTAATTGAAATGACAGAGGCAACAGGAACATGTACCCAAAATAGAAAAGATACATTTGACACTTGTAGATATTAAAACTATTGACAAATTGTAAAAAAAGTGTTAGTATAGAACACATTAGAAACGGGGAATAAATATGGAAAAATTATCTTTATATGAAAGATTATTAAAAAACAAAAACAGATTAAAAGTGCAAGCAGTATCATTAGTATTGGCAGCAACAGCAGTTATAACAACAGGATGTGGAAAAACAAACACAGATACTCCTGACGTACCAAAGCCAGGATTTGAAGATGTGATTGACAATGATAATAAAGTTGAAGAAACAATGACACAATTAACTGTTGAAAATTTGGATTCTGAGGCTGAAAAACTTACAAATGAGCTTGCTAACAATGGGTTAGATGTTTCAATTGAAGAAATAAAGGCAGTATTATTACATTTAAATAAAGATTCATTTACAGATGATGAATATTATTCATTATTTGATGTTAGTGAATATCAAGAAGAACCAATAAATGCTTTCTTTAAAAAAGTTTCAATTTTTAATACTAATTGTGCTTATGATAACACACCAGAAAAGATTGTAAATTTTAAAGATTTTTGCAGAAATGATGAAGGCTATAAAGTACTTGGAAAATTAGATGAATGTTCTTTGTCAATTGCCAAAGCAATTTGTAGTGACTCTAATAACATTGATAGTGAAGTTAATTCAAATTTGAGTTTATTTTATGAATTTTTAGATAATAACGCCAAAATAAAAATAGGTGACGAAACATTTTTATTTGATGAACTAGATGATGCAACAAAAACATTAATTATGTATTCTTGCACTAGTATTTATAATTATGTTAAAAATGTTTGTAGCCCAGAACGTTTGTCAGATGAAACAAAAAAATTAGGTAATGATGTTCATATGTTTGCTAAAGTATTTTGTTTGGATTCATATAATAATATATATACTAATATGTACAATAATGAATTTTCAAAGCAAAAATAATTATATTTAAATATTAACCACACTAATAAATAGTGTGGTTTTGTTATGAAATTCAGTTTTTTCTCATTTTGAAAATCTTGACAAAGTGTAAAGAAAGTGTTAGTATAGAACACATTAGAAATGGGGAATAAATATGGAAAAATTATCTTTATATGAAAGATTATTAAAAAACAAAAACAGATTAAAAGTGCAAGCAGTATCATTAGTATTGGCAGCAACAGCAGTTATAACAACAGGATGTGGAAAAACAAACACAGATACTCCTGACGTACCAAAGCCAGGATTTGAAGATGTGATTGACAATGATAATAAAGTTGAAGAAACAATGACACAATTAACTGTTGAAAATTTGGATTCTGAAGCTGAAAAACTTACAAATGAATTTATTGAAAAAGGATTTGATACAGACTTTGATAGTGTAAGAAGTGTATTACTACACTTGAATAAAGATTCATTTACACCTGAAGAATATTATTCATTATTCGATGCTAGCCAATATTCTGAAGACCCTATTAATTCATTTTTTAAAGAAGCAGGTTTTCATAATGATGACATGGTTTTTTATAACGATTTAGATAAACTTATTAACCTTAAAGATTTTTGTAGAAGTGTTGATGGTTATAAAGTAATTGGTCAATTAGAAGATTATTCTTTTGAAATTGCTAAACTAATCTGTAGTGGCTCTAAAGATATTGATAGTAAAATCAACAGTGATTTAAAACCAATCTTCGGACTTTTAGATGATGGTGAAAAAATACAAGTAGGAGATGAAACATTTTTCTTAAATGATTTAGATGATGTTACTAAAACTTTGATTATGTATTCTTGTACAAATATGTATAATTATATAATCAATATCCCTGATCAAACTTTATTATCAGATGAAACAAAACAATTGAGTGATGATATTATGAAGTTTATTCCAATAGTTTGTTGTGATTCATATAATAATATATATAATAGTATATATAATAATGAATTTTCAAAGCAAAAATAATTATGTTTAAATATTAACCACACTGTTTATTAGTGTGGTTTTGTTATGAAATTCAGTTTTTTCTCATTTTTAAAATCTTGAATTAATACCTTTGCTGATAAAGAATGTAAAGGTAAATAAAGTGGTATTTCCTATTGAGGAAGTTAAATATTTATCTAATGAAGATATAGAAATTTTAAAAGAACTAACAATAAGATATAGTTTAAAAACTATGATATTACGTATATTAATAATGTGAATTTATTTGCATCAAATATATTGTTAATTGCATCATTTTGTGATAAAATGGTGCAAATGAAAGGAGAATGATGCAATTTGAGAAGATTTAATTTAATGGAAGAATATAGTAGTATTATATCTAATAGTAATATTATTAATTTAATAAGTAAAATTCACGAGTATAAAGGAAAACAATCATATTTATTAGATACTAAAAAAGATACATTAGAAACTTTATTAAAAGTTGCTAGAATTCAAAGTACTTCTTCATCAAATAAAATAGAAGGTATTTATACTACTGATAAAAGAATTAATGAAATAGTAAATCAAAAAGTAGAACCTAAAAACAGAAACGAAGAAGAAATTGCTGGTTATAGAGATGTATTAACATTAATACACGAAAATTATAATTTTATTGATATTAATCAAAATACAATCTTACAATTACATAGAGATTTATATAAATACACCGGTTATAGTTATGGAGGTAAATTTAAAAATTCTCAAAATTTTATTGAAGAAGAAAATGAAAATGGAAAAAAGAAAATAAGGTTTACACCACTATCTCCTATTGAAACACCAATTGCAATTGAAGATTTATGTAAAAATTATAATAACTTAGTTAATAATGAATTGTGTGATTTACTAGTTTTAATTCCTATATTTATATTGGATTTTTTATCAATACATCCCTTTAATGATGGTAATGGTAGAATGAGTAGATTACTTACTTTACTATTATTATATAAAGCAAACTATATGGTAGGAAAATATATTAGTATCGAAAAAATTATAGAAGAAACAAAAGATAGTTATTATGATACATTAGAAAAAAGTTCTATAAATTGGTATAATAACGAAAATGATTATTCTTATTTTGTAGAATATTATTTAGGAATAATATTAAATGCTTATAAAGAATTTGATTCTAGAATAAGTATTATTGAAAATAAAAAAATAACTGCTTATGATAGAATTATAGATATATTTAAAAATAATATTATTCCAATAGATAAAGCCTTTGTTACAAATAAATGTCCTGATTTAAGTGAAACTACAATCGAAAGAATTTTAAATAAATTACTTAAAGAAGATAACATCGTTAAAATATCTGGTGGAAGATATACAAAATACAAATGGAATAATTAATTAAATTATTTAAAATTTACAAATAGTTAGAATTATGAGAGATATGTTTAATTGCATATCTTTTTTAGATATAACAAAGATGGAGTTATGGTATGGAATGAAAAAAGATACGAAAGTGAAGAATATTTTGAAAAGAATCAAAAAAACGGAAGAATTGCTAATTGAATTTAGATAGTAGGTGTTAAGGTTAAAAATTGTTCATGACAAAAACTGTCAATGTGGGTGTTAAAACAATTGTGTATGTTCTTTGAAAATAGTAAATTGTTGTAAATGTCAATATTTTTTGTAGGTTTTGGTAAAAATATGTATAACTATATTATCAATATTCCCAATCAAAATCTATTATCATTAGCGTGATTTTATTATAAACTTTTAAAACACAAAAAAATGTTCGTTTTAGTATTGACTTTTGTTTTAAAATCATTTATAATTAACTTGTAGGAATTATCAAGGAGGAAATATGACAAAAACAAATGATAAAACTTTAGACCAAGTTTTAGCTGATATAGAAAAACAATTTGGAAAAGGCTCTGTTATGAAACTTGGTGACAATGAAAAAAGAGAAATTGATGTTATTCCAAGTGGCTCTATTTCCCTAGATTTAGCACTAGGAATTGGTGGATATCCAAAAGGAAGAATTATAGAAATATATGGACCTGAATCAAGTGGTAAAACTACTTTTGCTCTTCATGCTATAGCGGAGGCACAAAAATTAGGAGGCAGAGTAGCATTTATTGATGCTGAAAATTCATTAGACCCACAATATGCTAAAAGTTTAGGTGTTAATATTGATGAATTATTATTATCACAACCAGATAATGGAGAACAAGCATTAGAAATTTGTGAAGCATTAGTTAGAAGTGGAGCGATTAGTGTAATCGTTATCGATTCGGTAGCAGCCTTAGTACCTCAAGCTGAAATTGAAGGCGAAATGGGTGATTCTCATGTTGGGTTACAAGCAAGACTAATGAGTCAAGCATTAAGAAAATTAGCCGGAATTATTAATAAAACTAATACAGTAGCTATATTTATTAATCAATTAAGAGAAAAAGTAGGAGTAGTATTTGGAAATCCAGAAGTAACACCAGGTGGTAGGGCATTAAAATTTTATTCTTCTGTTAGACTAGAAATCAGAAGAGGAGAACAAATTAAACAAGGAAACGATATTGCTGGTAACAAAACTAACATTAAAGTTGTAAAAAATAAAATGGCTCCTCCGTTTAAAACATGTACTGTTGATATTATGTATGGCGAAGGTGTTTCACATGCAGGAGAATTAGTTGATTTAGCAACAGAAATAGGAATTTTAGAAAAAAGTGGAGCATGGTATTCTTACAATGGTGAAAAAATAGGTCAAGGCAAAGAAAATGTTAAAGAATTACTTAAAAAGAATACAAAATTACAAGATGAAATAGAGAAAAAAGTTCGTGAACACTATGGATTAAAAGTTAATAAAGAAACTAAAAAGGAAGAAAAATAATTCTTCCTTTTATTATGACCAAACTCTTACAACGTCGCAGTTTCCACTTTCTGGTGTTGGATTTGGTAAATCCATTTTAACAATAAGCGGGATTTTAAATGCTTTTCCAAAAGCCATACATGTACCAGGTTGTAATCCTTTTTGTTTTTCAATTATTTCTTCACTGATATTTGGTAACATTTTTTTAATATAGTCAACATCTAATGGGTGATTAATTTTAAATATCATAAAATTAGCCATTTGTGATATAACTGTATCTGATATTTCAACAGGTCTTTGTGAAATAAGGGTTAATAAAGTACCATATTTACGACCTTCCTTAGCAATTCTCTCAAATATGTTATATCCTAATAAATAATTATCATTATCTTTTTGAACGTATCTGTGTGCTTCTTCTAAGAAGATATGAAATGGTATAGCTGCCCTATTAGGTAGATTTTTTGTAAAATTAAATAACATTTTTGAGTATAGTTTTACGACAAATTTACCAAACCAATCATCTACTTCTTCTAAGTTGAAGTTAATAATTTGTGCTTTGCGATTATTTTTACTTATTAGTGAAGCTATATAATTTTCTTTTGTAATATAATTATTATATTTAAAATAATCATGGTAATAACTAGTAATTATTGAATGTAATCTAACTTTCATAACAACAGCATTGGCATACATTTTCTCATTGTGAATAACTCCTTCACTTATAAGAGTGAAGTTTAAGGCTTTTTCTAAATCTACTAATGTATAGAAACATTCTGGTAATTCTTCATATTCTTCTAGAGAATCATCAATAAAACTACTTACATAATTTGAAAGTAATACACTTTCTGAAAAATTATCTTTGTTATCAATTAGAAAACATTCTCTAAATTTTCTGGTATAACCAATTCCTTGAACAGGAGCTTCCATATTAAATTGTGGCGTTGTACAAGAATTGAATATTCCAAAAACATCATTTCTTTTACTACTAGCGCTTTGGTTTGTAAATAATATGTTCATAATTGCTTTAGCAATTAAGTGGTTTTTATATCTTAAAGCAAGGTCATCATCAGATGCAAATATTTTAACTAATCTAGTCATTTGTTCAATTATTGGTAATTGTGAATGTTCAGTTGCTGACAATAGTATAGCAAGGTCATCGTTATCTAATAACCAAACTGGTATTCTAAGTAGTTCTCCATCAGTATCTTTTTTGTTAGTTGTATAGTATTTAAATTGATAATTAGGATTTATACTACTAAAATTACTAAAAGCGTTGTGGTATTCACCATAAGCATCAAATAACATTATATTCGCCTTATATGGAACATAATTAGGATTAGAAAATATATTTTGAAGTAATCTTGCCACACCATAAGATTTACCGAAACCACTATTACCAAAAATAGCCATATGATGTGAGAATAAATCATTGATATTAATTGAGATTGGATATTTATTATATAATGGACTTGTTCCTAGTTGAAAATTACCTTTCCCATTGCTTCCCATTACAATTTTTAATTCATCAGAATTGATTAATCTAACTGTTGAGTTTAGTGAAGGTTTTCTTAAAATACCTCCTATGAATCGATTATCTGCTATTTCTCCTAAAAATCTAACTTTAATTAATTCTTTACTAATATCATCAACTTCAGCAAGTATTTTTTTGCTGGAATCTTCAATTATAACATGCATATTCATTAAGTCAGAAACATTTCCAGAAACATTAGAAATGTGAGCTGTATTGTTACTAATGTATATTATTTTTCCTAACATAAATTCACCTCTTTATTCTAATTACCATTTTACAATATTTTTTAATAAAATACTAGTTTTTATAATTATTTTTTTAAATATTATTTCAATAATTGAATTATTTATATAAATCCCATACCATTTTTGATTTTAAAATAAATACTTGACTTATTAACTCTAAACCTTTAAAATATTATATAGGGGAAAATCCCTAAAAAGTGTGGAGGTAATATATGGAATTTAATATTATTATGTTCTCCATTTTATTTATACTAGGACTTCTTGTCGGTTTAACCATTATGGTTATTATTAATTCTCTAAAAGAAACAAAAGCCTCTAAAAAAGCAGAAGCAATTTTAGAAAAGGCTCAAAAAGATGCTGAAAAAATTAAAAGAGATAATATTTTAGAAGCAAAAGAAGAATCACACAAGTTAAAAATCGAAACAGAAAAAGAAATAAAAGCTCGAAAAGTAGAAATAAGAGAATTAGAAGAACGCTTAAATACAAGAGAAAGTAATATTGATAAGCGTGATCAAACTTTAACTAATCGTGAGCAGATGATTGAAGATAGAGAAAATAATTTAATAAATAAGCAAAGAGAAATCCAAAAAGAACAGGATAAAGTGGAGGAAATAAAAAAACAACAAGTTGACTTACTTGAAAAAATTGCAGGTTATTCAAAAAACGAAGCAAGAAATTTAGTTATGAAAAAAGTCGAAGACATGATGAATCTTGAGATTGCTGCATACATCAAAGATAGAGAAACAGAAGCAAAGATGGAAGTTGATAAAAAGGCCAAAGGAATGCTTGTATCAGCTATGCAAAAATACGCTGGAGATGTTGCAGGAGATCAAACTGTCACAGTTGTCAATTTACCAAACGATGATATGAAAGGTCGCTTAATTGGTAGAGAAGGAAGAAATATAAGGTCAATTGAAGCAGTAACTGGCGTTGATTTAATTATTGATGATACACCAGAAGCAATAGTTTTATCAAGTTTTGACCCATATAGAAGAGAAATTGCAAGAGTTACAATCGAAAGTTTAATTAAAGATGGAAGAATACATCCAGGTCGTATTGAAGAAATTTACGATAAAACAGCTAAAGATATGAAAAGCAAAGTTTTAGAATATGGACAAAGTGCTTTGTTTGAACTTGGAATTACGAAAATGGAACCAGAATTAGTTGAATTAGTTGGTAAGCTACACTTTAGAACTAGTTATGGACAAAATGCTTTAACTCATTCAATTGAAGTTGGTCATTTAGCAGGAATAATGGCAGCTGAACTAGGTGAAAATCAATTGTTAGCTAAAAGAGCTGGATTATTACATGATATTGGTAAAGCAATCGACCATGAAGTTGAGGGAAGTCATGTTGAATTAGGTTCTAATTTAGCAAACAAATACAAAGAAAATCAAGTTGTAATTAATGCAATTGAATCCCATCACGGCGATAAGGAGGCAACAAGTGTTATATCTGTTTTAGTTGGAATCGCTGATGCTCTATCTGCTTCAAGACCAGGTGCTAGAAATGATTCATTAGAAAATTATGTTCAAAGATTACAAGAACTTGAAAAAATTGGAAACGAAATGGAAGGCGTTGAAAAATCTTATGCAATGCAAGCTGGTCGTGAACTTAGAGTTATTGTAAAACCTGATAAGATTGATGATGCTACAAGTTATAAAGTGGCAAGAGATATCAAAAACAAAATTGAAGAACAATTACAATATCCAGGAACTATTAAAGTAATAGTAATTAGAGAAACAAGGGCGCAAGAAGAAGCAAAATAGTATTGACATATTGTAAATTTGTGCTACAATGTATTAAAGGCAATGAAGAGGACATGATTATTAAGTAGTGTTTAAAGCGAGTTAGGGATGGTGTAAGCCTAATAAATAACCTTAATTAATTACTACCTTGGAGCTGTATTTTTAAAAGAAATACCGGGAAAACCGTTATCTAAATTAAGTACTAATTAGGATGGTACCGCGTTTTTCGCTCCTTATATTTGAGGAGCTTTTTTATTTTAAGGAGGAAATTTATGAAAAGTATTAAAGAAGATGCTAGATTAAGTGTAATTAACCATAGTTGTGCTCATTTACTCGCACAAGCAGTGAAACACTTATATAAAGATGCAAAATTTTGGGTAGGACCAGTTATTGATGAAGGATTTTATTATGATATTGATTTAGGTGATGAAGTAGTAAAAGAAGAAGATTTAGAAAAAATCGAAAAAGAAATGAAAAAAATATCTAAAGATGGTAAAAGAATAGTAAGACATGAACTTACTAAAGAAGAAGCTATGGATATGTTTAAAGGTGACCCATACAAAATGGATTTAATAAGCAGAATGGATGAAGATAGTACAGTAATTAGTTGCTATACTCAAGGTGACTTTACTGACCTTTGTCGTGGACCTCATGTTGATACTGTAAAAGAATTAAAGTATTTTAAATTGTTAAAAGTAAGTGGAGCCTATTGGAAAGGCGATTCTAAAAACAAAATGCTTCAAAGAATTTATGGTGTTTGTTTTGAAAATCAAGAAGATTTAGATGCATATATGACTGAACTTTTGGAAGCAAAAGAAAGAGACCATAGAAAAATAGGAAAAGAATTATCAATATTCATGACTAGTGATTTGGTTGGTAAGGGTATGCCATTATGGCTTCCAAATGGAGCAATTATAAGAAAACAATTAGAAAACTATATTTATGAAAAAGAAAGAAAAATGGGTTATTTACATGTATACACACCATGTGTAGGAACTACTGAATTATATAAAACAAGTGGACATTGGGATCACTATAAAGAAAATATGTTTCCTATGATGAAAGTTGATGATGAAGAATTTGTTCTTCGTCCAATGAATTGCCCACACCATATGTTAATATATGGAAATGAACTTCATTCTTATAGAGATTTACCTATAAGAATTGGTGAATTTGCAACTGATTTTAGATATGAAGCATCAGGTGCAGTAAAAGGATTAGAACGTGTTAGATGTATGTGTCAAAATGATGCTCACCTTTTTGTAACACCAGAGCAAATCAAAGAAGAATTTAAAAAAGTAGTATCATTAATATTAGATGTATACAAAGACTTTGGATTTGAAAATTATAGTTTTAGATTATCTTTAAGAGATAAGGACGATAAAGAAAAATATTTTGATGATGATGAGATGTGGAATACTGCTGAAGATAAATTAAGAGAAGTTTTAAATGAGTATGGTTGCCCTTATGAAGAAGCAATTGGTGAAGCTGCTTTTTATGGACCAAAGTTAGATGTTGAGGTAAAACCAGCAGTAGGACCAGAAGTAACACTTTCAACTTGTCAATTAGACTTTCTTCTTCCAAAAAGATTTAATTTAACTTATATTGCACAAGATGGAACTAAAAAAACACCTGTTGTAATCCATCGTGCTATATTTGGAACATTTGATAGATTTACAGCATTCTTAATGGAAGCAACAAAAGGAGTTTTCCCATTGTGGTTAAGTCCTGTTCAAGTAAACATATTACCAGTTAATAATGAATTTAATCTAGATTATGCTAATAAAGTAAAAGAAGCATTAAGTAATTTTAGAGTTAAAGTTGATAGTAGAGAAGAAAAAGTTGGTTATCGTATGCGTGAATCAGTTATAAATAAAATTCCATATACAGTTATAATTGGTAACAAGGAACAAGAATCTAATACAATTAGTTATAGAAAACATGGTAGTAACGAAACTATTAATGTAACAATAGAAGAATTTATTAGTAAGTTGACAAATGAAATTAAAAATTATAAGTAGAAAAGCGTTTATATTTAAACGCTTTTTATTCTATATTTATACCAAGAGAAATGATTTTAACTTTTCTTCTATCAACATTATAACTTCCTATTCCTTTTAACAAATATTGTTTTTGGAAATCACTAATGTACAAATCATTATCATTTAATAGTGAATTAACAATTTCTATATAGTCACTTCTACCTTTGTCACTCATAATCGCTAAAGCAGCTCTGACTAAACAAATATGACTGATGATTTGAAATGGTCCTAACTTTTTTGGTGTAAGTAAATCGGTTGTTGCACTTTCAATTGATTTAAATAATTCAATATCGGTAAGTTTAGTAGAGGCAGCAATTGGAAGATTTGATAATTGACCTTCAAAATATATGTCATTATAAATATCATCTGGAATATCAAAATTTGTATCAACCATAGCTTTTTCTAAATCTGGGTGAACAAATGATAAAGTATATTTATTTTTTAATAACTGGTCTTTAATACTAGCATAAGCTGGGTCACTTATATATTCTTCTAAGATTGAAAAGTATAAAAACCCTAAACATTTGAAAATTTTATTTTGTATTTTTGTTCCATTTGTAACTTCTAAGCCACCAAATAATTCAGATATTTGTTTTTGATTTCTATTATTTTGAACACAAACCAGTTTTATAAGAATTCTTTTGTAATATGCTTTTTCAAATTCATCACTAATGCTTTGAATTGCTTTAATATGTTTTTGAATCACACCATCAATTTCTTTTAAAGAAAGATTTAAATTTTTGTATATATTTTCTTCTTCCTCAAGTAATTTTTTCATTTGAAGTATAAGAGATTGTCCTAAAGGAGTGTTTTTAAGTCCATTTAATTCTAATTCATATAATTCTTTTTGACAACTTAATAATTTATTTGTTATTGCATAAACACTATTCATTTTAAATACCCCCGATACTAATTTGTTTTCCATTTAGCATAGTTAAAAATTCGTAGTCACCAATCAAATTCTTAGTTTCTTCTAGGGCATCATTGCTCATAAGGCTTAATATTGATAAAACACTTGCTCTAACAGTTATATCATTAATTTCTTCTTGTTCTAATTCTTTGGTAATAAAGTCTTCTAAAAGTAAATCACGATACAAGGTTACAGTTTTACAAGTAGGAAAATCAATGTTAGGAATATAATCACAAGTTGGATTGAAATCTAGTTCGATTAAAACATCCTCAGTTTTTTTATTTAAAAACCAACCATTATATTTTAAACTAGATAGTTCATCTTTTACATTTGGTTGTTCATTTTCTTTTAAAAGTTCTATAAAACCAAGTGTTCTTATATCAATAGAAATTTCTAACCAAGTCCTAATTTGATTTAATATATCTTTTTTGGTTTCATTTTCTGAAAATCCATTTGTAATAGAATTATCGCTGTCTAAATATGGGGAACTTGTTTTAAAAACATCACTGAATCTAAAACAGGCAGAATCAAAGCAACATCTTTTAATAAAGTCTTCTTTATTGTATTTGTAACCAGCTCTATTCAAAAGAAAAAGTAGTCTATTTTGTTCATTAATCAATTTTTTTAAGTGTAATATTTCTTTTTTATATATGATAGTGTCTTTTAAACCGTTTTTTTCAAAACTATCTAATCGTTTTAAACTATTGGTGATATATTCACAAATTTGGTATAGAATATCTAACCTTTCTTCAATGCTCATAAAAACACCTCCTACTTGAGAAAATATTATATCATATAATATAAAAAAGTCAATTTTGAGTTTTATTTTTAAATGATTAAGTACATATTTTTTAGTTAAATGTATAAAATATAATTTTAATAAAGCAACAAAAAACCCTTAAAAATAAGGGTTAATATCATAGATGGCGTCCCCGGAGGGATTCGAACCCCCGACCGCTGCCTTAGAAGGGCATTGCTCTATCCAGCTGAGCTACGGAGACAACTTGCTCAAACAAGGAACAAGTTGATTATACTATAAATTTAAAAATTATTCAATACTTTTTAAAACAGTTTTATAAATTTCTTCATTTTCATAGTCAAATATTACCTCTTTTACATCATAATTGTCATTAATTGACAAACAAATTGTATAAATGACCTCTTCTAAAATGTCTTTATTATTTACATCATCAAATATATAAGAATTGAAAGTTAATTGTAAAAAATCTGCTTCTTCTTGGACTTTTAGTAATTTAGTGTTGCTATTTAAATAACTCATTAAATTACCAGTGTATGTTTTCAAACTAGTTAATTCATCAATTACGATTGAAATTTTATCTCTTTTATCGTTTAAATATTTAGTAACAGGAACATAATAAGTATTGTCATTATATTTATTAACATAGTAAATAGTTACTTGATTAAAATCCTTTGTACTAGTTAAATCATTCGTTTTATTAATACCAAAACTTCTATCTAGGGTAGTCGGTAAATTTATTTTTGTTTTAGGCAATTTAGTTAATATATCTCCATCGACATATATAATAACGCCTTTTACTTCATCAATCGTTGTTACTGTGTAAACAATTGCTTCAATCATTTTTTCTTCAAGGGATTCATCTATGTCTAGTAATTCTTTAGAAAAATTGATTTTTACTATTCCATCATTTAAATCAATGCTAAGAATTTTAGTATCACTAGGAAGAATAGACTTGAATCCATTTGGTATTCTATTTTCTCCTTCTCCACCAGAAATTAAAACTTGTAGCAATTCTTTAATTTGATTAGTTGGATTATTGCTATTAATAACTATTTCACATCGCCCTAAATAGTTATTGCTATTAAGTAAGAATATTGGATTAGTTTTAACATCTAAATTTATATACTCTAACTCTTGCTTACTTTCTAAATCATTTACATTTTCATTTGGAATAAGATAAATTAAGAATAGGGCAAATAAAGCACCTGTAGCAATTATGATTTTTCTAATCATTTTTTTCTTTAACATAATTTCACCTAATTAATATTATGAAAAAAAAGGCTAGTTATGCCTTTTATAATGAAATTTCCTTAAGTTTAAGTAATTCAACTACAGCAGCTGCTCTTCCCTTTACTCCTAACTTTTGCATGACATTTGATATATGGTTTCTAACTGTTTTTTCACTTATCCCTAAAGATTTAGCTATGTCGATTGTTGACTTATTTAAAACAAGCAAATCAAAGACTTGTTTTTCTCTTTTTGTAAGAATATTCTTAGACATATTTTCCTCACTTCCCTTTATATGGGTGGTTTATATTCATTCATATTATTTTATGATGAATGATTAAATTAGTGAGCAAAAAAGCCTAAATATATATCTATTTTGTAAATTTTACGGAAATATATTTTTGCTCTTCAAAATCTTCTTGGACACTTCTCATTATATTATTAGCTAATTTTTTATCATGTTCATTACTATTTATAACGATTTGGATTTCGCTACCCTCTATTTTAACGAAAGCTTGTAAATTAAATTTTTCTAAAATTTTGTTTTCAATTTTTTCTTCTTCCCCTCTTTTGGTATTAAGTTCTTTCATTTTATTAAAGGCCTCATTTTTTTGTTCAATTGTTGAATCATTGTTAGTTAAAATTAATTTTAATTCATCGATTTGTTTCATCATTTCTTCCTCTTTTTGAACGCGTAAGGCAACTAGTGCGGTACTTTCACTTATTTCAACTGTTGGTTCTTTATCTTTATTATAGTTTGCGTTAGTGTTTAGTAATAGTTCACTTGGCATAGTAATGTAATATACGCTTAAAACTAATATAAGACTAAATAGTGTTAAAAACCAAATACTTTTTTTATTAATCATAAATTCCTCCCCGTAACTATTTAAATGTATGTTTGTTACAAAAAAATATGAATATTTAATTAAATTTTGTTCAAAATTATAAAAATTATGATATAATATTAATGGCTTTCATCCCGAGGGTTAGGGATTAAAATAAATACTACAAAACAAAGATATGGATTATTCTTTCTAGTGCGAAAGTGGAAGAATTTGGAAGTATCTTAAAGAAATAACAAAAGGAGGAAAGAATATGGCCGTTGTGTCTATGAGTTATTTACTTGAAGCTGGTGTTCATTTTGGACATCAAACAAAAAGATGGAATCCTAAAATGAAGGAATACATCTTTACATCAAGAGATGATATTTATATTATCGATTTACAAAAAACTGCTAAAAAAATTGAAGAAGCTTACGCTGCTTTAAACAAAATTGCTAGTGAAGGTGGAAAAGTATTATTTGTTGGTACTAGAAAACAAGCTAGTGATGCTGTTTTAGAAGAAGCTACGAGAAGTGGTTCTTACTATGTAACTGAAAGATGGTTAGGGGGAACTTTAACTAACTTCAGAACAATTAGAAAAAGAGTTAAAAGATTAGAACAAATTGAAAGAATGGAACAAGATGGAACATTTGCTGTTTTACCTAAAAAAGAAGTTATCGGATTAAAGAAAGAATATGATAAATTAAATAAATTATTGGGTGGTATTAGAGAAATGTCTAAATTACCACAAGCTTTATACATCGTTGACCCATCAAAAGAAGAAATTGCTATTCGTGAAGCAAGAAAATTAAACATTCCTGTATTTGGAATTGTTGATACTAACTGTGACCCTGATATGGTTGATTATGTGATTCCTGCAAACGATGATGCTATTAGAGCTGTAAAATTAATTACAAGCGTTATGGCTAATGCAATCGTTGAAGCTAATGGTGGAGAAATTATTGACTATGTAAGTGCTCAAAATAAAGAAGATAACCCAAATGAAATTATGCAAAAAGCATTAGAAACAGTAAAAAGAAAAGAAGAACGTCGTCCAGTTAACAATGAGCGTCGTCCATTCTATAAAAAAACGTTCGACAGAACTAAAAAAGAAGTAAAAGAACCAACAAAAGAAGCTAAAGAAGAAGTTAATGAACCTAAAAAAGAGGAAGCCAAAATAGATTCTAAAACTGTAAGCGAATTAAGAGAATTAGCAAAAGAAAAAAATATTAAAGGCTATTCAACTATGAAAAAATCAGAGTTGATTGAAGCATTAAGATAAGGAGGCTATTATGAGTGCTAGTTTAGTAAAAGAATTACGAGAATTAACTGGTGCAGGAATGCTTGATTGTAAAAAAGCGTTAGAAGCATGCAATGGAAACATTGATGATGCTATTGCTTGGTTAAGAGAAAAAGGCATTTCTAAAGCTGCTAAGAAAGCCGATAGAATTGCAGCAGAAGGTTTAGCCGATATTTTAATTGAAGGTAACAAAGCTGTAATTGTTGAAGTTAATTCAGAAACAGATTTTGTTGCTAAAAATCAAGAATTTAAAGATTTAGTAAAAGCTATTTTAAAAGCAATTATTGAAAACGAACCAAAAACTAATGAAGATGTTTTAAATTTAGTAGTTGATGGTGAAACTGTTAATGATTTAATTGTTAATAAAACAGCTAAAATCGGAGAAAAATTATCATTTAGAAGATTTTCAAAAATTGAAAAAAATGATGAGCAAGTATTTGGTTCATACATCCACATGGGTGGTAAAATTGCTGTTTTAACTCGTTTAAATGGTGCTAATGAAGAAGTAGCAAAAGATGTTGCAATGCACGCTGCTGCTATGCGTCCAAGTGTTGTAAGACGTGAACAAGTACCACAAGAAGAAATAGAAAAAGAAAGAGAAATCTTAAAAGAACAAGCAATTAATGAAGGAAAACCTGCTGAAATAGCTGAAAAAATGGTTGAAGGAAGATTAGCTAAATTCTTTAAAGAAGTTTGTTTAGAAGAACAACCATTTGTTAAAGATGGAGATATTAATGTTTTAACTTATGTTAAAAATAACAATGGTACAATTGAAGATATGGTACGTTTTGAAGTAGGCGAAGGAATGGAAAAAAGAGAAGAAAACTTTGCTGAAGAAGTTGCTAAACAAATGGGAAAATAATAATTAAGTGGTTTTAACCACTTTTTTTGTTATTCTACTTCAAATATGGCATATGTAGGGATTAAAGTAAAATAGTAAGATAACCATAACGTATTTACGTTCAGATAATACTAAGATGTTAAAAATTCAAGAAAAACAATATCTAAAAAAGATTAATATTTTTTTAAAAAAAATTATTGAAATGTAAAAAAATATGTTCTATATTTATATTAGTTATGAAATATGGTAATTGATTTGTACATTTTATTTTGCAACTTAATCTTTAATATTTGTACATTTTTTTCTGAAAATCAACGATTTCTTTCGTGTTTTTTTGACAAAAAGGAAGTGAAAGAATAAAAATATAAATATAAAAAAGAAAGGAAGTATAAAATGAAAAAAGGATTTACATTAATAGAAATAATAGCAATAATAATATTGTTATCAGTAATAGTTTTAATAACATATCCAGTAATTAATAATTTAATAACTGAAAGCAAAGAAAAATTATATGAAAAATAAATAAATGAATTAGAAAGATTATCAAATACATGGGTAACAAAAAATACAAATAAACTAAAAACAGAAGAAGGATATACTTATGATTTATCATTTGAAGAATCAAATGAGCAAGGATTTACATCAGATAAACAAATAAAAAATCCCAAAACAGGTAAAAATTTAACTGGATGTATGAAAGTTACATATAATTCAAGTAAAAATGGTTATGATGTTGCATATGATGAATCTTGTACTACAAGTGGCTCATCTAGTGAAATAATACTTCAAAATAAAATTTTAGGAGCAAGTAATTCTAATATAGTAACAACCGGAGAAGGATTATATTCAAAAACTACTAGCACTGGAACAACATATTATTATAAAGGAGCAGTAGAAAACAACTATGTAAAATTTGCTGACAAAGTATTTAGAATAGTGAGAATCAATGAAGATGGAACTATTAGATTAATAACACAAGATAGTGTTGCAAGTCAAAAATTTAATAGTACATCCACCACATATAATGAAATGTATTATACAAATTCAGAAATCAAAACAGCAGTAGAAAACTGGTATAAAACAAATATAACTGATAAAGGTTTTGATGGAAAAGTAGCAAGTGGAAATTATTTCTGTGAACAAGCAAAAGTAGTATGGAAAACAAGTTATACTGCTGGAAGTGCGACAGTAGTAACAATAGATAATTACACACCATCATTCGATTGTACAACAGATGGAAACGGAAAAGGTGTTGTAAGTGGAAAAGTAGGATTAATAACAATAGACGAAGTACTATTTGCAGGTGGAGAAATAGAAAGTAGGTCCAACTTTTATCTAAAAAATGGAAGTGTATATTGGATGATGAGCCCCATCGGCGTCTTTAATGATGTTGCTAATGTTTGTTATGTTACTGCAGATGGTTCTCTCTCAAGAGATAATGTCGACTATAATAATGACGTTCGCCCAGTTTTGAACCTAAGTGCTGATACGCTTGCGTCTGGAAGTGGAACAAGCTCTGACCCTTATATTGTAAAATAAATGTAAATAATGTGTTAAAATGGTATAAACAATATACCATTTTTTAATGTTATTCAAAATTGTTTGAAACTAATTTATTTTATTACATATACTTTATTGGGGGTAATTATGGATAAAAAAATACCTAAAGTTTTTGCTAATAAAATAGATAAAGAAGTAGGAAACAATGAAAGAGTTTATTATGGTAATGATAATAATCACGAATTTAGAAATGATGGGTTAAATATAAATCAAAAAATAAACCAAATATTTGGTTCATCTAAATATGTTTATAAAGCTGATGTAATTATTAAATTAAAAGATAAAACTATATCTAAAAAAATAATCGGAAGAAATAGAAATCAATTAATAACAATGGATAATGAATTAATAAATATAAATGATATTATTGATATTGATTATGAATAAAAGTTCTCATTTTTTGAGAACTTTTTCAAATTCTGGTAAAACACCAATTCCATCTTTTCTATGGGGTGGTAGTTGATAAATATCATGCCCTGGAAAGTCATTTCCTTCAACTAAGCACGGACCTTTTTCTGATAGTGCAACATCCCAACCAATAAACTTAACTTCAGGAATTACTTTTCCAGCTTCAGTAACTAATTTTTCGATTTCATCAAACATCGGAATTTCAAATCCGACAATAGGAGTTTTAGTAGTAGGATGTTCATAATATAAATTACCTTCTTTATCTAAAGCAGGGTATTCAATTTTTTTGGTTTTGACATTAATAGGTACTACCATTCCCCCACCATTAAAGTTATCGATAACTTTATTATTACCGATTCTTAAATAAGCTGTTATTATAGTTGTTTTTCCATTTTCATTAAATGTAATAGTTCTAATCGTATTAACGCTACTTGGATTTAATTTATTCATCTCAGGCATTTGTTTTATTACTTCTTCAACTAAATAAGTTTTATTTTCTAATAATTCTTTAAATGTATTAGAATTAGGTTTAATTTTTCTAATATTATCGCCATGAGTTCCATTAGTAGGTTTAACGATAATTTCATCTTTATCTTTAATAAATTCATTGAATTCATCTTCATTATTTTCATTTATAATTAACCATTCTCTTTTTATAAATTTATCAAATTTTTTATTAAATTCGTCTTTATTTAAAAAGAAATGTGTAAATCTTTTGTCATTATATGTTTTAATAAAATGATTGTTGATTCCTCTAGTTAATACTGTTTTACGTTGTTTTCTGTTTAGATTATACATTTCAAATAGTTCATAATCAAAAAAACCAGCTTGATATTTTAATCCACAATAAATAATATCAAAAAATAAATATATTCTAGATTTACCAGTTTTTTTATGAATATTATTTATAACTTTAAAGAAATTTTTATAATTCATTTTTACAATTCTTTGAAATAAATATTTTGCTTTTTCCATAATAATCACCAAAAATATTATATCATTTATTTAATAAAATTTTGCCATTATAATGAAAAATATTATAATTTATGCCTAATTTTGTAAATATTTAATTTGTAATATTATATTTTATAGAATAAATGGTATAATTATTAAAGAGGGAAGATGATATAATGTTTTATATAAGTTTATGGCTCAGTAAATTTTACTATTTTTTAACCAAAAAAGGAGTAATAAATGATAAGGCTGGATTACTTGCTTTAAAAATTGATAAGAACTTTTTAAAACATGTTAATAAACCTAAATTAGTAATAGCAGTAACAGGAACAAATGGAAAAACAACAACGTGCAATTTTTTAGTTGATTTATTAGAATACAATGGATACAAAGTTACAAGTAATAAAGAAGGCGCTAATCTAAAACCAGGAATTTGTAAAGCTTTGATGAAAGGTGTTAATATATTTAATAAATCAAAAGTAGATGCTGCAGTAATTGAATTTGATGAATTAAGTACAAAAATGTTATTAACAGATTTAAAACCAACTTATACAGTTGTTACTAATTTATTTTTAGATACAATGAAAAGAAATGGACATACTGATTATGTATTTAATAAAATTAATGAGGGATTACCTAAAGATACTATATTAATATTAAATGCTGATGATTTAATTAGTAGTATGTTAGGTAAAGAAAATAAAAAAGTTTTCTTTGGTATGGATAGATTAGATACAGATTCAGATAAACCTAATTCATTAGTACAAGATATTAGAGTTTGTCCAAATTGTTATACTAAATTAGAATATGATTATATTCGCTACCACCATATAGGACATGCTCATTGTCCAAATTGTGGTTTTAGTAATTATAAACCAAATTACAATTTAACTAATATTGACTATAAAAATAAAACAATTATTGTTAATAATGAAAAATATAAATTAGTCAATGATGGTATATTTAATATATATAATCAATTAGTTGCTATAACTTTATTAAATGAATTAAAAATAAAAGACATTAATAAAGGATTTGAAAATTTAGGAATTGTAAAAAGTAGATATCAAGATATTAAAATAGGCAATATTGAAATTATAACACAATTAGCTAAAGGTCAAAATCCTATTGCAAGTTCTAGGTCATTAGACTATGTTTCTAAGTTGGATGGAAACAAAGAAGTAATTTTAATTTTCGATGACATTTACGATAGAGAAGCAACAGATAGATCAGAGGTAATGAGTTGGATTTATGATACTGATTTTGAATATTTATGTGATGATAGTATTAAAAAAATAATCATAGGTGGACTTAGAGCTTATGATTATAAAGTAAGACTACTATTAGCAGGAGTTAATCCCAATAAAATTTTTATAGAAGATAGGGAAGAAGATACTTATAGGCAATTAACATTTGAAAATATTGACAAAATTGTAATTGTACACGATATTTATATGGTTTCTACATGTGAAAAAATAGTTTCTAAAATTAAAGAGGTGTTTGAATGAAAATTGAAGTATTATATGGTGAGTTAGCTAATTTATATGGTGATTTATTTAACATTCGTTTTTTAGAACAATCTCTTGATAATGTAACTATTTATTATACTGGTATAAATGAAAAACCACATTTTACATATGAAAACATTGATTTAATTTATATGGGACCAATGATGGAAAGATATCAAGAAATTGTAATAGATAGATTAAAACCTTATAAAGAAAAAATAAAAGAATTAATTGAAAATGAACAAGTATTTTTAATAACAGGTAACGCTATAGAAATTTTTGGTTCGAAAATTGATGATATTGAAGGATTGGGTATATTTGAAACATATGCTAAAAGAGATTTTTCTCATCACCATAATTCATGTTTTATTGGTGAATTTGAGAATATGAAAATTGTTGGATTTAAAAGTCAATTTAGTTACTCATATAATAATAAATATCCTTTTATTAAAACAAGTAATGGTAATGGTTTTAATGATAATAATGACATTGAAGGAATTAAATACCATAATTTTTTTGGAACGTATTTAATAGGGCCAATTCTTATATATAATCCATACTTTACAAAATATTTACTAAAATTATTAGGACATGATGTAAAGTTAGCATTTGAAGAAGATGTAATTAAGGCTTATAATATAAGAGAAAAAGAATATATGAATCCTAATTTACATTTTAAACATTAATTATAGAAAAAATGTGCATATCATAAAAGCACATTTTTTGTTTTTAACTATTTTTTAAGTGTTCAACGATTCCATAAACCATAGTGATTCTAGTTGGAATAATATATTTTACGTTTAGAATTTGACACACTGCATTGACACATATACGCATTCCCCTAGCTCCTAACCACCAACCATAATCATCAGTTTTTTTACAAATATTTTCCAAATTTACATTGTAGAAAAAGTCAAAGTCTAATTGAGTCATTAAATCCATGTTTAAACAATATGGTTGGAGAGGGTTACTATAAAATTCATTCTTATTTATTTTATAATTTAGTTCATCATAAAAATATAAATAATCTCCACCGGCAAGGATTAGAATATCAGCACTATAGTTACTAAATTGATTTTGTTTATCCATTAATTTTACAGTTTTATTAACCATTTCTTTATAATCTTCTTTAACAAAATTATCTTTTAATGATGGGTAATTGTCAGTTACATCCATTGCCCCAAACGATTCATTAATAGTTTTAATGATTTTACCATTATTAGTAACAGCAATTTCTGTAGAACCACCACCACCAATCATAACAGCAATATTACCATTATACTTTGTATTTGCAATTGCCCCATAAACTGTATATTCATTTTCCTCTTGGGCAGAAACAATATTGAAATCTAAACCAGTTTTGGAATTAAATTCAATTAACCAATCATTTTTCTCATTAAAAGTTAAATTTCTAAAAACACTTGTCCCGTATACATGAATTTCTTCATCATTTATTGATAATACAAATTCAAATAAATCATTTTTGTCTTGCTGTTCTAGTTTATTGTTTAGTTTATAATGATTTTTGAATAAAATTGTTTTTTGTTTTAATTTACTTATTTTATCGTTTTCACATAAATAAGCTTTTGTCGTAGAACTTCCTACTTCTATTATAACCATGAAATCACCTATGGTTATTTTATCATATATAATAAAAAATAAGCAATAAAAAAAGAGCTTAACGCTCTTATATGCATTCTACGACTGTGTCTGGTAAACATTTTAGGCAACATACGCAGTTTAAGTTCATTGTAAAGAAAGAATTAGTTGCAACATAAGGTATGTTTGTTTCTTCTGCGTCTGGGTTAACTGCTAAAACTCGGAAAGTCGCACAGCAACCATCAATTTTTTCAACTCTGAAAACACTTGAACAAGTTGCTCCTACTGAACTACAATTTACGTTTTCTCTAGTTGTAGGCATACTCCAAGGAGTTCCGTTGCCAGAACAAGTGTATAGCATTACTGGTCTTGTGTTGCAACTTAATGTTGTAACGCCACAACCTAAGAACCCACGATCACAAGTTTCTAGACAAGATTCACTTGAACAACAAGCATTTTGTTGTAGAATGTTAATTACTGTTAGAATCTCAGCAATGCATTTGCAAGAATCATTATCAGTATTATTACACATATAATCCACCCCTTCATTTATTTTCTAATATAGCATATTCTAAAAATTGTAAAGGGTGTGAACTAATGTCCCAAATAATGTATAAAACTATTGAAAAAATATTAAAAAAATGATATATTTAAGGTGGTGATGGTATGAATAAGAGAATTATGACAAATATTCAAGGAAGTAATTTAGATTGTGAAATAATTCGTTATTTCGAAAAAAACAATAATAAATACTTAATCTATTCTTTAAATGAAATGGATGAAGTAGGATATGTTAAATTATACGCATCAAAAATTGTTGATAAACACGCTCGTATTATTACAGATGATGATGAGTGGACATTTATAAAAGAAACAATTAAAGATATTGTAAGAAATAATCGTGATGGTGTTTCATTAGATATAATTGATTTAAATGAAAATGAATTAGAAAAGATTATTTTAGAGGATAATCGTATATTTAAGTTACAAGGTAATTTAGTTAATTTACTTATGGAAAATAAAAAAGTGGTTTCTAATGATATATATGAAGAAGAAGCAGTGAATAGTGAAGATGTTTTAATTAAAGATGATTATGAAACATTATATCGAGAAATGGTTACTAAAAATGAATTATTAGAACAAAGAATTAATATGTTAGAAGAAGAATTAAAAATATATAAACAAAAATTAGAATCAATTGATGATATTATTCACAGTTAATTAACTGTGTTTTTTTTCTCTTTTTTGCATAAAATTAACTGAGGTGAATACATGAAAAATGCTATTAGTTATTATTACAATATAACAGCCAATGTTATTCACCAAACAGGAAAAACATTTAAATTTACCAATAATGGTGAAAATTATATTTTAACCACTTGCGAAAGAGAAGATATTGATGATATTTATGAACTATCTTATAATTTGATAAAACAAGGTGTATTATGCCACCAAATAATACTAAATAATTCCAATTCGATAATAACTAATATCAATAATTTACCTTATATATTAATGAAAGTTTTAGTTAACAATGATAAAATTACTTTAAATGATATTATAAATTTTAATAATACTATAATTACTGTTAAATTGGATAATTTAAGAAGAGATAATTGGTTTAATTTATGGTGTAATAAAGTGGATTATTTCGAGTATCAAGTAAATCAAATGGGGAAAAAATATTCTATAATAAGAGAAAGTTTTAGTTATTATATTGGACTTGCTGAAATAGGAATCAGTTTATTTAAAAATACCAATAAAAGTGAAAAATTATCACTTTCTCATCGCCGTATATTATATGGGCAATCGCTAACCGAATTATATAACCCAATTAATTTAATTATTGATTTAAGAATAAGAGATGCATGCGAATATTTTAAAAGTTGTTTTTTTAATAATATTGATGTAGAACCTATTATAAGTAATTATTTATATACTTCTAATTTAGATGAAACTGAAAAAATTCTTTTTTTATCTAGAATGTTATATCCTAGTTATTATTTTGATGTCTATGAACAAATCATCGATGGTAAATTAGATGAAAACGAATTAAAAAAAATCATCAACAAAGTTGATGAATATGAGTTGCTTTTAAGAAATATATATTCACTTTTAAAAAACAATAATTTTCCTGAAATAGAGTTTCTTAATAAAGCTCACTTAAATTAACTATTTCTTTAACACTTGGAACTTCACTTTGAATAGCAGCTAATACTCCTTCTTGTAAAGTTATGTCAAGCATTCCGCAATCAGCGCAAGCGCCACTCATTTTAACATAAACGATATCATTTTCATATTTTACAAATTCGATATTTCCACCATCATTAATTAAAAAAGGTCTTAATTGGTTTATTATGTCAATAATAATTTTTTCATTTTCATTCATATTTAATCACCAAAGCCATTATACAAAAAAATAAATAAAATGTAAATACTATTAGAAAAAAGTGTGGTATAATGTATTAGAGGTGAATTATGGCCGAGTATAAAGTTGGTAATATTGTAAAAGGAACGGTTAGCGGTATAGAAACATATGGAGCATTTATTAATTTTGATGAATATTATAGTGGATTAATTCACATTTCAGAGATTTCTGATAATTTTGTGAAAAATATAAATGATTTTATCAAAGTTGGTGATGAGGTCTACGTTAAAATAATAGGTATTGATGAAGATACTTGTCATCTTAATTTAAGTATTAAGAATGTAAAATATAAAATTAAGCCGAGAAAAAAAAGAAGAAAAATAGTTGAAACAAGGCTTGGCTTTAAAACTTTGGCATACAAATTACCTATATGGATTGAAGAAAATTTACAAAAAGACCAAAAAATTAAATAAATACTATTGACAAACTATTTTTTAAATGGTATAGTTAAATACGTCAGACCAATTATGGTCAGTATGGGCGATTAGCTCAGTTGGTTAGAGCACCTGCCTTACAAGCAGGGGGTCATAGGTTCGAGTCCTATATCGCCCACCATGCCGAAATAGCTCAACTGGTAGAGCAACTGACTTGTAATCAGTAGGTTGTGGGTTCAAGTCCTATTTTCGGCACCACGATTGGAGAGGTAGCGAAGAGGCTAAACGCGGCAGACTGTAAATCTGTTCCTTCGGGTTCGGTGGTTCGAATCCACCCCTCTCCACCACTTTAATGGTTAGATTTGATTGCCTCGTAGCCAAGCGGTAAGGCACCACACTTTGACTGTGGCATGCGCTAGTTCGAATCTAGCCGAGGCAGCCATATTATTTGTCCCGTTAGCTCAGCAGGTAGAGCATTTGACTTTTAATCAAAGGGTCACAGATTCGAGTTCTGTACGGGACACCATTTTAAAAATTAAGTCTTTGTTGAAAAGACTTTTTTTGTTAAATTTAAAAAAACTATTCAAATATTATGTGTAAAAAGTAGTAATAAAATATAATTTGTGTTATAATTTATATGGTGATAATATGGTAGAAAAAAGAATAAATGAGATACTTGAAATATTAAAAAAAGCTAATTATGAGTATTACGTTTTAGATAATCCCACTTTAACCGATCAAGAATACGATAGATACATGCAAGAATTAACTAAATTAGAACTCGAACACCCAGAATTATCCAGTGAAGATTCACCAACTAAAAGAGTCGGTGGTGAAGTAGTTAATAGTTTTAAGAAAGTTGTTCATGAAAAACCAATGTTATCATTAGGAAATGTTTTTAATGAAACAGATATAAATAATTTTGATGAAAGAATAAAAAAAGAAGTCAAACCGGAATATGTTTGTGAACTTAAAATTGATGGGCTTGCCGTATCGTTACTATATGAAAAAGGTAAATTAGTAAGAGGTGCGACACGAGGTGATGGTGTAACCGGGGAGGATATAACTCACAATGTGCGAACCATTAAATCGGTTCCCCTTGTATTAACAGAACCAGTTGACATAGAGGTCCGTGGCGAAATATATATGCCAAAATCATCTTTTGAAAAGTTAAATGATGAAAGAAGAAAAAATGGAGAAGACGTCCTTGCAAACCCAAGAAATGCTGCTGCAGGAAGTGTACGACAATTAGATTCTAAAATAGCTGCTTCAAGAGGGTTAGCTTGTTTTATATACCATTTACCTAATCCAGAAGATTATAATATTAAGACTCATTTCGAAGCATTACAATTTATGAAAAAATTAGGATTTGTTGTAAATCCAAATATAAGATTAGTAAAGAATATAGATGAAGTATTAGAATATATTGACGAATGGACTAAAAAAAGACCAAATTTACCATATGAAATCGATGGAATAGTAATAAAAGTAAATGATATAAAAATGCAACAAATTTTAGGCTTTACAACAAAATATCCTAAGTGGGCTACAGCATACAAATTTCCCGCAACTGAAGTTTTAACAAAATTAAAAGATGTTATTTTTACAGTTGGAAGAACTGGACAAGTAACTCCTAACGCAGTTTTAGAACCAGTTAGATTAGCAGGTTCTATAATATCGCGTGCTACTCTTCATAATGAAGATTATTGCTTGAATAAAAATATTAAAATAGGTGATATAGTTTCAATTAGAAAAGCAGGAGATGTTATTCCAGAAGTTGTCGAAGTAAAAAAAGAAAGACGCGATGGAAGTGAAAAAAAATTTAAAATGACATCTATTTGTCCAATTTGTCATAGTAAATTAGTAAAAAAAGATAAAAGTTATTACTGTGTTAATGAAGAATGCGATAAAAAAAATATTGAAAATTTGCTTCACTTTGTTGAACGAGATGCAATGTTTATTGAAGGATTTGGGGATGCTATAGTAGAAGATTTTTATAATTTAGGTTATTTAAAAATTTGTGTTGATTATTATGAATTATATAAGCATAAAGAAAAAATTATGGAATTAGAGGGTTTTGGAGAAAAGAAAATATCTAATTTATTAAACAGCATAGAAAAAAGTAAAAATAATTCATTAGAAAGATTATTGTTTGGACTTGGGATTAGATATGTAGGCAGTAAAACTGCAAAAATATTAGCATCTTATTATGGAAACATTGATAATTTAATTAAAGCAAGTTATGAAGATTTAATTAAAATTCATGATATAGGTGAAGTAATTGGGAATAGTGTTTTAGAGTATTTTAAAAATCAAGATAATTTATTGATAATCGAAAAATTAAAACAACACGGAATTAATATGGATTATTTGGGTAAAAAAACGAGTAATAAATTTTCTTCAAAAACATTTGTACTTACAGGCAGTTTAGAAAAATTAACTAGAAATGAAGCAAAAGAAAAAATCGAAAGTTTAGGTGGCAACGTAAGTGGAAGTGTTAGTAAAAAAACATCTTATGTTGTTGTTGGAAAAGACCCTGGAAGTAAATATGATGAAGCTTTAAAATTAGGCATTGAAATATGGAATGAAGAAGAATTTTTAAAAAATTTATAAAGAACTTTTAAAATTTTAACTTTTTTGATATAATGTTATAAAATATGGAGGTAATAATATGAATGGAAACGAATTCAATTCAAATAGAGAACAAAATTATCAAGGCACAAGACCAATGACTGGGGTAGTTGGACAATCATCTAATCAACAAACTACAAATCATTCGTTTTATCAAGAATCAAGTCAACCAAGTCAAATGGCTCAAGCACCTTATCAACAAACAAACTATCAACAACCAACTTATCAAGCTCAAGAAAGTCAACCTAAAAATCCTATGGATGTTGTAACTAGTTTAAACAAAGAAGAAGCAATGGAAGAAGCACTTTCACATACAACACAATTTAGTCCTTTTGAAATTCCAAAAGAAGAAGTTAAAGAAGAGGTAGAAAAAAATAAAAAATCAGATAAAAAGACATTAACATTTATGATAGTTATATTTATTTTATTAATTTTATTTATCATCTTTCTACCACAAATTTCTAAATTGTTTGGTTGGTAAAATATAAATAGGATTATGTTATGAATAATAAGTATTTTTTAAAACTTTTCATATTATGCTTTTTTTCTTTAATGGGAACTGAATTGATTTTTAAAGGATTATCATTTGAACTATTTGATAAAAATTTGATAAGAATTTTATTGTTCACAATTTCAACTAGTTTAGTTGTAACATATATATCAAGTTTGTTTAAAGAAAAAATAGCTAAAACAATTATTGTATTATTTAATTTTATAATAAGTATATATGGTTTAGTTCAAATAACTTTCAAATCGTTTATGGGCAATTATATGTCATTTGGAATGTTATCGAATAATGGGGTAGGAAGAGTAAGTGCAGAAGTAAAAACATTTTTAGGTAGTATAACAATAAAGTCATTAACAATACTATTACCTACTATTATAACTTTATTAATCTTTATTTTCTTTAAAAAATGGTTTTCATATGAAAAAACGACAAAAACAAGAAAATTAGTGTCATTGGGCATAGTAGTAATTGTTTATATTGCAACTTTATTAACTTTAAATATTAAAGCATTAGATAATAATCTTGAATTAAAATCAGCGAAACAGTTGTATTATAATCCGAATATGGTTGATTTATCACTGAAAAATATAGGTGTTAATAGATTTTTATTAAGAGATATAATAAATATATTTAATGATAATAAAGAGTTAGTTGATGTAACACCAGTTTCTAAACCAACTATTCCAACTGTAGTTGAACCAGATTATAAAAGAGAAATTGATGATAGTGATTGGGATGAATTAATTAAAAACGAGAAAGATTCTGTTATTAATAATTTACACCAATTTTATAAAAGTCAAAATATAACTCCTAAAAACGAATATACAGGAATGTTTAAAGACAAAAATTTAATATTAATTATGGTTGAAGCACTAGATTTATCAGCAATAGATGAAAATTTAACTCCAACTTTGTATAGATTAACTAAAGAAGGATGGTATTTCAATAACTATTATGCTCCTAAGTATAGTTGTACAACTGGAGAAAGTGAGTTTATTGCATTAACATCAATTATTCCAAGTAATGCAACGTGCACACCATTTACATATCAAAACAATGATTATCCAACTAGTATATTTAATTTATTTAATAAAGCTGGTTATACATCAACATCCTACCACGGATGGAGTGATAAATATTACCCTAGAACAAATTTACATAAACATATGGGTTCAACTTTCTATAATGCTTCTAAATTGAATATAAACACTAATGGTGGTTGGTCAAGTGATGTTGAAACGATTACAAAAGCGTATGATATCTTTAGTAAAAATGACAAATATTTTAGTTTTATAATAACAGTTTCAATGCATTTTTCATATGATTTTGATGATTCTATTACTAGAAGAAATTGGAATAAAGTAAAAAATCTAGATACTGGAACTTCAATGAAAAGATACTTAGCTAAAGCTATTGAATTTGATAAAGCTTTAGAACGACTATTAAAAAATTTAGAGGAAGATGGAGAACTAGACGATACAGTAATTGCAATTTTTGGTGATCACCACCCATATAATTTAGATTTCAGTTATTTAGCAAAAAGGTCAAATGTTGATAGATATGAAGATTTAAATGAAGACTTAATGCCATTTATAATTTACAATTCAGAACAAGAACCAAAAGTTATAAGTAAAACATCAAGTACATTTGATATCTTACCAACTTTAGCTAATTTATTCGATTTAGATTATGACCCTAGATATTATACTGGGAAAGACATATTTTCAAATGAAGATTCAAAAGTAATTTTTTCTAATGGAAGTTGGGTAACTGATAATGCTATTTATTTTGCTAGTACTGGTAAATATAAATTAAAAAATGAAGAAGTAGGCGAAGATTATATTTCTAAAACAAACAAGGAAATAGGAAATTTGTTTACTGTGTCAGAAAATACACTTAAGAAAAATTATTTTAAATATCGGTTTAAATAAGGCATTTATTTGTCTTATTTTTAATTTGTAAAAATAAAATTAAATAGGTGAGGTAATGGCAAGATTTTTTTTCTTTTTAGTCGGATTTGGACTTTCATTAATAGGTTTTATGTATATAATAATTTATTTAAATTTACTCACAATGGGGTATAATTTATCAGAATATGTTAATTTTATAATTAGAAGAATTGAGTGTTGGAATAGTATAATAGGAATTATTATAATTGTTATTACACTCATAAAACCAAAAGGAGATAATGATGAACTACATATACGATATTTTAGTTAATTTTCAAAATGAATTTTATGAAAACTTTGAATGGAATATAGATGATAATATAACACACATAAGGAAAATACCACTATTTAAAGTACAAACAAAAGATTTGTTAAAATTTTGTAATAATAAAGTACGATTTTCAAAAGAGTTTTTAAATAAAATTTATAATAAAACCGAAATATTTATGAATAAAAAAATATTACAAATAAACTATGCCTGCCTTTTAACCGATGGCAACGAAGTAATTGCTGTTAAAATAAAACAAGATGGACTTTTAAAGTATGGAAGTAAACTATTAATAGACGAAAACGAGGAGGTATTAGAGTATTCATCTTCTATGAATACTATAGATATATGCTATGAAACACTAGAAGAAGTTAAAAAGCAAACCTTTAGGACAAGGAAAGAACAAGAAATTTTAACTTTTATAAATGAGCAGTTAGATAAAATACAACTAAAAAATGAATCTGATAAAATAGAATATTTGTATTATGAATGCTTTGGAAAGAAGGAAATAGATAGCAAAGAAGCAGTTATAAAGCTTAAAAATGCCCTAAATGATGAATTTTCTTCTATTTTTTTGCAAATATATCACTTTTTTATGATGACAATCAGCAAATAATATGATATAATTAAACTCAGGAGATGGTATGATTGAAAAAAACAGTTAATGTTACTAGTGCGAATAAAGTGTTAAATGAGGTAAATGTACTAGATTATTTTAAGTTAGGAAAAGATTCATATTTGTTGTATGAAAGAGTAGGAGAACCAGGTAATAGTGTTTATTTAGCAAAATACGATGAAAATTTATTGATTAAACCTGAGGATACAGAAAAAGAACAATTACAAAATGTAATGAAATATTTAATCACTAATAATTCAAGTATTGATGTTAAAAAATATCATTATAAAAAACTATCTATCGATAAAATTGAAGATAATATCAATGAAAAGGAAGCAAACAAGATTTCTTTAACTGATGAACAATATAGAACTTTAATCGAAAATTTAAACAATAGTGATAGCACTAAAGTAAAACCAGTTAAGGTAAAAGAGCCAAAAACTGGTAAGCAGTTAAATAAGAAAGCAATTATAATTGTTTCTGGAATTGTGGTTGTAGTTGCAATTTTAGTAGTTTTATTATTAGTAGTTTTACCAAAAGGTGGGTTAATTGGCAGTTCAAAATCAGAATTTAATATTAAATTTGATACTGATGGAAGCACACTATATGGCGATATGATTATTAAAAATGGAGAAGAAATTGATGTTTCTAGTTATACTCCTTCTAAAGAAGGCTATATGTTTGGTGGTTGGTATACTGACGCTAAATTTAAGAATGCTGTAAGTGGTGTATATAAACCAACAGATGATACAACATTTTATGCTAAATGGGAAAAAAATACATGTACTGGTAATTGTAGACCAGGACAAATGGTAACTTTAGAAGATGGAAGTACTTGGTATACTATTGAAACGACCGATGATAATAGTAAAACAATTAGACTATTAGCTTCAAGTTGTAATGATTTGAGTTTAAAGTTTGATGACAAAGAAAACGATTATAACAAATCAAGTATTAAACAATATGTTGAAAATGATTATTTAAATAGTTTAGGTGATTTAAAATCAAAAATTACTGATGTTAGATTAATGACTAAAGAAGAAGTTGAAATACTACAAGGAATGGATAATGCAAGTAATTGGTTATATAATACTACAGTTTGCCCTTATGGAAATTGGTGGACAATGACTTCTTATGAAACTGATCAAGCATATATTGTAAATAGTAAAGGTTTAGCTGAACCATATCAACAATTAGCTGAAGGCGTTGTTAGTAAAAATGGTACAGTAAGTAATTTAGCAGGATTAAGACCAGTAATTACAATTGATAAAAGTGCGATTAGAGGAGAATAATATATAAAATCTAGTAAAAACTAGATTTTTTTATTTTTTTTTGATACAATTATATCGGTGGGAATATGGAATACATTGTAACAATTGATAAATTTCAAGGTCCATTAGATTTATTATTACATTTAGTAAAACAAACAAATTTAGACATTTATGAAATAAAAATTGAAGAAATAGTTTCACAATATTTTAATTATATAAAACAAATGGAAGAAATGAATTTAAATATTGCTAGTTCGTATTTAGTTATGGCAGCTGAATTATTGGAAATAAAAGCCTTGATGTTATTACCTAAAGATGAAGAAATCGTTGATGAATTTGAAGAAAATCCAAAAGACAGATTAATTAAAAGATTAATTGAATACCAAAATTATAAAGATTTAACTGGTGAATTTCAAGAACTAGAAAACAAAAGGCATGAATATTATACAAAGTTGCCAAGCAACTTATCAGATTATGATTTAAAAATTAATGGTAGCCTACCAGATGATATTGATTTAAATGACTTAATGAATGCTTTTAATAAATTTTTAGAGCGTCAACAATTACAAAAACCACTTAATACAAAAATAGCCAATAAAGAATATTCTATTTTTGAGAGAAGTTTGGAAATAAAAAAAATAATAAAAGAAAAGAAAAAAGTAAGTTTTGAAGAATTGTTTGATATTAGAAATAAAGGATATATTGTAGTAACTTTTTTATCGATTTTAAACCTTGCTAAAACAAAAGAAGTAAAAATTGAGCAAGAAAACAACTTTGAAACCATATACTTATGTGAGGTGAAATAATGGAATCTATATTAGAAAGTTTACTATTTGTTGTGGGTGATGAAGGCATAACTTTTGAGCAAATAAAACAAATATTAGATATTGACGATAACAAAGCAAACGAAGTAATAAATAACCTAAAAAATAGATATCAAGCAAAAGAATTCGGAATTGATATAAAAGTATTAGGTGAAAGATACAAAATGATAACTAAAGTTGAAAACAAGGATTATTTACAAAAATTAATCGATGTAACAGAAAGTGATACACTAACTAATGCATCATTAGAAACATTAGCGATTATCGCTTATAATCAGCCTATTACAAGAGTAGAAGTTGATGAAACAAGAGGTGTTGGTAGTGCACATATAATTAGAAGATTAGTTTACAAAGGATTAATTGAAGAAGTAGGTAGAGCAGAAACTGCTGGAAGACCAATTTTATATGCTACAACGCCACTATTTTTAGATTATTTTGGATTAAAGTCAATTAAAGATTTACCAGAAGTCGATATTCAAAAAGAACTTGAAAGTAAAGAATTATATATGTCCAAATATACTGAAGACGATTTATAAAATTTTACATTAAATTGAAAAAATTTTACATATTTTATGTAAATTCTTTTAAAACACCAAGTCAAATTAGATTTGGTGTTTTATTTAAATCAGTGTAGAAATATTCAAACACTTGATAGTTTAATTATAATTTGATATAATGTGAAAAGATTACAAGGAGGAAATTATGATACAAAAACCAAAAGGAACTTATGATGTAATAAACGGAAATAAAATAATAGTAATTGAAAATATTCTACAAGAATTAATGGATAAGTATAATTATGAATACTTTAGAACTCCAATTTTTGAAGCGAGTGAACTATTTCATAGAAGTGTTGGAGAAACAAGCGATATAGTTACAAAAGAAACATACGATTTTAAAGATAGAGCTGAGCGAAATCTTACTTTAAGACCGGAAGGTACAGCTGGAATTATAAGAAGTTTTATTGAAAATAAACTTTATGGTAATCACAGTGTTCCTGTAAAAGCTTGGTATTATGGACCAATGTTTAGATATGAACGCCCTCAATCAGGAAGATTTAGAGAATTTTATCAATTTGGTGTTGAAGTTTTAGGAAGTAATGATGCTATTACTGATGCTGAAGTTATAAGCATTCCAGTTAATTTTTATAAAATATTAGGCTTAAAGAATGTAAAGGTAAATTTAAATACTCTAGGTGATAATGAATCGAGAAATAATTATAGAAATGCATTACTTGAATACTTCAAACCATATTTAGATGAATTATGTGAAGATTGCAAAGAAAGATATAACAAAAATCCACTTAGAATATTAGATTGTAAAGTTGATGCAAATAATGAAATAATGAAAAATGCACCTAAAATAACTTCTTATTTAAATGAAGAAAGTAAAACTTACTTTGAAAATGTAAAAAAATATTTACAAGCACTTGATATTGAGTATGAAGTGAATCCGAATATTGTAAGAGGATTAGATTATTACACACACACTGTTTTTGAAGTAACTGCAGAAATTAAAGATTTTGGAAGTCAAAATGTATTGTGTGCCGGTGGAAGATATGATAATTTAGTAAAAAATTTAAATGGTCCTGAAACTCCAGGCGTGGGATTTGCTCTTGGAATGGAAAGATTATTTAATGCTCTTGAAGCAGAAAAAATTAATTTAGTAGAAGAAGAAGGTATCGATGTTTATATATCATACATGAGTGAAAATGAAAAAGCTAAAGCTTTAAGATTATGTATGGATTTAAGATTAAATGGATTTAAAGTTGAAATTGATTATATGAATCGTAGTTTAAAATCTAACTTTAAACAAGCAGATCACTTGAATAGTAAGTTTATTATAATCATAGGCGAAGAAGAAATAAATAATAATTTTGTTACAATTAAAAATAATAAAACAAAAGAAGAACAAAAAGTAGAATTAGAATATTTAATATATTATTTAGATGAAATGTTAAGTAATAATCACGAATGTACTTGTGATGATGATTGTGATTGTGGATGCGATTGTAATTGTAACCATGAATAAAAAGGTATTAGTATGGAATTGAAAGATATTGAAAGAAGTATAATTAAAAAGTATCGAAAAACTATTTTCTCGCCATTTATAAAAGCTATTAAAGAGTTTAATTTAATCGAAGAAAATGACAAAATAGCTGTTTGTATAAGTGGTGGGAAAGATTCTTTCTTATTAGCTAAATGCATGCAAGAAATAAAAAAACATGGTAAAATTAATTTTTCTTTAGAGTTTATCGTTATGAATCCAGGATATAATCAAGAAAATTTAGAACAAATAAAATACAATTTAAATAAATTAAATATTTCTGCTCACATATTTGAAACACCAATTTTCAAAGTAGCTGAGCGAACAGATAATCCTTGCTATATGTGTGCGAAAATGCGAAGAGGATATTTGTACGATTTTGCTAAAAAATTAGGATGTAACAAGATTGCTTTAGGTCATCATTTTAATGATGTTATTGAAACTGTTATGTTGAATATGCTTTTTACTGGTTCATTTTCAAGCATGTTACCAAAGATAAAAAGCGACCATTTTGAAAATATGTATTTAATAAGACCACTTTATTATGTTAGAGAAAAAGATATAGTTAAATTCGCTCAAACAAATGAATTAAAGTTTTTAGATTGTGCTTGTTCAGTTACTAAAAAAAATAGTGGAAAAAGAAAAGTTGTAAAGGAATTAATTGAAGAATTAAATAAGGTATATGAAAAAGCCGATGTTAATATTTTAACAAGCACTAAAAATGTTAATTTAAATACAATTTTAGGTTATCAAAAAGGTGAGGAAGAATTTAAAAATGTAAATTAAATGTGTAAAAATATGGGAATTAATTAAAATATATTTTAATTAAATAAAAGTTATGTTATAATTTATTTGTCTAGAAAAGATGATAGCTCACAAGAAAAACCGACTAATTTAACGATTTGGGAATCTAATTAATAAATGGTGTTGAAAGCTTGTAAAATCAAGAATCCTAAAGTTTATTATGTGATGCCCACCTGGCGGATGCAGGTTTTATCGTTAAGGGCACGCTTTTCTGGATTTTTTTGTCTAAAAACCATAAGGTTTTTTTCTTTTTAAAAAAATTAAAAAAATTTTCTAAAAAAAAAGGAAATCACCAAAAAAAAGTGTATATAACTTATAGGAGGTGAAAAATGTTTAAGAAAATTTTGTGGTTAGTATTTTTGTTTCCATTGTTTTTGGGTGGTGTTAATGCCGAAACTTTTTATTCAGATTATAGGCAAGTAGATGAGATTTTAGAAGAAAGTGATATGGTAAAAAAGGAAAGTGAAAAATTATACCGATATTATGAATTAAAAGATACTATTGAAAAAAGGTTATATGATGGAGTTGAAGAAAACAATTGTGAAAATAAAATTGGTTCATGGCAAGAAAACAAGCTAAATCATGTTTCTGTTGTTGATGAAGAAGTTAAAAATACATACAAGTATATAATAGCGAATGGAGCAAGATATATTCATTTGACCAATTTAAATGGTAGTTATGGTGCCCTTAGAATAACCGAATTAGAATTGTTTTATAAAGGAAATGAAATTGATTATAAGTATGAATGCAATGGTTGTTTGGAAGGATTTGATAAGTATATCAAAAATGGTATTTGGAATGAAAATGAATCTTATATAAAAAATGGCGGTTCGTTGATAATTGATTTAGGTAACGTTTATCCTGTTCATTTAATAGATATAGTTTTTTATTTATTTGATTTAGGTAATTCCACTAAAACATATACAATTGGTTTTTCTAATAATAAAAAAGATATTTACTCAATTACAAATAGAGAACTAGAGTTTTCTGATATTCATTGGTCAAATGCAAAACAAATATTAGAGAATGTTTATACACTTGAAAAAAAAGACTATAGAACTACAAAGGAAACAGAAGAAGTTATTAAAAACGATTATGTTATGGAAAGCATAATTACAAAGACAAAATATCGTTATACTCAAAAATGGTGTGATTATAATAAAACTGTTAAAGAATATTATGATGATTATTTTAGTGAAAAGCCAAGTGAAACTGCTATAAAAGATGATGAATTTATTTCTAAAGATACATACTATTATCGAGATAAATTAGAATTAAAAGATAATTTAATTATAACTTCAAAAGAACAACAATTAAATGATTTTGTTTTATATAGTAGCACGGATTACAATCTAACATCAAATGCGGATTTAAATAAAAATGGTAAATATACTTTATTCATAGAAACACCATATAATAAATTTAATAAAGATATAATTGTTGATATTAAAGATAATACAATTAAAGAAAAACAAGATGAAATTGATGATTTAGTTAAACAAATAGAAAATGTTACCAATGATTATGAAGAAAAGTTAGATGAAATCAATAAAAAATTAAATGAGTGTAGTGAATGTAAGAAACTACTAGAAGAAAAAGAAAAATTACTTAAAAATTATGAAAAAGAATTAAATGATTGCAAAAAAAATCTTGATTCAAAAAACAACTTAATCGAAAAAATTAAAACAAATTATGAATTAAAACTTAAAGAATTGAAAGATAATAATAAAGCTTATTTAGATAAGATTAGTGAATTATCTAAAACTGTTGATAAGCTAAATTTAGAACTTAAAAATTTAGTTAAAAAAAGCAATGATTCTATGAATAATTGTAATAATGAAATAACTAAATTAAAGTATGAAAAAGGCAAACTAGAGGAAATTGCCAATTCAAAAGATATGAGTGAAACTAAAAATGAAGAAAAAAGTTTTAACCCTGATTATCTATTAACTATTACTAAAGAAGATGTCACTAAAGCTTGGCCTTGGTTTTTACTTATAATATTAATATCATTATTATTAATATTTAAAACATCAAAAAATAAGTCGAATTAAAAAAAGTTCTACTTTTGTCGAAACGGTATAAAAATTTTAGTATATGTGCTAAATTATCAAAGAGGGTGATAATTTTGCTTAATATTGATATGGAATTTAAAAAAGGAATTTTGTTTGTTAGATTGAAAGGAGTTTTAAATAAAAAGACTATAGGAAAACTACACGATGAGGTTACTATATTAGTAAAAGACAATGGTATAAGAAATATTGTCTTTAATATAAGTGAACTTATTTCAATTGATTATTATGGAATAAATGCTTTGTTGTGTAATTATGAATTAGTTAAACAAAACAATGGAAAAACTTTATTATGTGGTATTAATAATACATTTGTTAAATATAGATTAAATAATAGTCGTATATTAAAATATATGTATGAAACATCTAATGAATTAACAGCAATTAATGCAATTAATTTATAGGAGTCAAATGGAAGAAATTTTAAAAGATTTAATTCTAGAAAATCAAAATTTAATCTATGCTTTATCAAATTATTTTAAAGGTTATTCCAATAAAGAAGATTTATTTCAAGCGGGTTGTATTGGTATGTTAGAAGCTTATAAAAGATTTGATAGTAGTTATGGTGCAAAGTTTACAACATATGCAGTTCCTTATATTTTAGGAGAAATGAGGAAGCTTGTAAGACTTGATAAAAATGTTAAAGTAAGTCAAGGGTTAAATAGATTATACCTTAGGATTGATAAAACTTATGTCCTTTTAGCGCAACAATATATGCGAGAACCAACTTTTAGTGAAATTGCAGCATATTTAGAAATTCCTGATTATATCGTCGCAGAAGCACTAGGAAGTAGAGCTTTAACATTAAGTATTGACGAACCTATAACTTCTTCCGGAAAAGAACTTACTTTACAAGAAGTAATTGGTAGTTGTGATGAAATAGATGAATTAATCGATTTAAAGAATGCATTAGCGAGTCTAGATTCATATGAACAAAACATCATTATGATGCGTTATTTGCAAGATAAAACACAAAGCCAAACAGCGGAAGCTTTAGGAACTTCTCAAGTTCAGGTTTATAGAAAAGAACAAAAAATACTAACCAAATTAAAAGACAAATTAGTTGCTTAAAATTTGTCTTTTTTTCATATTATTTAATATGAAAATAATTGCGCATCGTGGGCTTCATGCTCATTATAAACAAAATACTAAAGAAGCTTTATATGAAGCTTTAGAAAAAGAATATATTGATGGGATTGAATTTGATATTAGGATGACAAAAGATAAAAAATTAGTTATAATTCATTCACCAATTATAAGTACTTCAAGTATTCGATTTGGAATCGTAAAAAATATGACTTATAGGAAACTATTAAAATATAATATTGGAACAAAAGAAGAACCAAGTAAAATATTATTATTAGAACAATTTCTAAAAAATTTAAAAACGGATAAAATAATTTTAATTGATATTAAAGAAGAAAATAGCGATAATATTACACTTGTAAATAAATTAATAAGTGTAATTAATAAATATAATTTAAATATTTATATTTGTAGTTTTAACTATAATATAATAAAACATTTAAATGAATATAATGTTGGATTATTAGTAGGTTATGGCATAAATAAGGAAAAAATGTACAATCACTTTAAATTCAATATAGTTCATTTTAATGAATATGAGAAAGTAAACAAAAAAAAGGAAACATTTATATGGGGAATAAATTCAAAAAATGTTTCGAAAATTAAAAACAAAAAAACTTATTTGATTACTGATTTTCCATATGATGTTTATTTAAAAGTTGATGAGCTCCATAAGAAATAATTATAGCTTTACTATCAACTTTATAAATCAAATCTAAAATATTTTTTCTTTTTTTTCTTTCAACTAAAACCATTATAGTGTTGTCATTAGTTATATAACTTTTGTAATTATTTTTGTTTAATAAATTTATTATTTCGTTACTATTACAAGAGTTTATTAATAACATATTACTACCGATTCCAATTTTGGTTTCAATTAAACTACCTAAATAACTTCCAACGAAACACCCTAATGAAAAAAATAAAACGTTTAAAATATTTTTAAAGTTTTGAACAACTAAACTGGTTGATATAACCCAAACAATCGACATTATGAAATTTAGAACTGCACCCAACAATTTTTTACCATTTGCAACTATAATTAATCTTAATGTTGCTATAGTATTTTCAACTATTTTTAATAAAAAAATTATTAAATAAGTCATAAAATCACCATTGTTATTATGGTTTAAAAATTATTAAAAATGTATTTGACTAAAGAAAATATATAGTTTATAATTTAATTAGAGGTGGATAATGAAAAAGGTATTATTAATTTTACTAGTATTATGTTTGTTTGGATGTGGGAAAAAAGAAGAATTAAAAAAAGCAGATGAAATCAAAACACCACTTGATAATGTTGAAGATAAAATAGAGTTAATAGATGAAGCAAAAATAAAAACACTAGAAACTAGTTGCTATAACATTATTGATGTTGCAAAAACTACATACATGGAAAGTTTAATGGGTGTTGAAACTATTTTATTTGGTTATGTTGATAGTTTAGATTTAGTTGGTGAGAAACCTTTAAGTGGAACATGGGAATATATTGAAGGAAAAGGAATTAAAATTGAAGGTGTTAAATTTGCATCTGCTCCTAATTATAGTTGTTCAAATGATTTAACAACAGGAAAAGTAAGTTGTGTTAAAGATTAATGCAACTTTTTTGTATAAGAAAAACTTTATTAATCATTATAAAATATGGTAAAATATGTAAATTTAATTTTTTAGCACTCATATCTTGACAATGCTAGCATATAATAGTATAATGAACTTAGCATTTGAAATTAATAAGTGCTAAAAGAGGTGATTAGGTGTTAACAAAAAGACAAGAACAACTTTTAAAAATCATTGTTGAAGACTACATTAAAATGGTTAAACCAGTAAGTAGTAAAGCAATTTGTGATATTTTAAACTGTTCTAGTGCAACTGTTAGAAATGAGATGTCTGAACTTGAAGAATTAGGTTTATTAGAAAAAACACATATATCTTCAGGAAGAGTTCCAAGTGAACAAGGGTATAGATATTATGTAGATAATCTTATGAAGCCTAAAGAATTAAGTGGAGAGGATGTTTTAAAACTTCAAAAAATATTTCAAAATAATAGTTTAGCTTTGGATAATTATATTGTTAAGAGTATGGAAATTATATCAGAAATGACTAATTTAACAGCAGTTGTTTTAGGTAAATCATCTAAAGAAAACTGTGTAGAGAAAATAGAAGTAATTCCACTTAATGATAATAACTTAATTGCTATTTTAGTTACTGACAAAGGTCATGTCGAACATAGACAAGTAACTATTAATGAAAAAGTTTCTATTGATGATATTAAACAAACAGTTGATTTAATTAATAAAATGATTATTGGAACACCAATTGATGAAGTATCAGAAAAGTTGGAATTCGAAGTAAAACCTGTTATTGCAAGGTATGTAAAACAACACGAAGTCTTATATAATGCTTTCTATAATGCATTTTGTGATTTTACTAATAGTCCTAATGTAGTAATGAAGGGTACAAAAAATATACTTATGCAACCAGAATTTGACAATACTGATAAAATAAGAGAAATCTTAAGTAAGTTTGAAGATAAGACTTTAGTAAATAAAATAGAAGAAGAAGATAGTGGTATAAACATTTATATTGGAAGTGAAACAGATTTTGATGATGATGTAACCATTATAAAAACTAAATATAATCTTCAAGGTGAGGAAGGAACAATTGCATTAATTGGACCAAAGAGATTAGAATATGACCGAGTTATATCATTACTTGATTATATAAAGAAGAATTTTGAAAGGTGATGAAAATGGAAGAAAAAGAAAAATGCACATGTGAAGAATGTAAATGTGAAAAAGAAAATATGGAAACATCTAATAACCATAAAAAGAAAAAAAAGAATGAAAAAAATAACGAATTACTTGAGAAAAATAAATTCTTAGAAAATGAGCTTTTAAAAAGTAAAGCTGAATTCATCAATTATCGTAAAAGGTTAGAAGAAGAACAATCAAGATTACTAAAATATTGTAATGAAGACATTATTAAAGAAATATTACCGATTTTAGATAATTTTGAGCGAGCAATAAATATGGATGATGACAATTTAGAAGATGAAGTATCAAAATTCTTATCAGGATTTAAAATGATTTATTGCAATTTAGTTAATATTTTAAAAACAAATGGTGTGGTGGAGATTGATGGTAATAATAAACCATTTAATCCAGTTTATCATGAAGCTATATTAACTGAAAAATGTGAAATGGAACCAGGAATGGTAATTGAAGTCTTACAAAAAGGATATATTTTGAAAGGTAAAGTAATAAGACCAGCAATGGTTAAAGTAAGTGAATAAAGGAAAGGTGAAAATTATGAGTAAAATTATAGGTATTGACTTAGGTACAACAAATAGTTGTGTATGTGTATATGAAGGTGGGGAAGCTAAAGTAATCGCTAACCCAGAAGGGGATAGAACTACTCCATCTGTAGTAGCATTCAAAAATGGCGAAATTATCGTTGGTGGTGCTGCTAAAAGACAAATGATTACTAACAAAGATACTATTTATTCAATCAAAAGATTAATGGGTAGTGATGAGAAAGTAGAAGCTAATGGAAAAAAGTATACTCCACAAGAAATTTCTGCGATGATTTTGGGAGATTTAAAGAAAACTGCTGAAGCATATTTAGGTGAAAAAGTAACTAAAGCAGTTATTACTGTTCCAGCTTATTTCAACGATGCTCAAAGACAAGCAACAAAAGATGCTGGTAAAATTGCAGGATTGGAAGTTGAAAGAATTATCAATGAACCAACAGCTGCTGCTCTTGCTTATGGACTTGATAAACAAGAAGAAAATCAAACAATTTTAGTTTATGATTTAGGTGGTGGAACATTCGATGTATCAATTCTTGAATTAGGTGATGGCGTATTTGAAGTTAAAGCTACAAGTGGTAATAATAAATTAGGTGGCGATGATTTCGATAAGAGAATTATGGATTATATCGTAGCAGAATTCAAGAAGGAAAATGGTATAGATTTATCAAATGACAAAATGGCTATGCAAAGAATTAAAGATGCTGCTGAAAAAGCTAAAAAGGACTTATCAGGAGTAACTTCAACACAAATTTCCCTACCATTCTTATCACAAGGTAGTGAGGGACCATTACATTTAGATTTGACTTTAACAAGAGCTAAATTTGAAGAATTGTGTCATGATTTATTCGAATCAACACTAGAACCAGTTAGAAAAGCTATGAGTGATGCTAAATTAACTAAAAATGATATTGATAAAGTAATATTAGTTGGTGGTTCAACTCGTATTCCAAAAGTTCAAGAGTTGATTAAAAATGAACTTGGAAAAGAACCTTCTAAAGGTGTTAACCCTGATGAAGTAGTTGCTATGGGTGCGGCTATTCAAGGTGGTGTATTAACTGGTGATGTAAATGATATCGTACTTTTGGATGTAACTCCATTATCACTAGGTATTGAGACATTAGGTGGAGTAATGACTGTATTAATTCCAAGAAATACTACTATTCCAACAAGTAAATCACAAGTATTCTCTACTGCTGCTGATAATCAACCTGCTGTTGACATTCATGTTCTACAAGGTGAAAGAAGCATGGCAAATGATAATAAAACTTTAGGTCGTTTCCAACTAACTGGAATTCCTGCTGCTCCAAGAGGAGTACCACAAATTGAGGTAAGTTTTGATATCGATGCTAATGGTATTGTCAATGTTAAAGCAAAAGATTTAGGTACTAACAAAGAACAAACTATTACAATCACATCAAATACAAATTTAAGTGAAGATGAAATCGATCGTATGGTTAAAGAAGCAGAAGCAAATCGTGAAGCTGATGAAAAGAAAAAAGAAGAAGCAGATTTAAAAAATGAAGCTGAACAATTAGTATTTATGACTGAAAAATCAATTAAAGATTTAGGTGATAAAATAGATTCTAAAGATAAAGAAAAAGCTGAAGCAGAAATTAAAGATTTAAAAGAAGCTTTAGAGAAAAATGATCTAGAAGATATTAAAGCTAAAAAAGAAAAATTACAAGAAACTGCTATGGCATTTGCCACTAAAGTATATGAAGAAGCTGCAAAAGCACAACAGGAAAACACAACACAAGAAGAACCTAAAAAAGATGATGTTCAAGACGCTGAATTTGAAGAAAAATAAAAAGAGAAGTTCTAGGTAACTAGAACTTTATCTTGTAAGGAGAATATATGAAACAAAGAAAACGTAATGAAATAGATGATAAATACAAATGGGATTTAAGCTTAATTTATAATAATTGTGATGATTGGTATAACGATTTTGATAAATGTTTAAAGGAAGTTAATAAAGTTTGTGAATATAAAGGTAAACTAACTAGTAGTGCTTCTTGTTTATTAGAATATATAACCTATAGCCTAGATTATGAAAGAAGACTATATAAATTGTATTTTTATGCACATTTAAAACACGATGAAGATACTACTAATACTAAAGCTCAAGAGATGAGTGGAAAAATACTTGATTTAATTAATAAATTTGAAGAAAATGAAGCGTTTGCTAATCCAGAACTTATGAGTGTTGATTATAAGGTGATCGAAAAATTTATGGAAGAAGAACCAAAACTAAAAGAATATGATTTTTTACTTGAAAATATATATCGTTATAAAAAACATATTTTAAATGATGATAGTGAAAAACTATTATCTAGTTTATCAAATGTATTTTCTTCTTCCGAAAAAACATATGAATCATTGACTGACTCTGATATGAAATTTGGATTTATTGATACGGATGAAGGTAGTGTTGAACTAACTAGTAGTAATTATTCTTTATTTATAAAAGATGAAAATAGAGATGTTAGAAAGCAAGCTTTTATGCTTTATCATAATACTTATGGAAATCTTAAAAACACACTAGCTAGTATTTATAAATCACAAGTTGATACTTTAACAACAATAGCTAAAATAAGAAAATATAATTCTAGTTTAGAAGCCTCTTTGTTTGCTGATAATATACCAACTTTAGTTTACGATAACTTAATTAAAACAGTTAATGATAATATGAGTACAATATATCGTTATTTTGATTTAAAAAAGAAAGTATTAGGTTTAGATGAACTACATTTGTATGATGTATATGTAGAATTGATTAAAGATTTAGATAAGGATTATTCATTTGAAGATGCTAAAGAGTTAGTAATTGATGCTTTAAGTGTTTTAGGTGAAGATTATATTAAAATTATCAATAAAGCATTTGATGAAAAATGGATTGATGTTTACAACAACGTAGGAAAAAGAAGCGGAGCTTATTCGAGTGGATTTTATGATACTAATCCATATGTATTATTGAATTATGAAGGAAAATTAAAAGATGTTTCTACATTAGCACATGAATTAGGTCATTCAGCTCATACTTATTTATCTTGCAAAAATAATCCATATCATTATTCATCATATAAAATATTCGTAGCAGAAGTTGCTTCAACAGTTAATGAATTATTGTTAAATAAATATTTATTAAAAAATAGCAAATCAAAAGAAGAAAAACTATTTGTTTTAAACAATATGATGGAACTATTCAAGGGAACTATATATCGTCAAGTTATGTTTGCTGAATTTGAAAAAATAACTCACGCTAAAAAAGAGAATGGTGAAATATTAACTTACGAATTATTAAATAATATTTATTATGATTTAAATAAAAAATATTTTGGTGATGGTGTGTATGTTGATGATGAAATAAAATACGAATGGTCAAGAATTCCACATTTCTATTACGATTTCTATGTTTATAAATATGCAATAGGATTATCTAGTGCTTGTTATATAGTAGAAGGAATTTTAAATAACAAAGAAAATGCTTTAGAAAATTATTTGAAATTCTTAAAAACAGGTGGAAGTATGTATCCTATTGATGAATTAAAAGTAGCAGGTGTTGATGTTACAAAAAGTGAAGTAGTAATAAGTGCTATTAAGATGTTTGATGAAGTAATGAATCAATTTGAAGCACTTATTGATTGAAGGTGTTTAAATGAATAAAAGAGATTATTATGAAATATTAGGTGTTTCTAAAACTGCAACTCAAGATGAAATCAAATCAGCATTCAGAAAATTAGCTAAGAAATACCACCCTGATGTTTCAAAAGAAGAAAATGCAGCTGAAAAATTTAAAGAAGCACAAGAAGCATATGCGGTATTAAGTGATGAGGCTAAAAGAAAACAATATGACCAATACGGCCATGCAGCATTTGAAAACAATGGTCAAGGTGGATTTGATTTTGGTGATTTTGATTTTTCAGATATATTTGGCGATTTATTTGGTTCTAGTTTTGGATTTAATTTTGGAGGAAAAACTAGTAATAGAAGGACTCAAGGTAGAGATACTTTAATGCGAGTAGATTTAACTTTTGAAGAAGCAATATTTGGAACTACTAAGTCAATAAATTTAGATGTCATGGAAGTTTGTAGTGAGTGTTCTGGAAAAGGTGGTATGGGAGAGGAAGTTTGTCATGAGTGTCATGGTAGTGGGACTGTAACTACTGAACAAAGAACAATATTCGGTGCATTTATGACTAAAACTACTTGTCCTAGTTGTAATGGAAAAGGAAAAACTTATAAAGAAACATGTAAAAAATGTAGAGGTACTGGAAAAGTAAAAGTTAATCAAACAATTGAAGTAAAAGTTCCAGCCGGAGTTAATACAGGAAATAGACAAAGAGTTGCTAATAAAGGTGAAGCAGGTTCTAATGGCGGTGCTAATGGTGATTTATATCTAGAGTATAGAGTAGCAAGTCATCCATTGTTTGAAAGAGTCGATAATGACATTTATTTAGAATTACCTATTACAATTACTGAAGCAGTTTTAGGTTGCAAAAAAGAAATACCAACTATTACTGGAAGTGTTAAACTAACAATTGAAGCTGGTAGTGAAACTGGTGATAAATTAAGACTTAGAGGTAAAGGTGTAGAAGATGTGCATAATTATCGTAAAGGTGATATGTATGTAATCATTAAGGTTGTTGTTCCTAAAAAATTATCAAGAGACCAAAAAAAATTGTTTGAGCAATTAAGTCAAACAGATTTAGAAACAAATGAAATGAAAAAAATAAAAGATTATTTAAAATAAACTACGCAAATAAATGCGTAGTTTTTATTCTTGTTTAATAGTTGGAATAACATCATCCAAATTATAATCAGAAGAAGGCTCAGTCCCTTTTATGTAATACATAATTGTTTTATTTTTACTTTTATCAGTTGCTATTTTACCACTTACTGGTTCTACTAAAACACCAACAACATTATTAGGAATATCGTACCAAGCTTCTTCCTTATCTTTTAAATATTTCTCAATAATGTCTGACCACATATATTTGTTATTGTATGAATCAACATCGAGTAATTTTCTATTATCATCATAACCTGACCAAATACTTACAACAGCATCCTTATTAAAACCAATTATTAAATGGTCTACTTCAGTTGTCCCTGTTTTAATTCCATATTTTTTAGTTATTCTATTCATCATCATATACGATGTAGGATAACTATAATCGATAAAATTAGGATTAGCTGTATTAGCAAGTAATTCATCTAAAACATAAACTAAGCTTTTATTTAAAATTGCTTCTTTAACTGGTTCATATTCATATAAAACATTGCCATTAATATCTTCAACTTTGTTTATAAAATAAGGTTTTACCTTGTATCCTTCATTTGCAAGAGTAGAATAAGCACTTGTCATATCAATTAAACTGATTGCTTGACTTCCTAAAGCAAGAGATGGAATACTATCCAAATTAGCAGTTATACCAACTCTTTTTAATGTTTCAACTAAAGTATTTTCACCTAAAAACAAATGAGTTTTAACCGCATATATATTATCTGAATAGGCAATGGCTGCTGCAAGTGATATTTCTTTATTAGCATATTTATCATTGTAATTTGTAGGACTATATGTTTGATTTTCAGCAAATACAAAAGTAGTTGGCTCACTTGTAAATGTTGTTGATGGTGTAAATCCATTTTCTAATGCTGCGTAGTATAAAAAAGGTTTAATTGTTGAACCGACACTTCTATTACTAGAGGTAGCTCTATTAAATTGACTTTTAGAGTAATCAACTCCACCAGTCAAACCTAAAACAGCACCAGTATTAGGTTCCATAATAATACTTGCAACTTGAATATCAGATTTAATGTATTGATTAATTGTTGATTCTATTGCTTCCTGAGCTTTAGGGTCAAATGTCGTATATATTTTAAGACCACCAGTTGTCAACAAAGAATTTGGAATAGAACTTATTTTATTTAATTCACTTATAACAGAATCTCTAAAATATCTAACTGAATCTAATTCTTTTCGAGTACTTTTAGTGACAAAATTTAATTCTTCATTATAAGCATTATCTGCTTCTTCTTTTGTTATGTAATTATCTCGTACCATGGAATTCAAAACAACTAGTTGTCGTTCTTTTGAAGCCTCATAATCAATATATGGAGAGTATTTACTAGGCCAATTAGGAATTCCAGCTAGCATACTTGCTTCTGCTAAATTAAGGTCCAAAGCATCTTTGCCAAAGTAATATTCACTAGCATTTGCAATTCCAAAAACCCCACCATAATTAATTGTATTTAGATAACCTTCTAATATTTTGTCTTTATCATAGTGAACTTCTAATCGAACTGTTAACCATGCTTCGGTTATTTTTCTTTTCCAAGTTTTATCGAAATCTAAAAATAAATTTTTAGCGTATTGTTGGGTAATCGTAGAAGCACCTTCAGTAGTTTTACCTGATTTAATATTATTAAACATCGCTTTACCAATTCTTAAATAATCAAACCCACCATGAGTATAGAAATGTCTATCTTCAATAGATAATGTAGCATTTTTTAAATATGGTGAGATGGCATCTATTCCACTATATTCATCCGTACCGCTGATTAAATTACTATCCTTATCATAAAGATAATAACTTTTAGAATTATTAATATTAAGTTTAGGGTAAATCCATGCAATTAAATAAATACCTGAATACATAATAATACCTAAAGTCATAATAATTAATAAAATTTTAAATAATTTTTTCAATTCTAATCACCCTAAGTTTATTATTTGAAAAAATATTTAAATTATAATAAAAAAATGTTAAAAATATATGTATGTGTTGTAATCTAGATATATTGTCAAGGAAAATTTATGAAGAAATATTTATTTTTAGTAGTTTCAATGTTGTTAGTAGGTTGTGGTTACCAAGCAGACAACAAAAAATTAATTTTTAGTGAAGGTGTTAGTGAAGAACTCTTGAAAATTTATGAATTAAAAGATGGCTCTATTGTTTATTCGCAATTTTTAGATATCGATTATAAAGACTCTAAAACAGAGCAAATTAAGTTTTCAAAAGCTTTGAAAAAAAACAAAATTACTATTGATGAAATTATTTCAAAAAATAGTAGAGTTGACTACGCTAATGATGGAGGTTCTATTTTATATACATTTGAAAATAATGAACTGTCAGATACCGATTTTTATATTTTAAAATGTAAAAAGAATAATCAAGGAATTAATAATATAATAATTGGTAATGAAACTACAATTACTAATGGTTGTATTGATTATAGTAAAGTTGATTTTAAATAGCAAGATTACATTAAAAAAACACCTTTTTATGGTGTTTTTGCTTAAATTAAATTCCGTTTTAAAAATAAAAACAATAAGAAAATGAATTAGGCTTCAGTTTTAATTAGTTTGATAAAAATATATACTTATGATATAATGTTTTAGGTGTTTATATGCAAATAAAAACAATTTTAGAAAAAAACGGGCAAATTATTAGTAATACCTATAATATAGTAGGAAATAATATAACTTATTTAGAAGATGACACAAAAGTAAGTATTAAAATAACTACTCAAGTTGAAATTACAAGAGAAAATAAAGATTACATATTAAATTTATTGTTTATAAATAAAAAACATACAAACGCAAATTTAGTTTTAAAAGAAAATAATTATAAGTTAAATTTAGAATTATTTACTAATGATTTATTAATTACAGAAGAAAAAATTATTATAAATTATACATTAAATGATGAAGTAATAAAATTTACTTTAATTAAGGAGGTTCTATGATAGAAATTTTAGAAGATTATTTACAAAAAATATTTATGGAATGTGAATATGAATATAACCCTAGAATAATCAAATCAAACAGATTAGATTTGTGTGATTACCAATGTGATGATGCGTTTAAACTAGCTAAAATTTATAAACAAAATCCAATGATTATTGGAAAAAACATAGTTTCTAGAATAAATGAACAAATAGATTTTGATAACTATTTTGAAGAAGTTAGTTTAGTAAATGGTTTTATTAATATAAAAATAAGTAACAAATTAATAAACAAAACACTTGAAAAAATGTATACAAGTGAAAAATTCAATTTACCAAAACCAGAAAAACAAGAATTATTTTTCTTAGATTATGGAGGTCCTAATATAGCAAAACCACTTCATGTAGGACATTTAAGAACAGCAATTATAGGAGAATCTATAAAAAGAATAATAAACTTTTATGGTCATAAAACTATTAGTGATGTTCATCTAGGAGATTATGGATTACAAATAGGTGAAGTAATATATGCTGTTTTAAAAGACAAATTAGATGTTAATGATATAACACTTGATTATTTAAATAAAGCATATCCTATGGTAAGTAGGCTTTGTAAAGAAAATGAAGAGATATTAAAAGAATGTGCGAAAATTACAAAAGATTTACAAGATGGTAATCAAGAATATAACAAATTATGGAAAAAAATATATGAAGTATCACTTGAAGATATAAAAAGAATATATAAATATTTAGATGTATCATTTGATTTATGGTTAGGTGAAAGTGATTCTTATAAATATATTGATGATGTAACTAAAGAATTAGAAAGTAAAAATTTATTAGAAGAAAGTGATGGTGCTAAAGTCGTTAGAGTAAATTTAGACGATGACAAAAAAGAAATCCCGCCACTTATTTATCAAAAAAGCAATGGTGCTTATTTATATGGAACAACAGATATAGCAACAATCTATGAAAGAGTAAATAAATATAAACCAAATCATATTCTTTATGTAACGGATGCAAGGCAAGCCCTACATTTTACTCAAGTTTTTAGAACTTGCAATTTATGGGGAATAACAAAAGATATTGACTTAATTCATATTGGTTATGGAACAGTTAATGGAAGTGATGGAAAACCATTTAAAACAAGAAATGGTGATGCAGCAAGTTTATCTAGTCTATTAGAACAAATAAAAGAAACATTTATAGAAACAAAAGATGAAAATAAAAATATGAGTGAAGAAGATTTAGATATAATAACTAATTCGATCGTTAAATTTGCCGATTTACAAAATAACTTTGAAAGAGATTATATATTTGATATTAAAAAATTTAGTGAAGTAGTTGGCAAAACAGGACCTTATATTTTATATACATATTTAAGATTAAATAAAGTTATTAATAGTTATTCTAAAGATTATAAATCATTTGATGAAAATACTTATAATGACCGTAATTTAAGGCTAAAATTATTGGAATTACCAATTGTTATTAATAATGCATTTAATTCATTAATGCCAAGTTATATAGCGGAATATGTATATGATTTATGTACTGTTGCTAATACATTTTATCAAAGTAACTATATCTCAACTCAAGAAGATGAAATTATTAAAGAACAATGGTTAAAATTACTTGATTTAACAAATAAAATAATAAAAACATTACTTGATTTACTTGTTATAAAAATACCTTCAAAAATGTAAGTGAAAATTGTATATTTTTAATAAATACTAACATATTATAAAAATAGTATTGACACAATTTAAAAATGTGTTAAAATTAGACTAGCATTTTTATATGGAGGTTATTATGAATTTAAATAAAATGACAAAAGAAGAACTTGAAACATTATCATTTACTGATATGGCAGAAATGATTTTAAAAGAACAAAAAGCTTTAAATACAAAAACAATTTTTGAACAAATTTGTAAATTATTAGGATATAGTGATGAAGACTTAGAAGAAAAAATAGGTGACTTTTATACATCATTAACAACTGATAAAAGGTTTATCTTTTTAGAAAACGGAAACTGGGATTTAAGATGTAATCATTCTATTAAAATAGAATTAGATGACGAAGATGAAGATGAGATTGAAGAAGAAATCGAACCAGAAGAAGTGGAAGAAACCGATGAAATCGATGGAGAAATTATTGATGATGATATTGATGATGATATTGATGACGATATTGATGAGCTTAGCATTGTATCTGATGAAGATTTAGAAGAAGAAAGTTAGGGCTTTACAAAAATAAAATTTATGATATAATAAAAGAGCATTAAGGAGTTAGATTATGATTCAATTTATTTATTATGTATTCTTTATTTTTACACTGGTTTATGGGACTTATTTCTTAATAAGTGGTTTCTTTGCATTCAAAAATATGCATAAACCTATTATTAAAAAGCATAAACCAAAAAACAAATTTGCTATTTTAGTTGCTTCAAGAAACGAAGAAGCAGTAATAGGAGAATTAGTTGAAAGTTTATTAGAACAAGACTATCCAAAAGATTTGTATGAAGTTATAGTTATTCCAAATAATTGTACTGATAATACCGAAAAAGTAGCAAAAAAAGCTGGCGCAACTATAATGAAATGTACAGTCCCAGTTAAATCAAAAGGTGAAGTATTAAAATTTGCTTTTGAAAAATTATCAAAACGCAAAGATATCGATGCTTATATTGTATTTGATGCTGATAATATCGTAAAAAAAGATTACTTAACACATATGAATAGTGCTTTATGTGATGGTTATCGTGTAGCTCAATGCTTTAGAGATAGTAAAAATGCTTCAGATAACTGGTTAAGTGGAAGTTATTCAATTTTCTATTGGGTTCAAAATTTCTTCTTTAATAAAGCAAGAATGCAAATGGGAGGTTCATCTTCAATTAATGGAACTGGATTTATGATAAAAAAAGATGTAATTGATGAATTTGGTTTCAATACTGTAACACTAACTGAAGATGTTGAATTTACTGCTCAATGTGCGATTAATAATATTAAAATAGTTTTTGTAGAGGATGCTGTTACTTATGATGAGCAACCAGTTAATTTCAATGTTTCTTGGAAACAAAGAAAAAGATGGTCAGCCGGTATTCTTCAATGCTTAAAAGTATATCATAAAAAATTATTTCAAGCATATAAAAAGAATGGTAATATTGCAAGTTTTGATATGTTATTAGTCTTTATGGCACCAGTTATGCAAATATTAAGTTTTATCTTAACCATTGTATTAACACTATTTAGAATATTCCATATCGAACTATACGATATAATGTCATATCTATATGCATCAGGAGTTGTGTTCTTCTTAGTTTTATATTTAGGAAATGTACTTATGAACATTTATGTAACTACATACAATAAGAAAAAACCAGAAGATATTATATCAGGTATATTCTTATTCTCATTCTTTATCTTATCATGGATACCAATTAATATTGTATGTATGGTAAAAAAATATAATAAATGGGAAGAAATTAGACATACAAGAAAAGTAAAAATTAATGAATTAGCAAGCGACAAAGAATAATTTGTCGTTTTTTGTTTAAAATTGTTAATTTCGCTCACAATATAAATGGTGAGGTTTATGAAAAATTTACTTTTATTTTTATTATTAATATGGTTACTTTATCCACAAGAAAATGTACAAACTGTATTTTATGAAGATGAAGATTATAGTATATATGAAATTTATTTTGAAAAAGGAGAATTAAATACTAACAATATTTTAAATAGATTTAAAGATATTCAAGTATTAACAATTTATCCATACATAAATCCAATTTATAGTGAGAAAATAAAATTAAAAAGTTATTCATTTCAAAATGATTTTGATATAGAAAAATTTAAAAATAAATACATAAAAGAACTAGAAGAAAGCGGATTCAAAAACGAAGCAGTTAATATAAATTTAGAAGGAATTAGTTTAGTTAAAGTAAAAGTTTATTCAAAAGAGGCAATATTACAAGAAAATAATTTTAATTATAAAAAAATAATTACTTGAATTAAAATAAAACATTATATATAATTATAATAGGTGATTTAATGAAATTGTTTAGATGGCTTATTAGATATGTTTTATTACAATTTTTAATAATATTAATTTGGGCTTTATTTTATAATGATTTGAATACATTTAATATATTTTTAAATAAATATTATATATTTTTAGTGTTAGCGGTAGGATTGACATTTATACCACTATTAAAGAAAAACTATTTAAATAAAGATGATAAAATAAACAAAAAAGACATATTTTTGTCAATTATATTAGGCACAACTTTAAGTATTATATATAATTTTATAATTTACAATTTAAATGAAGTTTATAGTTTTACAAATTTATATAGTGGTAGTACTAATATTTTAATAGCTATTATATCAACAGGAATAATTGGTCCTATTATAGAAGAATATATGATTAGAGGTATTATGTATAATGAATTAAAGCAAAAATATTCAATCATGAAAAGTATTGTAATCACAACCATCATATTTTCATTATTACACTTTAATTTAGTTCAAATGATTTATGCTTTAGTTCTAGGTTTTATTCTAATTTATATGTATGAAAAAACAAATAATATAAAAGCACCTTTAATCTTACATATGACAAGTAATATAGTAACAACTATTTATTGTTTAATTCTAAATAATTTTTTAATAAGTTTTATTATTTATATAATATCATTAATTATTTTAATTTTAATTTTTAAAAAATACATAAATTTAAATAAAATGTAAATAATAATAATGTCAATTATTTATTGACACAAAAGGACTAGTTTTACTAGTTCTTTTTTCAAAATACTTTAATTATTATATAAAAAATGGTATAATATAAAAGGTGATTGAAGATGAACATAAACGGTGTTTTTGTAAATTATACTGATGTTGGTAGCGGTGAGGCTGTTGTTTTACTACACGGTTGGGGACAAAATATTCAAATGATGGAGCCAATAGGTAATAATTTAATAAATAAAAGAGTTGTAATTATAGATTTACCAGGACATGGCAAAAGTGAAGAGCCAAAGGAAGCTTGGACAGTATATGATTATGCTTCTTGCATTCATACATTACTAACTAACCTAAAAATAGATGAACCAATATTGATTGGTCATTCATTTGGTGGTAAAATATCTTTAGTTTACGCAAGTAAATATAAAACAAAAAAAGTAATAGGTTTGGCTTGTCCTTTTAAAAAACAAATTGTTAAATTGAGTTTTAAAACAAAAGCATTGAAATTTGCTAAAAAAATCCCAGTTTTAAACAAATTAGAGGGATTTGCTAAAAAGCATATTGGTTCAACAGATTATAAAAATGCTAGTGAAATGATGAGAAAAATAATGGTTTTAACAGTTAATACTGACATAACCGAAGATGTAAAAAAAATCAAATGCCCAACTTTATTAATTTGGGGTACAAATGACTTACAAGTAAGTATTGATGATGCTTATGAACTAGAAAAATTAATCAAAGATTGTGGTGTGGTAGTGTATGATGGATGTACCCATTACGCTTATTTAGAAAGATTAGACCAAACTCTTAGGGTAATTAAAAGTTTTATTGGTGAATAATATTTGAAGGGAGATATATTATGAAAATTAAATTAGGAGTTATATTCGGAGGCCCAACAGTTGAACACGAAGTAAGTGTTATATCAGCTGTTCAAGCAATGGAAAGTTTAAATAAAGAAAAATACGATATATATCCAATCTATGTCGATAAACAAAGAAACTGGTATACAGGAAAGATGTTACAAGATATAGATATTTATCGTGATTTTGATACTTTAAAAAGATATGCTAAAAAGGTAGTTTTATATAATAAAGATGGAAGATTTGTACTACAATCAACAAAAGGATTAAAAAGAATTGTAACAGATATAGATATTATTTTACCAATTGTTCATGGCAACAATATGGAGGACGGAACACTACAAGGATACTTAGAAATGACCGGAGTTCCTTACGTTGGAAGTGGTGTGTTAGGTTCAAGTTTAGGACAAGACAAAGTCGTAATGAAACAAGTTTTTGAAAGTGTTGGTATACCAGTTGTTCCATATGTTTGGTTTTTTGATAACAAATATTTTGAAGAAAAAGAAGAAATTATTAAAAATATTAAAAAATTAGGTTATCCTGTAATTGTAAAACCAGCAACTTTAGGTAGTAGTGTTGGAATAAGTTTTGTAAAAGATGAAAAGCTATTAGAAAAAGCTATAGAAGATGCTATTACATATGATAACAAAGTAATAGTTGAAAAAGCAGTTGAAAATTTAATTGAAGTAAATTGCAGTGTTTTAGGAAACTATGAAAATGCTTGTACTAGTGTATTAGAAGAAGTTATGGGTAATGATGAATTTTTAAGTTACAAAGATAAATATATTGGTTCTTCAAAAACTAAAGGTGTTAAAGGCTCTTCAAAAGGCATGGCTAGTACAAATAGAATAGTTCCAGCAAGATTAGATGAGAAAAAAACTAATGAGGTTCAAGAAATCGCTAAAAAAGCATTTGAAGCTTTAAATTTAAGTGGAGTTTGCCGAATTGATTTCTTAATTGATGGTAAAACTAAAAAAGTTTATATTAATGAGCCAAATACAATTCCAGGTTCTTTATCATTCTACTTATGGGAAGCAACAGGAAAACCATATACTGAACTATTAGATGAAATGATAACACTAGGAATTAAACAATATAAATTAAAACACAATAAAGTTATATCTTTTGAAACTAATATTTTAAATAATTTTAGTGGTACTAAAGGATTAAAAGGAATAAAAAAATAGGGTAGCAAAAACTACCTTATTTTAGTATTTTATTAAATAATTCAATTACATCTTCTTTGTTTATTGGCTTTTGTAAATAACCATCAAAATCTGAACCATTAAATTCTGATTTTTCTGATATACTATGAATTATAACAGGAGTGTTAAAACCTTCAATTTCTTTTAAATCCCTAACTAATTCTTCTCCACTACCATGTTTGTACACATTATTGGTAATAATAACGTCATATTTTTCGCCGTTTAATATTCTTGTTTTTATATCATCTGTAGTAGAAGAATTACTTACAATTAATCCTAATTTAGATAAAATCATATTAGTATATTTAAATGAAGTATTATCATAATCACCAACTAATACTTTTTTGTTATAAAATAGGTGTTCATCAATCATGTTAACCTCCTTAATGTTGAAATATTATATCATTTTAAGTTAATTAAGGCAATATGTTTTTAAAAAAATTACACAATATTTTATTTATTTTGTAAAAAATGTAGAAACAAATTAAAAAACCACTAAAAGTGGTTAATTTTAACTCTTGGTGACCAGTACGAGATTCGAACTCGTGAATGCTGCCGTGAAAGGGCAGTGTGTTAAGCCGCTTCACCAACTGGCCATAAGATGGCGCCTCAAGTAGGACTCGAACCTACGACCCCTTGATTAACAGTCAAGTGCTCTAACCGACTGAGCTATTGAGGCGTAAAAAATGGTGGGCCTAATAGGACTTGAACCTATGACCCCACGCTTATCAAGCGTGTGCTCTAACCAACTGAGCTATAGGCCCATCAAATAATGCTATTTAAGTATACAATATTTTTAAAATTTAATCAATAGTTTTTTGAAAAAAAATGATAATTTTTGTAAATTATTCACATTTTTTAAAAAATTCGTTAAATAATTTATAGCTTTCTTCATCCATTAATGATTCTGGGTGCCATTGAACACCTATAAAGAATTTTTTATCTGGCTCTTCAACTGCTTCAATTATATCATTAGAAGCACTTACATTTAAATCGGTTTTAATAATACTATCTTTATGACGACTATTTACTGAAATTTTTTCTTTTCCAATTATACTATATAAATAAGAATTAGGTTCTATATTAACACTATGAACATATTGATTATTTGAAAGATGCATCGCAATCGCACCCATCTGTCCATTAAATGTCATAGACATAATTTGCATACCTAAACAAATTCCTAATGTTGGAATATTTTTATTATATAAATATTTTGTGATTAATTTATCAATTTCAAAGTAATCACTTCCACCTTGTAAGATAAAACCATCACACATATCGATTAATCCTTTAATACTGTTGAATGATAGATTAGAATCACCTTTAAAATCGACTATAATTCCAATTGGTGTGAAACCAAATTCATATATAACATTGATTATTTCTTGATTAAATTTTATACCATCATTACTTCTTCCGACAACTCCAATATATTTCATTAAATAATCACCTATATTAATATATGATAAATTTGTCAAAAGTTTAAAATAATTAAATATAATTGAGTAAGGAGGTAAAAATGACTAAAAAAAGTTTTTGGAAAACTTATAGATTTCCAATTATTCTATTATTATCTGTTATATTAGGGTGTGTACTTGGAATAGTATTAGAAAATAAGGCAATGGTTATAAAACCATTTGGAACTATATTTATAAATATGTTATATACAATTGTTGTACCTTTAGTTTTTTTCACGATTTCAAGTAGTATTGCTAATATGGTAAGTTTAAGAAGATTAGGAAAAATATTAAAATATGTATTTATTGTATTCATTATAACAAGTTTGATATCAGCTATAGTTATGTTATTTACCATTAAAATATTTAATCCAGTAGGTAATGCTAGTATAACTCTTACAGCTGGTAGTGAAGAAGTTTTAAGTATTGCCGACCAAATTGTATCAGCAATTACTGTAACAGATTTTAAAGAATTATTATCAAGAAGTAACATGTTACCACTAATTATTTTTTCTATTCTATTTGGAATTGGAATTGCTTTAGTAGGTGAAAAGGGAAAAAATGTAGCTAAAAATTTAGATGCAATATCTAACGTTATGATGAAAATTATTAAAATTATAATGTATTATGCTCCAATTGGATTATGTGCGTATTTTGCTGCCTTAGTAGGTGAATTTGGACCAGAACTTTTAGGAAGTTATGCAAGAAGTATGTTCATTTATTATATTTTAAGTATTGTTTATTTTGCTGTTTTTTATACACTATATAGTTATATGGCCGGTAAAAAAGAAGGAATAAAAGCATTTTATAAAGCCGCGCCATATCCAACTGCAACTTCACTTGCAACCCAATCATCACTAGCGAGTCTTCCAGTTAATTTAGAAGCTGCTTCTTCTATTGATGTTCCTAAAGATATTAGAGAAGTAACGCTACCTATAGGAGCAACTATGCACATGGAAGGTTCTAGTATGGGAGCAATTTTAAAAATCGCTTTCTTATTTGCTATATTTAATCGGCCTTTTGTAGGAGTTGATACTTATTTAATTGCATTATTAATATCTGTTTTAAGTGCGGTTGTGATGTCTGGAATACCTGGTGGGGGATTAATAGGTGAGATGTTAATAGTATCATTATATGGTTTTCCAATGGAAGCTTTTCCAATTATAGCGACGATTGGTTGGCTAATAGACCCACCAGCTACATGCTTAAATGTTGTTGGTGACTTATCTAGTTCAATGCTAGTAACTAGAATTGTTGAAGGTAAAAATTGGTTAAAAAGCAAAATTAAAAATGTAGTTTAATCTACATTTTTTTGTTTTTTAATTATTTTAGTCAAATCAGTACCTTCTAAAGCTCTTAATACTTCAATTGGAATAGCAAATATAATTGTATTTGATTGGTCCGAACTTAAATCATTTAAAGTTGCTAATGTTCTTAAGTGTAACGCACCAGGAGAAGATGTCATAATTTCGGCAGCTTTAGCTAAATTTTCTGATGCTTCAACCTCACCAGCAGCTTTAGTAATTACAGCAATTTTTTCTCTTTCGGCTTCAGCAGCTTTTGCAATAACTCTTTTCATTTCTTCTGGAAGAGAAATGTCTTTTAATTCAACATTTTCAACTTCGATTCCCCAAGGGTCAGTTGCTTTGTCAATAATTGAACATATTTCATTTGATATTTTTTCTCTTTCGCCTAATAACTCGTCTAACGAAACAGAACCAACAGCATTTCTCATTGTAGTTTGCGCTAATTGAGATACAGCATAATAGAAGTTTTCAACTGCTAATATTGCTTTAGAAGCATCAAATATTTTGTAATAAATTACTGCATTAATTTTAATTGAAACATTATCTCTTGTAATTGCTTCTTGTTCAGGAACATCAACTGCTTTAGTACGAACATCGATTTTTTTATAAGAATTGATAATTGGTAAAACTATATTCCAACCTGGATTCATAATTTTATTAAATTTACCAAATCTAAATTTGATACCCCTTTCATATTCATTAATTTGTTTAATTGAACTTAAGAATAAAATAACTAAAATACCTATAATAACATAATTCATAAAATCACCTAATTATATAATCCTTTCTTTAATAATTCGATATTTTCATTCATAATCATAAAATAATCTTTTTTACTACTTCTTTCATTTTCGGTTAAATTTACTAAAGTGTTGATTGATATTACCTCAACATCAGTTCCTTTGATTAATTCATTTATTACCTCATTAGCATCTTCATATTGTTTAATATAAATATATTTAACTTTCTTACTATTTATTAAACTTTTAACTGTTTCAAGTGTTTTTTTACTTGTCTCTTCATTTATTGTATATACTGTTAATCCATATTTTTCTTTTCCTAAAAATTCAAATACCCTATCACCAGTAACCAATACTTTATTATCACTTTTCTTAGTCATTTCTGACATTCTTGATTCTAGTTTATCTAAATCTTCTTTTAATAAGTTGAAATTTTCTTCTATTTTATTTTTTAAATAGTAATTGTCGATATATTCATCAAAACCATTTTTAATATTTCTTGCTAAGGTTAGTAATCTTGATGGATCTAACCATAATTCCTCGAGTCCATAATAGTCACTAGCTACTAGATGGTCAGTAGCATTTATTATCTTTAGAGAATTATTATTTTCTAGCATTGGTCTAACATAGTTACTTTCATATAATAGTGAATTAAATATAAACAAATCACTTTTACTGTAATCACTTATTTGTTTTTCTGTTAAAGTATATAATTCACATTCAATGCAATTTTCTAGTTGTACTTTAACGCCCTTAGGATATATACTTTCAATATTACTATAATCACTATATAATCTACTAGTAATAAACTCGATTGGATAGATTGTTGTATATATTTTTATATCTTCCATTGAATCTCTTTTAATGCATCCAGATAGAAAGATACATAATATGCTTAATAATAAAAATATTTTTTTCAATTTTTTTCCTTCTTTCTTATAGGAACTGGGTCATAACCACTTGTACCTAATGGGTTACATTTAATTATTCTTTTTAAAGTTAAATAACTTCCTTTGATACTTCCGTATTCCATTATAGCAAGAATTCCATAATTCGAACAAGTAGGAATGTGTCTACATGAATTGTGCCAAGGACCTGGAATCATTTGGTAGACTTTAATTAATCCTATTAATATATATTTCATAACTAAATTATACTAAAAAATTGTTAAAATGTAAATTGTTTAGTTCCTATTTTAAGTATTTTATAGTATAATGTTATTGGTGGTTCGATGAAAATATTAGAAGAATTCGGAATAACTCCTAATAAAATTAAATTATATGAACAGGCCTTAACGCATACATCGTATGCTAATGAGCATAATTGTCCTAGTTATGAGAGGTTAGAATATTTAGGTGATGCGGTATTAGAACTTGTAATGAGTACATATTTATTTAAAAATACAACTTATCCTGAAGGTAGAATGACTAAATTAAGAGCAAGTTATGTTTGTGAGAATGCTTTATATGAATATTCTCTTAAATTAGGACTTAATGAGTACATTAGATTAGGTCATGGAGAATCAGAAAATGGTGGAAGAATGCGTAAGGCAATCGTTGCTGATACATTTGAAGCATTTATAGCAGCGATGTATTTAGATCAAGGGTTAGATGTTGTTAATAATTTTATTAAACATTATATTATTCCATTAATTGAAAAAAAAGAATTAACTTTTGAACAAGATTACAAATCTATTCTTCAAGAATTTGTTCAAACTGATAAGAGAACATTAAATTATGTCGTGGTTGATGAAAGTGGACCTGCTCATGACAAAACATTTACCATAATTGTTAAAATTGATGATATTATATATGGTAGAGGAACTGCTCATAGTAAAAAAGAAGCAGAACAACTAGCTGCAAAAAACGCTTTAGAAAAAGCCCAAAACAGTTAAAAGGGAAAGGTGATTAATAATGGGAAGAGCTTATGAAGTAAGAAAAGCAAGTATTCAAAAAACAGGAGCTGCAAAAGGAAAAATTTATTCAACTTATGCTAAAGAAATATATCAAGCCGCAAAAAATGGTGGGGTAGAAGTTGAAAGTAATGCAACATTAAAAAGATTAATAGAAAGAGCAAAAAAAGAACAAGTACCACAAGATATTATTAAAAGAGCTATCGATAAAGTAAATAGTGGTGCATTAGAAAGTTATATTAGAAATACATATGAAATATTTGGACCGGGGGCTTCAACTTTAATTGTTGAATGTTTAACTGATAATGTTAATAGAAGTGTAAGTAGTCTAAGAGCGGTTGTTAATAAATGCCATGTTAAAATGGGAGCAATTGGAAGTGTTTCTTATATGTATGAAAATTTATGTATTGTTAGTTTTAAAGGGTTAAGCGAAGAAGACACCTTAAATGCTTTAATTTTAAATGATGTTGATATTATTGATATTGAATCTATGGAAGATGAAATAATTGTTTATGGGGAACCACAAAATTTATTTAAAATAAAAGATGCGATTACAAAAGCATTACCAAATGTTAACTTTGATGCTGAAGAAATTACAATGTTAGCTAAAGAAAAAGTTGAATTAAATAAAGAAGATTTAGAAATATTTGAAAGATTAATTGTTATGTTTGAAGAAGTAGAGGATGTATCTCATATTTACCACAATGTAGCAAATGTTTAAAGAGTTATTAGACTCTTTTATTTTTTTTTAATTTATAGTATAATTAAAAAGGTGATAATATGTTTGAAAATTTAGGGGATAGATTAACTAATGTAGTTAATAAAATAAAAGGATATGGGAAAATAACAGAAGATAATATTAGTGATATAACAAGAGAATTAAGACTTGCATTATTAGAAGCGGATGTTAATTATCAAGTTGTTAAAACATTTATTAGTAATGTTAAAGAAAAAGCTTTGGGTGAAGAGGTTTCTAAGTCTTTAAAACCTAGTGAATTATTTATTAAAATAGTTAAAGATGAATTAGTAGAACTATTAGGTGGCGACAAAAAAGAATTGACCATGAAGGAAAACCCTAATATACTTATGCTTGTTGGTTTGCAAGGTAGTGGTAAAACAACAACAATTGGGAAACTGTCTTTGTTACTTCGTAAGAAATACCACAAAAAACCTTTATTAGTAGCATGTGATGTTTATAGACCAGCTGCGATTGAACAATTAAAACAAATAGGAAAAGAACTTAATATCGAAGTATATGAAGAAGGAAAAAATAATCCAAGAGATATTGCAGTTAATGCTATAAAGTATGCTAAGGATAACAATTATGATTATGTTTTAATAGATACAGCTGGAAGATTACACATTGATAGTGAATTGATGCAGGAATTAAATGATATTAAAACATTAGTCCAACCACATGAAATATTATTAGTAGTTGATTCAATGATTGGACAAGATGCAATTAATGTAATTGAAGGATTTAATAACAATTTAAATTTAACTGGTGCTATTTTAACTAAATTAGATGGTGATACTAAAGGTGGAGTTGCTCTATCTGTAAGACAACTTACTAATGTTCCAATCAAGTTTGTTGGTGTATCTGAAAAAATGGATGGATTAGAGGAATTTGACCCAGAGAGAATTGCTAATAGAATATTAGATATGGGCGATTTGCTTGGAATGATTGAAAAAGCTGAAAATTTAATCGATGAAGATATGCTAAAAACAGCTAAAAAAATGCAATCAGGAAAATTTGATTTAGAAGATTTTTTATGTCAATTAAATCAAATTAAAAAATTAGGACCTCTTGAAAATATTATTAAAATGCTACCAAATGCTAAAAAAATGGGTTTAGGTAATGTGACAATTAATCCTAAAGATATGGCTCATGTGGAGGCTATAATACTTTCTATGACTCCATATGAAAGAAGGCATCCTGAAGTTTTAAAGGCATCAAGAAAAATAAGAATTGCTAAAGGTAGTGGTAGAAGTGTTGAAGAAGTTAATAGACTATTGAAACAGTTTGAACAAATGAAAACATTGATGAAACAATTTAAAAATGGGAAAATGCCATTCTAAAGACAATTAATTTTGTCTTTTTTGTTTATAACTTGTGATAAATAACTTATACATTAAATTATTGTTTTCATATGATAGTATAGATAAGGAGGACTTAAGATGTTATTTAATAATCGTTTTGGAATGAGAAATAATTGTGGATGTGGATGTAATTGTTGTAATCGTGAACAACAACCAATTATGGAACCAGTAGTAACAAACTGCATTGAAAAAGAATTCTATCATGAAGTTCCACATGTTTGTCCAATTCATACTCATACAATTAATCGTCATATTTATACTCATACTTACACACCACAATATTCTTGTTCAGAAGAAGACCAAGTTATTAATAATGATTGTGGAAGCTGTTCAAATTTCAGACAATAGTTATTTTAGAAGGCCATTTTATTGGCCTTTTATTTTTAATTAATATTGACAAAAGTCTAATCAATTTGTATATTTTATATAGATGTTTTTTAAATATAAAGAAATAATTATAGTAGGAAGTAGGTTTATATGAAAGTATTAACTATAAAAAATCCATGGGCTAGTCTAATTGTAAACAATTATAAAAAATATGAATTTAGAAGTTGGAAAACAAATTATCGAGGTAAAATATTAATTCACGCTGGATTGAGTAGTGACGATGATACTATGTTTAGTGAATATAATTTAGAGTATATTAAAGGTGCTATAATAGGTGAAGCTGACTTAGTTGATTGTATATTGGTTGCGAAATCTTTTGATGATGAATTAAAAAATTCAAATACAATTGTTTATTCACATGAACATGTTGGTTTATATGCTTGGAAGCTTGAAAATATTAAAAAGTATGACAAACCAATTTATGTAAAGGGAAAGTTAGGCTTGTGGAACTATAATGTATAGTTTACATTATTATACAAAATAAAATTACCTTAATCGGTAATTTTTAAATACTCTTCTAAAGTTAAATCGTTTTCATAAATATATGTTGCAGTGGGAATTCCTACATATCTATAGTGCCAAGGTTCATATTTAAATCTTGTAATATGTTCACGATTTTTTGGATATCGCATTATAAAACCGAATTTATGAGCATTTTCACGCATCCATTCAAATTCATTTGATTTATCAAAATTGTCATAATCCATATTAGAACCTTCAACATCTATAGCAAGACCGGTTTGATGTTCAGAATGCCCAGGTTTAGCTGAACAACTTAAAGCATAATCTAACCCTTTCTCGCTAACATAATAATTAAATAAATTTTTTTGATAATCGTAATCTCTGAATGCTGATACGACAACTATTCTGTAACCTAAATTTTTTGCAGTTTGACTTAATTTTTCAAAAGATTCTGCTGCTTCTTTTCTTAAATATTTATTTTCGTTAGAATAATTTTTATTTATTAAAACTAAATCATCTGGAATAAATGATTGTAATAATCGATTGTTTTTATTTACTAAAACTTTATAATCTAATGGGTTATTTGAAAATTTTATATTTTTATAATCAGTATTGTTTAAATTAATGTCTTTAGTAAAAAACAATAAAATAATGATTCCAACAACGATGTAATAAGCTTTTTTCATTTACTTCACCTAGTATATTATATGTTTGTATTGTTAAGTAGTTATAAAATTAAAAAAATAACTATTTTATTACAATAAAATATGATATAATGTAAATTAGGAGTTGGATTTATATGAAAAACTTTTTAAAAATTTTATTATCGGCTTTATTTATCTTTTTTATAGTTACTTTTTTTATTGTTGATAAAAAAGATGGTCAATTAGATGACAAAGGTCAAGGGCAAACTCAAACCGAACAGAAAGATTCTAAACAAGATGAACCAAAAGAAAATGAGCCAAAAGAAGAACCAAAACCTGAGGAACCAAAAGAGGAAGAACCGAAAGAAGAACCAAAGGAAGAAACTTCAAACAAAGGAGAATCTTTTGTTAGAAATATAACAGGTATAAGTATAAATGAAAAGAAGAAAAAAGTTATAATTGAATATATGGATTTGTATTATCGTTCGATTAAAGATTTAAAAGTTTATGATATGAGTTCATTGTTTGCAAATGAAAATGCTAGAAAGAAAAATGAAGCAGCAATATCATTGTTAATTGAAACAAGAAAGCTTAAGAAAAATGATTTACATTTAACTGAAGCTTATTACGATTTAAATTTTACATCTGATGATGGTGTTGTTAAGGTACTAGAAGATAGTTATATAAAATTTGCTTTTATGGATAGTATGTCAAAAGTGTATAATATTAAAAGTGAGTTTACATTAGTTTCAGTTAATGGAGAATATAAAATATCTAAATATGATAGAGTTCAGGATTTTTATGTGATGTTTACTGATGGTAATTATGAAACTGTTAAAAATAATTATTTAAAAATGGTTAAGAAAAATTTACAAACTGATGAGCAAGAATATAATGATTATTTAAATAATAAAGTAACACCTAAAAAGTGTGATAATGGATATGATAGAAAAAAAGCTTTAGAATATGCTTTAAAATGGGTAGATAAAAGAAATTCGGCTTGGCCAAAATATAGTTCTAATTGTCAAAATTATGCTTCACAAGTTGTTTATAGTGGTGGGGTACCAATGGATTACTACGGCAGTGCTTCTAAACATTTACAGTGGAAGAGTTATAGTTCATCACTTAACGAGAAAGAAACAGCAAGTGGATTAGTATATACTTGGACATATGTTCCTTATTTTGCAACTTATGCTAAAAACAATACAGGATATGGATTATGTGCTAGAGTAGATGAAAATTTATATTATGCTGAAGCAGGTGATGTTATTCATGTTGGAACTAATGGTCCTACAAGACATGCTTTAGTAGTTGTAGGAACTGTTAAAAAAGATGACAAAGTAATAGATGTTTTAGTTAATTCAAATACAATTGATTTGGAAAATTATCCAATTTCAGCTTACTCTTATCCATATTTATCATTAATTAAAGTTTATGGATGGAACAATTAAAGGTTAAAAGCCTTTTTTTGTTTTAAAAAAAAAGACACATAGGTGTCTTAACATTCATTTTTATAATCACAATAGTAAGCATAATATTCATCGTAAGTTAAACCTGATTCATATACTTTAGTTGCTAGGTCAACTCCTAAATATCTATAATGCCAAGATTCATATTCAAATCCAGTTAAATACTCTTTATTTTTAGGGAATCTTAATATAAAACCATATAGATGAGCATTATTACTTAACCAAGTAAATTCCGGTTTGTTTTCAAAATCATTTCCAATTGTGTTATAAGTTACAATGTCTAATGCTAAACCAGTTTGGTGTTCTGAAAAACCAGGTCTTGCAGCATATTCATCGCCACTTGCTTTATATGTTTTCTCTTGTTCACTATAGGTTCTATATGAAGAGTTAACAATTAAAGTTAAATTTTCTTCTTTTGCTGCATACCACATTTTTTTATACTGTTCATAAACTTCATTTGTTGTACTATGACCATCATAAGCATATTGAACTGATATTTTAACGATTTCGCCTGGGTCAAAATCTTCTGTCAATGAATGAAATTTATTTACCAACATCGCATTTCCTTTTGATATATCAGTGTTTGTAGTGTTTTCATACCAATCGTTATTTTGTTTTACATTAACAATGGCAATAATATCTTCAACATTTTTGTCATTATTTTTGTTTTTAAAGTCTAAATATTTTTCTAGATTTTTTGGAATAAAATAATTGTTTTCAATAATCGGAATTAGTTTTTCTTGATATTCCATATTAAGTACTTTTGATACATCTTCTTCACTTAATATACTAGTTATTTTGACACTATCTTCTTTAGAATAACCAATTTCTCTTAATTGCTTACCAATTTTGTCATAGTTTTGAATCAATTTAATACCAACAACCAAAATCACAACGCCAATAACTAAAATTATAAGTCTTTTCATTTCTTTACTCATTTAATCACCATTCCTTAAATAAAATTATACTATAGTAAACTTTTAATGTCTATAAAAAGCATTAAATACTTTTTAAAAGTTGTAAAAGATTGTAACATAATCTAAAAAAAATGACATATTTTTTATTAGGTGATTTAATTGAAAAGAGTATTTTTGTTTTTATCTTGCTTTATGTTTATAATTCCTGTTTTTGTTAAAGCCGAAGATGTTTTACTTGCTCCAAAAGCAAAATCAGTACTTGTTATGGAACCAAGTACAGGAAGTATAATTTATGAGAGAAATAGTCATGAAAAACTTCACCCTGCCAGTATGACAAAAATGATGACTATGTTATTGATTATTGAGTCTGTTGAAAAAGGAATAATAAATTTAGATGATATGGTTACAGTATCAAGCAATGCTTCAAGTATGGGAGGAAGTCAAATCCTACTTGAGACAGGAGAGAAAATGAGCGTTAATGATTTGCTTAAAGGGATTGCTGTTGCAAGTGGGAATGATGCGGCTGTTGCTATGGCTGAAAAAATAGGTGGTACTGAAGAAGCATTTGTTGCAATGATGAACGAAAGAGCAAAAGAGTTAGGTTTAAATGACACAAACTTTAAAAATGTTCATGGTTTAGATGATGTTAATCATTATTCAAGTGCTTATGATATGGCTATGATTGCTAAAGAATTAGTTAAACATCCTAAAATATTAGAGTTTACATCTATTTATGAAGATTATTTGCGAAAAGGTACAGATAGAGCTTTTTGGTTAGTCAATACAAATAAATTAGTTAGATTTTATGATGGTGTTGATGGGCTAAAGACTGGTTATACAAGTGAAGCAGGGCACTGTTTAACTGCAACAGCTAATATCGATGGTATGAGAATTATTGCTGTTGTTATGGGAGAACCTGATAGTAATACAAGAAGTAGTGAAGTATCTAGCATATTTGATTATGTATATGCACAGTACGCATTAGATAAAGTAGTAACGAAAGACACTGATTTAGGAGAGTATGATGTAGATAAGGGTAAGGTTAACAAAATAAAGGTAGCGCCTATAGAAGATGTAACAATATTACATAAAAAAGCTGAAAAAATGGATAATGTAACATATGATATTGAGGTAGATAAACTAATTGCTCCAATAAATATAGGCAATCTTATTGGAAATTTAACTTTAAAGCAAAACGGAGTCGTTATTAAATCAGTTCCACTAACAGTTTCTGAAAATGTATCAAAAGCCAACATTTTTGAAGTTTTTTGGAAAAATTTAAAAGACACTTTAAGTATATAATTTAACAAAAAATATTTAGAATTAGTTCTAGATATTTTTTATTAATTATATCTTTATCAAAAACATTAATATTATTTAATTATGAATATTTTCATTGTTTATCAGATAACTAAAATATTCTTTTATTCCTATAATACTCATGTCACAGTTTTTTAGACAAGATAGGTTTTTAATCCGATTAATGTTACTATCCTAAATTACCAAAACTTAGTATATAAAATATTATCTCATTATAGAAATTTATATAATTATAATAAAGACTTTGAAGAAGATTATTTTCATGATGGTATGGTAGCTTTAATACAAGCATATAATACATATAAAGATGACAATAATGTTAAATTTATAACATATGCATCAAGATGTATTCATAATAAGTATAAAGATATATTTAAAAAGAAATCTTTTAATGAGGAATCATTAGATTTACAAATAAAAGATGATTTATATTTGCTTGATATTATTGCATCGAAAGAAGAAAAAATTCTTGATATGTTAATAAAAAAAGAAACAAAAGAAGAATTAGAAGATTTATTAAATAATTTAAGTAATGATGATAATTTTATTATATGCAGTTTATATGGTATTAAAACTAAAAGAATAACTCAAAAGAATTTAGCAAAAATACTTGGTTGTACTCAAAGTTGTATTGCTAAAAAACGTAATAAAATATTAAATCTAATTAAAGAATACTTAGACTATTAAGTCTAGGTATTTTTTGTTAAAAAAAGAGAACAAAATATGATATAATATACTTGAAATTTGCTGTGTTGGTACCACATTTTTAATAAAAATATTACGCAAGAAAACAAATAATAAGGGAGGAAATGACATGGATGAAAAAATTGATATTTTAAATGAATTAGGTGAATTTACAGGAAAGATTGCTACATTGCAAGAATGTCATAGTCAAGGATATTGGCATAGAGCAGTTTATGCTTTTATAGTTGATAAAAATTTTAATGTCTTACTTCAAAAAAGAAGTAAGGATAAAAAATTATGGCCGGGAAAATGGGATGTAACTGTTGGTGGTCATGTAAGAACCGGGGAATTTGGTAGACAAGCTGTTATTAGAGAATGCAAGGAAGAATTGGGAATTGAAATCACTGATGACGATATTAAATATATAGTCGGTACAACATCAGTTTATAATAAAAACGGCTATATAAATAATCATTATGATGAATGTTACTTAATATTAAAACACATTGATACTAAATCCTTGAAATTACAAAAAGATGAAGTTGAAGATGTGAAATTTTTTACTTGTGAAGATTTAATTAATAGAATTAATAATAACTACGATGAATTAACAGAAAAAGAAGTTTCATGGCATATATTTAAAAGAATTTTGGATAGTAATATTATTGATTTGCTTAATTAACGTGAGAAGTTTTTATGAAAACAGTTAAATATACTTTAAATAATGATAAAGTTAGATATTTAATTTCAACTGATAATCAATTAAATATGTTGATAAAATATATCAAAAATACTGAGCTAGTTATAGAATCAGATGGTTTCAGTTGCTTGATTAAATACATTATTGGGCAGCAAATAAGTGATAAGGCACGTGAAACAATTTGGACTAGATTTAAAACAACATATAAAAATATTACACCAAAAAAAATATTGTCTGTGAGTAATAGTGAAATTAAATCATTAGGGTTATCAGAAAGAAAAATTAAGTGCATAAAAAGTTTGGCATTTGAAATAGTTAATGGAAATATTGATTTTAAAAGTTATTTATGTCAGTCAAATGAATATATAATTAAAGATTTAACGAAAATTAAAGGAATTGGAAAATGGACCGCTGAAATGTATCTGATTTTCTCACTTGGTAGAGAAAATGTTTTATCTAAAACTGATGGAACAATAAAAAGAACAGTTAAATGGCTATACAATATAAATGAGATTCCAGATGATAAATTAATTCAAAAAATTTTTGAAAAATGGGAAGGTTATGAAACTATTGTATCAACTTATTTATGGAAAGCAATTGAATTAAATTTGACACATACAAATTTTAATGATTTATTCAAAAAATGAGGTGAAATATGGAAAGCATTATTTTGAAATTTATGAAAAAATCTATTGAAATAGCTCAAAAAAATGAAAATATTTTTGTAGGCGTATTGGCAATTTCCTCAAATAATAAAATTATATGTTCAAATGAAAAACAGGATACAAATGATTGGGTTAAATATATTTTACATGAATTAGAACTTTTGAAGGTAAACAACTTAGATTCATTGTATTTAACAATTAACACGTATACAAATAATGAGTTTGGTTTAAATACAGTTTTAAATTATATTAAAATTAATAAAATATTCATCGGATTACCAGATCCTAAATTGAAAATGTACTTAGCTGATGATCCTATTCTTCATTTCAATAACGTTCAATTTTATCCAGATGATTTGCAAAAAGCGATAATTTCTCAAAATGCTTCCTTGTTTATAGAAAGCCATCAAAATATCAAAAACAATAATTATTATTCGCAAAAAAGAATCAGTGAATTAGTAAAGAAAAATTTGTGTGAATTGGGTTATTATGTAACTGAAATTGATATAAGCAATAATAAGTCAGTATCTAAATTATCACAGTTTCTAACTGATAACTATCATTTATCTTTTGATAAATCAAAATGTATTGTCGAGAAGTGTTTGTCAGATGCTTTCAATAATAAATATTCATCATATGATTATAAAAATGACGCTCGATATTTAAATTCTATGTGGAGTAGCACATTTAATTCTATGTGTAATAAAATAGGACTTAATTTAAGAGATGACAATATTATAAACGTAGGTGTTGGTTCTGGAAATGAAGCGGCAAAAATATTCAGTACTTGCAAAAGAATAACATTTGTGGATATTGCACTTGACGGTTTAAAAAAAATAAAAAAATTTATGCCACAGTCCGCAATCATTTTATCATCTGCCGAGAATTTATCAACAGTGGAAGATAATACATTTGATGCATATATATCTTTAAGGACATACAACTCATCATTTTTTAATATTTCAAATGCTTTGAAAGAAGCCGAAAGAGTTTTAAAAAATAATTCATATATTTTAATATCAATTGCCAATGGTTTTATTGATTCTAACTTTGAAATAATTCCTGGTTTAATTATTCCTGATACTGAGTTTGTTAATATTTATAGAGGATTAGATACAATAAGAAAACTTGCAGATGAGTTATTGCTATTAGGATTCATTGATATAAAATATCTGCCAACTACTGAAGAAATTTATTTGTTTGCCAAACTTAAAAAATAAAAAAAGGAAGTGAAAAAATGAAAAAAAAAGAATTTACCAGTAATATGATTCTTGATTTTGATAAATATTTATCAACTGTACAGATTGACTTACCAGAAAAGTATAATTTGATTAATCCATACAATAGTGAAGCAAAATATACCATAGAACAAATTACACAATCTTTTTATCATAAATTTTATGATGATAGCAAAAAACGGAGAATAATATTGGGAAGTTCTCCTGCAAGGAGAGGAACTGCAATCACGGGCGTGCCATATGAAGATGCTGCACATTTGCAAAGTCAGACTGGAATATATATCGAGAATTTTTATGTAAATAAATCTTCATCTAATTTTTTGTATGATGTGATAGATTTATACGGGGGACCTGAAAAATTTTATAATGATTTTTATATGAACTTTATATGTCCGTTAGGAATTGTAAGAATTAATTCAAAAGGTAATGAAGTAAATTGCAATTATTATGAAAATAAACAACTCCAAAATTGCTTATATGATTTAATTGTTACATCTTTAAAAAAACAAGTTGAATTTAATATAGACAGATCTGTATGCTATTGTATTGGTAGTGGTGAAAATTATGAATTTTTAAAATTAATAAACGAAAAATTTAATTTTTTTGATAAAATAATTCCACTAGAACATCCACGATTTATAATGCAGTATAATTCTAAGAATAAAGATTATTATTTAAAAAAATATTTAACAGCTTTAACAGAAAACAGAAAGGAAGATGGAAATCATGAAAGACAAAAATAAAATATTTATACATTTTAATACTTATAAAACAACTTTGTATAACATTGAAAATGATTCAATAATAAAAGTTAATGAGAGCAGGTTGTTTTTTAATGAAACATTGGTAAATAAGGAGTTATGTGATAAAATCGATAATTATTTATATGACTTGAACACAAAAATAAAATTAGATAATAAAAATACTAGGTTGTACGCAACTGGTATATTTCAAGAGTTATCTAATGAGGAACAAATTCAATTGAACATACATGTATTTGTAAAACATGGTCTTTATTTAAATATCGTACCAAAAGATTTAGAAAACTTTTATTTGCAGCAAAAAAATAATGGCAGAAAAGTAAACAATTTAATAGAAGGATTGTTACAGCAAGAATTCAGAAGGGTTGTTATATGTGGAAGTTTTCAAAAAAATATGCAAGAAATTTGTGATTTAATGGAAATACTAGAAAAACAAAGTATTGAAATCTTAAGTCCATGGACCAAGGATGTGGTAAAAGAAACTTTAGGCACTGATTTCATATTATTAGAAGGACAAACAATGGAAAATGAACGTGATTCTTGGAGACATAAATATGATCATATGAATAAATTTAAAAAAGCCGATGCAATAATTGTTTGTAACCCTACAGGAATTATTGGAAAAGGTACGATGTTTGAGTTTGGATTTATTTCTGCATATAATAAAAAAATTATATTTACAAATGAGCCAAAAGATTTATCCGTATTGTTTCCATATGAAATTGGATTAAATAAGTATTAGAAAATTTATTATAACTTAAGTAGGTTATTTATTTTCAATAATCGTTAATACATTTTTGTAATTGATATAAAGCTTATAAAAAATCCTTTTTGTGTGATTTTAAAAATTAACATAACTATTGTTAATTATATAATTTCATGGTATCATGTCATCAAGAAGCGATACCACTCACTATAGCAATATTCACATACAAATAAATTAGTTAGATTTTATGATGGTGTTGATGGGCTAAAGACTGGTTATACAAGTGAAGCAGGGCACTGTTTAACTGCAACAGCTAATATCGATGGTATGAGAATTATTGCTGTTGTTATGGGAGAACCTGATAGTAATACAAGAAGTAGTGAAGTATCTAGCATATTTGATTATGTATATGCACAGTACGCATTAGATAAAGTAGTAACGAAAGACACTGATTTAGGAGAGTATGATGTAGATAAGGGTAAGGTTAACAAAATAAAGGTAGCGCCTATAGAAGATGTAACAATATTACATAAAAAAGCTGAAAAAATGGATAATGTAACATATGATATTGAGGTAGATAAACTAATTGCTCCAATAAATATAGGCAATCTTATTGGAAATTTAACTTTAAAGCAAAACGGAGTCGTTATTAAATCAGTTCCACTAACAGTTTCTGAAAATGTATCAAAAGCCAACATTTTTGAAGTTTTTTGGAAAAATTTAAAAGACACTTTAAGTATATAATTTAACAAAAAATATTTAGAATTAGTTCTAGATATTTTTTATTAATCATATCTTTATCAAAAACATTAATATTATTTAATTATGAATATTTTCAATGTCTATTAGATAACTAAAATATTCTGTTTAAATTAAACTATTTTTTATGTTATATGTTTCAAATAAATTGTTATCTTTAATTTTGTAATTGTTTTGATTTTTTAATTATGTTGTGTTATAATTTATTGGTAAAAAATATTTATTATATTAATTTTGGAAGTGAAAATATGTTTGAAAAAATAAAGAAAACAATTTTTAATAATTATAAGTGGTTCATCTGTTTTATTTGTTTAATATTATTTCTTGCTTTAGCCGAAGATGTATTTAATCATGAAATCATGAATGGCGATATAATCGGTTATAAATTTGTATCAACTTATATAATTCGTAATTCCCTAACGCCAATTATTAAAATTATAACTTGGTTTGGTAGTGCTACTTGTTTATTATCATTAACTTTGCTTTTATTCATTACAATTAAAAATAAAAAAACAAGTTTATTAATTGGAATAAATTTAGTTACGATTACTATATTAAATCAATTACTTAAATTTGTTTTACAACGTCCTAGGCCAACAGAATTTAAAATTATTAATGAAACTGGATATAGTTTTCCATCTGGTCATTCAATGATAAGTATGGCATTTTATGGATTTTTAATTTATTTAATTTATAAAAATGTTAAAAATAAATATTTAAAAACATTTTTAATTAGTTTTTTATCAATATTAATAATAATGATTGGTATTAGTAGAATTTATTTAGGAGTTCATTATACAAGTGATGTTTGTGCAGGATTTTTAGTATCTATATCATATCTAGTATTATATATAAATTTTGCAAATAAACTTGTATTTGAAAAAGAGAAAAATGAAGAATAAAAAGTTAATCGATAGTTTTAGATATGCTTTAACTGGCATAGGAAGTGCTTTTAAAACAGAAAGAAATATAAAAATTCATGTTGCAGTTGCATCAATCGTTACCATTTTAGGAATAATTCTAAAATTAAAAACATGGGAATGGGTAGTATGTGTTGGTTGGTTTGCAATAGTTATTGGTGGGGAATTATTCAATACCGCTATTGAAATTGCTGTTGACTTAGCAATGCCAAAAATTAATGAAAAAGCAAAAAGAGCAAAAGATATATCAGCCGGTGGGGTTTTAGTATTTGCAATTGGCTCTATCATAGTTGGAGTTATTATATTTATTCCTAAAATTATAAATTTAATAATAAAAATTATAAATATTTAAGCAGAAAATTATAAATCTGCCTTTTTTAATATGATATAATAATTATTAGGTGATTTATATGCCACATTATAATGCAAGAGATAGTTTTAAAACTAAAAAAAGTTTGGAAAAAAAGCAAAGAATTAAAGATAAATATTCAATTAGAAAGAATAATGAAAATAATAATTTAATTATTGATTATTCAGATGATTATGGCATTGCTATTGAAGTTAGGTATAATGATGCTTATATTCTATATAATAATTCAATAGTTATTGCAAAACTAAGAGGCAATTTAAATTTAGTATGTAATCAAGTAATTTTTCCTGGCGATAAAGTTGTGCTTAGTAAGAAAAATAACAACTATATTATAGAAAACGTGTTAAAAAGAACTTCTTTATTATCTAGAGTAAAAAAAGATAGTACAAGATTAGATGCTGTTGGCTTAACAAAAAATATAGCGGCAAATATAGATTTAGCAGTTATAGTGGTAGCTTCAAAAGAACCACCGCTACATCCAAAATTTATCGATAGATATCTAATAATCTTAGAAAATAGTAAAATTCCTGCAATAATTTGTCTAAATAAATGTGATTTAAAAACAGACAAAGAAGATGAAATATTAAGTGTATATAGAAAGCTTGGAATTAAAGTAGTAGAGACTTCTACATATAATAATATTGGTATTGACGAAATGAAAACGTATTTAAATGGAAAACAAGCGATTTTTGTAGGAGGAAGTGGAGTTGGAAAGAGTTCATTAACAAATGCTATTATGGATGAACATAAAATTAAAACTAGTAATGTGAGTGATAAATCAAAAAGAGGAAGACATACTACAACTACATCTAAATATTATGTATGGAATGATAATTCTTCAATAATAGATACACCTGGAATTCGTAGTTTAGATGTTTCTTCTTTTGAACCTATAGAACTACAAGATTATTTTCCTGAATTAAATTTATGGAAAGATAAGTGTAAATATAATAATTGTATACATTATAAAGAACCTTATCAATCATGCGGAGTGAAGATGGCATTAAAAAAAGGCTTAATTGATTTAGATAGATACGAAAGTTACTTGAGAATTATGAGTGATTTACTTGCTCCTAAAAATTATGAAGATATTTTAGCAACTATATTTTCAGATAATCAAAATTAATTGAAATTTATAAAAATTATATTTTACTTTAGGTAAATAAATTACTTAAAGTTTTTTAAAAAAATATATTAATTTATGATAAAATTAAATTATATAATAATTGGAGGATGTATTATGTATTCAAAAGATGTAGATGATGTGTTAATAGATTTAAACAGCAATATCAATGGATTAACGGAAGAAGAAGCTAATGAAAGATTAAAAAAGTATGGCAAAAATTTATTAACCGAAAAGAAAGAAAAAAATTTAATTATAAAATTTCTTAAACAATTTAAAGATATTATGGTAATTATACTTTTGATAGTAGCTTTACTATTATATATATATGGTAGACTTTATTCTCATGAGTATACAGATACAATTGTAATTTTAGTAGTTGTTTTAATAAATGCAACAGTAGGTTTTATTCAAGAAGAAAAAGCAACTTCAGTAATTAAGGGACTTAAAAAATATGAAACATCAACATGCAAAGTAAAAAGAAATGGAAAAATTATAATTGCTGACCCAAGTATTTTGGTGCCTGGTGATATAGTTATTTTAGAATCTGGTAATTTAATACCAGCAGATATTAGAATCATTTCTTCTGAAAATTTAAAAGTTGATGAATCTCCATTAACAGGGGAAAGTGTTTCAGTAGAAAAATGTAGTAATACTTTAAAAGAAAATTTAATAATTCAAGAACAAAAAAATATGTTATTTCAAGGAACTAGTATAACTAGTGGTAAGGCAATAGGTGTGGTTTTAAATACCGGAATGAATTCTGAAATAGGAAAAATTGCTTCATCACTTAATATAAATGCTCCTCTAGAAACTCCACTTCAATTAAAAATCAAAGAAATTAGTAAAGGCATAACTATAATTGTTTTTATAATTTTAGTATTTGTTTTTATATTATCTTTAATAAATAATTATACATTATTAGATACTATAATGTTAATTTCTTCACTTGCTGTTGCAGCAATTCCTGAAGGATTGCCTGCAGTTATAACAATCACATTATCAATTGGAATTTCCAACTTAGCTAAAAAGAAAACAGTTGTTAAACAAATGCAAGCAGTTGAAACATTAGGTGCAATTGATATTATTTGTTCTGACAAAACAGGAACTATAACCCAAAACCAAATGACAGTTAAAGAAGAAATAATTTATAATGAAAAAATGTTAAACTATATATGTGCTTTATGTAATGATGGATTAATTTATAAAGACAAATATGTAGGTGATCCAACAGAAACTTGTTTATATGATTATCTTTACAAAAAAAATATAAATCCTTTAATTTTAAGAAAACAAAATAAAAGATTATTAGATATACCTTTTGATAGTGAAAGAAAAATGTTAACTACTATAAATATAATAGAAGATAAAGTTTATTTGTTATGTAAGGGTAGTATTGATAATATAATTGAAAAATGTAGTTTAAATGAAAAAAGTATTTGTAATATAAAAGAAAATGAACGCATTTTAGCAAGAAAAGCTTTAAGAACACTTGGATTTGCTTATAAAGAGTTAACTAATATACCAAAAAATATAGAAGAAATTGAAAAGGAAGAAAACAATTTAATATTTGCTGGAATAATTGGAATGATAGACCCACCAAGATTAGGTGTTAAAAGAAGTGTTGAAATATGTAAAAATTCTGGAATAAGACCTATTATGATTACAGGAGATTCTATAGATACGGCAATTTCTATTGCAAAAGAAGTAGGAATTATTGAAAATGACAATGAAGCAATTTTAGGTTGCAAGTTAGACTGCTATAATGATAACGAATTAAAAGAAATCGTAAAAAAATATTCTGTTTATGCTAGAGTAAATCCAACTCATAAAGAAAGAATAGTAAATGCATTACAACAAAATAATAAAATAGTTGCAATGACAGGAGATGGAGTAAATGATGCTCCCGCTATTAAAAATGCTCATGTTGGAGTTGGAATGGGAATTACTGGTACTGATGTAACGAAAGAAGTTTCTGATATAGTTTTAATGGATGATTCTTTTTCAACAATTATAGTAGCGGTAGAAGAAGGAAGAAGAATATACAACAATATCAGAAATAATATAGTGTTCTCACTATCAAGTAATTTTGCTGAGATATTTACTATTATAATTGGATTGTTAACTAAAAAAACTATTCTTTTACCAATTTATATTTTATTTATAGATTTAGTAACTGATTCTATTCCAAGTATTTGTTTATCATTTGAAAAAAGTGAAAAAGATATTATGGATAATAAACCAAGAGGCATTAATAAACCATTGTTTACGCCATTTATTAAATCTTGTATATTATCTTCAGCATTAATTGAAACTTTATTTGTAATAGGAACTTATTTTATCAGTTTAAAAATGTATGGACAAGATATAGCAATGTCGCTTGCTTTACTTTCAATGGTAGTACAAGAAATAGTTTACGCAATATCTTGTAGAAATTTAAAACAAACTATTATCAAACAAGGATTATTTTCAAATAAAGAAATGAATATAGGAATAGTTTTAATATTAGTAATAGAGTTATTAGTCTTTCTAACACCAGTAGGACAATTAATTAATGTTTCAGTAATAGATTATTCAGCAATTATAGTAGTTTTCCTAATAAATATAATGTCTATATTCATTTATGAAATGTTTAAACCATTATTAAAAAAATATTTTAAAGATTAATTTATTAATGAGTGATAGTTATGTAACAAATTTTACTAATGAAGATACTGCTAATAGTAATATAGATTTTAATATATATAAATTATATGTTAATGGTAATGCGATAAATTAACCTAGAGAAATCTAGGCTTTTTCTTTAAAAACATATAATATATTTGACAAATATAATTAATAATGCTACTATTTAGTTAAGTTTAATAGGTGAAATTATGAGAAAGGTTGCAACAATAATATCTGTTATAATGATGTTTTTAATAAGTGCTTTGACAATTTTATTTATGGATTTTTATGAATCTAGTTTTTATACTAGGTTAAAAGGTTATGATGTTAAAACGATGTCTATTGATTATAATTCTAACATTGATATTGTAAATATTACCAAAGAAATTGAAAATATTTCTGAAAAATATAATATTATCTTGTTGAAATATAATAATGACTATAAAAATAAAAATGCAACAAATATTTATATATCAGTTGCTCAAATTGATACTCTAGAAACATTATTAAGTAAAAATTTTAAAATAAAAAAAATAAATGGTGAAAGAGACAATTTAAGTTTTATATCAACGTTTAAACACGAAAATCCTAAGCAAATAGGTATAATTAATGATTTATTGATACCTAATTTATATACATATTATACAATGGATGCGATGTTTGAAAACAAAGATAACTTATTTGGTGATTATGTTATTTTATATACTGATTTTTCTTGTTATAGTAATTTTATAAATGAGGTAAGTGAATTATTAGGTTATAATCCTAATTTTATATCATTTTCTTCTAATATTCAAAGTTACATAGCAATGATTACATTTGGATGTTTATTGTTTTTAATGTTATTTTATTTTATTTTTCAAGTTTATGATTATTATAATAATTCTAAAAAGATTGGTTGTATGAAATTATTGGGATTTTCCCTAAATAAAATTAATAAAGTTATGCTTCGAAAAAATATTATAATGTGTTTTATTAGCCTGTTAATAGTTTTATTATTGTCAATTATATTTATTAGAAATATTACGTTTAAGCACTTATTAATTTTATTTTTAGTAAATTTATTAATTATATTTATGACATATTTGATTAGTCTTTTATCTTGTAAATTAATTAACAAAAAGTACAATATTTCTAATATATTAAAAATGCAAAATACTACTCATAATATAAGTAAAGTTTCTTATGCTTTTAAATCTATAATGACAATTATGCTTATATGTTTTAGCGTAATAGCATATGACAATATAAAAATTTTAAATAACAAATTAAAATTATATAATGAATCAAAAAATATACTTGACTATGGGGTGTTAGCAAGTTATAACGCTTTTGGAAAGAATGGGTTTGATTATGAAAAACAATACAAATTATATTTGGATATCGTAAATAATTTTGAAACATTTTATGCGAGATTTATGGACCGTTCAAAATATACTGAAGATGATTTTGAAAAATATATACATTCAGAAATGAATGCTGGTAGACTTGTGTATGATTCAGTTGATATAAACTATTTAAAAAAAGAAAAAATAAAAATATATGATATTAACGAAAATGAAATTTCATTAGATACAATTACTAGTGTTTGTTATTTGTTTCCAAAAAATCAAAAAAATATAATTGAACAATTTAAAAAAAATCATATAGAATTGAATGAGTATTATTTACAATTTGATAATAACTATACATTTAAGGTTTATTTGTATGATAATCAGAAAATAGATACTTATTTGATTAATTCTAAATATGTAGATGGTGGGGTTTTAAGAGTAATTAATGATACAATTAAGTATCAAGAATATGCTGATGGTCTTGGCATAAGTACTTTTGGTCATGGTATGAATACAGGATTAAAAATTAAATTAGTTGATAATGATAGAAATAAAACAGCTGATATTTTAAGTAAATATATTGATGAATTAAAACTATCTGATTTGTTTACTGAATATAGTTTTGTATCCTATAGAGATTATTTTAATGATGATATATTAACAAGTAGACTTATATTATTATTTGTAATTGTTTCAGTAACTATAACTTTTACAGTTTATACCTTAATATCATTTCAATTGTTAAAATTTTATATAAAAAGCAGAAAAAAGAAAATATTAGTAAAAAAATTATTGGGTTTCAAAAACAATGATATATTTAAAGAAATATATACAAGAAATTTAAAAAATACTTTAATATCAGTTGCAATTTCGATTTTGATACTTGTATTTATTAAAAAAGCAAGTTTAAAAATTGTATTTATACCATTTATATTTTTAAGTTTAGATTTTTTAATTACTTTTATATCTATTAAAACCATTAATTTATCTAGTGTTTATTCATTATTGAAAGGAGAAAGTTATGATTAAAGTTGAAAATTTAGAAAAATCATTTGATAATAAAGAAATTATAAAAAATTTTAATTATGAATTTTTAGATGGAAAAATAACTGCAATTGTTGGAAAAAGCGGTTGTGGTAAAACAACACTACTTAATATATTAGGTTTACTTGATACTGATTATAAAGGAAAAGTTTTATATGACGGAGTTTTAATAACGAATGAAAGTCAGAGAAATGAATTTATTAGAAATAATATTAATTATCTATTTCAAAATTATGCTTTAATAGATAATGAAACTGTTGAACAAAATTTGTTACTTGCATTAGAATACGAAAAATTATCAAAAAATGTAAAAAAGGAAAAAATAAATGAAGCGTTAGAATTAGTTGATTTGAATGAATTTAATGATAAAAAAATATTTACACTAAGTGGTGGGGAACAACAAAGAGTTGCTTTGGCAAGAGTTATTTTAAAAAAAGGAAACATTATTTTAGCAGATGAACCAACTGGAAATCTTGATGTAGAAAATACCGATAAAGTTATGAAAATATTAAAAAAATTAAAAGAAGATGGTAAATTAATTATTATTGTTACTCACTCTCTTAGTTTGGCTAATGAATGCGACGATGTAATAAGATGGTAAAAATAAAAAAATGTTTTTTTGTTATATTTTTATTGAGTATTTTATATTTTTTTCTAAATATTGAATTTGCAAAAGTAGATGGTGAATCTATGCAACCGACATTAAACAATAATGATATTGTTATATATAAAAGAAACAATAAGAATATTAAAAGATTTGCTCTAGTTATTTTCAAATTTAATAATAGCTTATTTATTAAAAGAGTAATTGGATTACCGAGAGAAAAAATTGAATACAGAAAAAATAATTTATATGTTAATGGTGAAGAAGTATCAGAAAATTTTAAAAAATCTGTTACAAGTGATTTAATTGTTGATTTAATTCCTAGTAATGAAATTTTTATTTTAGGAGATAATAGGATTTTTTCCTCTAATAGTAGAGATTTTGGTTCAGTTAAGTTATCAGATGTTAAAGGAATAATGATTTTGAGATTAACCTAGAGAAATCTAGGCTTTTTCTTTAAAAACATATAATATATTTGACAAATATTGTTAATAATGTTATTATTTAATTGAATTTAAAGAGGAAGGAGTGGAAAAATGAGAAATTTAGTTGTTTTTAATAATTTAGTAGTCATAGGAAAAGTGAAGGACATTTCTTGTTTTTTCACTTGTTAAAATATACTTGTGACTACTTTGAAAGTAGTTTTTTTATTACAAGGAGGTAGTATGAAAAATTTAAAAGAATTCAAACCATTAATAAAATTTATAGGCGACGATAAAAAGAGATTGATAATTGCTAGTACAATTATATTTATAAATGGTATATGTTCAATATTAACAGGTTACTTAAATGGTATTGCAGTTGAGGCAATAACTGAATTACAAGTAAAAAAAGCTATAACATATTTGCTTATATATTTTGCAGTGGAAATAATAATAGAAGGAATTCTTTCTCAAAAAGCAAATTCAATGTTATATAAAATAGAAAGTAAATTAACTAGAAAATTAGGCTTTTATTCTTATAGTAAAGCACTAGAATTACCAGCAGTAGCTTATGAAAAACATTCATCTGGTGAGATTATCAATAGAATAACCAATGATGCTGATTCTCTAAGTTTTGCTTTTGGTAGACTTTTAAATATGTTTTCTTCACTAGTTTCATCATTAATTATAATTGTTTATGTTTTTATAAACTCATGGATTGTTGGGATTGAAATAATTATATTAGTTGGATTATTGTTGTTAGTAATTAAAAAGTATACACCAAAAATGAAACAAATTCATAAAGAAAGAAAACAGGAACAAGATAAATTTACATCATTAACTAATGAATCAATTAGAGGTATAAGAGAGATTAAAACTTTAGGAATTAAAAATAGTTTGATTTCAAATATGACAGATATAATAAAAATGATTTATAAAAAATCAGAAACTGAAATAGAAATCCAAAAACAATTTAACATTATTACTCAATTTTTAAAATGTATATTAGAAGTAGGTGTGTTTATAACGTGTGTAATATTACTATATTATAAACAAGTTAGTTTAGCATTTTTTATAGCTATGACATATTATGTATATAGATATATGTGGTTAATTGAAAACATAAATGATTTAACACAAACATATCAAAAAATGGTTGTATCACTTTCTAGAGTAAACGAAATACTAGAGAATAGATTATACAAAGATGAACAATTTGGTAGTATTAACATAAAGGATGCAAAAGGCGTAATTGAGTTTAAAAATGTATCCTTTGCTTATCCTGATGAAGATATAACCCTAAAGAACTTTAATTTAAAAATTGAACCTAATAAGAAAGTAGCTATAGTTGGAAAATCTGGACAAGGAAAAACAACTTTGTTTAATATGCTTACTAGAATATTTAATCCAACAAGTGGTGAGATATTATTGGATGGAGTAAATATAGCTGATTTAACTGAAGAAAGTTTAAGAAAAAATATATCAATTATTAGGCAAGAACCATTTATATTTAATAAAACGATTAAAGAAAATTTTGAATTGGTTTCAAAAAATATAAAATTAAAAGAAATAAGAAATTATTGCAAAATGGCTTACATTGATGACTATATAATGTCATTGCCTAAAAAATACAATACTATTTTAGGAGAAGGTGGCGTTAATTTATCAGGTGGTCAAAAACAAAGGTTATCAATTGCAAGAACATTATCAAAAAAAGGAAAAGTTATTTTATTTGATGAAGCTACTAGTGCTTTAGATAATGAATCACAAGAGTATATTAAAAAAGCAATCGATAATTTAATTAAAAATCATACGATTATAATAGTTGCTCATAGATTATCAACTATTATTGATGCTGATATAATACATGTGGTTGATCAGGGTAAAATAATAGCTTCTGGAACACACGAACAATTATTAAAAACAAATAAAATTTATCAAGATTTATACAAAACAGAACTTTAAATTCAAAGGGATAATTATTTATCCTTTTTACTTTTGATTTACTGTAAATAAGTTGTAATTTGTTGTTAAATATATAAAAGTATGATAAAATTAAATGGGAGGTTTTTTATGGAAAAATATGTACCTGATATATACCAAAAAAGTATTTATAATATAAATTATGATGCTTTATTATCAAGAGGAATAAAGTTTTTAATGTTTGATTTAGATAATACACTTGCGCCTATAACACTAAAAGAGCCAAATAAAAAAACAAAAGAATTATTTGATGAACTAAAAGAAAAAGGGTTTAAAATAATTATATTTTCTAATAGTGGTAAATCAAGAGTAAAACCATTTAAAGATATGTTAGAGGTAGATTGTTGTATTAATGCACATAAACCATTTAAAAAGAAATTTTTAAAAGTATTAGAAACTTATAATATTGAAGCAACCGAAGCGGCTATAATAGGAGATCAAATGTTAACTGATATTAAAGGTGGAAACAATGTTTTAATAACAACAATTTTAGTTAATCCGATTGGAACAAAAGAAAAACCATGGACTAAAATAAATCGTTATTTTGAAAATCAAATCATAAAACGCCTTCGCGATAATAACTTATTTACAAAAGGAAAATATTATGAATAAATGTAGTGGCTGTGGTGCTATTATTGAATCTGATAAAATATTATGTGAAAGATGCTTTAGAATAAGAAATTATAATGAATATACGAAAGTAGAACTTAATAATAGTGCTTATATTGATATTTTAAAAAATATACCTGAAAAAGAATTAAAATTACTAATTGTCGATTTATTTGATTTGGCTGATTTAACTAAAATAAACGAATATTTAAATGGTGAAGTAATTTTAGTATTAACTAAAAGAGATATATTACCAAAAAGTGTTTATGAAGAAAATCTTTTAAACTATGATTACAAAGTAAAAGTATCTGACAAAATAATAATAAGTAGCAATAAGAATTATCAATTAGATGAACTAGTTGAAATTATAAAAAAACATAAAAAAGTGTATTTAATTGGTTTTACAAATGCTGGTAAATCAACATTAATTAATAAATTATTATATAATTATTTTGAAAGTGAATTAAGAATTACCACAAGTCCACTTCCTTCAACAACTCTAGATATTTTAGAAATAAAATTGCAGAATCTAACATTTTATGACACACCAGGTATAATAGATTTGGGTAATATTACCAACTATGTTTCATCAAAACAATTAAAGAAAATAACGCCTAGTAAGGAACTAAAACCGATTACATATCAAATAAAAAGTGAACAATCAATTATAATTGATGAATTTGCAATATTAAAAACTAATAATACTAATATTACTTTATTTATGTCAAATAGTTTAAACATAAAAAGAGTTTATAGAGAAGTAACTACTGATTTAGTGAAACACGAAATTGAAGCAGAGAATGGCTTTGATATTGTAATTCAAGGATTAGGATTTATAAAAGTAAGTAAAACAAGTAAGTTTATTATATATACATTGGATAAAGTTAGTGTATATACAAGAAAATCATTAATTTAACCTATATAAATTTAACAAATTATATAGGTTTTTTCATACAATTATATAGGTGGTTATATGAAAATTTTAGACGAATTTAGAAATTACCTTATAGAACCAGAAACAAAAGTTATTTATATTGATAATAAAGTAAGCATTATAAATTATGATACAATAAAACATTTTGACAATGATAAAGTTATAGTTTCAGCAAATAAAATAATTACTATTAAAGGATGTAATTTAGTTGTTAAAAAGCTTTTGAATGATGAAGTTTTAGTTGAAGGAAAAATAGATAATATTGAATTTAGGTGAGATATGAAAAATAAAATTATATATGATTTTAAAAATAAATTAAAAATAAAAGTTAAAGGAAAAAACATTGAGAGATTTATAAAAAGATTAGTAACCAATAATATTGAACTATTAAAAATAGATTATATAAAATATAATGAGGTTGACATAATAATATATAAAAGTGATTATAACAAAATACTAGATTTAAAAACTATTTATGAGGTTACAATAGTAGATATTTATGGTATAATTAAGTTACAAAAAAAACTAAAACTTAATATGTTTTTATTGTTATTTAGTTTATTTGGAATATTTATTATTGTTTTTTTAAGTAATGTAATTTTTAAAATTGAAGTTGTTCATAATAGTAGTGATGTAAGGAAGTTTATTTTAAATGAGTTAGAAACATATAACATAAAAGAAAGAACATTTAAAAAAAGTTTTAATGAATTGCAAACTATTAAAAATAGTATTTTAGAAAAATACAAAGACAAAATAGAATGGTTAGAAATTGAAAGCTTAGGAACTAAATATATAGTGAGGTTACAAGAGAGGTTAACGATTCCTAAAAATACAGAATCAAATAAAGTTCATATTGTATCAAGTAAAGATGCAATCATTAAAAATGTTGTAGCTAAAAAAGGAGAAATACTAAAAACAAAAAATGAACATGTAAAAAAAGGTGAAGTTGTAATTACTGGTGAAGTTAAATTAAACGATGAGATAAAAGAAACCACAGGTGCGGAAGGTACTATATATGGTGAGGTTTGGTATGATGTTAGCGTAACTTATCCTCTTTTCTATCTTGAAGAAAAAGAAACCTCCTTAAAACAAGAAAAATTTGTTTTTAGATTTTTAAATAAAGAATTTCAATTCGGTAAAAAATATAAAAAAATAGAAGAAAGTAAATTATTAAATCATTTATTTTTACCAATTGGAATATATAGGCAAAGTCAAGTAGAGACTATAAACATTAGTGAAGTTTTGACCTATGAACAAGCGATTAATAAAGCCTTAGAATTATCAAAGAAAAAAATAGAACTTAATTTAGATGATGATGAATATATAATTTCAACTAATATATTAAAAACAAATATAGAAGATGAAAAAGTGGAAGTTAAAGTATTTTATGCAATATATGAAAATATAACAGATTATGTAACGATTGGAAGTGAATAATATGTTTAAAAACTCTATTGTTTCAATATTTGAAGAAGTGTGGCCGATGCTTTTAATATGCTCTATTATTGCTGTTCAATTAAGAGCAGTGTATTTATACAAAAACAAAAAACCACTGATACTATATAAAGAATTACTTTATTTGATTTCAATTATTTATATTATGTGTTTATTTTATGTTGTAACTTTTCAAGATGTATCATGGTCAACATCTAATTTCACTTTGTTTAAAGAAATATTTAGATATGAATTTGGAACAAAATTATTCTTTCACAATGTTATAGGAAATATGCTTATGTTTATTCCTTTCGGTTTTCTTATTTCTTACTTTTTAAAATTAGAAAAACCATATTCAATAATAATTTTGTCTTTTATTACTTCGGTTACAATCGAAGTAACTCAATTATTAATTGGACGAGTATTTGATATTGATGACATAATTTTAAATGTAATTGGTGGTTTTATTGGATTTTTATTATTTTATATATTAGGTAAAATAGAAAAACACCTTCCTAATTGGTTGAAAAAAGGTTGGATTTATAGTATAATTATGGTAATTTTAATTGTAATGGCAATTATTTATTTAGTGGGGTAGTTATATGTTTGAATTAATAAATACGACAAATGTTATGATAGAAGAATTAGAAAAAGTTAATGAACTAATTAGTTATGCTGTTAAAAGAGAAAAATTAGAAAATGCAATTTTTAATGTTATTATTGTAGATAACAATAAAATACATGAATTAAATAAAGAATATCGTGGGATTGATAGAGTAACAGATGTAATAAGCTTTGCTTTAGAAGATTTTCACGATATTGACCTTGAAATAAGAATGCTAGGAGATATTTATATATCATATGAAAAAGCTAAAGAACAAGCAGATTGTTATGGTCATTCTTATTTAAGAGAGTTAAGTTTTTTAACAATTCATGGATTATTACATTTATTAGGTTATGATCATATGAAAAAAGAAGATGAAGAAATAATGTTTAAAAAGCAGGAGGTTATTTTAAATGAATTCGGAATTTCGAAATAAAGAGTTTGGTCTTAAAAGATTTTTAAAAAGTTTTAAATATTCTTTAGATGGTTTAAAATATGCTTATAAAAATGAACAAAGTATGCTTGTTCATTTAATTGTAACTATTATTGCTATTACTCTAGGTATTTTATTTAAAATAAGTAATTTTGAATGGATAATTACAATTTTTTTACTAAGTGTAACAGCGTCATTAGAATTACTTAATACAGCCATTGAAGCAGTATGTGATATGGTAACACATGAATATAATAAATTAGCGAAAGTAGCCAAAGATACAGCTTCAGCTTCTGTTTTTTTTACATCAATGTTAGGAGCAGTATCAGGTCTTATAATTTATGTACCAAAGTTTATTGAATTGTTTTAGGAGGAAGTATGAGAAGCGGTTTTGTTAGTTTAATAGGTCGACCAAATGTAGGAAAAAGTACACTTTTGAATAGTATTATTGGAAAAAAAATTGCGATTACTTCCAATAAACCACAAACAACTAGAAATATCATTCAAGGAATTTATAATGAACCAGATACTCAAATGGTTTTTGTTGATACCCCGGGAATTCATAAACCAAAATATAAATTAGGTAAATATTTAAATAAACAAGCCTATTACAGTATTAATGATGTCGATGTTATTGTATTTATTATTGATGGCAGTGAAAAATTAGGTAGCGGAGATTTATATGTTATTGAAAAACTAAAAGAAGTTGATAAACCAGTTATTTTAGTTATAAATAAAATAGATAAATTTAATAAAAGTGAAATTTTGACTAAAATTTCTGAATATAAAGATTTATATCCATTTAAAGAAATAATACCACTATCGGCTTTAAAAAAAGATAATATAAAAACATTAATTGAAGTTTTAAAAAATTATTTACCGGACAATATTAAATATTTTGATGACGACGAGGTTACTAACAAAAGAATGGAATTTGTCATTGCTGAACTTATAAGAGAACAAGTCTTTGAACAAACTTCTGAGGAAGTACCACATGCTGTAACATGTATAATAGATGACATAAAAAAAGAAAAAGAACACTATGCGATTTATGCTTCTATTATTGTTGATAGGGATTCTCTTAAAAAGATTATCATTGGTAAACAAGGTTCTAAAATCAAAGAAATAGGTATTAAATCTAGATATGAAATTGAAAAATTTTTAGGTAGTAAAATATATCTAGAATTATTTGTTAAAACGATTAAAAATTGGCGTGACAAAGAAAAATATTTACAGGAATTAGGTTTTACTGATTTCGATGAATAAAAATAATAAAATAAATCACTATATTAATGGTGATGATATGAAAGAAATTTTATGGCAATTATTTAGAGAAACAGGTAAAATTGAATACTATTTAGAATATAAGAAAAAAAACAAAGGTGAATAACATGATAGAAGTTGAAGGAATTGTTTTAAACACTATCTCATATGGTGAGACTAGTAAAATAATAAATGTGTTTACTAAAGATGGAATAATAGGTATGATTGCTAAAGGAGCAAAAACTTTAAAAAGTAGCCTTAGAAGCACAACTGATAAACTTACCTATGGTATTTTTCAAATCTATTATAAACAAGACAAACTTTCAACTTTGGTTAGCGTTGATATAACAAATAACTTTAAAAATATAAAAAAAAGTATCGAAAAAATTAGTTATGCATCTTATTTGCTAGAACTATCAAGTCAGGTTTATAAACAAAATAATCAAAAAGGAATATATAGTATTTTAATTGAGTCTTTAATTAAAATAGATGAAGGCTATAATCCAATGGCTATTATGAATATTGTAGAATTAAAATACTTGGATTTTCTAGGAGTTATGCCAGTAATTGACTGCTGTTCTAAATGTGGAAGTAATATTTCAATTGCAACATTATCAAGTATCGCTGGAGGCTATGTTTGTAATAAATGTTTAACTAATGAACCTATTGTATCAGAAAAAACAATTAAACTAATTAGAATGTTTTATTATGTTGATTTATCTAAAATAAGTAAATTAGATTTAAGTAAAGATGTAATAAGAGAAATCAATCAATTTTTAGATGAATATTATGATACTTATACTGGTTTGTACCTTAAAAGTAAAAAATTCATTAAAAATTTACAAAAACTGTAAATAAGTAGTAGGTGGGAAAGTATGGATGTAGTCATTTTAATAATTATTTTAGCAATAATATTAAGTTTAATTGGAGACATACTAGGAAAATTTAGGGCTTCAAGAAAACTAAAAAAAGAAATAAAAAAAGTAAAATTGGAAAACCCATATCTTTATTTTCGGGATATCCCAAATGACTATGGAATAGGCGTTTACGCCTTTTTACTTGATTATAAATTAAATAAAAGAGATTTTAAGGCGGCTTTAATCGATTTAAGTGCGAAGGGTTATTTGAAATTATTAGCAACAAATAACTCGTTAAGAATAGAATTAACATCTAAAGATAATACTAATTTACTTAAAAATGAAAAATATATTTTGAACTGGTTAAATGAAAATAGTAATATAAAAAAATTTAAGATATCAGAGTGGAAGAAATATATTATAGAGGATATTTTAGATTTAAAAATCGGTGAGAAAAGAAAAATGAAAGAACTAGATGATGATAAATATACTAAACTTCATAAAGTGTTAACTATAACTTCTTTATTTTTAATTACTGCTGTACTATTTATAATAGTTTATATAGGAAAACCTATTGATGTCTTTTCTATAATAATATTTCTAGTATTAGTACCTATAATTTCATTTTTTCCAGTATATTTAATTATTGGTCTTATAATGGTTTTATTTTCTAGTTTTGATATAGCAAGTTATTATAAATTATCTAAATCATTAAAATATACAGAAAAGACTAAAGATGTTATTAGAACAATATATGCACTTGGGGCATTTATAAAAGATTTTTCTTTATTTGCAGATAGAAATATAAATGAAATTATAATATGGGAAAGATATTTTTCGTATGCTTATCTTCTAGGGTTAAATGATAGCCTTGATTTAAAATATTCAAAAATTTACAACAATGAACATTTTAAGATTGATATAACTACACTTAATAATTCTAATGAACTATTGAAAAATTGACCTTTTATAATATGGTGTGTAAATTATTAATTTGCATACTATATTTTTTTTATTGGAAAATGAATTTGTATTAAAGAAACTGAAATATAGAGAGTTAGATAGAATTTATGATGATATACACAATAGAAATACCAATATAACTTGTTGATGAGAGGGCTAAAACAAGAAATTTGTGTGCTTTTATGATTTTTAATTTTAACATTTTTAGCAAAAAATAAAAAAAATTTGTCAAAAAAAAAGGAAATCGTGAAAAAAAATTGTATATAACTTATAGGAGGTGAAAAAATGTTTAAAAGAAATTTAGTCATTCAAGAAGATTATAAAGATTGTGGTCCTGCCTGTTTAGCAATGATTATTAAACACTATAAAGGTAATGTTAATATATTTAAACTAAAAGAATTATGCAAAACCAATAAAAACGGAACAAACGCTTACAATTTAATTGAGGCAAGTAAAAAATGTGGATTTGAAGCATATGGAATTAGATGTAATGTTAATGAATTTAACAAAAATATGATTTTACCTTGTATAGCTCATGTTGTTATAGATAATTCCTACACTCACTATGTTGTAATATATAAAGTAGATAATAAAGTTCATGTAAAAGACCCAATTGGAAAAATCAAAAAATATTCATTTGAAGAATTTGAAAAAATATATTCGAACATTTTAATTGTATTATATCCCAAATATAATATTTTATATGAAAAAGATGTTTCTATTTATAATTTTATTAAAGAAATAGTAAAGTTTTCAAAAAGCCAACTCATTTTTCTAATACTTCTTTCTTTTATAATAACGATTTTTTCAATTATGACTACTTTTTATTTTCAATACATGATAGATAACATTCAAACAGATAAAAATAAATTAATTTTGATTTCTATTGTATTTGGTTTAATATATTTATTTAAAATTATATCTAATTATATAAGAAATCAACTATTAATACTAATCGACCAAAAAACGGATTTGTATCTTACTTGTGACACTTTTAAACGAGTTATTCATCTTCCATATCCCTATTTCTATAATCATACAACAGGAGAAATAGTATCTAAAATAACTGATTTAAAAGTGGTAAAAGATGTTATAAGTAATGTTTCGGTTAGTCTTTTTATTGATTTACCTCTAACTATTATAGCTTTATTAATCTTGTATTTTATTAGTCCTAAATTAACTCTAATAGCAATTATCATGTTTATATTATATATTTTATTGATTTTATTATTCAAAAAGCCATATGAAGAAAATATTAATGAACTTAAAAATTTAAATTCTTTTACAACATCATATATGGTTGAGGGAATAAATAATTTTGAAACTATTAAAGGAAACAATATGGAAGAAAAAATAAATTTTAAAATGGAACAAAATTATGTTACTTTATCTAATAAAATGGCTAATTTTGAACGATTATATAACTTTCAATCTTTTATTAAAGAATTAATCAACGATGGAGGTTTTCTAATTATCATTTTAATCGGTTCTGTTTTAACTATGAATAATACCCTAAGTATCGGAAAATTAATCTCATATAATACTTTGCTTACATATTTTCTTTCCCCAGTTTTAAAAGTAATTAGTTTAGATAATAATTTAAAAGAAGCTAAAAGTTCAATAAAAAGAGTACTTAATTTAACATGTGAAGACAAGAATAAAGGTATTATAGATAAACCAATTAAAGGAAATATTGAAATTAAAAACTTGAATTTTAGTTATGATATTGAAGTATTAAAAAATATTAATTTAGATATTAAAAAAGGAAATAAAGTTTTAATATTAGGTAATAGTGGAGGAGGTAAGAGTACTTTACTTAAGATATTAAAACATTATTACGAAGTTAAAAGAGGTAGTGTTTTAATTGGTGGGGTTGATATAAATGATTATAAAAAAAACGATATAATTTATATAAGTCAAAATGAAAAGTTGTTCACAGATACTATTTATAACAATATAGGAAATAGCGATAAATTTAGTGAAATTATTAAAATTTGCTTATTAGATGAGGTAGTAGAAAAATTTAAATTAGGCTATAACACTTTAATTGAAGAAGATGGATTTAATATATCAGGAGGTCAAAAACAAAGAATAATGTTAGCGCGTGCTATTAACAATGATTTTAATATATTACTAATTGATGAAGGACTAAATCAGCTTGATGTTAATAGTGAAAGAAAAATTTTAAAAAATTTGTTCAATCACTATAAAGATAAGACGATTATTGTGGTTTCTCATAGATTAGATAATATGGATTTGTATAATCAAGTTATAGAAATCTCAAAAAAAGTAATTAGAAATGAATCTTTCAATAACTGATTTTCAAACCATTGTTAATAGTAAAACCTCTTTAAAAATTAAAGTGTATACGATTATTTTGTTAATAATAATTACTATTTTATTTTTAATAAGTTTTAATTACAAGTATTATAAATATGATAGTTACTTATCTATAGTAGGCATGGATAGTTCTTATTATATTAGTTTATATGTATTAGATAAAGATATTTATAGTGTGACTAATTCGAAAATTTATTTTGAAGACAAAGAAATTAAAGTAAAAAACATTATTATAAGTGAAGAGTATTATTTAAGTGATTTAAAACCATATAAATTAGTTAAAATATATACTGATTTAGATATGCCTAATTTGGTTATCAATAATGTAGTAAACATCAAGGTAAAACATGAAAAAACAACTATAATAAAAGAAATAAAGAAAGGACTTGATTTATGAAATTAAATGAAAATGAATTAAAACAAATTAACGGTGGCGGAATTGGAATTGGACTTTTAATAACTGCTGGAATTGTATTTTTAGCGGGATTATTAGATGGCTATGTAAGACCATCAAAATGTAATTAAGGAGGTAACATGATACTAAGCGAAAACGAATTAAAACAAATTGAAGGAGGAGCATTTAAAATAACCGCATCATTTTTAAATGCCATATCAAGAGGAATTGAAACTTTCTTGAATTTAGGAAGAATGATTGGTTCAACTATAAGAAGAATAGGAGCGAAAAACTTATGTCCAATATCTTAAGAAAAAATAGTATTGTATTAAAAATTAGTATAACAACTTTAGCATTGATTACAGCAATCTTAGCGACAGGACTCATTTACAAATTAGGAAATGTAGTTGGTAGTCTAATTAGTGGTGGTTGTATATAATATAAAGCCTTGAGTAATTCAAGGCTTTTATTGATATTAAGATAATGGCGCAGAGTCAGGGATTCGAACCCTGGGAACACAATAATGTTCATGAAATTTCGAGTTTCACACTTTCGACCTCTCAGACAACTCTGCATAATAGTATTTTAATATAATAATACAAAAAAATCAACAAAAAAAGCACAAATATTTGGTAATGTAAAGAGTGTAAATACAAATGAAAAAAAATTTTAAAAAATAATTGTATTTATGGAACAAATGTGCTAAAATATTTAGCAAGGTGATGGAGATGGCTAATTTAGAAGAAATAAAATCATCCTTAAATTCTAATTCTGCGCTTACAGAAGATATAAAGAACAGTATTATGGAATTAGTTGTTACTTTTAACAATGCTTTTCCTAGTGTTGATTTAAGTAATTTAAGTGAAAGATTAAAAACTCTAAAAATTATTAGAGGAAGCCAGTTTTTAATTAAGGGAACTTCTCGTTATAATCCTATAGATAATGAATTATTAATTAGTTTTGTTAAAATTAATAATTGTGATTGCAAACATGTGTTGATGCGAGAAATTTTAAACATTATTACAGCAAAAGACAATTATACAGGATTCAATCAAGATAATATTTTTGAAGCTTTAAATGTTGGTTATACGGAGATGCTTGCTAATTTTCTTGTTGGAAACGATACAAACGAATATGAAGATGAAGTTATAGCTACTAATATGATTTGTAAAATAATTGGTGAAGACAAAATGTATGAAGCCTATTTTACAAATAATGCTAAGTTACTTATGAATGAAGTTTATTAGGAGGGTTAATTATGAGTAAAATAACTGAAGCTATTGAAGCAATGAATATAGGGTTTGGTAATAGTAAGCGAAGTACATTATCTGATGTTGTAGACAAATTAGTTTTAGCGTCATTAGAACGTGGAGATGTTAAAACTGCAAACTGGATTGTAGAAGCAACGCCATGTGAAAAAGCCTTTACAGGAAAAGACCATAAAGGTTTAGATAAAATAGTAAAACAAAATAGGGAAAAAATTCAACAATTTGAATTAGGAAAATCAATGGTTAAAAAATAGGTTTTAAATAAACTTATTTTTTTTATTTCATAAAAGACTTTTCATTTTATAAAAAAAAGGGTATAATTAAAATAGTGCGAGGAGGATTTTATGTTAGGTACGATTATTGGAATTGAAGAAAATCAAGTTTTGTTAAAGTTAGCAATTGATGTAGAAAACTTTAACAATTTAATCAATATCCATGTTGTAATGGAAGAAGGAAATAGAAAAATAGTTGGTGAGATAATTAATATAAAAGAGGGGATTGCTTATATTAATTTATTAGGAGAAATAATTAACAATAATTTTGTTTTTGGTGTTATAGTAAAACCCGCATTTAGTTCAACTGTAAAACTTATTTCTAAAGAAAAAATACCTATGATTATAGGTGTTGAAAATTATAAGGAAAATCAAGATTTATATTTAGGAGTTAGTCCTATTTATGAAGGAGTAAAAATAGGTGTAAATATAAATAGATTTTTTAGTAATCACTTTGCGATTTTAGGTTCTACTGGTAGTGGTAAATCGTGTGGTGTTGCTAGAATAATTCAAAATATATTTGATAAAAGGCAGTATGTTCCTTATAAAGCAAGTTTATTTATATTTGATGCTTATGGTGAATATCATAGTGCTTTTAAAGATATCGATAAAATTAATCCAGATATTAGTTTTAAAGCATATACAACTAATACTAATTTTAGTGATACAGATGTTTTAAAAATTCCATTATGGTTATTAGATGTCGATGATATAGCACTATTATTAGGGGCAGATAGGCCATCACAACTTCCAATCATCGAAAAAGCAATAAAATTAGTTAACATTTTTGCAAGAGAAGGTGAGGATGTCATCAAATATAAAAATGACATCATTGCAAGAGCAATATTAGATATATTTGCTAGTGGAAATCCACCAGCGCAAATAAGAGACCAAGTTTTCTCTGTTTTATCATTTTATAACACATCACAACTAAATCTAGAAACACCAATTATCCAACCAGGTTATACAAGACCACTAAAGCAATGTTTATTAATTGATGCGACTGGTAAAATAAGAGAAATGGAATTATTAACTAACTTTATGCAAACATTCTTAGAAGATGATTTAAAGATGAATTACAACAATGGAGATATAAAATATAATTTAGACGATTTAAAAAGTGCATTCGAATTTGCTTTAATAAGTGAAGGTGTCCTTAACAATGATAGAGTGTATGAGGAAAGTAACGTTTTAAAAGTTCGTTTACAATCTCTAGTTAATGGAAACTATAAAGTTTATTTTGATTGCAACAAATACATGACAAAAGAGCAATACATTAAAGAACTATTAACTGCTACAAATGGTCATAAGGCTCAAATAATCAATTTTAACATTAACTATGTTGATGATAGATTTGCAAAAGTTGTAACTAAAATTTATTCGAAAATGTTATTTAACTTTGCTAAAGAAAATGAAAATAGGGGAACACTACCATTCCATATAATTCTTGAAGAAGCCCATCGTTATGTTCAAAATGATAACGACTATGAATTACTTGGTTATAATATATTTGACCGTATTACTAAAGAGGGACGTAAATATGGTGTTATATTAGGATTAATTTCACAAAGACCTAGTGAATTATCAGAAACTTCATTATCACAATGTAATAATTTCTTAATTTTTAAAATGCTACATCCAATTGATGTTGAATATATAAGAAAAATGGTACCAAATATTACCAATGAAATTATTAAACAATTAAGAATACTTCAACCAGGAAATTGTATTGCATTTGGTAATGGATTTAAAGTTCCAGTATTTATTAAGATGGAAATGCCAAACCCAGCACCTTCAAGTAGTAGTTGTGATATAAGTGGCGTTTGGTTTATAAAAAGGACTTAATTTAAGTCCTTTTCTGCTACTAGACAAGCAATAGTATCGATTGGTATATCAGTTAAATCAGATATTAAATCTAAATTAATATCTAAATCATATAACTTTTTAACCAATTTGTAATTTGTTTCTTCAGTTCCCATAATTATTCCTTGTTTAAACGCTTCAAAAATTTCATCAAATAATTCAGTTCCAGATAAACTTATATTTGAGTTATTAACATAATTTTTAATACTATCATCTCCTTTATATACATTATAAATTAATAATTAATAAATCACAAATTACTAATTTATATAATTTGATAATAAAATTATAACCAATATAGAAAAACTGTTAAGCAGATTTATAAAATCTGAATTATTTTAAAAACAAATTAAAAAAAATAGTAAAAATTAACTATTTTGCTATTTTTTCACCTTGAATTAAATCGTGTTTACTCATATATTTATCAATTCCATTTAAAACATCAATTTTTTTTGGTAACCATGAAGGTGCGATTAAATCTTCTATACTAGGATCACCAGTTAATCTGTGAATTACAATTTTTTCATCTAGATATGTTAATTGTTCACAAACAATTTCAATATATTCATCTTTTGTTAATAATTTAAACGGTTTCTTATTATAAAGTTCCTCTAATTTTGTATCTTTTAAAATACTTAGCATATGAATTTTAATACCTTGAATATCTAGTTTATTTAAGTATTTTACTGTTTCTAACATCATTTCTTTTGTTTCATATGGAAGTCCATTTATAATATGAACTACAACATCAATCTTTCTTTCTCTAAGTTTTTTAACCATATCATTAAAACATTCTAAAGAGTGTCTTCTATTAATTAAAATAGATGTTTCTTCATGAATTGTTTGAAGACCAAGTTCAACAGTTAAATAAGTTTTTTTATTTAATTCTTCTAAATAATCTAAACATTCTAAACTTATACTATCTGGCCTAGTTGCAATAGAAAGCCCAACTACATTATCCAAATTTAAAATGGTTTCATATTTTTCTTTTAAAACAGAAACAGGCGCTAAAGTGTTAGTTCTTGCTTGAAAATAACCTATATATTTAACATTTTTCCATTTTTTAGATAACATATTTTTAATGGTATTAAACTGAGTTATTAAATCTAAATTAACATCCCCACCAAATTCCCCACTACCTGTTTTAGAACAGTATATACACCCACCACTATCTAAATGAGGGCAAGAAAAACCAGCATTTAAACTTACTTTACAAACTTTAGAATTGAATTTATTTTTATAAAAATAATCTAGAGTGTGATATCTTTTATTTGAATTACTATACTTAAACTTTTTCATAGAAACATTATAACAATTTGTTTAAATACTGTAAATAACAAATGTGAAAATTTGGTTAAAATTCTAAAAAATATTTTAAAACATACAATATTTTGATATAATTACATTGGAGGTATTTATGAAAAAATATAGTTTACTTAAAACGATTGGTATTTCATTTCTTTTAGTTTGTATTTTAAGTTGGATTATTACTGCTTCAAGTTTATCTAGTGGTACTATAACAAGTTTATCAAAAACTGTTCCAGTTGGTTTATACGATTTAAGTCTATTACCAATCATTACCCTAGTGTCATTTTTTATGTATGGGTTACTATTTTTAGCAATAGGGGGATTTTATGGTGTTTTAAACAAAACAGGAGCATATAGTGAATTAGTTTCAAATGTAGCGAATAAAGTAAAACCTAAAAAATTTGTTATAATTACAATTATTTTACTTTCACTATTGTCTTCATTGACTAATTTAACGCCAATATTATTTATTACAGTTCCATTTTTAGTTGCAATATTATTAAAACAAGGCTTTAATAAAATTTCAGCTTTTGCTGCAACGGTAGGCTCAATTTTAGTAGGAACAATTGGAACAACTTATGGAGTTATTAATGCTCAAATCAAATATTATTTTGAATTAAGTTCAAGTTATGAATTATACACAAAAATAATATTACTTGTAATGGTTACTTTCTTACTTATTATGTATGTAATAAAAAAAGGAATACCAAAAGAAGAAAATAAAAAAACTAAACAAAAAACAAAAAATGAAGAAATTCCATTATATCAAAATATAAATGGTACAAGAAAAAGTCTACCACTTATTATAATAAGTGTTGTTATGCTTTTGGTTTCTATATTGTTTATGTATAATTGGAGAATATCTTTTGGAATCGAAACTTTTGACAATTTATACAAAAGTATTCATGAATTTAGTATTAATGGCTATACATTATTTGGAAATATAATTGGTAGTAGTCAAGGTATAGGATACATTACAATTTATGATTTAGTTATAATTATAGCTGTAGCATCATTAATTTTAGGTTTTGTTTACCGTATTAAATTTGGTGAATTATTCGAAACTTTTATAAATGGTTCTAAAGAAATGATTAAACCAGCTATATATGCTACTTTGTCATGTATTTTATATGCTTTTATATATTATAATGGAAGTGGTAACTTTGTTAATACTATAGTTAATAGTTTATCACAAAACAATGCTGCGGCTTTAATGTCAAAAAGCGCAATATTAAGTTTATTCTATAATGATTTTACTAATTTAATTGGTTATAATGCATCGCTATTTACAAGTTACGATTCTACGTTACTTCCAACAGTTGGTATTGTGTTACAATCAGTTTATGGATTTGTAATGTTATTAGCGCCAACAAGTGTTTACTTAATTGGCGGTCTAGCATTTTTAAATATTTCATATAAAGAATGGTTTAAATATATTTGGAAATATTTACTAGCTATATTATTAGTTATTATAATAACTTGTGTTATAATGTTTATATTTATTTAAAGCAAAAATATTTTTGCTTTTTTTCTTTACATAGTTGTTAAAAATTGATAAAATTAAATGGGTGATATTATGCGAATAATTATGCATATAGATGTTAACAATGCTTTTTTATCTTGGAGTGCGATTGATTTATTAAATAATGGCTCAAAATATGATATAAGAGGCTCGTATGCTGTAATTGCAGGTGACCCAAAAGCAAGAAAAGGAATAGTTTTAGCTAAATCAACGCCTTGTAAAAAGTTAGGTATAAAAACAGCTATGACTTTAAGTGAAGCAAAAAAATTATGTCCAAGTTTAAGGGTGTATCCACCTAATTATTCATTTTATAGTAAAATGAGTAGAAAGTTATTTGAACTATTAAGCAAATATACCCCTGATATAGAAGTTGCCAGTATTGATGAATGTTACCTTGATTACACACCAGTTAAAAATTTATATGGGAATGAAGTTGAGTTTGCCAAAAAAATACAACAAGAAATATACTCTAGTTTGGGGTTTACTGTAAATATTGGAATAGCTAATAATAAATTATGTGCGAAAATGGCAAGTGATTTTACTAAACCAAATAAAATTCATACATTGTATGAATATGAAATTGAAACTAAAATGTGGCCTTTAGAAATAGGAGAGTTATTTGGAATAGGTAAAAAAACTAGTGAACAATTAATTAAATTAAATATAAGAACAATTAAAGATTTAGCGAATGCCGATGTATATCTTTTAAGTAAATATTTTAAAAATCAAGCAATTAATATGATTACTATAGCACGAGGAATAGATGATAGTAAAGTAAATAGTGAATATATTGCTCCAAAAGGAATAAGTCATGAAATTACATTAATAAATGATGTAAGTAATAAGGAACAATTGTATCCATATTTAATGGAATTATCAGAGAAAGTAGCAATTAGATTAAGAAAACAAAAAAAATATGCTAAAGTTATATGTGTTATTATTAAAGACAATTATTTTAAAAGAAAAACGCACCAAAAGAAATTAAAAAATGCTACTAATATAACTTCTGAAATATATGATTATACTAAAGAAATACTAAAGGAAATGGAAATAGAAACAGTTAGATTAATAGGTGTTAGATTAGATAATTTGGTGACAAATAATGATTACCAAGTATCATTGTTTGATAGTTTTTCCAAAAAGACAACTGATGAAAAGTTCGATAATGTAATAGATAAATTAAAAGATAAATATGGTAATAAAATAATAACGAAAGCAAGCCTAAAAGATGTAAATAATATAAAAAAAGATATTGGGTAAATAAAGTGTAATTTAAATGTAAATACATTAAAATTTCCAACACTTTATTTTTTTTATAAAATAGTTTATAATTTTAAATAGATGGGTGATTATATGAAAATATTAATTGTTGAAGATGATAGTACAATTAGGAGTGGATTGAAATATTGTTTAGAATATGAGCAATTTGAAGTTCGTGAAGCAGCTCTTAAGAGTGATATAAAAAACATCGATGATATTGATTTAATTTTATTGGATGTTAATTTACCAGATTGTAGTGGATTTGATTTATTTAAAGATTTAAAAAAAATGAAGAATATTCCAATTATTTTCATGACAGCAAATGATTTAGAAGTGAATATTGTAATGGGACTTGACATGGGAGCAGACGATTATATAACTAAACCATTTAAAACTAGAGAATTAATAGCAAGAGTTAAAAATGCTTTAAGAAAAAACAACAATTATAATGATAAAATAAAAATTGGAAATGTAACAATTGATTTAAAGCAAGCTAAAGTTTTTAAAAATAATCAAGATGTTAATCTAACTGCAATGGAATATAAAATTCTTTTAATATTAGCAACAAATCCTAATAAAGTATTTACAAGGGATAACTTACTTTCATTAGTTTGGGATGTTAATAGTTCTTTTGTTTATGATAATACATTAACGGTTTATATTAAAAGAATAAGAGAAAAGATTGAAGATTCTATAAGAGAACCGAAAATTATTTTAACGGTTAGAGGTTTAGGTTATAAAATAGGTGCTTTAAATGAAGAATAAGAATTTAAATAGAGTAATTTTAATTGAGATTATAATTTTATTAATTACAATAATTACAAGTATTTTAATATCTTTGAATATTTATAAAAAAACTACAAAATTAATCAATCAAAATAATGGTAATATTATAGGAACAGTTTTAGAAAAAGAACCAAATTTAGAAGAAAGTTTAATTAATGATTTAATACTTAATAAAAGTAATCAAAAAGGAAATGAATTAATAGAAAAATATTTACTTTACTACGAAAATGACGAATTAAAAACATATATAATTAAAAATGTTTCCATTATAACACTTATATCAGGAATAATTATGCTTTTGATAAATTATTTACTTTTTAGAAATAATTATAAAAAAATTAGGCAAATCGATGAATATATGAATAGAGTACTTAATGATGATTATAGTATTTCTCTTAAAGACTATGAAGAAGGTTATATAAGTTTATTAAAAAACGATATATACAAAATGACAATTAAATTAAAAGAACAAAGTAATTTATTGACAAAAGAAAAAAAATATTTGGAAGAATTATTAGAAGATATATCTCATCAGATAAAAACACCCTTAACTAGTATGTATATGATAAATGATATTTTATTAAATGAAAAAGACTATTCAAAAAGAGAAGAATTTTTATATAAAAACGAACAACAACTAAATAGAATTGAATGGTTAATTCAAAGCTTGCTTAAAATATCAAGACTCGATAGTGGTACTATAAAGTTAAAATTTGAACAAGTTAATAGCAATGTTTTAATCGAAAAAGCAATCAAACCAATTGAAGAATTAATAAAAAATAAAAACATAAAAGTAAATTATGATATAGAAAATATTTTTTTATATGTTGATTTAAACTGGATGAGTGAAGCAATTTTAAATATACTAAAAAATGCTTGTGAACATACTTTAGATGAAATAAATATTAAAGTAAGTGATAATCCAATTTTTACTTTAATATCAATAACAGATAATGGAAGTGGTATTTCTAAAGAAGATTTACCACACATATTTGAAAGATTTTATAAATCAAATACTAAAAGTGACAGTATTGGGATTGGACTTAACATGTCATTTAAAATAGTTACTTTACAAAACGGAATAATAGAAGTTCAAACAAGTGGGGATAAGACAACTTTTATTATTAAACTATTTAAAAATGACAAATTTGTCACTAAAAAGTCACTTGAAAGTAACAATTAAATAATATAATTATTTTGGAAGGAGAAAATTATGGAAATTTTAAAAGTAGAAAATTTATGCAAAACTTATGGAAAAGGTGAAACTTTAGTAAAAGCTTTGGATAATGTTTCCTTTTCTGTAGAAAAAGGTGAATTTGTTGCCATTGTTGGTTCAAGCGGAAGTGGCAAAAGTACATTATTACACATTTTAGGTGGCGTAGATAGACCAACTAGTGGTAAAGTATATGTCGATGGTGAGGATGTTTACAAATTAAATGAAACAAACTTAGCTATATTTAGAAGAAGACAAGTAGGATTGATTTATCAATTTTACAATTTGATTCCAATTTTAAATGTTAAAGAAAATATGACATTACCAATTTTATTAGATAGCAAAAAAGTAGATGAAAAATATTTAGATGAATTAATCGAAATATTAGGGTTAACCAATCGAGTTAATCATTTACCAAATGAATTATCAGGTGGGCAACAGCAAAGAGTTAGTATTGGAAGAGCGCTTATGAATCATCCAACCTTACTTTTAGCAGATGAACCAACTGGAAATTTGGATAGTAAGGCAAGTAAGGAGATTATTGAACTTTTAAAATTATCGAACAAAAAATATAAACAAACTATTATTATGATAACCCACGATCATGATTTAGCGCTTAATGCTAGTCGTATTATTACCTTAGAAGATGGTAAAATTATAAGTGATGAGAGAATAAAATGAACATTTTAAATAAATTAACTATTAAACATTTAAAACAAAACAAAAAAAGAGCTGTTGTTACAATTATTGGAATTATTTTATCAACAGCTCTTATGGTGGGTATAGGTCTTTTATTTGCAACTGTTCGTGATAATGCTATAAAATCAATTGAAAAAAATAATGGTTCACATCATGTGTTAATCAAAATTCCTAGTGATAAATTAGAGATTATTAAAAGTAATAAAACTATAAAAACATATAAATACAAAAGTAGTTTAGGTTACGCTAAAGTAGATGGAATTGAAAACGATTATAAACCATATATTGAAATTTTCAATGCAAGTAAGAATTACTTAGATAATTTAGAATTAATCGAAGGAAGATTGCCAAAAAATAGTAATGAAATTGTTATTTCAGATAGTTTATTAAAAAATAATTCAAAAATAGATTTAAAAATAGGTGATGAAATAAACTTAAGTATTGGTAAAAGAGTAGATTTAGATGGAAATGTATTAGACAACACATCTTCTTATCGCTTATCATACATTTGTAAAGACAATATTTGTGATGTTATGGAAGAAGAGATAAATGAAAAATTTATTCCTGATACAAATAATAAGTATATAATTGTTGGCATATGTAAAAGAGATATTTTAGAGCCTTATACAAGTCCTGGGTATAGTGCTTTTACGAATTCTAGTGATAGCAATCAATTATTGATATATATAACTTATAATAAAGTTAAAGATACATATGAAAACACTAAAAAAATTGTTGCAAATTTAGGTTTAAATTTAGAAAAAGATGTTTCATATAACACTTCACTATTAGCTATGTATGGTGTTTCCGAATATAATAATTTAACTGATTCTTTATCAAAAATTATATGTATAATTTTATCTTTAGTAAGTATAGGATGTATCGTTGTTATATATAATTCTTTTGCCATTTCAGTTATGGAAAGAAAGAAACAATTTGGATTATTTTCAAGTATTGGAACTACTAAAAAACAATTAAAATATACAGTATTTTATGAAGCTTTAATTGTTGGATTAATAGGTATACCACTTGGAATATTATCTGCTTATCTTGGAATTGGAATAGTATTAAAAATAGTTAATTATTTGCTTCCTAATGTATTTGAATTTCCTTTATCATTAGTTACTTATCCGATATTTTTAGTGATTCCAGTATTTTTTATGATAATAACTATATTTGTATCGGCATATATTCCTGCTAAGAGAGCAAGTAAGGTAAGTCCAATTGAAGCAATAAGACAAAATGATGACATTAAAATTAAAACAAAAGAAGTAAAAACACCTAAATTTATAAAAAAATTATTTGGTATTGAGGGAACTATTGCTTACAAAAATATGAAAAGAAATAGAAAAAAATATCGTATTACAATTGTTTCATTGTTTGTAAGTATAGTATTATTTATCTCTTTTAGTGCATTTGTTAATTATGGATTAGAAAGTTCGATTGATTATGCTAGTATGCCAGAATATGATTATATTGCAAGTATTAATGGAAGTTACAAATATATAGATAAAATAAATTATATATCTAAGCAAATAATTGATACTAGCAATCCTAAGGAATATACAGTATTCTCACAACTTAGATTTAGTGTTGATGACGATAACATTAAATATAGATATAGTGAAGATATTAAAAAAACTATGTTTTATGATGATACTTCTATGCTAAATTATGTTTATGTTATAGGTTTAGATAATGATAATTACAATGATTATATTAAGAAACTAGGATTAAAAGAAAAAAGACCAATCGTTATTAATAAATATAGTAACATAGAATATGTTAACAACGCGAGAAAAGCAATTAATGTGAAGATTTTTGATTATGTAGATGATTTTTATGTAAATTATCCTGAAAATGATTTAGAAAAAGAAAAAAAGTATACATTTAATAATGTTTATTTAGCTGACGATATACCTTTAGGAATTGATATTGACACAATAAATTCTTTAATCGTTGTTATCGATATGGAAACATTTAATAAAATGTATGAAGATGAAAACAATGAACAAAATTATGAGATGACAGTTGCCATGAGGGATGGTAACTATAAAGATGCAAATAAAATCATTGAAGACAATAATAAGAATTTTATTAGTTGTAGTGGATATGATATAAAAGAAGAGTTAAAATTACTTTCTAATATGATTTTGGTTATTAAAATATTATTATATGGTTTTGTTAGTTTAGTCACTTTAATTGGTGTTACTAGTGTATTAAATACTATTAATACTAGTATTTCTCTTAGAAGAGGCGAGTTTGCAGTTTTAAGAAGTATAGGACTAACACCTAAAGGATTTAATAAAATTTTATTATTTGAAAGTTTATTTTTTGGATTGAAATCATTATTGTATAGTATTCCAGTATCAATTATTATAATTATACTATTTCATTTATCATTTAATGGCATCGTTGAATTTAGTAATTTATTAATTCCATGGAAAAGTATATTAGTTTCAGTTATAGTAGTATTTATAATCATTGCCACTTGTATGTGGTATTCAAGTAATAGAATAAAACGTGAAAACATTTTAGAAGCAATTAGAAATGAAAATATTTAATTGTAAAACAAATGTCATATTAATGAAAAGGTATTCAAAAAATACCTTTTTTCTAAATATATATGTTATAATTAAATTAATAATAGAGGTGATTATATGTATGATGTTAACATTTTATTGAAAGCTGGAGTAAATGTTAAGAATAGTTTAGAATTATTTGGGGATATGGAAACTTACAATGATACTTTAAAATCCTTTTTAGAAGATATTGATGAAATGGTTAGTAATTTGACTAAATATAAAGAAATTGCTGATATGGCAAATTATGCTATTTTAGTTCATTCCTTAAAAAGTGATTCTAAATATTTTGGATTTGATACATTAGCTGAAATTTCTTACAAACACGAATTGGAAAGTAAAGCAAATAATATTTATTATATTTATGATAATTTTTCAGTTTTAATGGATGAATTAAACCGTATTTTATTAGTCGTTAGAAACTATCTTAATTATGATATTCCAGAAGTTTCAGTGTCATTTAATGAAAGTAAGGATAAATCTATTTTAGTCGTTGATGATTCTAAAGTAATTGAAAATTTTATGAAGAAAATTTTAGGAAATGATTACGAGGTAATTGTTGCAAATGATGGAAAAGAAGCAATCAAAGAAATAGGTGAAAATACTAAAATAGAGGGAATGTTATTGGATTTAAATATGCCTAATGTAAATGGTTTTGAAGTATTAAAATATATGGAAGAAAACAATTTATTTAGTAGAATACCAACTGCAATTATAACTGGCGTTGGTTCTGATGAAATTGTAAATCAAGTTAACGATTATCCAATTATTGGAATTTTAAGAAAACCATTTAATGAAAAAGATGTTAAAGATATAGTTGATAAAATAGTTAATCAAGAAAGTTAAGTAAAAATTTTACTTAATTTTTTAATTTTAGTGAAGATTTTGTGAATTTTTGTCGAAATTCATTTTAAAACCTTGAAATAATTACAAATTTACTATATAATTTAATTATTATGAAAGGTTGTGAAATATGAAAAAGTTTTTATGGTTGTTTGTTAGTATTTTAACTTTAGGTCTTACGTTACCTAATCAAGTTAATGCTGAAGTAGTGGTTGAAAATTTTAAAGAAACAGTCGAAGATGAAATTAAAACAATGGAAGCATTAGAAAAACAATATCCAGATGAATATAAAGAAGCTGGTTATGGTGAATATGTAGATGTTTTAAAGAAAGCAGATTTTTCTAATTATCAAGAAAGTGATGAAAAAATAAATGTATATGTCTTTAGAGGTTCTACTTGTGGTTATTGTTTAAAAGCAATTGCTTATTTTACTTCTATACTTCCTGAGTATGGTCAATATTTCAATTTAAAAACATATGAAGTTTGGGCAAATAGTGACAATTCAGAATTGCTTGAAAATGTTGCAGCAACTTTAGGTGATAAAGTTCAAGGCGTTCCATATATTGTAATTGGTGATACTGCATTCCCTGGATATGCTGATACATATAATAGTAAAATTGAAGCAAAAATTAAAAGTGAATATGAAAGCAAAGATAGATATGATGTAATGCAACATCTAAACGATAAAAAAGATGGTTCTAGTAATACTGTTACTACAGCAAATAGTACATTATTATGGGTGATTTTAGTATTACAAGTTGTTGGAATTTCTGGATTAGCAGGATTTATGTATTCTACTAATAAAGAAAATAAAGAAATTTACTTAAGCAAAATTACATCATTAGAAAGTAAAATTGATGAAATAGAAAATTCAATTAAAAGTGAAAAAACTGCTAAAAGTAGTAAAACAGAAAAAGCTAAAAAAGAAACAAAAACAGCAAAAAAAACAACTAAGAAAACTAAATAATGAGTTCATTTGAGCTCATTTTTTTTTAAAATGTGTGGTATAATTATATTATCAAGTTCAATTGTATAAGGAGGAATTATGGAAACACTACCACTATTTGTAAAGTACTTGTTAGTATTTTTAGTATCTATGTTACCAATTATAGAATTAAGAGGCGCTATACCTATAGCAGAAAGTCTTGGACTTAACATTTTTTTGTATGAACCGATTGCAATTATTGGTAATATGCTTCCAGTTCCAATAATTTATTTATTTGCTAGAAAAATTCTAGAGTGGGGCAAAGACAAGAAAGTAATTGGCGGTTTTTTCACATGGTGTTTAGAAAAAGGAAATAAAGCTGGTTTAAAATTAAAAAATCAAGCGGGAACAAAAGGAATATTTTGGGCTTTACTTATTTTTGTTGGTATTCCTCTTCCTGGAACTGGAGCTTGGACCGGAACACTTGCTGCAAGTTTTTTAAATATTGATTTTAAAACTAGTATAATTGCTGTTACTCTTGGGGTTTTATTAGCAGGTATTATTATGACTTTCGGTAGTAAAATAGTATTAATTTTAGGTTGGTTTGGTGTTATATTAATTATTTTAATACTTATTTTGATTTTTGTAATATCTTTAATAATCAAGAAAAAGACTAAAAAACAATATAAAGACTTAAATAATACAAAATATGATATAATATAATAGGAGAAGTGATTTAAATGGCTTTAATAAAATGCCCAGAATGTGGTAAATAAATTTCTAGTAGTGCTAAGGTATGTCCAAATTGTGGATACAAAAATGAATTTAAAACTTGTCCAGAATGTGGTGTTGTTGTAAAGGCAACTGATAATATGTGTCCGGAATGCGGATATCCACTTCAAAAGAAAAAGGCTCAAAATATTATAAATGAAAATTTAGATAAAATAACTGGTGCTAAAAGTAAAAGTTATGTAACATTTAAAGATTTGTTTAAAAACACTTTTAAAAAACATACTGATGAAGAATTAGATGAAGTATTTATTTGTGGTGGAGAAAAAACAACACCAGAATTAAAAGATGTAGACCCAACAAAAGCGACTGCTTGGGTATATTTTAAAATTTTAATATTCTTTATAATAGCATATATTCCTGTTAGAATTGGATTTGTATCGTATAATAATTCTAACTTTTTACCAGCCATGATAATGCTTGCCGCATTTGCTGTTCCAGTAACAGTATTGATATTCTTTTATGAAATTAATATATTTAGAAATATACCTTTCTATAAAGTTATGAAGTATTTTATATTAGGTGGTGGATTAAGTTTAATATTAGCAATATTATTTTTCTCACTAGACTTTAACACTGATATAAATACTTATTTTGGTGCACTTATGGTTGGCCTTATTGAGGAAGTTGCAAAAGCAGCAATAGTAGCATTATTCTTGTTTAAAAGCAAAAAAAGCAATTATATATTAAATGGATTATTGGTAGGAGCTGCAGTAGGAGCGGGTTTTGCAGCCTTTGAAACAGCAGGTTATATATTGCGTTTTGGATTAAGTAATGGACTTGACATGATGCTTCATGTTATAAAACTTCGTGGTTTCCTAGCGCCAGGTGGTCATGTTGCGTGGGCTGCTATAGAAGGTGCCGCACTTATGTATGTAAAAGGTTTTGATAAACTAGACAAAAAACATTTAAATGATAAAAGATTTTTATTAATTTGTTTGATTCCAATTTTACTTCACGGTATTTGGGATATGCCTATTAGTGACCCAATTTACCTTCTACATATAGCTATAACTGTAATTGCTTGGTTAGTTATAATATATTTTATAAATCTTGGCTTAAAACAAGTCGACGATGCAAAAGAATTAGCTTCTAAATAAGAAGCTTTTTTAATAATTAAAATGTAGAAAAAAATTATTATTTGTTGTATAACTTTATTAAGTTATAATCCTGACTTTGACAGTTTTAAAAGAGTAAAAACTCCCTATACCTTATTTTATAAAGGTTTAGAGAGCTTTTAATATGTTTAAAAAATGTGTAATGTGGAATGTTATTTTATTTGTTCAAAAATTTTTTTAAAATTTTTATATGTGTTTATTTCATAATCAGTTCTGAAACTAAAAATTTCGTGTAATTCATCGGTTAAATTTGTTCTAATATAAGTTGGAATATAGCCATCTCCTTTAGATTCGAATACATACATATTTCTTAGTGTTTCTATTATTTGAGATGAAGTGTATTTATTTTTTAATTTCTTTTCCAATAATCTATAAATGAATAAGGATATAAAACAGGTCATAAAATGTGCTTTAATTCTATCTTCTCTTGATAAATTAACCGGCCTAGCTAGGAAATCAGATTTCATAATTCTAAAAGATTCTTCAATTTCCCATCTACCTTTAACTATTTTAAATATTTCTAAAATATCTCCAATTAAATTAGTTGTTAATGCATAATATCCATCATACTTTTCTTCTTTCAATTAATTCTTGATTAATTTTGTAAGATTTATTTTCAGCAACTTCACCATTATCAGTTGAACTAATTGAATTAATTAATCTGCGATAGTTGTTTTGATTTTTACCTTTTCTTGAAACATTATTTGTTTCAATACTTTTTTTAGCTCTTTCAATTTGATTGTTTCTAATATTTCTATTGTAATCATAATATCTAAAACAAAATGTAACGATTAAATCTTGTTTAACTGACTTTGTTTCGGTTTCGATAATTTTATAAAATAATATATCATAATATTTTTCTTTAAGTTCTTCATCATTTTCTATGGTATCTAAATTATATATATTTCTTAAGTCATTTGCTATACGTCATCCGGATTTATTAAATACTTGTTGTTTATATTCGTCTTTTAATTTCTTTAATGATTGTGTTATAACAAAACCACGATTATCTTTAATATTAAATTTCTTTATTTCGTCTGAAGCTAATCCGGCATCAGTACATAAAATAATTTTAGTGTTATCTATTTTAAATTTATCAACAATTTTAGTTTCTTCAGGAATTAATGTTTTTTGTTCATTCATATTACCTGGGTAAATATTACAAGAAAGTGGTAATCCATCTCCATCCATAAATAATCCCATACCTACGATTGGATTAGGTTTATGTTCTTTAGAAATACCATATTTTCTGATATCATCTTCATTATCAATTTCAAAGAAATAATTAGTGCAATCATAATAAATTATATTTGAATTTCTTTGAATAACTTTTTTACTGTTGTTAAATAACGATTCTTGAATAAAATCCATATTTTCAGCAATATAACTAATTGCTCTATATTCATTAAGATAATATTTCATTTAAATCGAATTGAAATTGATATTTATCTTGTATAGATTTACAAATATCATTGATTTTTAATTGGTTATAAAGTTTTTGTAAGAATAGATAACCGACATTAAATGAAGTTCTAGTATCTTTAGGAATGATTTTATTATTATTTTTTTTAATGATTATGGTTTCTTTTTTAGAATGTTTATCATTATATTTTTTTACATAATTATTTAGCCAAACTTTATAATCGATATCTCCGGCAAGTTTTTTTACTTCTTCAAGATTACCGATACGTAAAATTGGCTTTGTACTCCTTTTATCATTTTTAGTATAGTCTTTTATAATGTAATAATTAATTGTATTTTTTGATTTTGATATTCCTAATCTCATATTTATACCTTCTTATACCTAAATCATATAACATAACGATAAATTACGAAATAGCAAAACGATAAAAAAACCAAATTTTTCAGTATCTAGAGGGAATTATTACTATAAAACTGTCAAAGTAGGGGATAAAATTTGCCAAAAAGATGGTATAATTATGTATAGAAGTGACAGATAAATAGTAATTTTTGGAAAAGGATGGAGATGATATTGTGGAAAAATCAGTAGTGTATGTATCAACGAGAGACGATAATAATATTAATTGCACTTATTCGATAGTTCAGAAAGACGAATTAGAAATAATTATTATATTAAAAGATTTAGAATGTGCAATTTTTGATTATAATCAGTTAAAACAAGAAAAAAAATTCAAATATTTGTTATTAAAGCATTATGAAGATAGTGAATCAGCATATAAAGATTTTTTAAAATTGATTGGGAAGATGTGTAAAAAATCAAAGTCAAGTAAATATTTTTCAAATCATAAAACAGAAGATAATAGAATGATACATAACAACTTTAAAAGTGAATATATGATTAGACCTGAAGAAAGAAATGAATATAATGAGAGATATATTACTTTTGAAAAATTTATAATAGAAAATATTGAAAAATTTAGTATAAGATAAATTACAATTTATTGATGAGATTAGTTTGGAATATAACTAATCTTTTTACTATTCATATACTTCTTAAAAAATAATCGTGAAATTGTGGTATAATTATATAAGAGAGAGCTTAGATTTATTTTTTAGAATGGAGTGGTAGGTGATAAATATTGTGAAAAAAATCTATATAATAACAGGAGCAAATGGTTTTTTAGGTAATAACATTATAAGAAAGTTAGAACAAGATGCTGATAATGAAATTAGGGCTTTTGTATTAAAAGGCGATTCTATTAAATCACTTGAAGGATTAAAATGTAAAATCTACTATGGTGATGTAACTAAAAAAGAAACTTTATCATTAATTTTTGAAAATACTGATGGAAAAGAAGTTTTTGTAATTCATTGTGCTGCAGTAGTATATATAAAATCAAAATACAATCCACTTGTTTATAATGTTAATGTTAATGGAACTAAAAATATAGTAGATAAGGTAATAGAGTCAAAAGCAAAACTTATCTATATTAGTAGTGTTCATGCAATCCCAGAGCCACCTAACAATGAATTAATAACAGAAATAACTAATTTTAACCCTGATAATGTTGAGGGGTTATATGCAAAAACAAAAGCAGAAGCTGCGAAGTATGTAATTGATGCAGTAAAGGGTAAAAATTTGAATGCTTGTATAATTCATCCATCTGGTATTATAGGTCCAAATGATTTTGGCAATAGTCACTTAACACAATTAATAAAAGAAGTTGCAAATGGCAAATTATTTGCTTGTGTAAAAGGTGGATATGATTTTGTTGATGTAAGAGATGTAGCAGATGGTGTTGTTAGTGCTTGTAAAAATGGTATTAATGGTGAATGCTATATCTTATCTAATAGATATATTGCAATAAAAGAATTATGCGATTTAATTTGTGATGTGCAAGGAAGAAAAAAGATTAAAATGGTATTACCAATAGGTCTTGCAAAATTAATAGCACCTTTTTTTGAAGTATATTATAATTTAAAGAAACAAACTCCACTTTTTACAAAGTATTCACTATATACACTATCTTCTAATGCTAATTTCAGTAATGAAAAAGCTAAAGAAAAGTTGGAATTTAAAAATAGAAATATGAAAGATACAATAAAGGATACAGTTGAGTGGATGAATAAAAAGTAAAAATAAATAATAATGCAAATTGCAATTTGGAAGCGATGTGCAAAGAGTGAAGAAGAAAGTAATCATAATTTTAGTAGCCATAATTTTATTAGTCTTATTGTTCCCAATTAGAAATTAGTTAAAAGATGGTGCCAAAGTAGAATATAAGGCATTTAAGAACTACTATGTTTATGAAATGATTCTTATATTGTTATTAGCAATTATAGTTATACCGAATATTATACTGACAATAAATAATATGATTCCATTTAATATAACAATCATTAGTACACTTTTAATTATTATTGTAGCACTTCCTATTATAGTGCTTGATATAAAGAGCAATTTAGATATTAAAAATATACATCAATATTATTTAAAGGAAGAGAAAATACCAGAATACAAAGACAATACAAAAATTTTAAATGTATGCTTGATAATTAGCATAGTAGTTTTAATTATTTAGGCAATTATAACAATACCAAATATTACAAAAACGGAAAATTTAAGTGAAATTGAAAACACATTAGTCATTACTACTAATAAGGGTAATAACATTGAAACGCAATATGAAATGTTTGATGGATTTAAAATAAAGATTCCAAGTGAATTTAAAATAATGAGTGATGAATTTGTTAATGTTAAATATTCAAATAGAAATGCACCATCACTTATTTTTAATTCTTTTGTTTCTATATTTAACATAAATAAGGCTCCTTTACATAACAAAAAAACTAACTATTTCTAGTTAGCATTTATTACTCTCAGAAGTAAATTTCCCGAGTTTCCTATCAATTTGGAGCGGGTAAACTACAGGTTACGAACTGAGTTCTCTTTCTAAAAATATTATATATGAATTCTTATTAAATTTCAACGGGAGTATAGAAAATTTTGTTGTTTTATATTATAATTTTATAAAGGTGATTTTATGAAATATAATGTGGAAAAAGATAGTAAAAAATTTTATTTTGGAAAGCAAGAAGATTATTCAAAATATAGACCTACATATCCAACCGAACTTTTTGATTTTTTATCTAAGGAATATAATATGAAAAATAAAATTATAGTTGAGTTAGGTGCAGGAACTGGAAAGTTTTCTAAAATAGCAAGTTCTTATTGTAAACAAATTTATTATGTTGAACCAAATATTGATATGATTAACAAAGGAAAAGAATATTGCAATGATTGTGATAATATTGTTTATATTAATAAAAGTGCAGAATCAACAGGATTGCCTGAAAATTCAGTTGATATTGTATTTGCGGTCCAAAGTTTTCATTGGTTTGATAAACAAAAATTAAAACAAGAAGTAAATAAAATATTACAATCTAATGGAGATTTTGCAATAGTTTGGAATGACTGGGAAGATGAAAATAATGAATTTAGTAAGGAATACTTCAAATATATAAGCTCTTGGAATACTAAACTTACTGGTAAAACATATCAACATAAAAATGTTGATGATCGTAAAAAATTTTTCAAGAATAGTGAATATAAGACTTATACATTTATCCATTCTAAAGATTATACTATAGATATGCTAATAGGGTTATCTAAATCATTATCGTATGCTCCAAAAGAAGATAGTGAGTATTATGATGAGTTTATAAATGGTATTATAACTATTTTTAATAAATATAAAAAAGATGACATCGTTCGTTTTGATTTTCATACAGAAATGTTTATAGGAAAGATTTAGGTGATGATTAATGGTTGATAATGGTTATCTTTTTGCTAAAGACAATAAAAGAATATTCATAAATACAAGTTTAGGATGTGCTGGGCAATGCGCATATTGCTATTTACCAAAAATGGGATATAGTAATAGTTCAGATAATTATAGGACTATTTCAGCACAAACTATAATTGAATTTATAGAAAAAAATAAACTTGATATAAATCAAAAAACTTTAATAACACTTGGTTGTTATTCAGAGTGTTGGGATGAATATAATAAAAATGAAACAATTAGTTTAATAAAATACTTTTTAAAAAAGGGAAATCAAATTCAATTATCAACTAAGAAACAAATAATGAAAGAAGAACTTACCGAAATATTACCACTAATAAATTATTTTGGACAACTAGTTATTTTTGTTAGTTCGGCAACTATTTCTAAACATGATACCATTGAAAAAAATACAACACCTATTTCTAATAGATTTCAAAATTTTTCACTTTTTAATAGTTTAGACATACCTGTTGTTTTATATATGAAACCAGTTTTAAAAGGTATAACAATCAATGATTTAGAACTTTATAAAAAATATATTGAAAAATATAATATTAAAGATGTAGTAGTCGGAAGTATATTTACAAATTACATATCCGAAGAAACTGTTCATTTTTCAAATAAAAATGAATTGTTTTATACTAAAAATAGTGATGAAGATATGATTATTTCTGAATTATCAAAAATAACAAATGTTTATAAAAGGAGTTCTGAAGTTATGTACAGATATAATGTTAGTAATCATATAGAAAAAGTAAAAAATGAAGTAGCAAAACTATTAGAGGGAGACAACTCTGGACATGGACTTGAACATATTAATAGGGTTTTAGATTTATCTTTAAAATTTGCTGAAAAAGAAAATGCAAATAAATATATAGTATCATTAATAGCATTACTTCATGATGCAGATGATTATAAGTTATTTGGTATGGAAAATGCAGAGAAACTTACAAACGCCAAAATAATTATGGATGATTGCAATGTTGATAAAGCTATCCAAGAACAAGTATGTGATGCTATTAATAATATTGGATATAGCAAAAGATTAAAAGGACATAGTCCAACAACTCTTGAAGGGAAAATTGTATCAGATGTAGATATGTGTGATGCATTAGGAGCAAATGGTATTTTAAGAGTCTATACTTATAGTATGAAAAATGGAAAACCATTTTTTGATAGAAATATTTTCCCAATTGAAGATATGAATGCAGAAAAATATACAAGAAAATGTGCAGATAGTAGTGTATGCCATATTTTTGAAAAAATATTAAAACTTAAAGATTTAATGCTAACTGATTCTGGTAAAGAAGAATCTAAAAATAGGCATCAAATAGTTGTAGATTTTTTATATCATTTGTTTAATGAAGAAAAAGCTCCTGAATGGATTGAATATTTAAATAATTATCTTAAATAAGGGTATGGGAATTCCCATAGTAGAATTTATGCGGGAGTATAAATTCAGTGCTGGCTAGACACTACTTTTACTCCCACAGTCTAAAAAATATAAAAAGAGGATTAAATTATTTTGATAATTTTTTCCTCTTTTTTAAAGATTATTTACACAAAAACATATTCATTTAAGACAATTTCTTCAGCCATATTCTTGTAATTATTCATTAACTTTGTCCATTCTAATGGATTTAATTCTTTATTTTTTTCAGACAATCTTTCATCATTTTTAATATAATCATCCATTAGTATTTTGTATAAACTTTCGCAAGAATCACTGACTAAAAGAAGATGATAAGTTAGTTTATTTGTCATCAAAAGTGTTTCATAAAGTGCTTGTTTATCTTGAGCAATAAAGTGTAATCTTAATATTCCATATTTGCCAATTCTTTCACATTATTCCTCCTTTTCTAAATATAAATTTGGTATTAAATAATCTCCTTGTCTTGTATATTTTATTTCCATATTTTTATCACTCCTTTCTTAATTTTTAAGCATTTATTAGTTCAGTTTTTGGTATTAGAATTAAAGCATCAACTATATTGTTGTCTTCAATATAAGGGCAATTTATAATTCCATCTACATGGAAATGTTCTTTCATTAAATCAATATAGTTATTTAATTCTTCTTCAGAATATAGATTATTTTCCATTTTTACTAATGACATAATGGTATAATCTTTTTCTAATTCTAATAATTTTTCTTTATTAACTTGTTCTTTATAAGTTATACCAATATTATTATCAGTTAATAATTCGTTTAAATAATCAATATAATCTTGTGTACTTTTTGAGATGAATTCTTCTGTGAATTTGATATTTTTAATCTCAATATTGTAGTTATTATCTCTAGTTATTTCAATTGAAGATATTAATCTATTTATTAATTCTTTTTGTGCTTTTTTATTTAAACTATCAAATAAATAAGCAAAACTTAAATTGTTTTTAAAGATAAACTCTCCTTTATCTTCTTCATAATTTAACTTTTTAAGAAGTTCTACTGTGTACTCTTTAAAGTCATTATCTGGATCAAGAGTAGATTTCTTTTTAGTTAGTTTATCTATTTCTTTTTTAATAACATCATTTTTATGATTAATAGTTTCAACATCTAAAGTAGAACTTAAATATAAATCAACTAATCTTTTTTCTTGAAATTTTAACTTTTCAATGGCTTTTCCTATTTCTTTTACTTCTTTACTTTTAGTAGAACTACAAGTAATTATTTCATTAGAATTATCATACATAAATCTAGTTAACTCATTTAAAATTCTTTTTAATTTGTCTTCAATTTTATCTGAATTGTAATGATAACCATAACCTCTACAATTAGAGTTTTTACATCTCAAATGATAATAAATTTTAGTTTCATTTTTATACTTTTTAAATGATTCACTAGCAGCAAGTATCTCATTACATAACGGACATTTTACTAATCCTGCAAATAAATGAATATGCTCTTAATAGTTTGGATGTTTATTTTTTTCTAAATTTTCTCTTGTCGTGTTCCAAGTAGTTATATCAATAATTGACTCACAATAATCTTCAACTCTTAAAACATCTTGTGGCTTTCTTTTATACTTTCCATACTCAAATACACCAATATAAATAGAATTAGTAAGTATCTTATAAACTCTATCTGATTTCCATTTACCTTGTTTTAAATAAGCATTATTATCTTTCATAATAGTTGCAATATTTCTAGTTGAATGTCCTTTTTTACATAGTTCAAATATCTCTTTAACAACTTGTGCTTCAATAGGTTCTACTTCTAAATGACCTGTTTCTTTGTTTCTAGTATAGCCATAAGGTGCTTTACTTGGATGTATTTTTTCGAATGCCATTTCTTCCATAGCACGTTTAGTTCTTGCTCCAATTTCTTTTCTTTCACGCTGATCAAATACTAAATTCATACAAAATATCATTTCACCATTAGCAGTAGATACATCATAAGGTTCAAGTATTAATTCAATCTTAACATCGTGTTCTTCACAATAGTTAAGTAGCCATAATCCATCATAATTATTTCTAGTTAATCTATCTACTTTAATAGCAATCAACTTATCAATTTTCTTTGATTTAATATCTTTAAGTAGCCTTTGCATTTCTGGCCTCATTAAATCTTTTCCAGAATGTCCTGCGTCATTATAAACATCTACAATATCGTAATCATTCTTTTCGCAATACTCCTTAATCATTCTAAGTTGTGAATCAATAGAATAACCATTATCTCTTTGGTCATCAGTAGATACTCTTACATAAACTCCACATCTCATAATTTTCCTCCTTCCCTTAAATTTTGAAAAATATTAAAGTACCTCTCATATGTTTCCTCACTCAAACTCAAAAAGCATACCTAAATTTGAAAAATTTTAATATTTCTCATTTGTTTCCTCAAATAAACTGAGTTTTACGAAGTCTAATTCTAATACTTCTCTATATGTTTCATCACTTAAACGCCAAAAGTAAACCCTAAATTTAAAAATTTCTTAAAAAAGTTTCAATTTCTTTCAAATTATACTTTTCTTTACGCCCTTTAATGTAGAATGGTTTGTTGCTAATTTCATTTACTTTATACTTAAGTATAGTAATAGTAATGGGATATGTAATTAAATATTCAGTAGGTTCAATAAACTGTAAATTAGTATTTAGAAGAACTTTAACTTTTCCCTTTTTAGTTTTATAAGTAAAGTCTTTAATAAGTTCTAGTAGTTTAGTATTAGGTTTAAGTTCTTCAATGGTTTTTAATTCAAGCATAAAAAATGTCCTCCTTCCTAGAAAGAGAACATTATCTTTATATTTGGTAGAACAAGCCTTTCCAAGACTGACTACGGGCAAAATAAAAACTTACGAACTTTAATTAGTCCGTAAGTTGTCTTCAAATGGAGTGATAACTTTACTTATATTGGAAAAATTATACTCCCAAAGTTGTTTGATTAAATCAACTAAATAAATTATATAAGATTTATCATTAAAAATCAATGGCTCTATGGTAAATTCAATAAAAATATAGTATAATTTTATTGGAAATTTTCGGGAGGTTTATAATGGATTTAAAGACGACAATATTTAGTAAAATATTAAATATGAATAAAAGGAAACTAGGAGTTATTGTTATTATTGTTTTTGCTTCAATATTGATATTATTTCCATTTATTGATACTAATTTTTTCTACGCTAATAGAATTAAAAGTAGAATTGATATTTTGCAGAAGATTACTGAATTAGATATGGACAAAATAAATCAAGATAAGAATTTAACTAAAGAATATGAAAGTATTGTAAAAGAAATAAATGAATCTGATAGTAATTATATTAATAAAGTTTTAAATAATAATAAAAATGACCATACCATTGGTAAGTTTATAAGTGGTGGAATTTTATGGTGGTTATTAGGAATTATAGTTCTATTCTTTTATAATGCATTTAATAAAGAAGATAATAAAAAAGGTAAAAATTGGAGAACAAGAATTGCAGGATTTATTTTATGTGCAATTATAGGTGGACTTATAGGCCTTATTTGCTCAATTATACCAACGATATTCAATATTTGGGTTAATTATATAATAATTCCTATTTTAGTTCTTGTACTAATGATTTTATTGCTATACAAAACTTCATCTAATAATTAGGAGGCGTTGATATGATAATAAAAGAAATTAATGTAAATGATTATTTAACTAAATCAAATCTTCCAGCAAGTGATTATGTTATAAATCCTTATGTCGGATGTTCACATGGATGTAAGTATTGTTATGCTTCATTCATGAAACGTTTTACAGGTCATACTGAAGATTGGGGAACATTTGTAGATGTTAAGAAATGCGATAAAAAAATCAATTTAAAAAAGATAAGTAAAAAAAATGTATTTTTATCTTCGGTCACTGATTGTTATAACCCTCTTGAGGAAGAATATAAAATAACTAGGACTATTTTAGAGCAATTAGTTAATTCAGATTGTTATTTATCCATTTCTACTAAATCAAAATTAATATTAAGAGATATAGACTTATTAAAACAAGTAAAAAATTTATCTGTTAGTATGTCAATTAATACTCTTAATGAAGATTTTAGAAAAAATATGGATAATGCTAGTACTATAAAAGAACGATTAAATACTTTAAAAGAATTACATAATAATGGTATTCATACAGTTTTATTTATGTCACCAATTTTTCCTTATATTACTGAATGGGAAAAAATAATAGAAGAGTCTAAAGATTATATAGATGAATATTGGTTTGAAAATCTTAATTTAAGGGGTAGTTATAAAACTTATATATTAAATTATATAAAGGGAAAATATCCTAATTATTATGACAAGTATATCGATATTTATTTAAAAAACAATCAAGATTATTGGCTTAATCTAGCAAATGAAATCAATAGTTATTGTAATAAAAACTACATAAATTATATTAATTACTTTTATCATGATGAATTGGTAAAAGCTAAAAAAGAAAATCAAAATGTTTAGGAAGGAAAGAAATAATATGGATAGTTTAAGATATTTTTTGATTGAAGCGAAAAAACAAACTTATGCAAATGAAAATGTAGAAAAACAAAAATCATCTAGAAATGGATCACATGACTATGAGTATAGTTCTAACAATATGATTTATCATGATACTTATTTTGGTGGAACTAATTTTATGGGTGAAGAAGTAGTTTACGAAGAAAATGATACACCAATTTGGGGAATGAATTATTATGGAGTAACATTAGATCAAACTTTAAGTGAAGAGGCAGTTGATAAAGCATTAAGGCCTGCTCTTATGCAAGTTGGAAGTGATGAAACAATTCCCGTAAGAGGTCCAAAAGAATATGTAAATGGTGAATATAAATATAGTTTTAAAGTTGTTGGAGATTTAGAATATTTTGAAGGTGAAGAAACCATTTATAAAGCTGATAAGAAAGTTTATGTTCTAAAATGTCACGGAGGGGCAATAAAACGATAATATAAAAGACAAAACTAGGTTATAACTCCTAGAATTGTCTTTTTCTTTTTGGATATCCTTATCAAAATTATTAAGGTTATTTTGTATGCCTTCGGCTCTTTTAGTTATTTCTTTACAATACTTATCATACTTATAGAGTTCTTTAATTTTTGGTTGAATATCATTTATTTCAGCAAGTATTTGAGTTTGCTTGTCTTCAGTCTTTGCTCTATGGTATCGTCTCCAAAGATTTTCTCTTTTTCCTTTTAACTCACTTAATTCATCAGAGTTATTTTTAGAATAGTTTGTAAATGTCAACATCAACACCTTTCTTAAACGACAAAAAAATCAATCTTTCGATTGATTCTATATATCAAGTTCAAACTAAATAGTTCGAACAGATTCGTCAATGGAGCGATAACTTTACTTATATTCGAAAAATTATACTCTCAAAGTTGTAACGATTAAATCAACTAAATAAATTATATATTATTTTAACAATAAAATCAATAGAAAAAAGCATAAAATGTATTGACTTTTTATAAAAATGGTATAAAATATAACAAAAACGAAAAAATATTTTAAAAAATGGTATCATTTAGTTCGTTTTATGATATAATACTATTGAAAGGATGATTATTATGATAAGATATGTTAAACTAGTTAATTATAAGTCACTTGTTAATCTATATGTTGACTTTATGAAAACTAAAACAAAACCTAAAAATCTAGTACTTATTTATGGTGAGAATGGAATAGGAAAATCAAATTTTGCAAATTCATTTTACACACTTAATGAGACAATGAGAACTATGTCTTCTATTGAAATATTTAAAAAGATAATTGAAAAATCAGAAGCTAAACCTAATCAATATAAAAATTTTATTGAAAAACATATAAAAGATAGATTTAAAGATGTCAAAATGATTATAAATGATTGTAAAACTATTGATTCAAACGGTAACATGCTAATGGAATATGGTTTTATTTGCAATAAAAAAAATGGTATTTATCATATTGAGATGAATAATGAAGAAATTGTATCTGAAAAACTAGAATATGTTATTAATAAAAATCAAACTTATTTCTTTGATATAGATAAAAATAATGTTAAAATTAATGCAAGCATTTTTACTGATAAAAATTATTATAATGAATTCCTCGAATTAATTGATAAATATTGGGGCAAACATTCTTTTCTTTCTATTTTGTCTTATGAGATTGAAGATAAGAAAAGAGAGTATATGAATAAAAAAATTTCAAAAAGTTTGTATGATGTATTACTATATTTGAAAATGATGTGCACAAAAATTAAAGGTGGTAATCATAGCGAATTTGGCATCATAGGAACTCAACATATTTTAATGGATGATTTAGAAGAAGGCAAAATATCTATAAAATATGAAAAAGAACTTGATAAAAATGAGTATTTAATTAATGAAATATTTACTACTTTGTATACTGATATAAAAAATGTTTACTATAAAAGAACTATTGTGGACAATTATATAAAATATAAACTTTTTAGTAAGAAAATGATATATGGAAAAATAATGGATGTAGATTTTTCTCTTGAATCTACAGGAACGCAAAATATTTTAACATTAGTACCTTATCTAATATCTGCGTGTGAAGGTCAGACAGTAATAATTGATGAGTTGGATACTGGAATACATGATTTACTAGTAAAAAACTTGTTAGAATGTATTGCGAGATATGTTAAAGGTCAACTAATTATTACTACACACAATACAATGCTAATAGATTCATCAATACCATCTGAAAATATTTATATTTTTAATGCAAATAGTAAAGCTGAAAAAGAACTAATTGCAATAACTGACTTCGAAGGAAGAATTCATAAAAATAATAGTCCGAGAAAAAGATATCTTAATGGAGTATATGGTGGAATACCTATGTTTACTGATATAGATTTTGAGGAATTAATAGAAAATTTAAAATAAAGGATAAATGATTAATGAAGTCGTTAAATTATACAAAAGCAGTTGTAATTGTTCATGGCAAGTCTGAAAAACAAATTTGTCAATATATAAAAAATAAACTTAGATTAAAAATGGAAATATATAGTGATAAAAATGGTGAAAAAGCAATACAAATAACTAGTTTAAAAAATACACTTAATAATAAGATTTTTAAATCATTTAAGAATTTTATTAAAACATATGAAGATATTAAATTAACTAATGACGAAAAAAATATAAACGATGAATTTAAAATATTCATTATTATGGATACTGATGATTGCACTGAAAAACAAAAAAAAGATTTTATTAATAAGGAAATGTTTAAGGAACATTGGGCATATAAATATATTGTGCCTATATATAACATTCCAGAACTTGAATCAGTTTTAGAAATGGCAAAAATTCCGTTTACAAAAACAGGAGATAAAAGAAAAAAAGAATATATTAAATTATTTCCAACTGATCCAAGATATGAGAAAACTGATGAAATTCAGATTAAAGAATTACTAGATACTTTAAAAAAACAAAATAATACTAATTTAAATGAGTTTTTAGATTTTTGTCTAAAATCATCTAATTAATATACTTACAATACTTGATACTTTTACCTCAATAATGACATTAATATTGCCTATTTGGATTTCAATAATTTTATTGTTAATAGTTGTTATAATTAAGTTAATGAATCAAATGGAGGAAAATATTATAAAAAATAATAGTGGTGTAAAAAACTGCGGTGTATGTAGGCAACCAAATTATTTATTATTGATGGTGTATTAAGTTTGTATAGATGCGCAGTTTGAGGTGCAAATCCTCAGCCTACACCTAATATTTGTTAAATAATAAAATATATGATATAATTTTAGTAGAAGGTATAAAATATGGCAGATAATATGTATGATGAAAAAGGTTTATTAAAACCAGAAATGGATCAAGTAAGAGCAGCAAATAAAGCATATTGGGATAGTCAAAAGATTGACACTTCTAAAAAAGATTCAATGATATATTACAATTGGCAAAGACGGTAGAGAGTATCGCACTACAGAAGCCTTAGAAAGAGCAAATAAAGCATATTTCGATTATCTTAATTCTTCATTTAATACTAACGATAAAAATATGAGTCAAGATGTTTTTAAAGCAAGACAAGAAGAAATACTTTCATATATTAGAGAAAGATATGGAGATTATCTTGACAAATTATTAGAAGAATATGGATATGGAAGACAAGAAGCAGGAAAAGGTCCAAAAAAATAAAAAAGACAAAACTAGGTCATAAACTCCTAGAATTGTCTTTTTCTTTTTGGATATCTTTATCAAAATTATTAAGATTATTTTGTATGCCTTCAGCTCTTTTCGTTATTTCTTTACAATACTTATCATACTTATAGAGTTCCTTAATTTTAGGTTGTAAATCATTTATTTCAGCAAATATTTCATTTTTCTTATCTTCAGTCTTTGCTCGATGATATCTTTTCCAAAGATTTTCTCTTTTACCCTTTAATTTACTTAATTCATTAGAGTTATTTTTAACAAAGTTATCTAAATCTTCTTTAGTAACAATATTCTTTTCATGCATAAATCTAACTTGTTGTGAAGTTTGTTCTAATTTATAAACTTTTTTTCTGATAGAATATGGAAGATATTGCTTAGGATGTTTCTTTGGAAATACTCCTAATAAATAGCAATAGTATAAATATAATCCATATATTCCTTTATAGGGTTTATTAGTCCTAGAATATTCCTCAAAGATAGATTTTTGTGACATAGGTTTAAATGCAATTTGTCTTGATAAATATAATCGTTGGTTTAGTCTTTCTTTTGAATATTCTTCACCAAATACATTTTCTATCCTAACTTTATTCTCACCATCTCTATAAATAGTTATTACACCATTACGAGAATAAACTTTATAACCTAGTGACCTCATTCTCTCAAATAATTGTTTTAAAGTAACTGAATAACTAATAACACTATCTAAATCTTCTTTAAGAGTTTTGTAATATTCATCATTTGAAATACTTTTGGTATAAGTTCTTTTATAAAACTTATCTTCATCTAAAACAGATAGTCCATATTCAGAACATAGTGAATCAGAAATGTATCTTATCTTTGATATATTGGTAAGATTGTTATTATATTTCTTACCACTTTTAAAAGAAACAGAGTTGATTATGAAATGGTTGTGAATATGATTAGTATTTTGATGTGTAGCAACAACCACTTCATAATCTTTAAACATTTCTTCTGCAAACTTAACTCCAATCTCATGAGCAATATCTGGAGTAACTTCTCCTTTTTTAAATGACTGATAAGCATGATACGCAAGAATTCCATCTTTCTTTCTAAATCTTTCTTTGGTAAACTCCATATCATCACAAGGATTATTTTCATCGCAATTCAAGCAACTTACATAACAAACTTTTTCTTCTTTAAAATTATAATCTTTAATAGGTTCTTCTAAATAACTATACGCTTCTTTATTACCATAATCTTTATTAAGAGTTTTTTCAGGATTGATGATATAATTTATAGACTGCTTTAAATTATTCTTAATACTCCAAATTGATGTTGTCGCCATTATAGGTTTCTCCTATCTTTTAAAGTGGTGGGAGTAATACCACCTTGCTTGCTTATGACAACATCAGACATAAATTAGCTCTTTTAGAATAATTTCTTCAGCAGTATTCTTATAATTATTCATCAATTTTACCCATTCAATTTGATTATTTTTTTTACTTTTTTCGGATAGTTTTTCATCATTTTTAATATAATTATCCATTAAAGTTTTTAATCTATCTTCACATTCAATACTAACTGAAAGAAGATGATTTGTTAGTTCATTCTTCATTAAAAGAGTCTGATATAATCCTTTTTTTTTGTTCTTAATATAACTTAATCTTAATAATCCATACTTGTTTATTTCTCCATAATTTTGATTTTCTATCACCAAATTAGGTAATAAATAATCTCCAATTTTTTTATAATCAGTATTCATAATTTAATCAAATCCCTTCTTATTTTCTAATAATTTATTTGTTTTGTAGCTAATAATTCCATATTTATCTTTAACATTATCTACTGTTATAGAAAACTTTTCTTTTAATGAAATTGCTACAAATCTTATAATTTTTTCATTATCTTTTGGTTGATATTCAAGTGTTATTTCATTAGTTTCTTCATCAATAGTTTCATACATTTCATAAAAAGATGTTTCAAAATGCTCATTCATTTTAGATAAATATTTATCTAATTGTTCTTCATTCATTCTTCCACCTTTGATATATTCTTCTTTATTATCAACCATAACAGGTACTGCGACATCAAATATACCTGCATCATAAAACTTTACTAATTGTCTTATAAATCCGTTTCTAAAATTAATTTTTTCAAGAATTAAATTACCTTTACTGCCTTTCTTTATCTCAATAGTATCAATAAATTTTGATATAAATTCTTGCTTTTCAGACTTATCCATACCATTCCATTTAGTTTTTAAAACACTATTTAAAGTATCTAGTCTAATCATTTTTTCTTTTTCTAAATCTCTTTGTGCGAGTAATTCGTGTGGAGAGTAGTTAAAAGTTTCTAAATTAACTAACTCTAATTTTTTACTTTCAAGGTTAGCAAGTTTATCTTCAATTAGTTTATAATATTCTTTAAAATCATCAATTTCAACAATGCCTTTAATATACAAATCTTTAATTCTATTTTTTTGCTTTTCTAAATCTCTAATCTCTTTATCAATAGAAGTAGTATCAATATTATTTGTTTTATTCTCTAAAACAGGTAGAAAGAACTTTTTAACTGCCATATCATATTCTAATAAATCATAGATAAAATCTCTTAATAAATGTTCTACATGGTCTTCATTAAAGTTAATGTGGCAATGTTCACAAGTATAATACATATACTTTCTTTTAGTACCACCAGAACCTTTACATTTCATAATACGGCTACAATTAGGACACTTTAATCTTTGAAAGAAAGTATAAACTCTATCTCTAGTATAAGTTCTTTGATTTCTTTCTTTTTGTCTCTGACATTCTTCCCATTTAGCACGAGATATAATAGGTTCTACAACATTCATATAAACTATCGGCTCTAAATTTTCTTGTTTACCAATTCGTTTATATTGCTCATAATCTCCCATATAGATTTTATTATCAATAATCTTTTGAATAGTTGTATCTTTTCAATTTTTCTTTGAATAGATATTATTTTCTTTAAAGTAATTAGAAATTTGCTGAAAACTTTTACCCTCTAAATACATATCAAATATTTTTTCTACATAGGGACGTGTAGCATTATCTATAACCATTCTTTTATCTTCAGCACTCTTATAACCAAATGGTCGCTGTCCTGGAATATGACCTGACTTAATGGCTCCATTTAAGCCAAATTTAGTTCTTTCTGATACGATTTCTATTTCTAATTGAGATAAGACTGTAAGCATTCTTACAAAGAATCTACCATTAGCAGTAGAGGTATTAACATCATCTCTATCACATAGTAGAAAGCAATTATATTGTTCTAATACTGATATTAGTTCTTCTAAATCACGAACTGAACGAGTATTTCTGTCTAGTTTGTAAGCAACAATATAATTAAGTTTTCCTTCCTTCATATCTTTAAGCATTTCTTGAAATTGTGGTCTATGTTCCATATCTTTTGCTGATATTCCTTCATCTTTATAGACCTTATAAACTTCTAACTCCTTAAACTTACATAACTGAAGTAACTTTTCTTCTTGTTCTCCTAAACTAAATCCTTCTCTTGCTTGATCTTCAGTTGATACACGAATATAAACCCCTGCTGTTTTCCTTTCATTATCCATAATTATCATTCTCCTTTCTTTTTAGGGTAGTGAAAGGCACCAAAAAAGGTGTCACATTACAAGTACACCTTTGATTTTATTGATTATTACACACCAAAAATAACCAATATTGTGGGAGTATCTAAACTCTCAATCAATTTAATGCCTTGCAATGTACTCTGATAACTCAGCCAGAGGGATTTTATTTTGTAGATTCCCTATATAAAAATATTTCTGTTCATTAAAGAACAAATATAATCGGTTATTTATAATAACCTTATGTGGTTCAACATACGCTAGATTTGTATGTTCTATGATTCGTAAGCAACCTTCGTATATTTCATATTTATGCTTAGCGAATCTGCAAGACCAATCGATTTTGGTTTTGAGTTCATCACTCATATTGATTTTTTTCTTTACGACTTTTATCATAACACATCACACCTTTCTTTGCAATAACGCACAAAAAAATCAACTATTTCTAGTTGATTTAATCATTAACGTCACATTGGTGCGACGATTTTACCTTATGGAGCCATAAAGGTTGAAGTCGGACAACCTCTAATTATCTAAATTATAGGT
>OJMM01000004.1_pt1 | contig 178750 bp, 260 predicted proteins | sample 1597231 | NCBI WGS metagenome assembly OJMM01 (sample SAMEA2452128, study PRJEB22498) | human gut metagenome | reverse complement strand
GATCCAAGAATGTCTGTTTTCAAAGATATTTTAAAGAATTTTAAGGAGGTGTAACCGAATGTCAATTTGTCCTAAGAATAAATCTTCAAAGGCTAGAAGAGATAAGAGAAGAGCTAATTGGAAGATGAGCGCTCCTAATCTCGTAAAGTGCAGCAAGTGTGGTGCATTAATGATGCCTCATAGAGTATGTAAGTCTTGTGGCTCATACAACAAGAAAGAAATCGTTACTGTAGATTAATGCAGTAAAATCAAGGTTTTCTGATGATTTTAAATGGGTTAAATGTTAAAAATAACCCAATTATAACCCATTTAACAATTAGGAGTGAGTGATATTATTTGCATAGGGATAAAGAATTATATCTTTATCCCTTTTTCTTTTATATAAAATTTTCTTATTTTCTCTTTTACTCTAATTTTGTCTACATATTAATTGTTGATATAACTTTTTATAAGATATAATTGGTTTATACTTTCACATTAATTGTCCATTATATTTATCGTGTACAAACCCCTTAATACCCAAATATCTTCTAGCAGCTTCTTCGCTATCAAATAACCTATCTAAACGAACTCTGATTCCACCGCCTTCATCGAACTTAACAAGAGCCATATTACCAGTTATATGAGCTACAGTAACTTTTCTTATTTTTAGATTATTTTCTATGATGTAAGCAGTAATACCTTCTTTCATAACATACCTCCATTATAATAAAACGTCTGTTCTGATTATTATATAAAAATAAAAAGAAATAAGTCAAATAAGAATCGTAAAAAATAGGGATACCAGATTAATTTCTAGTATCCCTATAGTTATATATAAAATCATCGTGTTAAAACAATTTATAATTCGGCTTTTCTTCGTTGAAAAACCAAAATCTTATATAATCATCTAATATAATTGCCACTAAAGACAATATGCACCAAATTAGTGTAAATGGCAAGCATATTTGACCTAAAATATTAAAAGGCATATGAGAATAATCCCATATACCTAAATGTAACCAAATATTCAATATTAATCCAGTAATAAATTCATAGAAGGTTATTAAACAACCTCCAATGGCACATTGAATTAATAACGGTGTTTCCCAACTTAATATTTCATTAATTAACCCAATTGATATGAAAGACACGCCGCCAAGCACACCCATTGTCCAATGTGAATGTCCTCTATATATCAATTCAATACTAACATATATAAGACCTCCAATTAAGAATAAAAATAAATACTTATTAATTAACTTTAGCTGTTTCTGCATTTAACACCTCTATAATCTTTTGAGAATGCTCCATAATAGTCTTATAATTATCAAGATATTCACCTGTTAATTCCTGCCCATATTGAACCACTTGAACATCTTTAATGTCGGTTAAAGTATATACATAAGCTTTTAACTGGTTAAGATATGTCGTATTAGAAGTAACATTAATTTCTTGCATAATATATATATTATAAATATCTTCGGGTGTATATAATCTACACAAACTCTTGTCAGAATGATATGGTACATTCATACCTGTTGTTTTTGCCATACTTACAAGATTGCTAATGTTATTTTGATCGGTAACAGTGTAAGAGTAGTGTTCTTCATTGTATACTATTCCTGCAACGATAACACTCTGACAGGCATTTGTTAATTCTTTTATTTTATTTTCAAGAGCAGCATTATAAGCATTTTGCTTGTTTATTTCCAAAATCTTATCTTTATCTTCTTGCGATATTTTGACTATTTGATTATCTACTAATTGATAGTTATATAATCCATTTTCGTCTACAATATCTAAAGCATCAGGAAATCTATATTTTTTCCCTTTCCCCGAAGAAAGAAGATAACAATCTGAAATATTATCTTTTTCACTTGAAAATTGTCTTATTATATATTTTTCCCAATTATATTCATAATATATGTAATATATTGTATCAAGCTTACTGTACTCTATATAATTATCGGTTGTATCATAAATATAAAAATATTCCGAAAAATCATATACACAAGTTTCTTTATCATAATAAATTTTAAAGCCATCACTATTTGAAAAAATAACATTATTATTAAAATATATTCTAACAATATTTGGAAATTCAACAAATTCATAATCATTTATAGTATATTTACTTTTTTTTAAATCATTAAATTCAATATACATTGATTTCATTCCTCCTTATAAAGTTATTTTGAAAGTTTTTGTGTCGAAATTTAATTTTCTTATTAATTTCTTCTTTGTATTAATAATGTATATATCTTGTCCATTATATTTTAATGTGATATTTCCCGTTGTTCCGCTGCTAAACATATCCTTATCTGCTAAAGTAGATTTAACAACTTGTTTGGCTGTAAATGCGTATATGTCACATGTGCCACTTAATACGTCATAAGGAAGCGATATTGTTATATCATCTATGCTAAATTCAGCTCCAGATATTATATTTTCTATAGTGTATCCCGATAACTCAAGCCATTTTCCAGAATAGCCATTGTTATTAATACTAAATATATTTACCACATCTCCATCGTAATCTTCTCTACTTGCATAGCAATATAAATCTCCTACATTCGGATTGTAATAATACGTACAGCTATACTCTTCATAGGAGCTTGGCTCATTTAACGTATAGCCACTATAAAAATGTTTAACAATTGTAGCTTTCTCGTAATTTAAAACACCATTTTTTTCTATAGGCACTTCAACAATAAAATCATCACTGTAGTCGTTAGTCCATTCGTCATCTCCACTTTGTTCATTAGTACAATATACAGCTCTTAATTTCAGCACAAATTTATTTGCACTATAATTAATTCCATATAAATCTCCATACAAAGTGTCAAAATCTAAATTATTCATTGTCATAAAGTGCTGTTCTATTGTATTAGCCATTTCTTCCCTAAGTGGATTATTAAGTAAAATAGCTGTGCCATTGTGATAACGCACAATCCAAGCATTCATACTATCTGTTAAGTAATCATCGCCATATTGATTACAGCAATATACTCCATTGCCATATGCCATGAATTCATTATTACCACGATAGTCAAATAAGAATTGTCCATCTTCTTCAAATGTAGATATATTTACCATATGCACTACATTACTAGTGTCTGCCCTGAATAAAAAATGTGTAGTTCCATATAACCCAACAAATTTCGCATATTTAGAAAAATCCCAAACTTTCGGAGCTTTCGTCCAGACAATAGTGCCATTATATATTACTTTTTCAATCGCCGTACCATTATATACAATGTTATCTATATTTGTTGTATTTGTTATTATTCCCATAATATCTCCTTAAATTTTAAGTAGTAGTAATTGTTAGTGTAGTACCAGATAATGAAAATTTAGGTATTTTCTTATAAACGTTATAAAGTGCAGTTTGAGAAGGTGCTATTCCTGAATCGGCAGTACCTACAGCAGAAGTGTAAGTATCGCTTAACTTAGTATGACCATAATTAGCTGAAGTTGACTTACCATAAGTAACGGCTGAACTAGCGTGAGATGTTGGTGGACAATATGATTTATAGCAACTACTGTCTAATACTCTTGCCCATCCAATTGTAGATATCTGTGCACCTGAATTAGTGGTTCTATAATACATACCAGTGCCATTATTAGTACCAATTGCAATTTGTGATGTCCAGAACCCAGCATAGTTAGTTGTTCTTGTATCCCAACCCATATTAATAATGTGAAACCACGCTTGCTTACCAAGAGGATTAGAAGTAGCTCCATTAATCATTCCTACGGCAAATCCTGCATTGGCAATATCATTGGCGGTTTTTTCATTATTTTTACCTGCGTTAGCAGTATAATCATTGTATACTTTTATGTAATTATTGCTATTAGCTTCTGGTGGCATCAACCCCAAGCTTGTTTTAAGATTGGCAAGGCTTGTCTTTCTATAGTAGTTATCGGTGTCGTTAGTAACGATAACTTGTGATATCGCAACATTTTCGTTTTTAGTTGTATCTGAATTAATATAGTTAAGATATACATATTTATTTTTATCTCTCAGCACATACGTATTAGCGTTGTTTGGAATTGAGCCTTGATACCCATTAAGATAAGTAGAACTTCCCTGAAGATTAGCATATATATCAGATTTTTTCTTAAATACTAATCCAGGAGGTGTTGTTACTGGTGAAATAGTTTCATTGGTTATAGTTGTAGATTCTGTTAGTATCGTCCACTCGGTATTCCACTCGGAGTATATTTGATATATACCACCACCTCGTAACCATAAAACAGGTTTAGATGAGTTGATCAACTGTTTGTAACCAATTGGATTTTTAGAATCGGAAATAAATTTTTGCTGATAATTTAAAACAATTTCATCCGCATCTGTTGTTCCATAACCACTTGATATTGTTAAAAGATCTAAAATTGCAGTAAATCCATTCTTGTAAGTGTGAATACTCCAATTTGGCATACAATTACAATCTAGCTGTGCGGCACACTTTAAGCGGTACATACCACCCCTCGGAATTAATACAGTAGCTGCAACTGGATACCAAGTATCCTCATTGTATTTAGAATCAGTTAAATTTATTTCTTTTGCTATATTTAAAGTTGTACCTCCAAGTGGGATAGAGCAAGCAACGGGCTTTCCGTCACTGAAATAGATAGGTTGAGTAGCAGATCCTGCTGAAGTAGTTAGCTTAATTGCACTATTTGCAGAAGTTGCATATTTAACGCTTTGTTCAGAGATTGTTTCTGTAGTTATAATTGTGCTTCCATTTTCCGATGAAGGAATAGGAAGATATATTGGAGCAGAATTGTTGACCTTTCCATTAAAATTTACATCGGTAGTATAATTAAACACAAGATCTTCTTTTGTGGCTAAATTACCAATAGTCCAAGTTCCATTGGGAGTTTTTTGTCCAACAACAGGATTGTAGGCATTTGAAGAGGAACTGCCACCAAAAACGACTACATTTTCTCTATCTTTTATCCAAGTACCACCAGTCTCCCTAATAATTCTTCCAGTCATTGTGCCACCAGTCAATAGAAGAGGGTCGCTTACAATCTTATCTAATGTAGTCTTATTGCTATGAGTATGCTTCTTCGAGTTTGAGTCATCGTAACTGACTTTGTCCTCCTTAGACAATAAACCATCTACGGATTGTGTAGCTTTAGGAATAGAGTTTGCAGAGATAGCAACCCAAGTTGAGCCACTATAACGATAAGTGTAATCAGTATCTTTTACGTTTACAGTCCAACCATCTTCAGGGTTAGGATATGTCTTAACTATGTCTGCAAAAGTAGCGACAGCTTCTTTCCAATCAATGTTATTCTCTAAAGCAGAAAATTTGTTGTCGATTTCGTTCTTAGTATATTTATCGTTCCAATTACTTTTATTTGAATTCACCGTATTTTCAACTGATATAGCTTTGTCATAAGCTATCTTAACCGCATTTGCAGTAGGAGCGTGAACTGTAGAAGTAGAAGATACACTATCTTCAAGTTCGTTAGTAAGAACAAAATGATGATTATCTAATTTATTTTGTAAATCATTTGCTTTGTCATTTGCATTTTTAGCTGCTGCGTTTGCATTTGTTATAGCTGCCGCAGTATCTGTTTGTCTTTTAGTCTCTTGTGCTTGCCTTGTATTCTCGTTTGAAATTCTAGTGTTTTCATTTGCGACCCTAATGTCTTCGGCTTTTTGCCTTTTATCTTCTTCATTTACCCTTTTCTGTTCAGAATTAATTCTTGACTCTTCATTAGATTTTCTTTCTGTTTCATTTTGCTTTCGTATATCTTCATTTGTGGTTAAGGTCTTATCTAATTCAACGACCTTCTTGTTGTTAAAATCTATCTGTGCAAGAGCATTGGTTAAAGCATTGAACTCATAAGAAGATTCTATTTGAGAATGATTTAGAGCTGTTGGTGTAATATTTATATAGAAATCCATAATTGATATAATAGGTGCATTAATCTTATATATATCATCTATATTTGTAGGCTTTTCATTAGAAGTGAAAACTTTTCTTAAAAGAAAAACATCTGCAATAGCCCTGCCTGATGCGGAAAGCATTTGTTCTGTTAATTCTATTTTAAGCTTTCCATCGGAAGTAATTTCAACTTCATTAAAAACACCATTATCATCAGGTTTTTTAAAACGAATAAAAGCACTCATTATTGATTTGTCAACTGTAAATACAATTCCATTTTCAACACAACTTATTTCAATATAACGTGTCTGATTATCATATTGTTTTGCGTTTACAGAAACTACATTTTTTGTATACAAATCAAGAGTTATTTTTGCTGTAGTTTGTTGTATACTCATTTACAATAATTCTCCCTTCTTAAAAATTAATGGTATTCTAACACCAAGTTTTATTGTCATTATCCCATGTATTAATAATAGTATCGTCTACCCAAAATCGAAGAAATTGTCCATCCCAAGACATGGATATATCTGAATTACTAGCTTCTAATCTATTTAATACAACTGCCATTTTCCTTTGTTCCGTCCCGTGCATACAATAAATTCCTGTTGCTTTAATGTCACCAAATACAGATAAGGCAGCATCACTAAAACTTCTAGTACCTCCGGTATCAATGCTTATTTCGCCTTTTCCAATCCATGTCATTTTTGTTCGATTGGGCATATGCCACATCTTAATTCCGTCACGAAGAACTTGTACTTCAGTACCTGATTCGCCTGTGATTGTCATTCCATCAGCAGAACCATCTTTAGAGTTAGATATCAAAGTTAACGTGTTAAAATTACGATTATTACGAGCGAAGACTCCATGACCTTGAATACTAAAATATGAACCATCTGTTTCGTTAGAAATCTTCATTTCACCACCAATGAGACTAGCAACCATTTTATATGTTGAACCGCCTGACCAGCCGTAACCTGAAGCAGTTAATTTCGTTGCATTGATTTCACCAGTTATTTTAGCATTAGAGGCATACATTTCACCATTCTGTTTAATATAAAAATTTCCATAATATACACCATCACGTTTCTCTTGGCATGAAAATGTCCATGTGTCAGGAGATGTCGCTTTTTGAAGATAAACTCGATAATTACCTTGGTCATGATATATTGCTTCATCATTAATATTCCAGCCACCAATTGTAGCCTTAAATGCATTTAGGTCATCAATATTTATTGCGTTTGCTGTTATTGAATTGGTCGCAATTTTTCCTCCGTTTATAGTCGTAGAATTTGATATATATATATTAGAAGCTATGTCGTCCGCTGTTTTTTGGGCATTTGTTATTTTAGACTGAGCAGAGCTGTCGAAACATTCAAAAGTTACTTTTCCTTTTAAATTAATATTTTCTGCCATTAATTCATACAATTTGTCTGTTAAAGTCATACTTGCTTGAGAATTACCCGAAGCAACTAACCAATTGATTTTTCCTGCGGTTTGACTGACAGAAGTGATTTTTTTAGAATTATCTGCAATAGAATTATTTATTGAGTTGATCTTATCTGACAAACCATTCACATCAGATATATCAGGAGAAGTTGTTGTAGACCACTCAATATCAACATTTTTTATTTGTAATTTTTTCTTTACTGCATTATAAGAAAAGGTATCTCCACCAATATTACAATCACCAGTTGCCAAGTTAAAATGTGTCCCAGCAGTACATACACCCTTCGAGTCGGTTGTATAATTAGCAGAATATATATCACCTGCAATAATAACACCTGATATAACAAAGTCTGTATTTAATCCATATTTCTCATACTCAACACCATCAAGAGTGTATTTTTGCTTGCCTAATGCCGTGACAGCAGTCCTCCATCTATCAGTTGTATAAACAAGTTCATTGACATTAATTCTAGCCTGTTCATCCTTATAATCATCAAGCACGTCATCATAACTTCTAATAAGAATGCCATGCTCATCAAATATTGCAGTTGAATTAGTATTATGAACATTATACAAAGCAGAGTCTAATCCTTCTTTTTGCAACCTTTCAAATGTGAGATTAGCTTTCTCACCCTGACTTGCCTGTTTAACAGTAGAAGAGTAGCTTGATGCCATAGATTGTGATTTTGTAAGAATGTCTTTAACAATATTAATATCTGGACTTCCGTATCTATAAGCATCGGAAAAGGTAACAGATAATTTGCTTAAATCTCCATATGAGATAGAAATATCAGCCAATCTCATTACATAAATTTTTCCATCAATTTTAGTTCTGATAAAATTACCAAGAGTAAAATCATCAAGAATGGGTTCAAAAATTCTATTTCCGTCTTTATCTGTTAATAGAAGGAGGTTTTGTAGTGTTCCTGAAATAGTGAATTGTTTCTCGCCAGATTTAACCAATTCCTTCTTGGCAACCACCAATAATTCATTTGCCTTGTCAATTAATTCAGTATTAGTTAGTCCATCAGAAATATAATTGTCATTGCTATAATCATCTTCACGTCTATAATAAGTGAATAACTTCCAATATTTTTCACCTATATACGATTCAAAATCAAGATCATTATGGGTTTTTGAAATCAAATCCTCAATGTATTTCTCAAGACCTGTAAGTGTATCTATTTGAGAGTTTCTATAAGATAATTCTGATTCTAAAGCAATAAACCGTTCATAATATGGAAGATAAATAGAATCGTGTAAATTAGAAGATTCAGATGCAACACCTTGTTCAGTTAAGACATTAATAGCAGTCTGATAAGCTGACTGATAAGAAGTTAATCTCTGTGCAGAATATTTATGCAATTCTATTTTAAATGTATCTAAAGATTCAATTTTATATATTTCTTGTAACCCTTGATCATTTACTTTCCCCATTGCTTTATCAACCTGCTGATTAACATAGGCAATATAATCATCGTTAATTGCAATACTTATTGCCGTTTTCATTTCAGCCGTATCTTCCTTATCTGAATAACTTGTTAATTTAAATCGACCTGTCCAAGTTTGTGATTTAAGAGTTGAACCGTCAAGAATTTCAACCTTATAAATGGATGTATCAATGATTGCTTTCGCCATTGCAAGAACTGCGTTATTAGCAGTATAAACAGATATTTTACTTACATCCGTTACTGCTACAGGAGACAAATTAGAAGGAGTAAGCAAAGCCAATTGAGATGCTGCCGTTTTATCTTGCTGTTTCCAAGTTGGCATCATAGAACTATTAAGATACGAGTATAAATCAATAATATTATAATATACAGATGTTATATTACTCCAACCTATATACTGCTGTTGAATAGAAGAATATGTGGTATCAGGATAATATTTCTTGATATATTCAATAATATCATTATATTGATTTACAAGAGAAGCTTCTAAGGAAAAAGATTTGCTATTAGAATATTCATTAACAAGTTCATCATATGATTTTATTTTAGATTGCAACTCATTTGGCATATCTAATAGGGTATCATTATTAAAATAATAAATATAATTGCTGCCATTAGGGTTAATATTCTTTAAAGTTGCGTTGATTAAATCGTCTCCACCGATGACTCTAAAACAATTCTTAATACTGTCTGTTTCAGAAGTCAACTGAATGTCTGAGCCAAGATTATTTTTATCAATAAATATTGATGTATCTTTTCCATATGGTTCATGTATAATTGTTCCTCCACACTCAGGACAAACAGTAAATGAATCTTCACTTCTATAATCGCAGCTCAAACAACAGGTTTCCATATCATATACATAGATACTTCTTGTATTTGAATCAAATAAAAATATACAGCCAATTTCCTGCGATAGAGTGGTTGTTAAAAAATCATAAACACTTGTCCCATCTATACTGAATGAACGCTGAATATTTAAAAGAGTTTCATCAACGTGGGCAATAGTATAACCAGGGACTTTTTCAAGAATTCTATTTAGCAATGAACAATTTTTCTTACTAGGATTATAGAATATAGTTGGTTCTGTATATTCTTCACGAGTAATATCATCTTCTGTATTGATTTCAACATCGTGTAAAATCACCTGTCCAAGTTCGGCTTCACATAATGATTTGGCAGTTATAACTTTCTTTGTATTTATTTCTGACTCATCAATACTTGCTGTAATTTCAAACCATTCGTTATATTCCTTAACGTATACAGTTTTAAAATCAATAATTTTATCCCATAGTCTTTCAATTTCTCCATTTTGTTCATTATACACATTAAAAGATAATTCATCCACGGCGTTAAATTGTGGATGATATGTTATAGAATCGGCAGGAATATTAACTATTTCACCGAATTTTTCAAGATTTCTGTTACCTAGAATAATATGTAATGGTCTAATTGTTTGTCCGGTTTTTTGTATTCTAAGTAAATTTCTTACATTAATTTTCTGCATTAAATTAAATTCCTACCTTTCTAATAGGAGAATAACTCATAGTTACATTTATATTAAGTGTAGAAGAGTAGTAGTTATCCCTATTCTTATATGTGTTTATTAATTTAAGAAAATTATAATTAAAGTCATTTGCTATGTTGTGAGCAAGTTTATCAGATGTAATTATTCGATGTTGATTATCAATAGTGATTACTTCACCCTTTATACAATTATTGATAATACATAATTCGTTATCTGCTGAGTTAGTAATAGTAAGATTACCTGCTTCATTACAAGTTATAATCGTATAAGGATATATTTCTCCAACCTCATCTGAATCATCATATATATAAAAAGATTTTACATTAGAAAAAGTATGAGTTCTTTCTTTAGCAAAACCATATGGTGCATTAGAAGTGAACGTACATTCAATTCCATATATATCATCATTAATTTTCACAGCTTGAACATTGAATGTGCCGTAAAATCTTATATTTTCATAACCTTCTTTGTTTATTTTAAACTGATCAAAAGTTTTTCTGTTTAACCATCTATTTATCGCTCCATATTCTTCTGGCATAAGAGGAATAGGATTACAATGATTGTCTAGTCGGCATAATTGAATAGTGAAAGAGTAGTCTTCATCATATGTACTTCCATATAATTCAGAAATATCTTGTCCGACTGATTTAACAGTGTTAAATGTTAGAGTAGAGCCAGAAGAAATAGTTTCACTACCACCAGAAGAAGAATCAAATTTAACTACATATAAGCCATAATCACTAGCCAGCTCATCACCATATTGAAAATCAGTAAACATATTTTCACCATCCTTTTTAATATTTTATTTTTTTAATAAGTTATCAAGCATTTTTTGATATTGTTTTTCAAATGCTTCCATTTTTTTAATATATTCTTTTTTGACTTTATCTAGTTCGGCTATTTGTTCGTTTAAAACCTTAATTCGGTCATCATATTTCATACATAACTTTTCATATACACTCTTAGATATTCTTGTCTTTTCAATTAATAAGGAAAGATTATCATAAGCCTCTGAAGGGTTTTTTATAGCAAAGGAAATAAGTATTTCATCATTCCTGTTTTTTAAATCAATATTTTCTTTTTCAAGTAAAATAGAATGCTTTTTATAATATTCTAGTTCCTTGTCATATTTACTTTTACTCTTTATTAATTTGTTTGACATCTTATATTCTCCAATCTTTAATCTTGACATTCTTTAATATGCTTAATAATTTCTCCATAATTAAAATAAGACACACCAGCCGAAGCCAGTGTGTCTATAAAATCTTAAATATATTTAATTGTGAATGTGAAAAGAGCAGGAGATAGTCCTGCTCTTAAAAATATTACATTTCCATAGGAATTCCTATATATTCATTCCATATTTCTTCTGCCATATCTTCAATTGAGTAATGCATTATAAAATTAGGAGAAGTCTTTAACATTTTATTTATAGTGGATTTCGCAATTATATGTTGTGCTTCTAGTTGAGATATATTATAATCTTCAACTAATTGTTCCATTAAATAAAATTTATATTTTTCTATTGATAAATTATTCATTTACAACATCTCCTTTCTTTTTCTCTATTATATCACATCTTGTCAACTGTATATAATTTAAACTTTTATGTGTATGAAAAGATATTTGTTTGGTAATAAAGTTATATAACATATTATCTATATCATCTGGCTTAACTTTTTCTTTTAAAGTATTCAAGCTTTTGGCTAATAAAACAATATCTTTATCGGCAATAGACCCTTGCACAATATCATAGTTGTGATATATATTATGAAAATGGGAATTAATAGAATCCATATAATCAAATCCATTTCTATTGTTAATGATGAATTGCGCCCATTTTATATCTGCTTCTGAAAAAGACAATACATTACAATTCTTTTTTGCTTTTTTGAAATCAAAATCATATGTTAATACATAAGGTTTTACATTTAGTTGACGATTATAAGCATTTGTCTTATTTGCCTTATTTATAGCTGTACTCATGGCAAAATTAAATGATGGAGTAGTATAAAAACCTTGTCCAAAATCAACTTTTGGTTTTCCGTGATCTAGTTTTATGCCATTGTTAATTATATTCTCAGCTCCAGTAGAAATAGTACCATGATATAATTTCATATAATTCTCCAATCATTAGTATTTAATATCTCCATTATATACCAATAATCGACAGAATACCACAGAAACATACATTCGTAAATCTGATTTATTAATTAATATCACGGGCATACCAACACAATGTCAGTACGCCCATAAACCTTATCTAAAGGTCAGTTTACTAAGTGAATTTCTACCTAAAGTCTGTCCAAGAGTCATATTCTGAACCATCTTTTCAAATTTAGGATCTTGTTGTGCTTGTTTCATAAAGTCTTCATAATTGTGAACATTTGGGAACGATAATGACACATCACCATATGATACATCAACCTTATTAGCCAAGTTATTCGATATATTAGGAATATCTGGCAACTTAGCACCTAAGTTATCCATATACATATTCGGAGTGGTAATACCCTTAGAAAGATTCCAAAGCTTTTCTACTTGGTCTTTGTTAAATACCATATCGCCTGCATCTAACTTACGAAGCGTACCATATTTCTTAGAGAAGATAACTTCTGAACCAAGACCTTTTTCATCTGTGCGGTGTATACCTTCTGTTGCTGATTTAGTACCATTTTTATAACCATGAGATTTGAGCTGGTCTAACATCCAAATATTCTGATCTGAACTACCATAATATTCTCCGTCACCACCCATAGCAGAGTAGTAATCAGCTCTTGCACCAAATGAACTGTCTATATCATTATATTTTAATCTATCCACAATACTTGAATCCACTTCAAGTAAGTCTTTCGGATAATCGTCTTCTAAATGATAGAACCAATCACCCCAAGAGCCACCGCCATCATCAGATGAGCCACTATCAGAGTTATCCCAATTATCAGACCAATCATTAGAACCACTATCACCACCAGATGAACCACCGCCATCAGAATAGCCACCATCGGTATTAGCATTCTGTTCTGCCTGTTGTCTTGCAATCTCATCAGCAACTCTTTGTGCTTCATCATTGCTATTCTTCAATAAACCTTGTACAGCAGCATTAATGTCACCACAAACCTTATTAATAGCATTATTGCCTTCAACAAACTTATTGCTAAAGTCACCTAATACACTATTAATACCATTTGTTATGTTGTTGGCATTTAGACTCCATATAGAAGACATAGATTCACTAAGCTTATAACCATAATTCTCAGCAGTAGATGTAATAGTCTGTGAGATATTAGAAGCATTTTCATTAGACTGGTCAATAATTTCCTGCATAGTTATATCAAATGAATCAAGTCGCTCATCGAGCCACGTTTTTGTAGTATCGGCAAGATTATCAAGAATAGCTTGAGTATCGCTAATAAGCTTTTCGTATTCAGTATCTTTCAAATCATCTTTTGCACTGTTAATCTGATCTTTAAGTTGCTGAATATTTTTCTTGCCTTCCTCAGAATTATCTCCTTGAACGGCAGAATATTGTTTCTCTAAAGCATTAAGAGCCTTTGTTTTTTCAGCTATAGATTTCTCATAATCATAAGCATCCTTTTGCTGACTCATAAGGTCTTTATACTTTTGGATGACTTCATCAAGTTTATCAAGAAATGTATCATAGCCCTCTTGAACCAAATCCTTAAGGGCATCCTTTTCAGATATACTTGAATTAATAGCCTCCTGTTGAGCCTTAATAAGTTCCTGCTTTCTATCAAGCAACTCCTTATCATAAGGATCATTAGCCAACTCTTCATTGATCTTAAGTATCTCGTCCTTATAAGCTTTAGCCTGATTAAGATATAATTGATACTTCTGTGCAATTAATGCTTGTGCAGCCTTACCATTGTCATTCATATTACCATTATCATCAGTAATATCTTCATCCTTTAGTAAGTCAACAAGGAACTGAGTTTCGTCTATAAGGTTGTTAACATCATCCCTAGTTCTATCGAAAGCATCCCAATTAATCTGTCTGATAGCATTATCATACTCAACTAATGCCTTTTTAGCGTCATATATACTTAAAGTACAATCATCTATAGCAGACTGCATAGAATACCAATCCTCAGATTCAGCTTCAATCTTGCCTGAAGCCATAGCAGAATTAAGTGCCTTTGTAAGTGCGTCTCTTTCCTGTTCAAGTTTTTCAAGATTCTTTTGTTCCTGTTCAATCATAGAACTGTTAAGCAGAGTAGAAGCGAACCAGCCCTGTTCTTCTAAGAGGTCATTATCCTTGCCATATAAATCCGTAATAGAGTTTACTTTACCAAGAACTTCTTCAAACTGTGATTGAATATTATCAAATCTTGACTTAGCAAGTTGTCTTATCTCAATGTTTAATGACTGTACAGAATCAGCAGCATCTTGTGCCTTATCATATAAATCCTGGCAATCTGAAATTGCATCCTTAAGATTTTCATCATAGACAGTTTCTATATTAAATGAACCATTTGCAATCTGATCTTTGTAATATCCGTCAAGGTCATACGAATTGAATCTATCCATATAGAAGTCATAAGCATCTGACTGTGCGTTAATCTCTGATAACAATGTTTCCATAGAATCGGAGAGGGCATTATTACGATTAAGCCATGTACGTGTTGTATCAGATACTTTATTCTTTAAGCGGTCATATGCTTTAGAGATTTTAGATAAGAGAGGTTCTACCCAGTTGAAGTCCTGTGGTGATGGTTCAGATGATGAAGATGAATCACTTCCACTAGATGAAGATGAGGAATCTTTACCCAACCCTTTCCAATCAAGGTTGATACTTGAACTAACCTGTTTAAAGCTATAATTATCTAAAGCATCTACTGCAGCATTAGCACCATCAACAATACTTTGGAAATGGTTGTACATATTGTTGTATTCTTCATCCATAGCTTCTACTTCATCTGGATCTGCCGAATACATACCTGCATCATACCAACCAGTTGTCTGTACCATCAATTTACCATTTGCATCCTGAACAACTTTGAAATAGTCAGACCAGACACCTGCTAATTCCTTAATGGCTTTATTAGTAATTTCCAGCTTGGCTTTTTCCATATTCGACCAGTTATCAACATCATCACCATATAGAGTTTGAAGTTCATTATATAACTCTGGGTAATTAGTCATAACTGCATTGAAGAATTCTTCATCAGTCTGTGACTTATCTACTACAGATTGTATGTACTGATTTTTGTCATTCTCATAGATAGTTTCAAGCTGTGAAAATAACTCTTGTTCAGATATTATGCCTTGCATATAATCCGAAAGTGCTGCCTTTGCTTCCGGATATTTCTTGATAATGCTTTGCATAGATGATACACCTATACGTCCATTATCATCTAATTCTTTTTGGATTGTAGATAATAGGTCTGCTTCTGATTGAAGGTCTGCAAGATTGGCTGTTTGTGACTTATCATCTGATTCTGTGAGAAGAGAAGTTAAGTCAGTAAATGCACCAGATATAGATTGTGCAGCATCAGTTCCAGTTTCTTTAAGCTTATTAAGATACTTAATAAATACATCTGCTGCTGATTGTCCATCTTCTAAGATTAAATCAGTATCATTCAGCTTATCATTAAGAACATCAATCCCCTTAATATCATCCTCAGTAAGAGTACCTTCATTAAGTGCTGTTTTAAGCTTATCAACTATTGTCTGATAACTTTTATCATCTATAATAGAATCTAGTTTAACTGTATTCCATTCAGCAGACCTACCAGTATATCGGTATAAGTCCATTTCCTTCTTCTGCATATCATCCCACATAGCTTGATATTGTGGATTGTCAAATGTACCATCAGAATTCATAGAGTTCATCAATGTCTGTTTGAATGCTTCATACTTCTCTATCTTATCAGAGAAGGTTTCTTCTGCCATCTTTTCAGCAGATTCTTTTAACTTTTCATTGGAATTTGTATAATTAGAAATAAGATTATTATTGAGGTCAATACTATGTTGGTATTGAGCTTTAAGACTTTCATCAGAAGTGGCATTTAATTGTGCCTGTAATTCTTCATTTTGTTTCTGAAATTCCTCTAATTTCTGTTCATTAGCTTTAATAGCATAATCAAAATCAGATAATTCACTCGCTCTGTCTAAAAATGAGCCAACGTGGAAACCATCTGCATCAGATGATGCTTGATAATACTGTTCCTGTTTACTAGCAGTATCGTCAGTTTCCATGCGATTTTCTCTTGTGTATGTTTTATATGCTTCGTCAGAGGCTTCCTTTGCTTTCTGCTTTTTAACCTCTTCCTGGTTTTGTATCATAAGTCTTAACTCTTCATTAGTGAGTTTCAACTTATCAAGTTCAGCCTGTTCTACTAATGTAATAGTACCATTATTAGACTTTTCGATTAATTCAGCTATTCTATTTGTAGTCTCTGATAGCTTAGTTTTTAACTCATCAAGCTTTGTACATGCATCCGTATAGTCCTGTTGTGCATTTTCAAATGCTTCACGCTGTTCTTTCATAGATGTTGTTAACGCATCTACTATCTTAACTGCTCCTGCAATAGCACCTAAAGTTACTGTTATAGCAAGTAATATCGGATGTGCAACTGCAAGTGCTTTTAATGATGCACCAAGACCTTTGATAGCCGTACCAAATCCAACAGTGGCAGTAGTAGCAGTACCCTCAGTCGCAGCCATAGCATTAGTAGCAGTAGTATTAGCAAGTTCAGCAGTAGTAGTTTCAAGAATATTACCTGTAAGACCTTTTGAGGATAAAATCAATTCTATTTGCTCTTTATTTAATGTACTTTGCGAAATTGCCATTTTTGCAGCTTCAATGGAACAGTCAGCAAAAGTTTCTTTTAACAATCTGTTTACCTGTGCCATTCTAGGCATACCAACAGTACCAATATTGTCTATTTCTTTTAAAGCTTCTTCAAGTTTTGATATAACGCTAACAGACTCTCCAACAGTCTTTAATTGCGTATTTATGTGTTGTCTGATATAATAAAAACAAAAAAGGGGTTTATTATGAATTACGAAGAAGCAAAATATTATTTTGATAATCAAATTGAAAGCACGGAAGCAACAAAAATGTTGATGATAATTGCTCAAAATCAAACATTAAAAGGAATGAAGTTTATTCAAGAATTAACAAATTGTTCAGATGACGATGCTCAACAACTATGGTGTGAATTAAGTAAACAATATGGAACTAAAGAAAACAATCCTGCGATTCCCAACCTTACCCCACAGCAAATCGCCCAAGCCAACGCCCAAGCACAGGAATGGTTAAATAAAGTTCATTGTCCATATTGTAATAGTACAAATTGTAAGAAGATATCAGGAGTATCAAAAGCAACATCAGTAGCAATGTTCGGTATCTTCTCACAAAAGGTTAAGAAACAATGGCATTGTAATAATTGTAGGAGTGATTTTTAGATAAGGGAAGATGATAGAAGAGTAGTGAGAATATATTAATAAGAGGGTTTGAAATATAACCCTCTTAATATATCATCATTGTATACTTTAATATTAAAGTCCAGTGTTTTACATAAATATAAAATATTTTTAAAAATGGATATTTTCTAAAAAATAATTTATCACGAATATCATTTAATATCATTGTGTAACATTCGCTATCTTTTTTACAAAATATCTCACCACATTGAATAGTACTTGAAATTATCTTCCAAGTTCCTATTGTTCCACTTGTATTATTATCTATATTATCACTTCCTTAATCTAAAAATTTACTATAATGTAAAAGAGCAGGAGATTAGTCCTGCTCTTCGTTGTTTATAATAAAAAAGATTGGATAAACAATATCCAATCTTTTTTAAAATCACTTATTGCGTAGCTGGCTTTACTTCAAAACGAATACCCTTCTACAAATGTCACATAAAAACAGCTAGACTTACCAATTTTACTTGTGCTCTTCTGTTGATCTAATACTATCATACCACTTTTTGAAAGTCAATATGTTTTTATTATTTTTGTGTATTTTTATTGTTATTATATTCAATGTTTTATCATATGTTACTGAAACATCACTTTTTCCTATTATTGACCACAATATTCTTTTAACATCTTCAAATGACAGATTTGTTACATTATTTAATGAATATACTATAAAGATATAAGATTCATCTCTACTTATATCGAAATTTTTTATTGTGTCAATGGAAGGAGATGTAAATAAGTTCATAAAATCACAATATAATTTTTCATAATTTTTATAAAATTTGTTATAATCTTCAAGTGATTTTTCGATTGATAATGATATATATTCACATACTCTATTATAAACTGTTCTAATTTCATTTGGTGTTGGAATTAATAGTCCATCATTCTCAAGCCATCTTTTTGGGATTTTATCTTTATGAAGTATTAATATTTTGTCAATCCTTGCTATTGAATTAATTGAAACAATTCTACAACATAATAATTTCCTATATTTTTTCCACCTGTCTTTAGTATATGTTGTTAGTGGAATTACATAATACATTTCTGTATTTTTTATACTCTTTAAAATTAAAGCAGGATGAGTGCCACTAAATTCAGCATTATTAGTACCTTTAAAATCCACTGAATATATGCCAGAATTTATTATATGTTTCATAAATATCTCCTAATTGCAATTTTATTGGTAATTTATACCGATAATACAATTATACGACAAGATATTACATATTTCTATCGGAACATATGTTTCAGTATTTTGTACTTGACAAGAAATTTATCTGAATGTAAATTTAAAAATACTAAGGAGTTATATTATGCTAAAAATTCATTATTGTCCAAACTGTCACAGAGTTACATATACACATTATCTTACAAATATATGTAGAGTATGCAAGTGTAACTGTATAAAACTCGATATTGACTTTAAAGAATTCTTCTCAATGAATGAAGTTGAAAGAAAAGAATATATATCGAAACACATTGGCTTATAGAATACAAACTACTGTTCTGAATTGTATTTAATTTTGTACAATGGTAAAATATAGACATTGGAGAAACAACATAGATGTGCGCCATAACACTTTATAACCGAAGGTTGTCCCAATGTCTATTTTATGGCATTCGGAAAAATGAATCTGCCCTTTCTGGGCGCATATTCCCCTAATTTATATTTCTATTCTATAGAGAAGGGAGGTGAAATTATAATAATGGTTGATATTATTATAGCCATTTTAAAACTTATGGGTTGTGGAGGCATATGTTACTTTATCTGGTTGACATATGAATTCATTTCAATAGTTCTTATCTGTAGACATAACGAACTCTCTGATAAGAAAGTTAAATATATAACCCAAATGTTCTCTAAGAGCAAAAAATTTTAATATTTTCTCCTATATGTCGTAATTCATTTTTCTCCTTTTAATCCAACGGTAGGGCTGTCTCACGACAGTCCTATTTTGTTATTCTCTGTTTTATAAGTTATCTTTTTGGAATTTTCTAGTTGAGTTAAACACACACTCAAGTACATTACTGAATTCCGAAATCGCAATGTACACTATGCATTATAAGCGAATGTCATACTTAAGGCGATGACTCACTTAGAGGATGGGTATGTCGTTGGGGATTGCTCTCTTATATAGTTATTCTCTATATATGACCTTTCATTTCTATATATGGTCAACATTAAAAATGTAGAGTACCGTCCTGCTCGTTGCCCGTTGTTAATGATACTTAGACACCTATCAAGTCTCCTCGATATTCTCATATATCCACATATACAATTTTTTCTGCTTTCGCAACCTCATCTAATATAACCATATAGATTACGGTTTGCTATGTGATCCGTGGGTAGTTTGTTAAGCTACCAAGCATTCAAGCATTTATTCCTCCATGTAATAGTTTATACTCCGTTAAAGTGTTTGCAGAGTTTTTATTAAGAATCCCATGTATCCATAGACTTGATTATAACGCCATTATGTTATTCTCTTATCTATGATTGACCAACTAAAAACTGTTGGAGAGAGTTTTTATATAAGGTTTGAAAACCCAATCAAAATTCTTAATAAATTTAAAGATACCTGTACCAGCACCACCGATACCGATAACAGTTGGTAATACACCAAATTTGTCAATAAGTTGATCTAGTACATGGATTGCTCCTGTACCAAAATCAACTATACCCTTCAGAAAATCAGAGCTTACCAAGTCAGACTCAAGTTCTTGAAGTCTATTCTGGAATTGTGCTACCTTGGCATCAAGAGATTCCATGTAAGAGTCAAGTTCCTTCATTGCCGCTCCGTCTGCGTCAAGTGCAGAATTGTACACAGACTCTAACATTTCTGGGTTGAGCAGGATACTAGAAGCAATGTTGGATCTGTTCTTACCTGCAATAGCCTCTACTAAAGCATTTGCTCGGTTTGTTCCAGCCTTTTTATCTTCTTCTTGAATCTCTTTATAGACCTTGGCGATGTCTAAAAGGATATCATATGTATTACGGAGATTTCCGTTAGCATCTAAAACATCTACACCTTGATATGCATTAGACGCAACAGCAGTATAATCTTTGATTATTTGCTGTGTTTTTGAACTGGTTTGTACAACAAAATCATCTACATCTTCGCCTAAAGAAGCTAATTCATCTTTCGCTTCTTCAGTTCCTGCGAGTCGCAGACTAATTGTACGAACACCCTTTATGTTTGATACAAGTCGCAACTCTTGTATCAGATACTATTATATTATTCTCTTTTTTATGATACTTCTTGTAATATATTTAAGTCTAATAAGTTATCAAATAAAAAACATTCAATGTTATTCTTTTCCCAATATGGAATACGAATTAATTGAATGTTTTGTTCTTTACAATATTCAGTTTTTATTTTGTCGTGGGATTGAACTAATTCAAATGCTCTATTTAGTTCTTCGTCTGACATTTTACCATTCCAATTAACAGGCATATAGTGTTGTTCACCATCGTATTCTATGGCAACATTATAGTCATTAAGATAAAAATCAAATGGAAGAGTATTTATATCCTTGCAATCATCAAATCTTTTTTGACGTTCATATTTAAGCTGAAATTTATCCAATATTTTTCCTACATTGTTTTCAGAATTGGAAGCATTGCAATTTGGACAACCAAATCCAGTCATCAAGTTATATGCAAGCGGTGTCCATTCATGTCCACAAGTTCTACATCTGCATTCAATTCGTTCACCAGCTAATGTGTATTCGCCTGTAATTTCAATATTTGGTAATTTCTCTTTTATAATTTCTTTAAATTCATCTGTAGTTCTAAAATATCCGTTACAATATCTACAACAACATTTTGAAGATTTTATATTATGAAATGGTACTTTTTGGATACCTTTATCAATATGATTTTTACACAAGAAAGATATTACTGTATGCCCATTGACAACTTCTCTATCTTTATAAATATACCCATGAACACCTTCTACATAATATTTATATAAATCATCATCAATTAATTTTGTGCATCTATCATTTTCATACATACACATTGGACAACATAATGATTCTTTATATAGAAAAGAAGAAGGAGCTGCTTCAAATTCATAATTATGTTTTTTACAATAAAACTTCATTTTTTCTTTAATATTTATATATTCAGACAATATATTAATATTAGGATTTATCTCATTGATTTTTGCATACACATCTTCCTTGTTTAACCCAAACTTTTCTCTGGCTTTCTCTAATTGGCATTCTTCACAATTGGTAGCACCTTTTAATAATGTATGTATTTGAATTTTCCATTTTGTATCATGTTTTTTACAACGGCATAAAATTTTATTATTACTTCCTGTATATTCACCTAACACTTCAATTTCAGGGGATACTTCTAAAACTTCATTTATGATATCTTGGGTTGTTTTTCTACCTCTCGAATCCCATCGTTTTACATGTCCGCATATCTTACATCCATTACCATATAATAAACATGAAACAGTGCCATCCCATATGTGACCACATACCTTACATTTACATTTTACCTTTGTGTTCCAATTCTTATACTCAGATAATATTTCAATATCTGGATTTATAATAGTCATTTCCTCTTTAAATGTCTCTTTTAATTTTGAATGATTACAATATTGACATGGCTTTTTATTCTTACCTATTTTTTCAACAGGAATCCATTGTACTCCTTTTTCTTTATGTTTATTACATAAAATACAAGCACAACGTCTATTTTTACCGTTTACTTCTTTATTATCTATTCCAACTAAAATTAAATCTTTTTCATTACATAATTCTTTTAAATATTCTGTTGTATATTTCAATTTACTATCACCCATATATTATCTGTTCCTTTCTAATTTTACGCATAAAAAATCGCCAGTAGTTTAAATAACTCTGACGTTTTCGTATACTTATATGTAGTTACTTCATTTATTTCTTTTACAAAAGATGGTTTAATACCATGTTGTAATAAATACTCCTTTTCAGGAGAAAATTGAGTTGAATACTCCTTATCGAATTTCTTCATTCCTTTTATTCCTCATGTATAATAGTATCTCTCTACCTTTCGGAAGAGTAACAGATCATGTCTTATTCCCTTGCTATGCATTAGGGAACATACCTTTTCCATTTGACGGGTTCTCACCGACTTCATTTGCGATTAAGCCGTACTTCTTATGATTCAGATATTCAGGATTTCCACCTTTATTCACAAGTCTGAATCTCCTCATCGGAGAATGATCGTTGAGCGTTTACCCTCGACTCAAGTACCGTATGGTCTACGGGATACGTTAGGGTACTTCGTTGCAAACAAGCCATTGTAATATCTCTAATTTTTGAATCCATCATATAGTAGTTTCCTCTATATTGTGGCATAGAGCTTTAGGCTGCCCTTGCAGTTAAATATGTTCTATAAAATATATTTCTATATCTTTCAGGCAATGTTTCACCTGCGGTTTTAGAAACGTCCTGTGTTATGGCATTACCAGCAGTAATAAGAGCTACACTTTCAGCAAGATCGTTGCCTTGAGTTTTTAATACAGCAGCCGAATCTTTCAATGCTGTTGAAAGTTCATTGGTACTGATACTATACTCGTTGCCGATTTTATCCAGGACATCAATAATTTCCATTTTGTCAAGCTCTTTATAAGCTTGTGACATTGCAACTAATGAATCCGTTGCTTCATCAATATTTTCAAATTCTGATACATTTAATAAAACTGTTGCATCTTTTGCCGATTCCTTGGCTTCATCCAATGACTCACCAAGACGCATCCATGTTGCTGTGGCATCCTGTAATGCGAGAGCAGTAGTACCAACCGAGTCAGCGGTAGAAAAACTTTCTTTCTGAAAATTCTTTAATGACTGTGCAGATTCATTTGATACTTTACGCATTTCGGTATATGCAGTATCTAATTCTCTAACAGTAGAAGCAACCTGCTTCAATTCATTAATAACATCATACACACCAAACATTCCTGCCATCTGAGCAGCTAATTGATGGAATCCGCTATTCTTTAAAGTATCAAAGAAACTTCTGCCAGCACGACCAGCTTCGACTTCAGCATTATAAATCTTCATGATCTCGCCATGAATTCTATCCAAACTCATGCTAGGATTACCACTTTCAATTTCTGCATAGTAAGATTTAATCTTGGCTTTAGCCTCAGCAGACATATTACTATTTTCATTAAGAAGCTTATGAATCTTGTCTAATTCTTTCTGAGCCGATACAAAGTTATATCCCTTCTCAGCAGCCGACATATTAGTAACAGTAGCGATAGTATCTTTGATTTTCTTTTCATACTCGTCCAATTTAGAAATATCGTCACTTGTCACCAAACTAGCGTCTTTGCCCTTTAATTCATTAAGCAGAGTTTCATACTCATGAACGGCATTCTTGACAGCCTGTACATTTTCTAAATATGTACTACTTGTCCAACCACCATCATTAAACCTATCAATAGTGGCTTGATATTTATCAACCTTACCATTGTAAGAATCTAACCGCTTATCATACTTATTAAGATTTACATTAGCATTCTGTTCTTTAGCCTGTGTATTTTCCTTAACTTTCTGAGTATTCTGTTCTAATACATTATTCTCTTCTTTGATGGAATTAGTAGCAGATTCTACAGATGTAGAAATATCTTTATCAGGAAATGCGTCTTTCCTTCCAGATGAAATATTCGATTCTTGTGGAGTAGAGGAGAGGTTGGATTTCATTTCTGCAAATTCACTGTTAAGTTCTTTTACAGATTCCTTTGTCTTTTCAACATCATCTCGTACATTTTCAAAACCATTCGATTCAATAGAAGAAATTCTATCTTTTACATCACCAAGTTCAGTTTTTACCTCTTGAATATCAGATTTTAACTCTTCAATTTGAGAATTATTTGAATTAGAAGTATTAGAAACTGTTTCCTTTTGAGCTTCTGCTAATTTCTGTTCTGCTTCAGCAGTAGCAATAGCCTGTGTCTCTTCTTGTTTTAATGATTCAATATATTTTTTATTTTCGGCAATAGCATCTTCTTTTGCAAAGTCAAGATACATATTTGCAAGGTCTTTATCCGAATTGATATCTTCGCTTGAATATCCAAATAATTCTGCATCTTTTGCTCTGCTTTCTGCAACTTCTAACATCCTAACATATTCTTCAATGTTTTTTGTGATTTCAGGTGTAATTGGCGCATCGCCTAAATTAGCCTTCACTTTAGAATAAGCAGAATTAAATTTCAAAAGCCGATTCTCTAGTAATGTAATTTCCGTAATTAAGTTACTTTCATCTGCATTACCATACTTTTGAAAATTTTCAAACTCTTTAATTCTATTTCCTACGATTCTCTCTTTACTAAAAATTGAATCGTTTACATCAAAATCAATAGTTACTTTTTCTAATTTACTTTGTGCAACACCTTTTCGTAATGCTTCTTCATAGGCTTTGTAATACGCATAACCAGCCTTTGCACCTGCATTGGTAGCCATTGCTTCTTCATTACCATAATAGTCTTTAAAAGCATCTGCATATTTTTTTAACTGGTTATAAGCATCTGTCTTATTTTTGGTATTAAATGATAAGTCAATTCCTTTTGATAAACTAATAATCTCATTAATCTTATTCTCTAATTTATCAAATGTCTGTAGCTGTTCTTTTAATCCAGAATCACCAAACTCGAATGTGAACTTGTCTAATTTGAGTTTCTGCAATTCCTTAATTTTATCAATTACTTTATCATCTTTTGCATCTAATTGAATTGTGATTTTTTGTTTACCAGCTTTATTACTAATACCATCGAATACACCATTTGTTTCTTTTTCAAACTGCGCAAGACTGGCTCTATAATCAAAACCAATCTTAATAATATCTGAATTAGCCATTTATTCACATCCTTTCTAAACTGTACAACGCTTTCTATATTCATCCTTTAACCGTTCATGATACTTATGTATTTCTCTATACACGCTGAAACTAGCAGGAATGCTATACCAACCATGATAAGTACCTTTCGGATTGTAAATAAATTCCGACATAAGATCTGAAGGTGTAATTTGGTCATAGTTATCAAACATTCTTTCAGGTGTTACTTCAACGCCACCATAAAAAATAGTACCGTGGCTATTTTTATAAAATTTGTTATAAGACCTGTATAAGTTATGTGTTCTTACATACTGTTGTGGTGTGTAATCGCTATAATATAAATCAATAAACGACACATAACCATCTGTTAATCTCTGTTGAGCTTCGTGTGCCAATTCAGAAGCTTTTTTCTGAGCCTGTTTTTCCAAATATTTAATAGTGTCTTTATTTAGTCCCAATCTAATTACCTCCAAAATTTTCACTATAATTTCATTATTTTTCACTAAAATAGGAGAGCAGTATAACCACTCTCCATAAGAAAAGCCCTGTACGCTGTGACACGCATAGAGCTTAAAATTAATACTTCCAAAACTAGGAAATATATGCTATTATATTAATATCTGTGGCAATATAGGTAGATAAGGAATTAATATTTTGGTAGAAACTATTTGCTCGATTGTTACTACAAGTGTTACAGTCTTAGGACTCGTATACACAATTTATAAAGACCATAAAGATGAATAATCTTATGGTAAAAGTTACTTAGTAACCACAGATATGAGTATCTACTTGAATTGTCAATTAGATAGAACGGTAGAAGACCAGTCACCTTCTGTTACACAAAACTATAATATAAAACCTATATTTGCATAAGTTCTTGAGGTATAGCAAGACAAGTAGAGAAAATATTTGCTTGACAATAATAAAAACAAGAGTATAATTGTTCATAGAGCAAATAAAAATACCATTATAAAACAATCCTTATCTTAGAAATGCAATCTGACTAATTGCAATAGTCCAAAGATTATACAACAGGAGAGTAGTCAATGGCAGGAAATAGCACCGTATTTCTACGGTGCTATTTTTCTTTTATTAATTATTTATTATTTCATATATCATACCAATTAATCCAAACACAAAATAGTAATGTGCAGTAGTTAATACAAATGGAATAATTGGTTGCAACACTTCAATACAAATTTCATCTACATTGAATAAGGTAAGAATCCATCCGCATAGAAGTCCGTATAATATTCCACCTATCATATAAATCCTCCACAAGAAATTTGAATTTCATCACGCATTAATATATGTATTTGTTTTTTCATCTAATTTTAAAAATGCATGTGCTAATGTAGCTTTTCTATCATCGCTATAAATAAGGCTAGTATACAAATCTTCTGAACCATCATTCTTTTTTAAAAGTTCATTCTCTGAACCAATTTTATTTTTACTTTCCTGTTCTAATCTAAATTTTGCTAAAAGCATCAAAGCATCTCCACAAGTTCCATTAAAATTATCTGGAAGATTAAACCAACATTCTTCTATATAAAACAACTTATTTGATACCATATTCTATACCTCTTTAAAATCACCCTTCTTGGCAAACTCAACAACCTTATCCAAATCTTCTTGTGGAATATCTGCAATTTTCTTCTGCACAGCTTCCATAAAAGGTTCAACGAGGGTATTAATTAAAGTTCCAAATCTTTCGACCTGACGACTAACATATGCGTGTGGTTCATACATATTCTGCATAATATCAGACTTGTGCATATCAATAAGAGTTTTTATTTCAGATATTTCACTTGCAGGAATAAGTGATGGAATATCTTTTCTATCTATAACTTCACCAATCATTAATTTATCAAGCAACCCAGAAGACTTTAATAAGTCATAATCTGTCATAAAATTAGCATCATCACTACAAATAAGATTTGTATACTTCTCAATAACTTCTCTAACAAATAACATATACTGAACAAATGAATTAACATGTATATTGTCAGTTTTTCGGAACTTCGTTTCGCCATCTTTATCTGTATATTTTTCCTGTTCAAACATAGTTCTATCTGTAATAACTATTGCAATAGCATCTTTAACATTTATAGGAATATAAGATATAACCTTTAACTTTTCTTGTATATATCTTTTCTTTAATGAATCTGTACAATTTATATATCCTTCAACAAATTCTTTAACTGTTATCTTATTCATAATCCTTTTTCTCCTTTATAAATTATTCTTCTACAATAGGCATAAATATAGTATATAATTCTGCACTAAGTCCTAAACTAAACAATTCATCAACGGTCATTGAAGTAAATTCCACATCAATATTCTGGTTTCTGAGTATATTCATCTCTTCAACAAACTTATCCATATTTTCTGAGTCTTTCTTGATTTCTATATTTCCTGTCTTATTGCCTTCATCATCAAGAACTGGCTCACCATATTTCCTAATAAGATCCTGTCTTGTCTGATCGTAATCTGTATAGATACCAGAAAAACTTCTTATTATGCCAAGTAGCTTAAACTTAGAAAGAGATGTAATGTTAGAGTCGTTGTTCTCTATAATGCCTTTTGTTATCTCATATATGTTTGTTGCTTCGTAAAGCTTCATTGTTTTCTTCATATTCAAATATTCTCCTTTTTACAATCTTGTTGTATCATTAAGAAACTTATTTATATCATAACGATAATTCACTTTTAATTTTTTCTTATTAATCAATATTGGATTACAATATTTCAATAAATCACTTTCATTGAAACTTTTCTTAGATAAAGAATTTATCAATACATCCCATTCATTTATCATAAGAAAATATGTATTACCTGTTTTTCTAAAATCTAAAATAAACCCACTACAAACATTTTTATAAGTAGAAAACTTCTTTAATGATTCTACTTGATAGTGATGTATAATTCCTTTATCTTCTTTAGTTCGTTCAAACGAACAAGAACCTTCGAAACTCTTTAATTCTAATGTCCAAAATGTATTTCTGTCACCACTAAAAATCATAAAATCACATGGACTATGTTGACTGAATCTTAGCTTTGAACTCATATCAAATGATTGAGCAGCATCAGGAGGGCGATAAATTAATATATCTTCTGGACACGATTTTTTGAAATTCTGTTCAAAAACTTTACCTATATTTTTTGCTATAATTATTCATTCCTTTCTGATTAAGGGCAGGCAGTCTAGTCATCTGCCCTAACTAAAAAATGCCCTTACCATATGACTAGATAATGGTAAAAGCACTTTAATTTTCTATGAGTTTCTTCCTTATTAATATAAAGATATAACAAAAGAGCGATCTTGTATGAAATCGCTCTTTCATAAAATAAAATATGTAATTACGCACAAACAAACATTGGGTATAGCTCCCACTTAGCGTTGGGATATTTATCAATATTATCAAGTACGACTTTGTGTACTTCTTCCATATTGCCAATATTAATATCAATATGGATAATTTTTCCACCTGTTAGTTCAACTTCTTCACAAATTAAATTAAAGTACATCATCATGTTAGATTCCTCCTATCTCTTTATACAAAATAATTCGTACAAGTCAACTTTTAGTATATGAGATAAAGTAATAGCGTGACTAAGTAGAATATCATTAGTTTGATTGTTTTCAATTTTTGACAGGGTGGTTGCAGAAATACCACTTCTCTGAGATAGTTCCTTTAATGTTATATTTTGCTTATATCTATATTCGCCAACTTTATTCTTCATATCATAAGTATTCTCAAGAAAAATTTTGTTATACATAGAATAACTGAAATTTAATAAACATTGGTTTATACAATATGTGATATAATGAAGATTATGGCTAAATTACCTAAAATCACCACTAACAAGTTTGTTATGATATATTTCTCTAACAGCTTTCATTGATTCTACAATATATCCATTAGTCATATGATTATCAGCAAGTATTTTTTCATATTGCTCATAAGTCCGAAAAATATGTTCAAAAGCTTCTCTATTATAATCCTGCCCACCCGTAAGAGCAGAACAAAAATTAAGAAGCTCCCATCGAATATCAGATATCTCTTTTTGTACAAGATTGTCCTTAATATCATCTATACCTTTAGATATTTTTAAAATTTCCTGATACTGCCAATTGTCGTGTTTTTCAAGCGTTTTAATACGATTTTCAACAATTTCTTTATCTTCTTCGTTTCCTGTTTTAATGCGATATTTTTTTTTGAAATAGCTGAATATTTCAATAATTTCCTTAGCTGCAAATAAGATGGCAAAGAACCCAAGAATGACTAATAAATAATCAATTTGTGCAAGTTTTTCTATAGCTCCCACTCATATGTACCATCCCTTCTTACTTCTTCAAAAAATTCTTGAACGCTTCATATAAACCTGTAGAAGCAAGACCAGAGACAAGACCGCCAAGTAATATCTCAGGTGTAAAAGCCATATTCATCCAAATATTTAAAACAACACCTAACACACCCATGATTGCAGGAATATACTTATTAACTGCATCTGTTGTAACAATATTTTTTAATACATAGCCGATACATAAACAAATACCAACAATAATCGGTACTGCAAAATTTGTTAAAAATGATAAATCTGTCATAATTTTAATCCTCCTTATACTATAACTTTATTTAATTGTCTTAATACATCACATCAATCATACTAATTCATGATTGCACCATTTTTTATAGACTTCTGTTGTTTCTTCTTTAAGAAATACAACTGCCAAAATAATGTTGTTTGTATCCGCATCAATACTCGTATACATATCTATTGGATATACGCCATTTTTGATATATAACAAATATTGCTTTGGATTAACTATTCTTACAACTTCATATATTGAATAATCTCTTGGTTTTAAATTTGTTTTAATCATTCCTTTTTATCCCTTATATAAATAGCGTAAAAAATAGGGATTACAACAGTGAATAGCGGTATGTTATAATCCCTTATTTAAAAATCACTATTCAACATTACTTTCAGCCTCATTTTCGACTTTTGTAACAATATCCTTTTTGACAGACTTAACTTCTGTCTTTTTATTTTCTTTCTTAATAACTTGTGCTTTTGCTTTCATAATAGAAGCAATAGAATTCTTATAGCTTTCGCCAAAATATTCTTTCCTGCTTAAATCGAGTTTTTCTAATTTTGCTTTTGCTTCAATATCTGTCATGCGTCCATCTTCAAATGAAGAAGTAATATTGTAAATGTCTTTGCAATTTTCACTACAATAAGCAAAATGCCATGTAGGTTTTAATCTGTCTTCTGGATTACAAACTGGACAAAATGAATACTCCTCATGACAAACGCAGCACATTCTTAAATCATTCTTGCTCATTCATTCATCTCCTTAATATAATAGAAGAGTGGAAAGCCACTCTTCTAAATATGTTTTGGTTGTATAAAGATTAGACTTCCTCTTCCTCATCTACAAAATAGATTTCAACCATATCCTGAGATGTAGAACAAGCATTTGTAAGGATTGCACCCTTATAATCCATTGTCTGTGAATCTCCACCCTGAAGGGCAAGGCTTACTTCTGGACTTGGCATAAATGATGAAATATGGATAATGCAACCACGATAGCTTCCAATTTCACATTTATCAACTGCAAGAGCCTTGAAGTATAACTCATGAGCCTTTGGATATTTATCACCAGAAATTGTAAGCTTAGCACCACTCTTAACATTCTTCTTAAACTTAACGAGGTACTGTGTTTCCTCTGGATCTGATGGTGGTGTAAGCTTATGATCTGTTTCTGTATCTACCTTAAATTCTGTTGCAGAAGCAGCAGAACCTTTTGTATAAGCCTTTCCAAGTGAACCATTTGCTGAAAGTGCATTTACAATAAATGAATCCTCAACAGCATCTGTAATATCAAGTGTTTCACCTGCTTTTACAATCTTAAAGATAGGCATAACAATTGTATTAGAATCTGAAGCAATCTCAGCGTCCTGAGCAGAAATAGCTTCAATTACAGAAAGATTCATAAATGCATTAGTGGCAGTAACCTCACCACTCTTACCTGAATACTTTCTATAAATTAAGTTACCATCTTTGTCTTTAATATCTGTTGAGTCGGCAGTGATATCAATAGTTGCATTTGTCAACTGTGTCAATGCATAAAGAGCTTTTGTCTTTGTAGCACCATAGCCGAACTGAAGACGGTCAATAATTACGTCACCAAGTTTAAATGCCATAATATAATTCCTCCTTATAATATAAAAATTTGTATTAAAAAAGAGCGATATAAATCGCTCAATCTTTCTAACTATTCATGTAATTCACGCATAAAATTAAATTGCTCTTTTGGAACTTTAGACATATCACACATACCTGAATACATTCCACTCATTAAAGCACAAGTAGATTCATATATCTGTAATCTCTGTACAGAATCCATAAATTCATATATTCCAACATCTCTAAGTTCCTGTAACTTGTATTTAAAACCTGGGTGATTTATACAAGCCGATATAAGTGGCAGAAGAGTAGAAGTATTTTTCTCATCTCTTTGTGCCATATTCATTTTATCTTCATCTATCATCCATTGTTTTGTTGTCTTTCCCCTTGCTTTTTCTATTTTTGGATGGATATTAAGCAAGGTTCTGATATATTCAGCTGTTTCCATATATTCAGATTCTTTTAAAATAAAATCATTTTCAGAATCATATAAACACAATTGAGGTTTATCAGAATCTTTTTCTTGAAACTGCATTAACTGCATATATTCAATTCTATAATCTGGGAATAACAATCGAATAGCAGAATTATCAGTATCTGTCATACTTTTTAACATACCAAATACTTCAATATCTTTAACTTTGCACCAATCTATTCGTTGTGGTAAATCCCATAACATTACACGAATAGAAGTAGAATTATATAGAAAAGGCGAAAGACCAGAATAAAATTTTGATTCACCCATATTGAGAATATCACCTATTGTTGGCTGTACAATACGAATGCCTTTAACAAAGTAATCTTCTCTAAAATACATTTTAAGGGGATCAAATTTATATTCTTGTATATTTTCTTTTTTCTTTTGGGCTTCGGCTATAACAGCAGCTTGAAGTCCATCTAGCATATCAGTATTTTGCTGTGACATAATATCACCGCCTTAACTGATAGTTCATCATCTGGGATTGTCCACCATAAGGTGTCTGAACCTTACTGTTTAAATCTGTAAGTTCAAATACAAGAGTACGAGCCACATAATTATTATCTACTGTAGATTCATAATTCTGTGTAAGATGTGTCTGCATACCAAATATATTAGACCAAGCGAATCGTTCTCTTATAATAGAAGCGATAAGATCATGTCTTGGAATTCCAGTAAGTTTATCCATGCGGTCATCTCCATGAGCAAAGATAGTAAAAGTAACTTGCGTTTCTTTTAATCCTGGCTGATGCCTAACCGTATCTCTAAACCCCACTTGATAACACACATAACATTTAACTGTTGTCTGTGTATCTGGAATAAATAAAAATGGACGAATAAGAGAATCACTTCCGAAATATCTATCCCATTCTCCAAGAGATTCATATTGTTTTGTATCTTCATTCCATTCCCAATTGATATTTCCATGTTTGTCAAACAATTCCGATTCTAACTCTTTATCATCAAGAGCATACAATAGACATGGATTTGACAATAAAGCATTTTTGATTTTTTGCTTATATAGAATTACGTCATCATCAGGAGTAGTCTTATATGCACGAAGCTTATTTAACAAGTCATTCTTTGTAATTAATTTTTTTTCCATATACAAACACCTCCTATTCAGTTAATTCCAGCGGCAAAATTTCAGATTTAATCGGCAAGTCATCCTTAACAATTTCACACTTAACAGACAATATTTTGCCGATAACGGAACTGTCATTAGGAAACTTTACTTTCTTTTGGTTGTACTCTGTATCAGCTCGCCATGTAACTTTGTCTGTCCAATCTTCATCGTCAATAGAGCAAGTCCATGTAAAGGTCGCATCAGCATATTCAGTTGTAATATCTTCATTGGAATCATTAAATAGATTTACTGTGAGATTTTTATAGCTGCCACCAACTTTAATAGTTGAAATGGATGCTGAAATTCTTGCTGTGATAGAAGATGGTGGAGTGGTTGGAGTAGATGGATCTGTTGGGGCGATTTCTGAATCGAAATAGTTCGCATACATTTCACCTGTTTCAAGATTGACATAATCAGTATGCTCATTCCAAAATGCTGTATATATAGTAAGCTTTTGAATACCAAATGGCATTGAATTTTCAACCTTGGTCACTGTCCATACAGTAGGATGTTCTGTTAAAGCACTTACTACAACACGCATATTTTTAGAATCTTCAGAAGTGTACCAAAACTTCTCTGTAATAGAGTTCATTGGCAACCATATCTTATCCTGATTATCAGTATGTGTAAAATATCGGTCGGTATAAGTTCCTATAGTGTAGGAATTCTGTTGTCTTAAACAACACCACATACGTCTCTTAATGCGCTTATCATTAGATTTTTCAATCCATGTAAGTTCGTAATTTACTGGTAAAATCAGATACTTTGGAAACTGATTTGCAGGTTCATCACGACAGACAATCCACTTATGATAAATTCCTCTATCATCTGGAACGTCCACGAAAAGTCCTATCGGAAATGTCGCTCCATAGCGTTTCCTAAAATCAGTCTCATAATAATAAAGATCATCACCTTCATTGAATCTTACAGGCTGACTTGGACGAAACATAAGATAGTATTCTACTTGATCTTTATCCATTGACTGATAAGATTTGATAATAAACTTTGCATCTATTTTTGTCTTATTGGTATTTTCATAAGTCATACCTTCGGCAAGAGAACGTGTAATTCCATGTTCATCTGTGAAAAAATCATCATGAAAATGATCATAGATATAACAAATCTTGGAAGTGATACTGTTATCCCAAGTTTCTTCCATCAAAAAATCAGATTCTTCTTTATAAATCTGACCTAAAGTTTTCGCATTATTTGTTTTGGCGTTAGCGATTCGCCGTGCTGTCTGTAAGCTTGGCATCACAAACACCTCCTTCAAACATCTGCTTAATATAATTGTGACTATCTAAAATAGCCCTACGAAATGTCATGTAATCAAACTCATCGGATACAGCTTCGTCATAAGCAGCTTGCAAAGTAGCCATTAATATGACCATAATTCCATTGTTATTAAATAGAGTCTTTGTTCCACTAAATTTAAACATGACATTGTGAAAAAATATAAGAAAAGCTTCATCATTCTCAAATATTTTTTCTTCTATTCGATTATCCTTATAAAGTAATAACTTATGGACATCGTTGTGCATTGCATGTGCAGCTTCTTTAATTTGTCTTTTAGTGAACGAACCATATATATATTCCATAGTTATTCACCTCGCACATATGAATTATTAATATATCCATGACTTGCAAGTTTTCTACTGAATTCATGCTGTAATGTATCCAATCTACTTTGCATATCTTTATATGGATTCTGCATGTTTTTTTCTTCTTTTGTTCCTAAAGCTCTAGCAGTAAATTTTGCAGAGTCAACCTGTGGTTTTAACCATTCAATTGTCATTCCAAGAGTGAACAATCCTATAACATATTCTTTATCTGCAAAATCACTAACAGGATATTGCATCTTAAATTCAATCTGCTCTATTTCGTCATCCATATTAAATGAAGCGAATTTTCTAATAACTCGTTCATCACCTGCAACCATATGTAAGCGTTCAGTCCATGTTTCATTAAGATCATTTTCGTCAAGAGAAAGTTCTTTCATATCTGAAATTCGTCCTCTTGTTCGTGAAAAAATTGTTTCATATGGAAGCGTCATTGTGAGCCTCCTTTACTACATATTCAATTTTAAAAGCAACTCTGTTCCAAAAATAGAATCAAGTGTCTGAATTCTCTTAACAGAATCAAGTGTTCCGTCATCAACCATACTTGTTGCAATAGTTTTTAATGCTTCCTGTGCTCCAATTGGAAGAGAATAGATAGCTTTCTCCATTTGCGAAGGAGTCATCTTTAAAATATCTCTTAAATCATTTGTCGAATGAAGAGTAGAATATAAATCATCAAGTTCTGGATGTAATGCAATGAAATCTGCATCCTGCACAACAAAACGAGGTTTAAACATCATCTTGTCACCCTTCCTTGCTGCATAATCCAAATCTCTAAATTCAATTTCCTGAACGTCATCAATATCTGCAAATGTATATAAAGTATCTGATTTAAGTCCAACATAAAATAATTCTCCTGCGGTAAGAGACACACATGGAATCATTTCTGTTGGCTCAAACTTCTTTTTTTCTGATTTCTTTTCAGTCACATCAGTATTAGTATTTTCTGCTGCTTTTGTAGTAGTCTTTTTTGTATATGCCATTTATTTTTTCCTTTCTATCCAATATAAAAAGAGTGGCTAGGTAATCTAACCACTCAATCTTATTTATTACTCAAGAGTCCACTGACCAAAGTACTGTGGTAATACTACCTCAACACCCATTTCTCTCTGAACTTCATATTTCTGGAAGTCATCAGCGTGTTCACCCTTCTGAGTACCAGACTCATAAATCTGAGTTTCGCCCTTATCTGTGAACCATACAAACTGTTCCTGATTCTTTGCGAAGATAAGAAGTCTCTTATCATCAATAAGTCTCTTTGTAACATCATTGAAAGCAAATCTCTGAGGAATCTCAATGAGTTCTGTTCCCTCATATGTACCAAGGCGACCTGTCTTAGCAACATCCTCCTTCTGAGATAAACTTCTCCAATCAACTTCTGTAAGACCATTAAGTTTCTTTAATGCAGTCTTTGTACCCATAATAACAACTTCTGCGCTATTGGCTGTTCCAACATCCTCAAGAAGTGTATCAAACTTGTCCTTAGTAGAAGCAGATAAAGCACCTGTTTTTACAAACTGAGAGTTGTTAGGTAACTTAGTTGCAGCACCATAAATTCCTGTATAGCAAAGTTCCTGAACTTTATATACAAACGCTTCTGCAATCTTATCTGTCAGCTCAGTAAAATCAATACGTCCAAGTAAAATAAGATCAATATCCTTACCAATCTTTACACCATACTTCTTAGTATGAATCTTGTGTGCTGTACCTTCATTTAAATACTGTAAAGTCAGATCATGATGGTCGCCACTAATTTCAGCAACAGCAAGCATAACCTTTTCTCTTGACCAAAACTCTTCCTCGTCACCAAGTTTAACATTTCTCATATCTACAAAATCATTAAACCACTCAGATTCCTTAAATGCTGTATCTACCTTAAAATCAATATCAGACTCAAGTAACTCATATACTTCTGTGTGATGAAGCTCTAAAGCTCTTTCACGTCTCTTGTTGGATCTAAGATCATCTTCAGTAAGGTCACATACTTCCATAATAATTTTACGGATTGCCTTGTTTGCTTCGTGCTTAGAAACCTTTCTCTGGTTTCCGTCATCATCGTACTCATAAATATCAATTCCGTGATTTAAATTGTATGTAAGCTTCTTAAAATTTTCATACTTATCAGCATCTTCAAAAACTTTTCTTAAATGTTCTGTACTAAATCTCATCATTATTCTATATCCTCCTTTCTATTACGCACCAATTTTTAATTTTCCACTAGAAATCGTTGTGATTTCAGCTCCAACTGTAGGTGAGCCATCAAAGTTGTCCTCTGTAAGCCAATAACGATCCTGTGAATGAAGCATGTATCCACGAACTGCACCGTCTGCTGGATCGTTATAGAAATTAGAAGCAAGTGCGAGTGAACGAGGACTCTCGACATTGTTGAGTGGTTTCTGATAGATAACACCAACTCCCTTTGGATCTCTAATTACAACAAGGTATCTTCCTGACGCATCCTTCATTGCGATATAAGCATCAATTTCAGTTGCAGCTTCCATCTCCCAATTATCAAGAGAAGTCATCTTACCTGGTTTAAAATGATATCCGTTAGGTGTATCTTCTGTGATCTTTACGGATAAAATGTGCTCACCATAATCCTGAGCAAGTAAATTACCAATTTCCATCTGTGGAAATTTTGTAGCAGCATATTTAATAGCCATTATGTTTTCCTCCTAAATTTTTGTTTTTTTTGCAATAAAAAAGAACGCATAAAGCGTTCTGTGCGAAATAAAGTTATATTCAGTTTTTAATCAAATAAGTTGCCGTAGTTTTTCTTAGGCTTTGATTTCTTATTCATATTTGTAAGTATCTTAACTGAATTTGTGTTTTTCTTTGTGTCAACAGAAGAGAAGTTCGCATGTGCAGACATATAATCTGAATGCATAACCTTTACCTTTGTTTCAAAGTCTTCTACAGAATAATTATCCATAGTCTTTACTAATTCGGCAAAATCAGCATTCACATAATTTCCATCTGAATCTTTCTCTGTAAGAACAGAATAATTATCAGCATTGATAATAGCTTCTTTCTGTGCATGAAGTTCATTCTTTTCTGCTGTCTCTTTGAACTCCTTGAGGGCGGCATAATTAGAACGCATGGATTCAAGTTCAGCTTTCTCACTTGCTGTCAAAAGCTCACGGAACAATTCTATACGTTCACCATCAAATGAAACATTATCTCCATCTTTTGTATAGTTCTGGCGGTAAATTTTGTCAGTACACCAACCCTCGTATACAAAATAAGAATCAAATACATTTGAGATATAGTAATAATCATTGTCCGACTCTTCATATGGTGCTAACAGATTATAGAGTGCATATCTTGTATCTTCATGAGAAATCTCATATGTACGAACAATCTTTTCAAAAGTCTGACTTCCACCTTCATCGTCATCTGGATCAGAAGCTCCTTCGCCATCACCTTCTCCATCATTGGAAGGCTCACCAGATTTTCCGTTATCTGAATTGTCTCCGTCTGAATTGTCATTATCGAACATCTCAGCGAATTTTGCTTCAAGTTCCTCATCTGACATTTCTGCGTAGTCGAATGTTACATCTTCAGCAGTCTTACCATATTTGGCAAGTAACTCTTCAAATTTTGTCATTTTGTTATTTGTTCCTCCTTCCTCTGATTGTGTTTGAACAGGAGTCTGTTCTTTATTGAAATTAGAAAGTGTCTTGTTAAGATTTTCTAAGAGTTCAATCATTTTTTCATCTTTGTCAAATTTTACCGAATTGTTATTTACACTAAAATCTGCAATATCGGCACGAGAACCTTCCATGCCTTCCTGAATTTCTGTGCCATCGTCATGGCTTCCTAACAAAGTCGAAGCGTTTACATAGAAATCGTTTAATTCAAGATACTTCTCCTTGGCGTTGTAAGAGAGTTCATCAATAAAAAGCTCGCAACTATTTTTTGAACCTTGTTTTGCACGAATAATTTCACAAGCCTTTGTATATTCTTCGCTGATATAAGCATATGCACATACATAATCTTTATCTAAATTATCATCATGTTCCCAAAATGCAGGTTCAGATGAGAAAGAACCAACTTGAGATTCAATATATCTAAGTTCTTCGTTACCTTTATCATCCTTAACGATTTCCATCTCATGTCCTTCAAAATCCCAAGTTCCGTCTGTAAGCTGATGAATTGCAGCCAACACAGGTCTGTCGGCAATCGTATTCATTGCTTTCTCAGCAGCATCTTTTGATACATAACTCTTATTTCTGTTAAGTCCTGTATGAAAAATTCTAAATTTTAAACGCATCATTCCACGATGATTTTCGTCTACGGTATCATCTACCTCGAAAGTAGTAGGTACTTTTAAAGCCAACTGATAGCCAGTATCTTTAGAACTGAATTTTGCAAATTTTTGTTCTTGGCAAAATTTTAGTAAATCATCTTCAGTTAAAATTTTCTTTTTAATAACCTTTGGCATCTACTTAGTCTTTTCCTCCTTTCTGACATAATAAAAGTCGCCCAAGGAAGACGACTAAAATGTAAGCATATTTGTATACTTTAATTTATTTATATCTATATTTTCTGAAAACCGAAGAGTATCAGTATTCAAAAATACATAAATACCATTAGAATTTTGCACCTGTTGATATCCTAATTGGGATAGGAGAGTAGCAGTAGGTGCATCTTGTGTCTGTATAAATTTTTGATTCATTCCACCAACTCCTATTTATCATTTAAATTCTCGTCTCTTGTACGAAGTCCAGCATCTGTAAGTTCCGAATCATCCTTCTCTTGACCACCGCCCTTATTATTACCTGCCTGAGTATAAGTGCTAGATAGTGGCTTGAATTTTGAACTAAGCTGCAAACAGTCTTCTTCCAAAAAGTTCATAGATAACGTATCTTTTTCAGACACACCATTCAATGTGTTATAAAGAATTTTGTTTGGTAATCCATTAGTGCATGATTCCAAGATTGATTTTCTAAAATCATCCTTCTGATAAATAGAAACATCAAAGAATTTAACCTTACAAGGTTCAAAAATCCAATTAGATAGAAGTCGATTTACAATCGCTTGAATCTGTGGAATAAGAGTTGAAATAGAAAATGTAGAATCTGCAAGTACGCCATATTTAAAGGCAGTAGAGTTAGAGGCAGAGTTTAGATTTAATATCTGAGCACCACCAGCCGTATTGAGAATTTCTTTTGTAGCTTTTTCAACCTTTGTAACATCACCTGTCGCATCATCTGGGAAACTTATCTCATGTAATTCACCAGGAACAATAGCAGCGGAAATATAAGGAGGTAATGCTTCTTCAAGCATACGATTGAAATACTGAATCATTATATCTGGATTTACAGCCCAATCATCTACATCATTACCCATAGTTTTCATTTCAAGCCATACTAATTTATAAATATTAGCTGCTTGTTGAACTGCTTGATAATCAGAAGCGTCCATAAGATCAATCAATGATAAAAATATAGGTGTAAGCACGGGAACGATGGTTTCCCAGTCTTCAGACCTAAATTTAATACATACATTATATTCTTCGGGAATTAGCTGATATTTTTCATTTGTACTCTGATATGTATTCCACATACTATTAAATGGTTCGCCCCAATATTCAAGAAGTTCCTGATGACTACGGAAATAACTCATATCCATAGCTCCTGCAAATGAACCATCAGGAAACATACCTGCTATTTTCATATAATCTGGATCTAATGGAAGAACAAACATTCCTTGTCCCTCTGTATAGTAAGCACATCCATAAAATACATCTTCTCTTAAAGTGATAGACGCAGCTTTACGAAATTCATAATTCAATCCTAGAGTGTCAACTATATCAACTGTTTCTTGATACTTTTGTAATGTGGATTGCACATCATTTTCGCCTGAGATTATAAATGGAGGAACTATATTACGAATTGTAAGATCAATCTGATTTGCATAATATTTACAAAGACGATAATAGATTTCTGAACGATAATAAAGATAACGAGATAAGCTTCGTAGATTCTTTTCATTAGAAGAGATATTCTTTATGTATGTTTTTACATCTTCCTTTGAGTAGTTACTGATTGACGTATATCTGGATGATTTCTGAATATCTCGAAGACTTGTAATTGCACTTGTTGCATCTTCATAACGTTCAAGTCTACTTTTATTTTTCTCATACCATTCACGCATTTCATTTGCGGTTGGCTGTTTGGGAGTAGAAGAAGTGGTTTTCTTCTGTGAATTATTTATTTTAGCAGGTGCATTAGAATTTGCATCTACTTTCTTAGGTCTAGGCATATTTGATAATGCACCTCCTTAATTATATTTTGCTTTACGGATTGTAAGCTTATTTATGAAACTTGTGGCATCTTCTGTTGGTCGCTTTTTATTTGTAATGGCTTTTCTACGTTCACACATAAGGGCATAAGAAGCCATACATGCCGTGTAAGCCCTATCATCATGGAGCTTGTTGGCTTTTTCTGGTGTAAGTTCAAACGAATCCTTTCCAGAATCACGCTTTTTACGAACCATATTGACAAGCTCTTCTTTTAAAGCATCAATATTAGCAAGAGCAATTTCATCCTGCCAATCAAGTTTTATAGTTTTTGTATTAACGGATTCAATTTTCTCTAATTCTTCATTGAGCTTAGTTTCAAATTCCTTTTCATTAACTTTTTGTTTTCTGAGTTCAGCAGAAATTCGTTCTTTTTCTTTAGCCAATTTTTTCTCATCAACATCAAAAACAGTAAGATAGCCTTTATGATCATATTGTGCTGTAAAGCTGATTTTATCCTGATTCATCAATTCTATCATTGCTTCATACATTTCAGATTTATAACCAGTAGGAGACATAAGATGCACTTTGTCTACTGCATTAGGAAATTTCTTAACATAATCAGCAGAGTATTCCTTATCAATTAATCCTCTGTGAACAATACCAGCAGAATCCGTCCAATCAGGCATTAAATAATCGGCTATATTAACACCCGATCCGCCACTACCTGCATCAATGTATACACCAACAATATTCCCATATGCGTCAGCTCCACCGTTATAATCAAGAATTACTTTTTTTAGATATTCAATCTGATCTGGAGTTTGCATAGGAGATTTGATTTTTTTTCCAACATCAATAAGATTAATACAGTTTACCAATCTCATTCTTGTGTCAATACTTCCGTCAACCTGTTCATATTCATAAATTTCACCAACAAGAATTACTGAATTATCTCGGCTTCTAGCAGGATCATATGTGATGACGAACTTTTTATCACCTGTGTCATTATAAAGAAGAGGTTTTCTTGTTTCTTCATTTCGTGTGATAACACCTCTACGAATAATTGCATCCGTACCAGCATCAGTAGTAAAAATACAATAATATTCACGCCTTGCTTTTTCAGGATTTGTTCTCATTTCAGATTCAACAGTATTTCGAGATAGAAGAGGAGTAACTAATTCACCTCTAAGAGTTGGTTTAAACGCTTGTTCACAATCTATATGTAAAACACAATAATCTGGATTTCCCATGATTTGTTGCTTAGAGAAGTCACGATATAATCTCCAAAACTGAGTATCAGTTGAAGATGCTGAACTGATGTAATATTTTTGATATGATAAATCTCGTGGCAAACATCTTTGACGAATTGGATCTATTGAATTACCATCTACATCTTTACCAGTTTTTAAACTTTTATTTACAACGGCAAATGCACCATATACATTCATCATTTCATCAGATAAGAAACCACTTTCATCAAAAATTACTGTGCCTCGCATACCTCTCTTGGCATCTATATTTCCGTTCAATGTCCTAGTCATAGATCCGTTATAACATGAATAGGAAAACCCATTGGACGAGTGTGAAAATCCGTCACCTGCTGCATTTTTGATTTCTATCTCATTCTTGAATAAAGAACCAGTTGAACCATAAAATGTATCAATATTATCATTAGCGAGTCGTTCCAAAGTAGTGAAAGTTTGTTCAGCCTGACCACCTGTACCGCTTGCAATATATGTCCATACATTACAAAAACACATATCTTTAGACATAATCTCAAGGTCAATAACTGTACTTTTACCATATCCACGAGTACATACTGCAAGTACATTTGGGCAAACCCAACTTCTTTGTACAAGAAGTGCTTGCCCATCTAAAAGCTCTATATTGAAAAAGAGATCTATAGCTTTTACTGGGTTGCATTGCAGATATTTTTGGATTTCAGCGATTTGAATATAAGATTCAATTTTACGAGAAGAAATAGAGTAACCATGTGGTTTTACATATATTCCGTATTGATTATAAAAATCCTTATCATAATCAAGAATTTCATTCTGATAGTAATTCATAATCATTTGTTTATTCTGATTCATTTTCAGTAACCTCCTTTGTTTCATCGTCAGGAGACTCTTCAACTTCATCAAACTCTGCAAATACAGAATATACATCTTTTAAATCTTTTAACTGTTCTTCATTTAATAGATTGTTTTCTTTTAATGTATCTCTTAAATCAAGATTTTCTCTTAATAGTATTCTGTTAATTTCTTGGTAAGCATCTTTTTCTTTTCTAAGACCAGTGTTAACGACACGCATTTCAGAAACCATATCTGACCACTCAGATTCATCAAGTGCCAACTGTTTCATAATGGAAGCATCACTGATTTCCTGAACCTGTTGCATACCTCTACATGTATCAATATCAAAACCATTGACCTCCCCACTTCGCAGATTAAGACTCTTAATTTTCTTGATTTTTCCAGTCCATGTATTTTCACCTTTTTTAGCATTTTTATTATGTTTTAATGAAATACAACTATCTTGTGCAAGACTTGTAATAACAGAAGTAATCTTACCTTTACTTTCTTGCAAAGATTTAATTGTTGCAGAATTTCGTTCAATATTAGAAATGTCACACATCAACTTTGATATAGTGTCATCAATTTTAGACTGCTGTAAAAATCCACGAACAATAGAAATAGCAGAAGAAGTACGCATCATATCTTCATTAGCGTCTTCACTAGAATCTAACAATCCTAATAGCTGTGAATATAAGAATGGTTGGTCGGCTATATCTTCTTTTTCAAAAGGATCATAGCTTAGTAATCGAATTACATCATTTTTGTTTTTTAAAAAACTATCATATGTATCCAACCCTGCATGTGATTCAATAAGTTCTTCCTCGGTTGTTTGTTCTTTTGAGGTTTCCTCCTCGACTGTATTATTATCAAAAACATCTGAATCTTTAAATGTTAGAGTGTTATATTGTCCCATAGCAACATTCTTTATATATGAATAATAACCATTAGAACGAACTTTGCCTAAAGCTAAATTTTCCGATTCTTGAATACTAGCATCCCATAATTTTGACAAAAAAGGCTTATTAAGATACCTCATTGTTTCAATTACAGAGTTCTTATCAGGCTCATGTTCAACCTTGTCCTTCCCAATTTTAAGGGCTATCTTTTTTGCACAGTCTTTACAAATTGGAGTAAGACCACTTTTACTCATAGGATCTGTACTTACATAAAATTTATCTTTAGCTTTATGAGTATCACACATGTAACACCAAGCACCTTCTTTTAGAGACTTGATTTTTTCTTCTTGCGTTTCAACTTTTTTCTTTAATTGTGCAGCCGTTAATTTTGTAGGCTGTGTTTCTTTTGTCGTAGCCAAACTAACGACCACCTCCTTTTATTCCAACATAAAAAGAAGCCACTTCATACGAAATGACTTCTCATAATTTTCAATATTAAATTTCCAATGAAAGTGCAATTCACTTCACTTAGCACACCTTCTACGATTTGAACATAGACCTGACGATTTTGGAGATCGTTGCTCTACCAATTAAGCTAAAGGTGCATATAACAAAAGAGCCATCTCCAAAGGAAATGACTCTTTCTTTAAAATATTTACCAATCAGTCGCCAAACTGATTATAACTGTATAGGGCGGTAGGGTAGTGATGAACTACCAGGGATAGAACCGTATGTGCACCACAGCAAAATCCTTCGACATCAGGCTTACCGCATAATACTCGGTATGGGATTCGAACCCATGTTATCCGATAGAAAGTCGGGGGTCTTTGACCACTTGACTAACCGAGCATATTTAGGGTGGAAGAGTACCACCCATTATTTTTTACAGAGTATATTCTGTAGTTCCTTCAAAAGTATTATTCAATGCACGAATTTCAGCCAACTTCTCAGTAACAGCCTCCTTAACTTTCGTAGCAAATAATACACACTGAGCCTGTGCATACAGTTCCTTCTTATCGAGAACAGTATTTAATACTGTATCAGGATATTTTGTTACATCTCTTTCAAAATGAAATGCTAAATCTTCATTGATAAGTTTTCTCTCATTTGTTACATCCGTAATCTCCAATTCAACAATAGTAGAATCGTCTTTTGGATCTGTTGTTACTTCTGGAACACCATTATTAAGTTTGATATTTCCTTTGAACTGAATTTTACTATACTCGATATACTTATTGTAATTTGCAAGTAATTCTTTTTCCTGCTCACTTGTCAAATCAGCAGTGCCAAGACTTGTAACCATAATGTCTACACTTGCAATATCATTTTCTACATTAAATTTCTGATCTAATTTCATGAATTTGTACCCTCGCTTTCGTTTGTAATTATTTGGTTGTATGCGTCTTTGAAACTGATTACTAAATCTCTTAAAGTATCTTTATCAATAGTACAGTCCAAATTGCTCATATCAATATTTGGATTTGATACCGTAAATTCCAATGTGTTTCCATTTGGTGCAAATAAAACTTCCACAGATTCATTAAGTAGAAGAGTAATAGAATCAATTTTATTTCCATTATTCGATGTTACTCGTTTTACTTGACCGACTTTTAATCTATCATTTTCAATAGATAATCTACTTGCCATTATACATACTCCTTTCTTTTATTTTTTCATTTTCCTTTTAATCATTGAATTGCGGAAGCAGGACTCGAACCTGCGTACTCTTGGTTATGAGCCAAGTGAGCTTCCATTGCTCGTCATTCCGCTATGATAATCAGCATAAAGCACTAACTAGCTGATATTGGACTGTACACATCCAGTTTATAAATTAGACACACTAGGTATCCATGCTTTTCAAAATCACTTTAATCAGATTTACTTGCTAACCAACGCACGAGAAGGAGATTACTACCTGTGTCACCCAAAATATATTGCGCTTATATAGTGACACTCCATATTTATCTGTCTTTCCAGATGTCAAACCGCCCAGTAGTCATTCGCTATTGTCTATCTCAAAAATTCAGAAAATAAACTAGCGATAATTCCATTTCATATAAAAGCCTAATAGACATTGGTTTTTAATATTTAGACCACAAGCTCGAAAGACACTGTAGTACAAACTTGAATTTAATGGTTCTCATTAACGCAGAGAAGCACGAACATCTTCTCATTTCTGAAGGCTGAGAGAAACCGATGATCCGAGATGTCGGTAGGAAAGAAGTAGGTCTTACAATGCTACATGAATAGCAAATGCCAAGATGTGATACTTATATATTCTCTGTTTGGTTGCCCATTTAAGGGTTCTTTTATTTGTTCTCTACATTGTCGTCACCTTTATATATACCTTTCGTGCCTGTTTATAAGGACTTTATTGGGATAATGCAGTTATATCGGTCTGTTAATCCGTCTGATTTTCACAGAGCCTTAGTGAATGCGTAACTCAGAGCATTCGGCTTATAATTATTCTCCATTTAATAGCAAAAAAGATTAGGGAATTAATGTCGGTTTATGTTGACATAGGTTTTACGCTATTGAATGCCGCCATCCAATATGCCTGTAAAGACGCAACCTAATCTTTGTATATTTTATTATTCTCTGGATTAGACGAAGTATTAGACGAAAGCTTCATCGGGATTGTCTACAAATCAGAAAGTGATTTTTGTTCTACCTGTTTTATTTCTCCATCAGCAAAATATTTTGCAAATTGTTCATCTGCGTCAATATCTTTGTATACTGATACCATATCTAGCGAACTCCAACCGACTAGCATTTGAATTACATCATCAGGAAGACCGCTTCGGGAACAAGAAGTTGTAAAGAAGTGACGAAGACTGTGGAAATAAAAGTCTTCTCCTAAATGCTTACTAAATGTATCAGCCCAGCTATCAAGAGTGCTTGTATCCATAGGTTCATCTATATATTCTCCATTTACCTTTTTTGGAAATAACCATTCTGATTCAATTCTGTGTTCTTTTCTATAATTCATCCACAAATCAAAATATGGCTTAAATGGTTTTGCAAGTGTATATGCCACTAACATTTTTCCACGAGATCCTCTTCCTTTTGTTTGAATCTTTTCAGGTGTTTTATATAAAGAACCATATATAATATTTTCGTCATCGAAATAAGACACTTTAAATCGTGGTAACTCACTCTTACGTCTGCCACTAAATGCAGCTAATGCTAAAATACAAGCCTTGTCATATTTACATTTTTCAACCCAATAATCAAGCATTCCCTGTACTTGTTCATCAGATAACACAGTTTTAGTAAATACTTTCTCATTTGCAGGATTTTCAATTTTGCGTATAATCGGTTTAAAGTTTTCATACTCATCATCCAATATAGCTTCTACATAATTTGAAAGAGAAGAGAGAGTAGATTTTACTCTACGCATTCTAGCTGGCGACCATTTATATTCAGTAAGACAAAAGCTCTGATAACGAGCAATATCCCTCTTAGATAAATCAATAAAAAATTTGTTGTCACAATGCTGAAGCAGATAAACCCAGAAAATGTAAAGGTCACGTCTATACGCATTGATTGTATTGGGGGATCTATCAACTGAACGAAGATAATCCAAAAAATCATTTCCTAACTCTATATTCTCTTTATTACACTGAGTCAATAACTCATCAGTAACAATATTATTGTGTTGTATTTTTCTACCCATTAAATCTCACTTCCTTTCATATAACAAAAAAGAAGCGTGATAGTAGTAAATACTAAGCCACTTCTTTCAAATATTTATTCAATATATTTCTATATGTTTCTTCATTCATTTCATCTTTTAATAAAATATAATAATCAAGTCCATTTCGTTCAAAAATGTCACGCTTTTGGTATAATTTCTGTCGATACAATTCTTTTGATTTTGATTTTATTGTGGTATTATTTCGATAAGCTTCTTGATGACCTTTATTCCCAAGTATGCCAGCAAGTTCTATATAGACTTTTTTATTATTGAAAATAATAAGATAATCGCAATTCATTTTACCACTGTAAGAACTATCTATAGATTTGTATGGAATATTTCTAAAATAATCTACATTAAAGTTTAATTTGTGCGTTCTAAGAAAATTGCTAAAATCATACTCATATTTTGAAACAATTCGCTCGCCATCGGGAAATGTATGGTTAAATCCATTTCCTGCTTGTTGTAGCTTGCAACCATATTTTTCTACCAATTTGTTAAGAGTAGTTCCATCTAATTCACAATGTCTTCTAATTGTAGATATTTCAATATCAATATTTCCTTTAAAATCTGGATACATTACAGTAGTGCGTCCTTCTGTCTTTACTTTATCACAAACACTTTTTACAGAATTTATTACTTCATCATGTGAATGATAATTTTTATCATTAGGTCTGAAATATCCATCATGTTCTTGAAGTCCTAAATCTTTAATCATATTTGTAAAAGTTCCCCATATACGCCAAATTACACGAATTCCAATAGAAGTATCCGTTGTTTCAACACCTTCAAAATCACTTTGTAACAAAGGTCTTTTTAATTCCTCTGATTTTTTTAATATAATAGGAATAGCCTTATCTTTTGTCATATGTGTATCATCAAATTTCTTTTGTTTTACTTCATCATAATCCTTTTTGTATCTGAATGTATGATGTTGAATTTGATTCCATGTGGTACTAACTATTTCACCATTACTTTTTACAAAATCAAATTTTTCTCTTGCACATCCTGATACTGGAAGATTTATGCCATCAATAAATAAATCAATATCATTAATTTTAAAGAAATTATTTATGTTTTCATATGTATATGGATTGTTGGCGAAAAATCTTGCTGGACATTTATAATTTTTTCTTGAAGACAGGATATGATGAATGTTTTGTCTATATTTATATCCATCATTATCAATCACATTAAAATAATAATTGCGTAAATTTTGATTATCAATGACAACATCAACTTTTTCATCTAATAAATATAAAGTAATTTCGTCATTAAATTTAATAGGAAACATATCTTTAAAATATTTGATACGTTCCTCTGTTGATTTTCCTTTTCCCATTTCTTTCCTCATTTCTCCTCATTCCATAAAAATAGGAGAGAAGTGCGAATGAGGTTACACTTTCGCCAGGCTCATGACTTCCCGACTATCTCTCCATAGATCCCACAATCAGCTATGACACCAATCATGAGCACATATATTTATTCTCTGTTTCCATTCACAGAAACATCAAAAGTCCTCCCACTTGGTAACGCTCCAAGCCGATCCGAAGACGACAGATTTACAGTCTGCCCCACATCTTTAGTGGTCTATGAGAGGATACAAAAAGAGTGTGCAGTATACACTACACACTCCAAATAATCTAAAATCCAAAAGCCTTTAACATCTTCTGAATATCTTCATGACTCAATTCATCACTAGAATAATAAGAATAACTCACATAAGAGTCACCATCTGATCTACTGGCAGTAAATCCGTGAGTATTTACATCTTCATCTTCGGAAGTATGTAAATAAGTTTCATTAGGACAATTACAGTCCTCACAATCACCATCGCAATCGCAATCATTATATTTATTGCCAATTTCCACTTCATAAACTTCATCAGCTTCAATCTTTGGAATAATCTTAGAATTGCAATCGTCAAAAATATATACAACATCAGCTTCAACAAAGATGTACTTATCATCTCTCTTAACAGGTTCACACCAAATATCGTCATCTAATAAGCTGATAACGAAAGAGTCGTCATAACCATCCCATTCAGGATTACCAAACTTATCAATAAATGCAATACCATATCCGATTCCAACGAGTTCACGAATAATCTCTTTTACATCTTCATATTTAGCAACAATATCTACTGAATTATATTCATCATCAGATTTTACTCTGTCATATGTATCTGAAACAGCACAAGCAAAATCTTCATAATTTTCAAAATGTAATGTTTTTATAATAATCACGACCTTTCAGATTAGAGCTGTTTTGCAGACTTTGACATCTTAAAGCAAATCTCATCATGCTGTGGAGTTACATACTCCTCACCCTTGCGATCGCCCATCATAATTTTTCCTCTACGCTCTGGAACTGTCTTAACCTTAAACTTACCAAGTTTACCTACAGGAACAGATTCTGTAGTATCAGCTTTTAATGTATCTGTAATAACCTCTGCGTATGTATCAAGTATAAGAGCAATATCACCTTTCTTAGCTCCTTCAATTCTTTCTGCAATTGCATTAATTAACTCTGTTTTAATCATTTATAAAAAATCTCCTTTTAATCAATAATATTTTGACACTTTTAATGATAAATGCCGATTTAATCTAAAAGAGGGTAGCAGCCAATTTGGTCTACTCCCTCAAAAAATCTTATTCAACCCAAAGCTGAACCTTATCAATATATCTACCAAAACAACCAGCATATCCGTCCTGTCCATTTACAGTTTGATCATCTATCTGAACAGGGTAATATTCGTCCATACCCTGTGGCGATACCTGTATATATAGACACTTGTATTCATAACCATCAGGTGTATAGAATACTGCTTTTAATGCGTCAATAGGTGTTCTACCGTTACCTGCGTAACCATTTTCGTCATCATTGATGTCATAACCATCAACTTCTGGAAGCCAATCGCCATTAAGTAAGTGAACTTGATATCTCACATAACCTTCACTAACGCCAATGGCAATACCTGTAATTGCCTGATCATCATTGGCACCAGCCCAATCATCTCTATCATGAACTTCATCCCACCAACAATTTGTCTTAGCCCTATAGTAAACATCAACATGACCTAAATCATTAGTTCTGCCCCCTGTAGCTTCATTGTTATCTGTACTATCATTGTCAGAATAATCTTCATTTGAATCTTCAGATACTACTTCGCCTGTTAAAGCTTCAACTATGGCATCAGCACAAGCTTCTGCATTCCATCTATTTGCATCATCCCTATCATCAATGAAGCAACATTCGATTAAAATAGCAGGGGCTTTTGTGTTTCTAAGAACATAAAATCCCTGATTGACCTTAAATCCTCTGTTTCTAATATTAAGTTTTTCTGAAATTGCCTCACAAATCTTCGAACCAATTTCTTCTGTTCCAGTATCATATCCATAAACTTCTGTACCACCACTAGAATCATCACCTTCATAATCACCTCTGCCAGAGTTAAGATGTATAGATATGTCTAAATCAACATTATGTGAATTACACTTACTAACAATTGTTGCTAAACAACCATTCTGCGATGTATTTTCGTCACATGTACAATCATATACAGTATGTCCAAGGTTTTCTAACTTGGCAATTACAGCATTCTTAACAATTCTATCTTCAACAGACTCCTGTAAAATACCAACCGCACCATAAGCACCCTCATCCTGCGGACAGTGACCCGCATGTACATTATATGTAGACATTATATATTCCTCCTATATAAAATAAATAAAAATAAAAGAGGGTAGTACAAACTATCCTCGTAAAAACAAAATATAATTAACTAAGCTGAATATCCTTTATCATTTCAACTTCGTTATCTTTTAAAATTGCTATTGTTTGAGATGCTACACTACTACAATAAAAATTTTTAGAAAAATCATTATATCCGCTTAAGCAACCTGTAGAAATAGCATATCTACCATGATTTTCTGATTCAATTGAAAAGTTGTGGAGATGTCCACTAAAGATTAAGTCATAGAACTGATTATCACTAGATATAATTTTTGAAAGATTATATTTTCCGTTTTTATACCTGTCACCATGAATAAATTTACAAGATAAACCACAAACAGTAATATTTATTTCAGAATCATTATAATTTGTATCTAATATAGAAATACGTTCACAGCCGCTTACATCAACCAAATCTTTAATATGTTCAGTTATAAGCACATTTGCGTTGTCGCCCTCATAATTCTTTTTCTTGTCACCTGACATACGATCATGATTTCCAGCAATACCACCGAATATAACATTACAATCTTCAGCTAAAGCGACTAATAGACTATATATGAGTTTAGTAGCTTTGTGTATTTGCATTGATTGCAGAAATTCACAATTATGTGCTTGTGTTTCTCTCATATATGAATTCTCAATCATATCACCTGTTGATATAACTAAAACCTGACGGATATTATACAATTCAATATATTTTTTACATTCAGAAATATATTTATTTATTCTTTCATTGGCAATTTCCCAATTAAAATTATTACCATTACAATTGTTTATTATATAGCCAATATGCCAATCAGTAATATGACATATCATAGTGTAATCAGATTCTTCTTCAACAGAAGAGTACATATATGTAGGAATTTCCATTGAGAAATTATTATCTTTCATATACTGCTTTAATTCGTCTGCAACTGTAATACAAGGAACTAAATCTCTTTTTAATTTATTGAGTTTCAATCTATCATTATGTATTTGCTGTTTAACAATATATTGTTCACCTAATACTTCTTTAGCATCATCAAGAGTAGTACTTTTTTCTGTTATGTTTTTAGCTTTTAAATATTCTCTAACAAAATAGTTACCAAATATGGTCTGACTAGCCTTTCTGACGCTATCATAATGACATTTTATATCATATTTATCTACAATTTCTTTCCAATCTATATCTGACATTCCAGACATTTTATTAGAAATTTCTTGTAAAACCTGTTCATAAGTTGATGGGGTTAGCCCATATTTTTTTAATTCTTCTTCGAAATTATAAATATAGTTCACCTACTCTCTATTCTTCATTAGATTCAGTAGGCTCATCGAGTTCACTTTCCTCTTTTACCTTCACATTTATTTCAACACTGCCACCGTTAAATACTGATAGAAGAGTAGCAAGTTTCTTTTCTCCACCATCTACTTCAACAGTCATATTATCTGTGTCAATGATACCTGCAATCTTCATAGAAGTCTGCTTGGTTTCCTTAAAAACAAAATTTGCCATAATCCTTTAAATCCTCCATAAAATTAAAAATTCCCACCAGAACGCTTTCTGCCAGGATTGTAATACATTTGTTTACTTTTATTCTGCTTTACTTTAATATACTCACGAATCTTCCTAATATAATTTTCATCATAGCTTAATCTAGCATGTGATTCTAAATAATAACATCCACAACGAGTAGGAATTTTATTTGATAATACATTATTTATGAGCCTATATGATGGATTAAGATTCGAGAGATGGGTATGCTTTTCTGTATCTTCTTGTCTACAGATACGATAGCCATTTTCAGTCTTGTCAATATAAAAACCTTTATATTCAATTCGATTTTTCATAGGCAGAACCTACTTAACGTATTTATCTTCAATGTAACGCTTTCCACCACAAGTTTTATAATACCCAATATGTTCGCCTCTGCAATCTACATATCCTCGTCTTGTGTTCCTAATTACACCTTCAGATAATAATTTTTCAATTTCATTTTTTGAAATGTACTTAATAATTTTCACTTCTTTCTTGATTTATTTCCTACATAAGCAGGATAGTAGATGGAAATGTAGGATTTGAACCCACGACCTCCTGAACCCAAATCAGGCGTTCTAACCAAACTGAACTAATTCCCAAAATAAAAAACCCCATACCGAAGTATGAGATTCTTACCTAATATGAGCTGAGATATTTGACTCAATACACTACCATCTATTGCGGTTGGACACAATTTATCACACTGTCGATTAGACAGTAGGTAGCAACAACACCGATTTTGACATAATCGGCAAACTCTTACCACAAAGCGTTATAGATTTTCTTTTTACACATTCTTCCTTGCGAGATTCATAGGTTGCAGCCTATTAGAGTTGCATATACTTGTACTTTCTCACATAACACCTTGCGAGTGTTACGTGTCACCATATTACAGGTGAATAAGTTGTTTTTCTCTTTGCGGTCATACACACTTTTGCTTGTTGTTTTCTATCAGTAAATCAAATAATATTTTTATTATTAAGAAATTTTGTTCATTCACCAAAAGTATGTACTTACAAATGGACGATGAGGTGTATATTTGACCATCAGTACCTTTTGAGTACCGCCCAATCATCACCATCCTGCTCGGATTGCGATCTCCTTACTTTTTGATTCTATCCCTGTTTTTCAACTTAAGAGATATTATCAAAATCTGACCAGCAGTTATACTTGCGGTATTCCCACCAACCATACACGGATTATCCCCACATTTCTGTGTTAATTAACAGTGCCTTTCTCATGACACCTACCGAACCATATCATTAGCAGTAGCCCTCTGATTTTAGGTTAGGTATAAATCCTATGTGTTTTCTGTTAAACTGTATTATACAGTCGCAGCCTTATAATACGATAAGAACCGCTTTATACATGTCACCATGCTTATTTTAGAATTTAATATTCTCTGATCCGAAACCGACCAGTCCTATAAAAATAGGATAACTCCCACAACAGGATTCGAACCTGTAACTTACGGATTAACAGTCCGTTGCTCTACCATTGAACTATATGGGAAGAGTATCAGTGGCTACGTTATTATTGTAATAATGCAACCACCAATATAAGAAAGAGAAGTTATATAAAAATAAAAATTTGAAAGAAGCCTATATTATTATCATGCCCTATAAGATGGGGCTATAAAGAAAAGCTGATTTCATTCTAAATTATTATGTAATTCTTTTACAGAATCCTTAAAATTTCTGCTAAAGTCAGCAGATAAAAATAACATATCGTGATTATTTATATAACCTTTTAAATTAGACTGAGCTTGCTCAAATGGTATAAATCTTGAAGTTACCTTTAGTCCTGGAAATAATTTTATTTCTACATAATTATTCCTATCACCAAACTTATCCTTTACCACACTACCCAACGAATTCAAAATAAGCGTAACGTCACGTATAGAGCAACCAGTTTCTTCACAAATGTTATTTATTATATCTTTTTGATTATAATATTTTTTTTCTTCTTGTATTGCAATTCCTCCTTTGCTATAATAGCAGACATAGAATTTTACAATAGAGTAGGGCAGTAATTAAAAAATAATAGATAGAAAACTACCCTCTCCTATGTAAAATAAAAATATGCAGTACAGCTAGAGCCGTAATTAGCTGTCGATTTCGCATTTTGCCTGTTTTTTTGTAATTTTGAAGCCAATATCAAACAATTTAACATCAGCACCATTTTCTTCTAATTGGGAAATTTCATGTTTCGACTGGATAATAGCTTTATTGAAACTATCATTGCCACAGAGATACATAATTTCTAATAAAAGATTTTTGATTTGAGAATTCTCTTTATCTTCAAGAGAAGAGAGCAGACGATATAATGTAGAAAATCCAATTGTTTCATCTTCAATGTCGGAAATAAGGTCTTCTCTTAATTTATTCGCTTTTTCATTTTTATCTTCTTTTGTATCTGAGTCAGAAGCGTAAATATTTTTTCTTTCATTTATATATCTTTTTAAAATACTATAAATTTTATTTATTTGTTTTTGATTTACACGATTTGTTCTAAATAAAGAGTTATCTAATATAGATACAAATGGTAGCCAATCCTTTTTATATGGATTCTTAATTTTGAATCCATTAATAATGGTCTGTAAATAGTCCATTGAAGTGTGACATTTACAATAATGTTTCTTATCAGGATTGTAATATCCTTTTTGTTTAGAGATATGAGAGAAGAAGTGTGGCATACGTTTCTTACCTCTTACTAATTCGCCTTCTTCATTCTCTTCATACTCACGCAAAAGTTCATCATACTTTTCACGTAGTTTATCTAACTCTTTACCGTTGTTGATAATAAATTCTTTCTTTGCCTTATCAATTTCAATTCCAGACATTACATCTAATTGACATATATCATAATATAACTCCTTAATATCATTATAAGTAGCACCATGATACATCTTATCCCAAAGTAAAGAATTTAATTCCTGAGATAGATTAACAATCTCACCGATTTTATTTACAGATGTTTTAATGTCAAGATCTGCTTGCTGTTCTGGTGTATAATATCTTTTTTTCTTTGTAGAATCAACATTCGCAGTTGGTGTTTTAAACAACTGATAATTTCTTTTAGCTGCACGAATGAGCTTTTCATTATCTGTCAACATTACTGTATCACTATCGAAGTCAGCACCCGATAACCTCTGCAATACATTTTCTCCAATAGAATTAATACACACAATCTCATTTGTAAGATTAAGATAACAATCTATCAATTTATTCTCCGTATTATATGGAAGCCAAATGTTTCCGATTGTAACATGAGGTGAACGACTGGCAAGAAGAGTTTTATTATATTCAAAGCGTGTACTATGTATATTACCAATTCCAATTTGACTTTTTCCTTCAAACTTACCAATTGATTGCTGTAACATCTCTATTGGATTACCAAGAAGAGTAGAGTAGTTACCATTTACATAGATATGCCCATTTTTGAGATTTTTGTAATATGATGCCAATAAATCATGTAAAAAGTCTTGATAATATTTAGTTTTAGTAAAATTATCATTTACACACATTAAATTATAAACCACATCATTCTTGCTACTCATAGGTTTATCCATAGGTGACATTTCATCAATATCAGGATATTTAATGTAATAACGTACAACTTCTGGTCTATCTCTAAGCATTTGTGCAAAGTCAAGCGATTCCTGCAAAAATTCTCTTACTTCATCTTTGGACATCTGAAGGGTATTGAGCAACTGATAATGAGTCTGTACTAAGCGACCTCTAAAGAAATGAGTTTTCTTATCATGCTTTACAACACCAAAATCAGGATATAAGTGGTTAAGCCATTCATCCCATGTACTAAATTTCAAATATTTAATACTGTTAGGTGTGGTAATTAACTTTACATCTTCAATTCGTGTAGCTCTTGTTTTACCATTAAGCTGAGACACATCCGTTATATTATTATCTTTGAACCATTGTTGGATATTACAGTTGAAACAACAAGATTTGAACATTAGATTTCTAAGTAGAAGCATACCATATTCTGAATAATCACCAAATAGAGATATATCCATAAGAGACTGACCATCCCAAATTGTATTTGTAATTTCACAATTCTTTTCAGTAGTTTTAAGCCATCCGTCTTCATCATGAGTCTCGATTACGTCCTCATTAAACACGCTGTCATAATCATCAATTAAAAGAATATTTTCTGGTTTAATTGGAATGGTATCAATAATGCTACTAGATGGGAGAGCAATATATCCCTCATATGCAGCTAAATCAATCGGATCTCCTTGGTTATATTTAAGACCACCTGAACTGAATTTTATAATCGGTTCATATAAATCTTCTCTGATAAAAAGACATTTACCAACTCTTGCAGAGCCAGTAGAACGTTTCATACGACAATATTTAATACCATTACATATAAATCCATCTTTATACAACTCAGTTCTAAGTTCTGCATTTGTCTTTATAGTCTTCGGTTCACCTTTTTTATGGTATTGAGTTTGAATCTCTTTAATAACAGTTTTATCCTTTTTATCATAGATATTTACCTGCTTTTTAACAAATGGCTTTGGTATATCAGTTGGGTTTTCAATTTTTTCATTCGTCTTAATTCCAACAATTTCACCTTCGCTATTTTTAGCAATACCATCTTTAAAAGACAGATTTCTATAATCATATCCAAGCCTGACAAAAGTATTTTTGTTCATCTGATTCCATTCTTTTACAGAATACTTAAACGTGAGATTAATTACATTTACAGAATAATCATGTTTTTTAATTCTAAATGAAAAATCATGTTTTCTGAATTTTCTATAATAAATATCCTTTAACTCTATAAGGTCTAAGCTATAATCAAGTGTATTGATAAATTTTCGTAAATTATACTGTCCATCTTTGAGCTTTAAATTATATCCTTCTGGATTTTCCTCAATGTAATGTGCTGATAAATAAATATCTTTTGCATCAATAGAGGGAATATATATATTATTGTTTGTCATCAGCATTTTTCTCCTTTAATTCCATTATCCTTAAATGATTATCACCAATCTTTCCTTGAACTAATAACTTATTCATTGCCTTTACAATGCTATTAGTTATTTCAATTTCAGAAATGCTATTCAATAAATTAATATTAAATGTAAGGTGTTCAAACCAATGATTAAGAAGAGATATTTTAATATTTAAATATGTATTTCCCTCATTAGAGTAAACATCATAAATAATTTTCCATGACGATTTTTTACTACTATGTATCTGTTTTATCATATTGTCTATACATGGAGATAAATATTCACTTATATACTTTTCGTTTTTGTGTTCTTTTTCTTTTTTCTTCTTGATTTCCTCTCTGAGCGGTATTGTATGTTCATTATAATATTTTTCCATTATTGGATGAAAAAAATTAAATACGTCTGTGTCTGTAATAAACTCATCTACAAGTAAGTGAGAACGATTTTCCCAATAAACAGCATCTTTAAAAATTATATGGTTATATTTTCTGAATAAGTATGTATTTTCTTTTTTATTATTACTACTATAACCAAATTCTTTATTAAGATTTCTGATAGTTAACCCAATATGTTTTAATCGTGCATTATCATAATCGTCTAAATCTGTATAATTATTTTCAAGAATATATCTTAACGATGAATGTTTTCCATACATTTTTTTACAAATAAATCTTTGATCTTCGGGGTTTAATAATTGAAAGGCATCAATTAAATCTGTCTGTACCGATTTATTAGTATAATATTCTTGAAGTTTTCTCCAAAACCAATCTAATCGTTCCCACTGAATTTTATACTCAATTAAGTCCGTTCTTTTCCAATAAGTTTTTCTTAAAGTAATCAAATCATCATAATCTTGTCTAATATAATGTTTTATAAAACATTCACCAGTAGAAGAGGAGTAGATAAGTTTAAATTTAGGAATATCATCTGTCGTTACTTTAAGAAGCTCCCCATTTACATCTAACTCTAAAACATCGCATCCAAGCTCATCCCATTTTTCAATATAGTCATCAGTTTTTTTGTTTGTATCTGCTATTTCAATATAAAAGCTTTTCCCTTCTGTAGTTTCTAAAATAATATCAGGACGATAATCACCAAACTTGGTATGAAGAGTTTTTTCAATTTCTGAATTGACAACTTCATATATATTTTCTCCAACTTTGAACTTACTCCCTTTTTCAAGCAACCATGTTTTGTAAGCAAAATGAACTCTACTTTCTTGTGAGCACATTCCATCAATATGATGAAAACACCTTTGTTTTTTATATGCTTTATTTGGATCTTGTCCATTCCAAAGTTTAACTCTTCCTAAACAAATAGGACAATACAGTATGTCACTGCCACTTACATTGTAAATATTCTTCCAATCAGCATATTCACTTTTAGAATCCAATGCGTACATTAACTCTGGTTCATAATTGACCATATAAAAATCCTCCTTTTATCTTTTATTTATTTTCTTATATATCCTCCAAATGAAATTTCTATTTCTTATTTTCAATCGAAACAATTACTATTTTCCATTTCTTTAACCTCATAACCAAGCCAGTCAATTACAAAATCAATACATGGAATACAGTCTCTGTGTATGTATTGTCCTTCACAATTACACAAAAATTCTTCACCATCATAGATACCTTCTTTACAATAGCAACAACTGAAATTAGTTTTCGGTGGCACAAAATTTGGACAACCAGTCTCATGCCCGTTAATTCTTTCACAATATTCACAACCCATTTTAAAAAATCTCCTTACTTATATCTTATAATTTTTCATATGCATATCCATCATTTGTTGTATAGTATATATGCTTAATTCCTAAATCTTTAATAGCTGCCATACAACTTGGACATGGACGACACATACCAAACTCTCTGTCAAGTCTCGTTCTAAAAATATATAATTTTACTTTTTGAAAATTTATATCCAGATGACGGATACAATTAAGACAGTTAATTTCAGCATGTAAAGTTGGTTTAATGCCGTTCTTATTCCAAGACTTTCTATATCTGTTATAATATTTCTGTATAGGATGTGTTTTAATTGTATTACAACCAATTCCTATTACATTTCCTTGATAAACGGCTATACAACCTATATGTGTTTTTTTATAATCTGATAAATCCGCAGCTATTTTTGCTTTCTCGTAGTATTTATAATCACTTTTACTTAACATTTAACTTTTCTTTTTCATATAATGCATTTCCACGTTCAAAACAATCAAGTTCATACTTAGTACGATTAACATAATAAGTAAAATCAGTATTTTCAACATATTTAAGAACTTTCATACATAATTCTTTTTTATTATCTGTTTCAACACTAAGAGCAAAATCTATAAGATCAAATCTATCTATGTCATTCTTCTTAATGTATAAGGTAGTGTTATACAATCTTTCTTCTTTATTCCATCTACTCATTGCAAGTATTGAATATCCATTATGTAAATCTATTATTATTGATGTATCTCCAATTATTTCGTATTTCATTAAGCTATTTCCTCCATTTTCTTTAAATCTCTTACATCGCATTCCTTTTGCATAGCACGATCAAATTTAACATCTGTAAAAATTCTTTCAGTAATATCTAAATCAGTTCCACCAAAATCTGCTCCTGATTTTAATAATAATGGTGAGCAGATTAACTTGTTGCGAGTCTTAAGTTCCATAGTTCTTGTCATTACATGATTCTGTGTTTCCTTTGTCATAAATATTTGTTCTCCTTATTAAATAAAAAATTTTATTCGTATCATCGCTAGTGTGATACGGTTTATGTGTTACATTTATATATTCCCTTATTACAAAATGGTTTTTATTAAAATTTATTCTTAATTGCCGTTTTTAATTTCTCCAAATGAATCTACATTATAAATCTCCAACATCTTAGCAATAGCCCATTCGATTTCTTGCTCATATCCTTCTTTATTAAGTACATATATATTTGGTACATTTTGTGGTGGTTTCTTTGGATCAGGTTTAATGCTGCCAACTTCTTTTTTTATTAAGAGAGGTTCTTTATTTCCAATAGAAGAAGTGAGACATTGGATACATTGATTAATTGTATCCTTTGACATAGAAAGCTCTTTTGACATAGATTCTATACTTCGCCAAAAAGCTTCTGGCTTAGATTCAGGGTTATACATAGTTTCTTCATTATCTTTATTTTTTGGACGAATGAAAATATACGAATTAATATAAAGAAAAGCCATTAATATATTCTCTTTATTAATACTAGATTCGTTCATCATAATAAAATCAAGCTGAGAAGATGTAATTTTTGAGAATTTATCAGCAGCATCAAAATTTTCAGGAATGATTTTAATTTCAATTCCAGTATCATATCCTATAGAATCAAGGTCTTGTTTTACTTCAATCATCTTATTATTAACCATATATTCTAATACATCGAGAATTTCGTGAAATGCCTTTGGTTTATGTTTGGTTGTTTTATAGCCATAGAATTCCATTACTTTACGAATAGTAATCCAACTATAATCTTCATACGATCTGTATTTATCTATAAGTATGTATGTGATATAAAATTTCCTACTAACTCCATATTTTGTTCTTATATTCCCTTGAATATAATCATTTGGGAAACGTGTAAAATATTCTATTTTTTGTTGCAATTAAAAATCCTCCTTTATATGTGATATTTATTTATTCTCTGTTTTTATTTAAAGAGAAACGCCTTTACGAGCGTTCAGTAAACTACACTTTTATGTATGTCCAATTTTAAAATATAAGAATTTTGACTACACTTTTGTGTAGGTCAACTGAACTGAAAGAAGATATATAACAATATTAATAAGACAGACTATTACGCTTGTATTTCGCTTACGCTTCATACAAGCTCTATATTTTTTTGTTTGATTGTTATTAGTTGGTTTAGGTACATGGTGTTTTTGATTAATGCTTTCATTTGGGTACGTATATGATATACCTATAGTTTTATTCTCTTAAATTATTTCTATTAATGCTTTATCTAATTCTTTTAGTATATTTTTATAGTTTTAATTTTATTAAATAATCTTGTTATTAAATTCATTTATTTTCTCCTTCCAAATTAACATACCTCTCTTTAAAAATATCCTCTACAAAAAATACTGGTAATTTGTTATGGTACTTTTCATATAATTCCTCATCAGAAATACGAGAGTAGCATCTGCCTATTGGTGAATTAACTTCTCTGATATAATCTTTTACAATAGATTTATTTTCCTTGAATCGCTCATTTATTTTTCCACAAATAGTACAGTAGGTATATAAACCTGTATTAAGACAAGTCTTTCCTGCAAATATGGATTTGTTTTGAATCAGACATTCTTCATAATGATGTTTGTGCTTTGATTTGCGATTACTCTTGGAGATATTACTTTCTGTTGACTTGAGATATTTTGGGATTTCGTTTTCTTGCATCATACTTAATTCCTTCTTTAATGTATTATTCTCTCTTTGATTGTCTACCTAGAGATGTTCTTTTCTTGCTGACGCTGCGAAAAGACCGCCCTTATCAAAGGGCTACATCTTGTGCTTACGCACATACTATCTTTTTGAACTTGTGTGTAGTTTTCTCATACCCCTATCTGTGGGTTAAAAATGAGTTTTTGAGGGTGATTTTCAATTTTTATGTCTTATGTGATAACTTATAAGGGTATGAGATAAAAGTGGCTAATTTTTCTATGAGGTGTGATTTTGTCCCTAAATAGATTAAAATGCAATTCTGCCGACTAATTCATCAAATATATTTCTATAAAAGTTACATGATAAGTTATTAAATGTTTCTGTTGTAATATGTTAAATTGCTCATAATGAGTCCTCCTTTAAATTTATTATTTTTTTTGTTTGGCAAGAGTAGTGTGATGATTATTTACAATAGATTTTTCTCTTATATGACTTTGAATTTATGAATTTTTAGTATTGTATGGATATGTTAATTAATAAAGAGAGTTAATATAAAATTCTTTACATGGAATATAAGGAGAAAAATGTATGATTTTGAATCTATTTTAGATTTTTATATGTCAAGTTGCTAGTTGTTAGGGTAGAGAGAAAAATTGAAATTTGAGTTGTGAGAATGGATTTTTGTATAGGTGTGAGAATTGATAATATTATTTATAGTAAATATGATGAATATATATAAATAGTTAATGTAATTTTGGGTGATGTAAAAAATTGACCTTGTATTTTGAACATTTAGGTGGGTAAAAATGATTTTAGGTGTTATTGGTAGAGTAGAATAAAAACGCTGTGTATGGGTGAGATAGAGGGGTTAGATGAGAAATGGGATTTTTTGGTATTGCTATAGTAGGATTTTTTAATGGTTTATATTGGATTTTTGGTTATTTTTGTGAAGTATATAGGTAATTTTTGGTTTTTCTGTACCCCCGTATTGTAGATGAGAGAGTTGTAATTTGTGTGATTGATTATAATGATAGATTTTAGATTAAAAATGGTTATCGGTAAAAGTATTTATAAATAAGGAAGATTTTGGATTTGTGAATGAATTTTTGATAAGATGGAAGTTTAATTTTTTGGTTGTGAAGTGGCTAAAAGTGGCTTGGTTAGTGGGTTTGAGCGATATGGGGTACGATAAAGGGTTTGAGATGGGAAAATTAGAATTTTGCTTGATTTTATTAGGAATTTTGAAGTTGGAAAGAGGATGGATTTTTAAGTTGGTATGTAGATGAATCAGCTATAGGGTTTGCTGCATTTCCAGTCCATCAAGTTGGTTTTAAGTACCCCCAGTCAGTCTAAAAGAATGGCTAATAGATATATATTAACCATTCTTTTTTCTGGGATTTTTAAGACGATGTCATATGACATTGATATTATTATTGTATATAGTTTTAAGTTATATTAATATCGTTTATTATAGTTTTAATCTATATCTAACAATTCATATAAATATCATTCACCACTTTAACCACAAAATGACATATTTTTAGGTTTACATCCTCCACTTTACACCAAAAAACCTATCTAAAAATGGGACAGTCTACCACTTTAATATAAAATCAGATAAATTTTAAAAAATATTTAAAAAGTAGTTGACAATATTCAAAACAAGTGATATTGTATAATCACAAATTAAATAACAAGTGATTATAATAACAAACAAGAATTTTAAAAAAAGTTCTTGACAATCACTTAAAATAGTGATATTGTGTATAACACAAGATATAAGGAAGTACAGTAAAACGAACCTTTCTCATAAGGTCAGGAAAACTTATACTTGACAATCACAATAACAAGTGATAATGTATAATCACAATAAAGCAAGGAAGGAGGTTGATAAGCTGATAACAAGCTAATATTAAAAAGTGGTATAAGTCTTGCAGGACTTACACCACATAAGGACTTCAAGAATAAAGTACCTCAACAATCTTTATTCTAGCAGATTTCCTGCACAAAGTCCATAGGAAAAAACAATTTTATATTTCTTATATAGGGACTGTATTTATTCCCTGGAATAGATACAAAAGACTATAGCAGGATATAAGATTCTAAGGTTGTATCTCAATGAGTTTAACCTTATACAAATTGAATAATAGGTTTTATGGGTTTACTCTAAAATCCTATGAGGACGGCTTGGACTATACCTTGAAATAGGTATACATGCTCTAAGATTAATAATCTTTGCATCATATTAAAGTGGTGTGCCTTTACCCTGCCAATAATGGGAGGAAGATGTCAGAAAAGACATAAGGCTCAAGTGCGAACCCTTCAGCTTATATTCCAGGGTGTGAGTGTTTACAAGGTAGTAGTTGACGGTCAATAAAAAATCTTAACCGATTAAATCACGGTTAAAGTTGTGAAGTCGATAACCAAGCTGATAGCAACTAAAATATAAAAGGTTAATGATAGATATAACATAGTTTGCAGGGTAAAACCTACAAGCATTTATTTATTAGCAGGGTAATGCCTACAATAAGTATACTTATGGAGTATCTATCCTCTTAACTGGATTTAATGTTAATATGCTCATTACGCTAGTAGGTGAGGCGTTCCCTACAAAGTTTTATACATAGTTAGAAGGGTGGACTATACACAATTAGTCTACCCTTTTATAGTGTGCATAACACTACAATTATAAATACAATAAAAATAATTTTGCACCGATTGCGTTAAGTCGGGGAAAGAGGTATATTATGAGAACTTTATCAATCAATTTTTACGCAGAAAAAATCACAGATGAGAAAAAGCAGGAATTGATGACAGCAGTTGAACATGAAAAGTGTGCAATGCTCATTCAGATGGCTGAAGCTGATATTTCACGGTTAAACACTCAGATAGCAAACCTTGAGAAAAATGAGGATATGTCTGAGGATAAAAAGAAGGTTAAGCTTGATGACCTTAACCAGAAACTTGAGGATGTTAAGCAGGAAAAGTCTGACCTTGAAACATCTAAAGAAGAAACTCTTGAGGTTTACAATAAGGTATTTGCTTCATTGACCAATAAGAACAAAGACCATTTTGGCAATAATAAGGATGTAGTCCGTACAGTTCTTAGGGTGCTTGCTTCATGGGATAACTCTAAATTGGTAAAATATGCAATCATTCCTGCTTTTCAGTCACCAGAATTATATAATGCTTTAGAGGCAATTCATATTAATTCTAAGGCAGGAGAAAATGGCAATATAACAATGTCAAATGAAGTAAAAGAAGCATACAAGAAAGCAAGTACAGAACTTGAAACAATCATTAAGACAACCTTCAGTCTGCCTTTTGAAACTCCATACACAGCAAAGACAAGAGTTAAATTAACAGCAGAGGACAAGAAACTTCTTAATGATTGCTATGTAAAGGGGTTCTCTAACAAATTTGATATTGATGATAAGAAGGACACTATATCCTTCAAAGAGCGTCAGATTAATACATTAGTAAAGGCAAAAAAGAATCGTAAGACAGGCAAGATGGAATATGATTATTCTGGACTTGCAAGCACTATTAGCAATATTGTAATTAAGCACTACTTTGCAGAAAAGTAATAAAAATCTATAGTTAGAGGCGGTAAGGGAAACTTTACCGCTTTTATAGTGTGGATTTTACACATATTGAAAATCACTAAATAATGTGATAGAATGGAGGTGTTAATAATTGATGGAGGTATGATAATATGATAATATATGATAAATTAGCAGAAACTTTAAAAAAAAGAAATATGCAATGGAAAGATTTATGTAATGCAGGATTAAGTGTAAATACACCTGCTAAATTTTCTCATAATAGAACTATGAATACAGACAATATAGATAGAATATGTTCTTATCTCAAAGTTCAACCAGGAGATATTATGGAATGGATATCAGAAGAAGATTATAAAAAATTACAATCAAATAAAAACGATGCAGAAATTGCCTCAATTGAAGCTCAAATAGCAGAACTTGAAGCAAAGAAAAAGCAACTACAACAAAAATAGGAGGAAATTATTATGCCAACAATCGAAGAAATGCGTCAATCAATGACAAAGGCAAACATATATACAAAAGCAGATATAGATAAGATCTGCGAACTTGAAAAGGCATATCAAGAAGAATGCCAGGAGATAGCCGAACAATGCGAAGCTGAAGGCTATCCATCCAACGGAAGTAACTATGAACTCCGTTGCGAAAATGCTCGTAAATATTATGATGAGCAGATTGCAGACATAGACGCAAATTATGATTTTGAAGACTAACTGCGTCAAATATAATAATCAAACCACTAAGCACCCAACCGCAAACCGTAAAGGGTGCTATTTTTGACTTGACAAATACAACAAATTTGATGTATTATAGGTGCATAAACAAAGGAGGAAATAAAAATATGACACGAACCTTTATTGAAACACCAATTTTTACCGCTAAATGGCAAGATTTAGGATTAACTGATAAAAATTTAAAAGACTTACAAGAAATTTTATTAGAAAATCCGAAATTAGGAGATACTATTTCTCATACAGGTGGATTAAGAAAAATCCGTATTCCAATGGAGAATAAAGGAAAAGGGAAACGAAGTGGTGCAAGAGTAATTTATGTAGATGTTGATATAAAAGAAACTATATATCTTGTCAATGTCTACTCAAAAGATGAAAAGGCAGACTTAACACCTGATGAAAAGAAAGCTCTAAAGGCGGTAGTAAAAATTTTAAAGGAGGAATAATCATGAGCAAATTTTTTGATGATACAATGCAAGGGTTATTAGAAGCTGTTGCAATCGACCAAAAGCAAATTGCAGTTCGAGAAGTAAGTGGTTTACCAGCCACTACTTTTCGTGCAGAGGATATAGAGAACAACTTAATTGATAATGTTGTTAAATTACGGAAAGAGTCTAATATTTCTCAAAAGGAATTAGCCGATTTAACGGAAAGCAAACAGCAAAGTATCTCACGGTTTGAAAAGAAAACACATAGCCCATCATTAGTTTTATTTGTGAAAATTATTGATGCACTTGGTTATAAAATGGAACTTGTAAAAAAATAATCTCATAAAGTGTCATATTTATATAGCATCTAATGGAAATGAAAATCTGTTAGGTGCTATTTTTATACCCAAAATTAAGGAGGTAAGCAATGAAACGCAAAATAATCTATATATTCATCACTTTAGCACTCATATTGAGTGCTTTTTTAATTGCCAAAATGCAAAAGCCTAGTAAATATAATTACCTAAATTTAAACAAGGTAACGTCAGTAACACAAAACGGAAATAATATAACAATCTACACAGATTCAGATTGCTATGATTTCATAATAACAAAATGAGAAGGGAGAATATAACTATGAGTAAAACAAAATATGATGCTATACGCATCGCAAAGCAATTACAGTATTCAGAAGGTACATTACAGGCAATAGCCAACGCCAAAACGGAAAATGAAATATCACGGATAATGCGTGATGCAAGATTAAAGGAGGCATAAGGTAGAATGGAAGCGTTTAATTTTAGAATTATAAAAGCAGGGAACGGAACAGAGGTGATTGATAATACATTGTCAACACCTTACAACTCATTAACGCCTTTGCAAATGTTGGATTATATCAACATTGAAAACAGCCTGTATTTTGCAGAAAGGCAAAAGAGATGGCAGAAGGCAACCGAGCCAACAATTATTGACAAGGTAAAGAATTTTGTAAGGAGGATAATACATGAGGGGATATTATAACGGATTTGCTTATATGGGATTTGTGCCATCAATAGGCAAATATCAGCAGTTTGAAAGCGAAAATGCCTATAGAAATTATTTAAGGGAAAGAGGTGAAATATGATGAAATATATTACATACGAAGAACCGCTAAAAGGTAAAACATTTACAGAAAAGCAGATGCATGAAGTCTACAGAGACTTAGCAGACAAAGTAGAATACCCAGACTTTGAGTGTTGGAAAATAGACATGCTCCGAAGCGGAGTATTTAAAAAGTTTAGTAACTAAACGGCGAACCGAAAGGCAAGCCGTTATTTTTATACACAAAATACATATTAAAAATATTAAAAAGAAAGAGGTAGTTAATTATGTGCAAAATTAATGGAAGAAAGTTAAAGGAAATTAGAGAAAGAGAAGGCTTAACATTACAGGATGTTGCTAAAAATTGTGGTGTTTCGTACTCAACAATATCTAAGTACGAAAGCGAAATTAATAATCCATCTGATGAAACAGTAGATAAAATATGTTTACTTTTAAAGATAAACAAAGATGAAATTAAAATTGCTGATGTTGGATATAGTTTTACATCAGGCGAAGGTAAACTAACTGAAAAGATAAGAAAGAAGAAAGGCTTTATTCGTTATTCAACTCCACGGAATACAGAAGAGTTTATACAGGCTCACTCAAATGCAGGAGAAAGTATGGAAATGAAAGAAGTTGATTGTGCCTTAAAGAACTCATTTAGCATTGCCTCAAAGCGATATATTCTTATTAATCCAACATTCATACATATACCAGATTGGCAGAGAGATACGGATATGGCAAAGGTGCAGGAAATAGCACAGTATTTTAACGAAGATAAATTTGATCCAGTTAAAGTATATGTTAGGAATGGAAAATTATTTGTGGCAGATGGAGCACATAGAGTAGTTGCATTTGTAATAAATGGAGAAATAAAAATGCTTGTTGAAGTACTTAATTGTTCAGAGTATGAGGCAATTCTTACATTTTTAGGACAGCAATCTGCTAGAAAGTCGATGAGTGTAGCTGATACATATAGAGCAGGTGTAAAGGCAAATATAAGAGAATATATAGAGTTTAAAAATTTATTTGAAACATATAATATTCAGATTGTAACTGATGATAATAAACTTGAAAACCCAATAGGCAAAGTTGCACCGTCAAGAGAATTATTAAGAATGGCTAAGAACAATACGGAATTATTAGAACTCATAATCAAGACAATTAAAGCAATTGATTGGACAGGAAGTGAAAAGAGTGCATTTACACTTAGGATGTTCCAGATATTCAAGAAACTATTTGCAAATTATGAAAAGAATACAGTTATTGAAGGACTTCTTGAAAACTGCAAGGGAGCGTCATATTTTGAAAATAAGATTGCACCTGTTAAGAGTAATGCTGAAATGTATGATATTTTGGCAAAGGCAATTTGTGAATAAGAGAACATATACATATAAAGCTGCACTATCAGGCTATACGGGTAACAGAAAGGAAGTGAGATTTATGCATAATTTTAGAAAGTCAAAGCGAATGCGTGACTTTGATGTGATATTACGGAAGAACGGATATACACCGACAAGGTGCAAGGGAAGTCATTTCGTGTATATCAACAGAAATACGCATAGAATAATGCCTGTTAATAAGGATCTAAATGATATGGTAAGGCAGCGATTGATTAAAGAGTATAACTTGGAGGTGTAAAGAAATGAAATGGATTGAGATTTTACGGAAAAATGATTGTGCATTATTACAAAGCGAAAGTGATACACAGTATGCAGTTGTTAGTGGTTATAATCCAACGCAGCCAGAAAATAAACAGTGGGCATATGGAACTTATTTCACTTATTTCCATAATAACTTTAAGAAGATGTTATATCTTCAATCAGTTTATGATTGTTTCATGGAAAAGGTAAATGCGGATTATATTCCACGTTGCAGGTTATCAGAACTTGCAACACTTTTCAAGGACGGTTTAATCTCTGATGATAGAGAAAGTGCAATGGAATACTTTAATGAAGTTTGTGAAATGACAGATAAAGAGAAAGAGTGGTTCGGCATTGAAGAGAATAGTCCATTAGCAAACAGTAAGTTTGAGAATCCTATGTATAACAAGGGATATGACGATGGGTTTTCGGATGCAATGAATGAGAATGAAAGCGAGGACAAAAATTATGGTTAAATTTTGTGACGAATGTATAGATAGTTCGGATTGGATAGAAGAAATAACAGGATATAGACCTGTTGATGATTTAATTACTATTAATGAACTAAATGAGATTGCACAAGACCCAAATAAAAATGGAGGCGATGATGGTCTTGCTAATCATTGGGATTATCCTTTGAGTGAAATCCCAAACCTTGTATGTGACGGCGAAGATGGTACAGAATATGTAATTGTCAGATTTGATGACGGGTGCAATGGATACGAATATAGGGTATGTGAAATATGAGATTCGTTGAAATAAAGTAAATGGATATTTCATAAGGAAGGGAAAGGTGATTGATATGTTCTTGGTATACGAAAAAAATTATTTAAGTTACGGAGATGTAGATTGTGTTGAAGAAACTGATATGAAATTATATGACACAAAAGAAAAAGCAATAACAGAAATGGAACGGAGAAAGACAATGTATATTGAAGATACAGAAAATGACTTCACATATATGGAAAATGAAAGTTCTGAAAATTGTATTGTTTTTGCAGATGAATTGTCAGAAACAGGCGATGATAGAGAAGGTGAATTTCATATTTGTGTAGTAGAATTAGAAGTAGAGTAAATGCGTGTTTTCTTGGATTAGAAAGGTAGGTAAAAAAGATGAACGGAATGCAGATATGGGAAGTAAATGGAATTGATGATTTAGAAGGCACTTGTTTTGCACAGTGTTCTACCAAAGAAAAGGCAGAAAAGGCAATGCAAATTCTTGAAGAAAACGGTTTTGAAGATATGCTTGAGGTTGAACAAAGTAATTTAAGATTAGACCAGTTATTGATTGGAGATAAATTAATTCAACTGTAAAAAATTCGTGTTCTCTTAGAATGGAGGTAAGAGAAATGATTGTAAATGCTTATTTAAAAGTAACTCAAAAACAATGGGAAGACATTAAAGAGAAATATGTAGAACCGAATATGTATCATATTGTAAGCAGTTCAAAGCGAAAGTGCAAGCGTTGTGACGGATGCAGTGCGTACAATCCTTGTACAACTTATGAAGGATATTGTGCAGAAGTAGAAGGATTAGTTGACAGAAATTCTACTTGCGAAAGTTGACACTAAATATGTGTTTCTTATTGATTGGAGGTAAGAGAAATGAAATATAAAAGACAGTTAAGATGTATAAAGGATTATGAAGAAGATTTAACAGGCGATGATGATTTTGCTACGGTTTGGACGGCTGGTAAAGTATATGGAGCAATTAAGCATCATGACGGAACATATACAGTTGAAACAAATATGGGTACAAAAGGAATTGTAGGTGTTGAATATTCATGTACACCAGATTATTTTGAAGAAGTAAAAGAGTAAAAGAAATTCGCATTTCTTTAGAAGATTGGAGGAAAGATTATGACATTTAAAGAGATGGTTTTTAAAGGCTTATGTGATGGAACAGTAAAGATTATCAGTAATCCAAATGATGATTGTATTGCTTGTCAGATTGGAGAATTTTGGTTTTACTTTATTGGAAGCGAAGATGAAGATTTAACACCTGATGAAGTGTATGAGTCATATACCAAAGAACAACTTACAGAAATGATTTATTCAACATTGCAGGATATGGAAAAGAATGAATTTGATGAAGTTGAATATTATAAAGCATTTTTGGAAGAAAAATATGCATGTGATAAAGAGAAATCAGATGATATGAATATGATTTTATGGAACGAACTAAAGAAACACAGAGGACATAAGGTGAGTATTGTATCATATGGAGATTGGGATAATCCAGAAGATGTATGCTTAGAATGTGAGGATTGTGGAGAAGTTGTACTTGATGCAGAGATTTATACATTATGTGCAAGAGAAGATAACTGATGAAACTAAGATTTCTTAGGAAGGAGTGAAGGGAAATGGCAAAATATACATGTAGCAAGACAAAGGATGAAATTCTTGAAATTATTGCAGAGGAATTTAGAAAAGTAAATAAGGATTATGATGATGCAATGCAGAACGACAATGATAAACTCAAAGAACGGAATCAGGGTAGATATGTAGCAATGTTTGATTTGTTACATAAGTTAGAAATTTATGAAAAGGAGTGAAGCGAAATGACAACTATTGAAAAGTCAAAAGAGGATGCACGGAACTTAAATGAACTCACGGATCATCTGATTAAGCTGCTTGAATCGGATGACAAGCGGTTCTCATTTGAATTTTGTGTAGGTGGCACAATGGAGATTTACGACAAAGAAAAAGAAATCGGTTATGCAGTTCACATTGCACCGATTGAATATGATGAAGATGGAAATGCAATAAATTTATAGTAACCGCAAAGGCAGTTAGGAGAATAAATACCTAGCTGCCTATTTTATTACAAGAAAGTGAGGTTGATTTTATGAGTACCTATTATGAATATCAAGATGTAGGCGTAATGATAGCACATAAACTTATGGCAATGGACGGATGGGAAGTGTTCGGATACCATGCAGACCATAGCGACATGATGACAGATTATTACGATCCTGCTTATTGGGGTGGAATTGCTACAAAGAATGGATATACATTAGTTGTAAATTGTAGTAGTGAAGCAAAGCCAGAAGAGATACGCAAATACAATTATGACGGAACACTTCAGAATAGAAGTATTTCAGAAAAGATTGCAAAGCTTGAACAGATGACAATGGAAAGAGGAGCAAGCGAACAGGAAGAAGAATCAGCAAAGAAAATGATTGAGAAGTTACGGAGTAAGGAAAGCGAAGCTTCTGAAAAATATATTGTAACTGGTATCATTCCTGGACATATGGCAAATCCACCTAGGATGAATTGGCATATTGAAAAAGATGGTGTCTATGTAGCAAAGGGAAACGGAATCTTAAAGTTTGCTCATATTGATAGTTATTATAGATATGAAGGCTACATGAAAGATATGCAGAATTTCAGAACCATGAAGCGAGAAGAATATAAAAAATCTTTGATAACAACCTATATGGGTAGATGGAATGATAATGAAAAAAGTGCAGCACGACAGGCAGACAGTCACATTGAATCAATGGAAAAAGATAAAGCACTCATGGATCAGTTCGAAGCATTTATCAACAAGATTGATACTACTTGTGGTGGAATGCTTGGAGAAGGAGATGGAGTCGTATATGAAAAGGTAAAAGTTACTGAATATAAAAAGGAAAACAAAGCTGTAGAAGTTACAGATGGAAGTATTAAAGATGGTCAATGCTTTATTGTAAAGACATCTTTCAATTATGGTCATAACAAAGGATATGTTTATAGAATTCATGAAACAGATTATAACGGAAAGAAAATGTATCATGCTTATAAGCTCAATGGAAAGCTCACAAAAGAATGTACAGGAATGGCTAATCAAGCAAATCATTGGTACATTACAGATAATTTCATAAGATGGTTTGAAAAGGGAAGTCTTGCATGGTGTGAAATTCAAGAAGTTAAAACACCTTATGAGGTTGAAAAGGTTGTAAAGAAGGTTATTAAGTCTGAAACAAATAAGACAGAAGAAAAGGCAACCGAAACTGATGTAGATGTAAACAAATATACTTATGAAGTGACAGAAGATACAGATACACGAACAGGAGAAAGGATATATCTTGCAAAAGTAGTTGAGAAGTTAAGTCGTGAAGAATATATCAAGGTGAATCAGTACATCAAATCTCTTGGAGGTTATTATAGTAAATTCAAACATGCTTTCTTATTCAAAGAAAACCCATGTGAGAAATTAAATACAACCATTAAAGAGACAGGGAATAATACAGTGGATGATACAACAGAACAGACAGAAACACAAATCACATACACTGTAACAGAAGATGTACACACAAAGACAGGCGAAAAGTTATTTGTAGTAAAGCCTGATACAGAGTTGTCAAAGTCAGACTTTGCAGATGTAAAGCGAAAGTTGGCAACATTACAGGGATTTTACAGTAGCTTTAAGAAGGGATTTATATTCAAATATGATCCGACTGAAAAGCTTAGTACAGTATAAAAAAGGTGGTTGAAATATACCACCTTTTATAATGAAAGGAAATGGTAAATATGGTAATTGGAAATTATAAATATGGAATTAGTTATCTTCCAGACAATTGTATAGCTTATAGAGACGGTTATAGATATGGTGCATATAAAGAAAACATCAATAACAAAAATGATATACATATAACAGAATGGTTCAAAACAAAAGATGAGATACAAAAATTCGTAAATCAACATAAAGAATATGGAAAAGAGGTATAGAATATGTTCACAGATAATAAAGATTTCTACCCAACACCACAAAATCTTATAGATAAAATGCTTGATGGATTGGATTGGAAAATGATACATACAGTTCTTGAACCATCAGCAGGTAAGGGAAATATTGTTGAAGCATTAAAGAAAAAGGAAGATTTTAATAACAGATGGTACACAACAATCAAGTTAAATATTGACTGTATAGAGAATGACGTAAACTTACGAGCAGTATTAAAGGAAAAGAATTTCAGAGTTGTACATGATGATTTTTTGACATACGACACAATGAAGGAATATGACTTAATTATTATGAATCCTCCGTTCTCAAATGGATGTAAACATCTGTTAAAAGCATTGGAAATGCAACAGAGAAATGGCGGTGCTGTTATTTGTCTACTTAACGCAGAGACATTAAAAAATGAATGCAACAATGAAAGAATAATGCTGAATAGAATGTTAGAAGAATACAATGCAGACATTCAGTATATTCAGGATGCTTTTATGGATGCAGAGAGAAAAACAAACGTTGAAATTGCATTGATAAAAGTAAAACTTCCAGATGTACAGAGAGATTCTTTTATCTTTGATAGCTTAGAGAAAGCCAAGGAACAGAGAGAATATACATATAACACAGAAAACACGCAGCTTGCAGAAAATGATTTTTTAAAGGCAATAGTCGAACAGTATAAAATGGAAGTTGAAGCAGGCGTGAAACTCATTAAAGAGTATTATGCAATGTCACCACATATCCTATATCAGTTTGGAAAAGACAAGCAGACAGGACAGACAATACAGACTGGCGGTTGCGTGTTAAATCTTAGTATTGGAAAAGATAGTGCATCAGTAAACGGATATATAAGAGAAATTCGTGGTAAATATTGGTCAGCATTATTTGATAATCCGAAGTTCATTGGTCAGCTCACAAATAATTTGCAGAGAGAATACTATAACAAGGTCGAAGAATTAAAAGACTATGAATTTTCGCTGCACAATATATACGAACTGAAAATTGATATGAGCAAGAAAATCATAAAGGGAATTGAAGATACAATTATTTCACTCTTTGAAGAACTGAGTAATAAATATTCCTATTATGATGAATGCAGTAAGAACATTCATTATTTTAATGGATGGAAAACAAATAAAGCATGGATTATAAATAAAAAAGTAATCATTCCATTAAGAGGATGGAGAGATTTGGAATATTCATGGGGTGGATTTAAACCAACCGATCACGATGTAGTAAGCAAATTAAGAGATATTGAAAAGTGCTTCAATTATCTTGATGGCGGCTTGACAGAAGCAGTTGATTTATTCCAGTCACTAGAATTTGCTGAAGAATATGGAGAGTCAAAAGATATTGTATTGAAGTATTTCAATGTAACTTTTTATAAGAAGGGAACTTGCCACATTACATTTACAAATGAAGAGTTATTGAAAAAGTTCAATATATTTGGAGCACAACATAAAGGATGGCTGCCACCTTCATATGGAAAGAAAAAATATTCTGATATGACATTAGAAGAAAAAGCAGTTGTAAATGACTTTGAAGGTGAAGTTGAATACAACAAGGTAATGTGCAACACAAGTTATTATCTGGCAGACACAAACAGTATGTTGATGTTGGATATGGCAGAATAGGAGGTCATAATGGAAATTCACAAAACTACAGATTATTTTAACATTACGAAAGAAGAAGCAGGTAAGATTCGTAACGGACATGGTACACGAGAAGAAGCAGAAGTGTTAGATTCTGGGCTTGAGCATTATTTCTTTGAAACTTTAGAAGGTCTTACGAAGGAATATAATTCTAAAGAACGTAAGGAATATATCAAGAAAAAGGGTTATGACGTAATCTTGTTTGAATTTGTAGCAGACAATAGTAATCATAATAAATATTGCATGGTCTTTAGATAGGAGCGTGATTATATGACATATTACAGTAGTCCACGAAAGTATGAAAACGCAACAGGTAAAAGATTTACAACAAATTGTAGTTGTATTCATGTAACAGGTAGTGTTAGAGGTATGGTAAAGTTAGGATTTTGGAGTAAATATAGCGACAAGGTAAGACATGGAAACTGGATTTATCAGCAACCATAGAAAGGATGATTATATGGCACAACAAATATATTACTTGCATAGCTGCAATGAATGGAAAGAATATTCTAGTATGAGTCTTTTATTCATTGGCACATCACAACAGAAGTTAAAGATGAAAATCTCGAAAGAGATTGAAGAAGGCAATATGGAATATTATGATGGCGACTTATCTCAAAAAGAGCAAGCTAAAAAGTTTCGCAAAGACTGGAAAACTGAAACAAGAGCTACAATTAATTCAAGATTAACATATGGAGATTTTGATTATACATATAATAATGAAGAAATGTAATCAAAGGAAATTGTAATTTACAGCGAAATTTAAGAAAGGTAAAAGGTGATTTATATAAAAAATATGTAGTAATTTGTTATGCAGTACACGAAAAGGAAATCGCAAGTCATAATACATTTGATAATGAGGATGATGCTTATGCATTTCTCGAAAAGGATGCACAGAATACTTATGAAGAAGAAATGAATAACGCAAGCGAAGAAGATAAGAATTCGATTGATTTTACAATAAGTGATGATGGTTCAGCATATCTTTCATCTTATGATGGAGAATATGAATGGACTTGGGAAGTAATTGAGGTTTAATACAGAGAATAATAAGACAGACGCAAACAAATGTGTCTGTCTTATTTATTTGGAAGGAGCGAATGAAATGATTATATTGCAAAGAGATTCACGGTATGAGGTGGGTGATCCTGATTGTGTGTTCAAAGTAAAATCAGGTGACTTAATTACGCCTATAAAGCGAATTGGATATAAAACTACATTTGATGATTGGAAAGATTACGGAGAAATTACGGATGAAGATATAAAAGATTTATATATTTTCTGTTGTCCTAATAACGATGAAACTCAAACAGAAGTTTATATTTCAATTTGTTCAAATTGGGATTTAATTTTTGTTGGTAGATATAAAGGTATTTTCTTTGATAATACAGAGGCTATTACAGCAAAAATTAATGCATGGATTAACAACAATATGGAGGTGTGACTATGAATACGTTAGAAGATATTTTAAATGCATTAGGAAGTAAAAAATCATTCTTAGACAAGATAATAATTGATGAAGATGGTGGAAGGCAACCATTCACTAAAGGCGGTGCTAAAGCATATGAAAAATTGACAGAAATCTTATATGCGGTTGGAGAACTTACTAACACAGATATGAATGATATTGTTGAAGAATTAGATAGTATAGCAAATCAGGATATGTAGGAGGTAAGCGAAATGGTACAATTACGGCAATACAAAATGGTTGAAGGAATTGGAAGTCATTGGAATAAACGATGGGAAATCCAAGAGAAATATAAATATTTTGAAAATGGAGAATGGGTTTATTCCTGGCATTTAGTATTTTGGAGCAGTGATAAAGCGAGATGCGAAGAAGTGTTTGAGAAATATAAAAAATTAGGAGGTAAGCGAAATGATTGAGTTAAAAGATTTATTGGAAGAAAATGAAACACTTGTAACATTTCATCTTTGCAATGAATATTGGTCACGGAATGCAATCACAGTAAAAGGAAATGATGATATTTCTGGTGCATTAGAAATGACATTACATAGAATACTTGAAGCTGGTGGAACAGAAGATGATGTAAAGCGAATTATGGGTGCTGAAATTCCAACAGAAGATGAACTAAAAGAACTTGAAGAGTTTGATGAATTTAGTTGGATAGATTTAGGTTATGTATTACCTGGTTTAATTGATTTATGGGAAGAAAGCGAGGTTGATTGATATGACAATAGAAATATTAAAAACCAGAATAGATGAAATATTAAAGAAAATGTGGGGTGTAAATGAAGATGGTGGCATCGAAATTTATACTGACTACAGAGAAAGAGAACTTTCTGATAGTTTCTTAAAAGAGATATTTGAGCATGATAATCCAAGAGAGGCATTTAATGATGAATTAGCTGATTGGGCTATGGATTATGCAATGGAGTATGGAGAAGATGAGTTTGAAAAGGATATTCGTGAAGAAATGACGGATGAAGAGGAAGAGTATTTTACAGATAATTTTAATGAGATATGGGAGTATGTAAGAGAAAATACATATTTTTATTACAACGCCGAGGATTTTAATAATGAAGTCAAAGTAAATATTATGGTGGATTGTGGTAATTGGAATTACGATTGCGTTTGCGATAATGTTCTGAATTGGTATGGAAATTCAGGAGATGGAAGTATTGACAAAGAATCATCTATGCTATGGTTAGCAAAAACACAAGGTAAAGCAACAGCATTAAGAAAGGCATGTAAACAAGTACATAGGGATGATGGATATTATGTAGATAGAGATAAAAACAAAGACAAATTTATAGAAAGCTGCATACAGGAATTTGAAAATCTTCCATCACATATGGCAACTGTAACATTTCTTGTAAAAATGCCGTTATTTGATTTGTTTGATTTAATCGAATTACAGAATAAAGAATATGACGAAAAAGGAAAATATGATCCACGAAAGAATGAAAAATCAAAATCTTATATAGTTCTTGGAAAAGAAACAATGTGTGGGTTGTATGATTCTTGGTCTGGTGGTGGTTCTGTATTAGAAGTAGAACTGGATAAGGATGTTAAACTTCCTATTAAATATGCAATCTTTTGTGTAGAGGGATGTAAGATGCATGGATATGATATTGATGAAGTTTATGGACTGATTGATAGTTGTTGGAAAGAAACAGTAAAGGAAATAAAAGAGGTTGCATAAAACCAAAGGAAAGAACTGTTTATTTAGAAAGAGAGGCAAATTATGGTAACAAACGAAATGAAAGAACTATTAAAGAAAATAGCAGATTTAGCTTATCAGGCATCAGAGGAAATTTATGATGATGATAATGAAAATGGAACAGCAGGGATATTAAATCTTTGTGATGAATTATATGAAAAAATTGATGAGTATTTAGGAGGTAATGCAAATGTATAGAAGCGCAATAGTAAACGAACTTGGGCATGTAATGTTTTGGTGCGATGAATTACAGGGAGACGAACAGATTGAGTGTATCTTAAATGGACATCCTGAATGGTCTGTTAAATGTATGGAAATATAGAAAGCGAGGTACAAAATATGATAGTAAGAGCAATATGGGAATTTGATGTAAATGACTCTGAAATGGATGAAAAATGTGTAGATATAAAAGGATTATGTGAAGATTTAACTCAAAGGGAAGTTGACTATTTATTAAAACATAATGAATTGAATGCTGAAGATTTTAAATATGAATGTCGTCCTGAATTACCTAGTGATTGGGATTAAGAAAGAGAGGTATCAAATATGAAAACAATAATTGATAAAAGCGAATGTAAACCATTAAGTGACAATATTGAAGGCAAGTTGGTGGTAATTAAACCAGATTTTTTCAAACCAGAATTTAGAGAGGCAAAGTATCAGATTGTGCTTGCATTAAGTGGTTTTGGATGTGATGCAAGTAAAATGGGAAATGCGGTATATGTGGAAGAAGTTCATACTGATAACCCAGAGCATTACAGACAGGAAAGATACAATCTTATTGGTGAACCAACAGAAGATATTATTAAGGAATGGAAATCAATATATGGGGAATTTAATGAAAAAGTACAGAAAGTATTAGAGGTGTAGGAATTATGATGACAAGAGAAATATTTGCAGAGACAAACTGGAAAATGAGTTATGAGGAATATCAGAAATGCGATTGTACTGAATGTAAAAGAGAAGAATGTCCACACAGAGGAGCATATAGAAGAGTACCTGAAATTGATGGTGGACTTGGTTTATGTCCTAATCTGAAGGGAGAGTGATTAAAATGTTCAAATATATAATCAGTTATGATGGTGGTCAGTTAAGAGATAGTGGAGATTTTGAATGGGGATTATTTAATTCTTATGGCGAAGCTGAAGAAGAAGCCAATAATGCAAAAGAAGAATACATGAGAGATTGGAATATTGAAGGTAGCGAATATGATCCTGATGATTTCTGTATTGAGATTGTGGAGGTGTAGATTATGAAGAGAACACCAAAAGTAATTAAGCAGCAAACGGAAGAATTGTTAGATGAACGGTGGATGATTGCAAATATGAAAGATGCAAGACCACAGGATATGAGTTATTACAATGGAGCTTTGAAAGCCCTTGAATTTGCAGGTTACGAATGGAAACGTGATGCAGATGGAAAACACACATTATTTAAGTAGATTGGAATGATGAAAATGAATAATATTTTTGTGATTGATAAAACAACAAAATGCAATTTAGGAGTCCTTGATTTCACACCACGGAAAGATGACAGGATTTCTATGAAAGCATCTGAATGGAAAGAAATAGAAGTAGTAGTTGAGTGTGTATTATATGAACCGTTAGAACATGCGACATTGATTTTTGTGAGTATTGTTGAACCATACTACACAGCAATGGTAAAAGAAATTAAGTGGTAAGAAATAGCAATTTCATAAGGAGGTTTGACATGAGATTACATCTATTTTGGCTTGATAAGAATTGGAAGAAATGTGGTGATTGTGCAAATAATTATAACCTCATTGTTTATATGGAAAATAAAACATATAAGGTATATACGAATGCTTTTTATGGATATTATCATCAAGAAGATATTGAAGTTAAAAAGAAATCAGATATTGAAGATTACATAGAGTATTTAAAGAGAAATGGATTTACAGAAATGGAGCGATAAATCATGACAGTGAGAGAATTAAATAGAGATCAATTAACTGAATTAAAGCGTATGTATTATGTACAACTTGTCAATGAATGCTTATTTGCAAAAGTAATGGGTGTTGATATGAACCATCATATGACATGATAGAGAAAGTCAACGAATATGTCTCGGATGAAGTTATTTTCGATGCATATGATAACACTGTGTTTACAGAAGATGATTTCTTCTGTAGTGCGGAAAGGAGTGCTTAATATATTGGATATTACAAATTTATATGCTTACAGAATTGAAGAATTGGCTGTTGGAATTGTAAAGGCAGAGTCATATGAAGATGCAAGAGAAAAGGTGAAAGCAGCTTATTTGAAGCACAACGATTGCTTTGATTCTGAAAGAGATTTTATTGAGTTAAAGGAAATTGCAGAGAATGATTCGTGGTTTAGTGATAATCCTGATGTAGTTGAAGTCGATGAATTAGTGTAGAAATGGAGTGACAAATATGAATTATACTTATTTTGGAAACAGAATTGAAAGAAGCCCATTAGGAAATATGGGGTTACAGTTATTAGAAGCTCAAGAGAAATTAGTTTCTCAGGAATATGAAGTTGAGAATCTTAGAATTAAAGCAGCTATGTATAAAGCATATTTCTTTCGTAATTCCATATTAGCAGAAAAATTAGAAAAACAAAGTGAAGAAAACAGAGATGCACTTATTGGAGAATTTGATGGTTTTTCATATGCAAGTTGGAGAGCTAATGCTGTATATAGAACGCTTGAAGATATGTGCTATGAAGGACTATTAACTGAAAAAGAATATAGAGAATGCAAAGTATGAAACAAGAGTTTCATTGGAAAGGACAAACGTATGAAAGTAAAAGAATTATTAGAAAATTTCAAAGGAGATAATCATATTAAAATTTATGACATGCATAGTTTTGATACTCATAGATTTAATAACGCAAATGAAGCTATAAGACAATTTGGTTATTATACAGTCAGAGAGTGGGATGTTGTTGATAATATCTTAAAAGTAACTATTAGAACACAATTTTAAGAAGGAGATGAACCATTTGCACATAACACATGAAATGAATATGCATAACTGTCAGCTATGTAGAAAAGAATGGCTTGGCAGATGTTTTGGAAAGAAATACGGGAAAGATGTATCTGTCGATAATGAACCATGCAAATGTTATGAATTTGGTGGTTCAAAAGAGAGGTTAAAAGAAATTGAGAATAATATGAAATGAGGATTTACAAGGAAGTGAGAAAATAATATGGTAAGAAAAGTTAACAATAGATTATATAAAATCAATACATATGCTTCTGCACACATTATTGAAGTAGATGACAATTATGATGAAGAAGTACAGAAACTAAGAAAGGAAATCCAGCTTGACAGTATTGGATACAAATTGAACTTACTTGTATATCTTGCCACATTAACGGTACAAGGATATGCAATTTTAAGCGTAACAGAATTTAACATTGATGGAAGTAAGCCTAGAGTTGCTTATGCAAGTAATAAAGATTTCAAGAAAATTGTTAAGTATTATTTTAAGAAGAAAGCATAGAAACGATTATTTAAATGGATGGTGATTATTATGACAGTAGAAGAATTTTGCTTAAAACATACGCAGGTTGGAGAGCTAATTGTATTTAGAAAGGATGGATGGATCAGCGGTTCAACATGGATTGATCATGAAGATTTATTTGCAATTCCAGAATCTTTTATAAACAAAATTGTAAAAGGTGATAGTTGGCAGGAATTAACCGTCACAACAGAACACGGAGATAAAGTTAGTGTTCCTTGTCATGTTGTAGATTTCTAAAATATAATGAAACGGAAATTTCAAAAGGGGGAAGATGAAATGACAATCAAGGATGTAAAAGAAGAATATAAAAATAAATATATAGAATTAGAAGTATATGAAGCAGTGAGTAATGGAAAATATTATCCTAGTAATTTTCATACGGATAATTGCAGATCATTAGGAGAAGATTCACCATATGGAAACTATACTGAGGATATGGAAGTAGGTCTATATGAGCTGATGGATGAAGAAGAATACAATAATACTATAATGGCAAATTGTGATATTTATGCAGATTTTGAAGATTGGTATGGTGATAAATATGCAAAAGTATTATGTGTTATGATTAAGTAAACAATTAGATACTATTAGAAATGGTGGTAAAATTTATGGATAGGAAAGAATATTTATTAAGACAGGTACTAAAGTTATTTAAGCAACAAAAAGAAAGTCGTTATGTTTTAAATATTGAAGAGATGACTGTTATATACGATGGAACTGAATGTGATGGAAGTTGTCTTTGTGATGATATTATGGAAGAATTAGGAATTGACAGCTTAGAAGATATTGAGGATGAGAAATAAAGTGTGATATAATATGTAAGAAAGAAGGTTGATGAATATGGCAGGATATAGCGGATGGTCAATGAGTAACAATGCGGTTGATGCTTATTCAAATGGGGAGAAACCATTAAGTAAATGGACAAAGGCAGATATTTTTGATACAATAGAAGAACAGGAAATTGAATTAAAATGCTCAATGGAAAAATTTAAGAAACTACCTGTGAAAGTTTTAAAAGAAGTTTGTTTGAGGTATTCTTCGTGGCATCATACAAGTAATCATTATAATCAGACAGATTTTTATTCTTTGGATATAAGCAGAATAGAAAATTTAACAGATGAAAAAATTGATAGATTACTTGCAGATTACAAGGCAGAGAAAAAGAATGAAGAAAAGCCTACTGAAGAGAAATGGAGATGTGCTTTTTTAGAATGGTCTGGAACTAGAAAACATCCAGTTGCAAAAGAAATAGTCGAAGAGGGTATTGTAAAAGGCGATTGGTTCTATCGTAAAAATGGAACTAAAAAGAAAACAACAGCAAATGGGTTTGAATTTATTAAAAAATTGGAGGAATGATAATAATGGCATTTATAAACGAACAAGGAATAAAAATTAGTTTTGAATGTTCAGATTTAATCAAAGAACTTAAAGAAGATATTACTGAATTTGGTGGCGACACAGTTGTTGCTGTTTGGTGTAAGGATAATTCAGGAGTTACATTATATGTAAATTATGATTTTATTAATGAAGAACAGCCAATAACTGAAAAAGAAGTAGACAAAGATGAATACATACAAAAAATGACAATGAGTGCATTATTAATATTACTAGAAAAACAAAATGAAATTTTGTAATTAAGAATAAAATATAATATTAATTAAATTGAGACGGATAATTATATATTATCTGTCTTTTTTATTGGATTGGAGTGATATTATGAGAAGAGAATTTAAAGTAAATAAAACAAAATGTGCGATAGTAAATCGTAATACTGGCAATCTGGAAATTAACAAATATAATCAAAAATATGAAGTTAGGTGTTTTTCACAAAAATATAATGGTTGGATTAGGTTGTGTAGTTGTGCAACTATCTCTGAAGGAAGAGAAAAGGCTGTACAAATATTATCATTGGCGATATAATATGTATATAATTATTTTTGGAGGTACAATATGACAAAATTGGGGTTATTAGAAGCGTTTCAATATGCTGTCGAAACAGTAAATGTTACAAAATTTGAAGAAGCTTTAATAATATTTTCTGTTGAGTATGGTGTTCAGATACCAAGGGAGGCGGCAGAGTTAATTAAAGCTCAAGATGATAATTTGTCAAAAGAAAAATTAAAGGAAATTATGCTAAAGATACAAATGCCTATCTATAATTATATTAAGACAAATGGCAATGTTAATGAGTTAAAGTAACAAATAGAATAATAGAGAATATAGTAAGAGACTTGTAAAAGCAAGTCTCTTATTTTTATGGAAAGAACGGTGATTACTATGTTTGATTACAAAGAATTTAAGAAGGAAATGTGCAAAAGAGGACATGAAGTACATAAACATGGAGATTATATAACTATTGAACCCAATAATAATTATGAAGGATATAATAAAGGATTTTTATATGCATCAGATGTCATTAAAGGATTTGAGCATGAATTAAGACTTATTTATATGCATCATTTTAACACTTGGATATATAGTGCAAGATTTAAAATTGTATGATAGAATTAAAATATAGTAACTGTGGGAACGGAATTTAAAAACGGAGGTAAATATTATGATAGAATTAATTAGTGTAATTATAGCTTGGATTGTTGTATTCACAATTCCAAACAGATTTCTAAGTAAATCAGAAGCTAAGAAGAGAGAAGAAAGATATAAAAATATGTAGAAAGGAGGTTGATGTAAAATGTTAGGTGCATTATTAGCATTAGGAATTTTTGGTGGAGCTGCTGCAAAAGCAGCTTATGATAATTATGATATGAAGAAATATTCTACAAGGTATGATGAGAATGGAAATCGTCACTATTTTGATAGACTTGGTACTGATTATATTAACGGAGAAAAAATTATAAGTGGTGGTTATACAGATACTAAAGGTATTTATCATAGAACGGAGACAGGTTTAAATAGTAACAAAGTATATACAGATTATGTGTGTCCATCTGAACAGCTAAAAAAGAAATATGATGAAGAAGATAAAGAATATTGCCGTAAAAATGGATTCCCCGCATATCCAGCTTATAATCCACGATTTAAAAGAAAAGTAACAACTGAATTTGAAACAGGCAAAGTGGTAGCTGCCGTAGTATGGTTTCATAATATATTTACTCAGGAAAATCATTGGGTTAAGTTTTATGTTAAATCTGATGCAAAAGAGTATGAATATGATACACCAGGAGAATACGACAAAGGAATTGAGATTACTAAAGAGGAAGCTGAGTTATATGATAGAATATTAGGTAAATCTCACAGTGGTATGGTATTCGGAAACAAGATTTGGGATGGATTTGACACGAGAAAGCCTGAAGGATGGGATGAAGCACATAGGAAGAAATAATAGTTTCATTGGAAGATTGGAGTGAACAATATGATAAATGTTCAGTGGAAAGAAAATGGGAAAATCCAATATGAAAATTTTTTAAATGAAAGTTCAGTTAATGATTTTATGGCAGATTTAAAAAAGAGAGAATGTGTAGATATAGAAGTCACAAAGGACATTGAAAAAGTTACTGCTGAAAGAATTAGAAAATATAATTCTGGAATAGAAGGTATGAGTGATTATATGATTATAGATAAAGCACATTCTAATCATAAGATGGGATTTGAACCAGGTGTATTATATTGTTTTAATAATAATCTTAAAGGAATACTTTGCAATCGGTGCAAATCCAATCTTGAATGCAAAAAAGAAGAAAATATATTGAAGAATGCAGCAAGAGAGCTGTATAAACTTTCGAATGGTATGACTAAAATATAAAAATCCAAGTAAACCAAGTTTTCTTGTGGAATGAAAGGAGAATGATTTAATGGAATTTGCAAAATATTATAATGCAAGTAATCTCGTAGAAAAGATGCAGAAAGCAGAAGAAATTGTCTGCTACCCAACAGACAATGATAAATTTGAAGGTGTATATGTTTGTATGGATACAAACGACTTTTGGATTAGTAGAATTAATAAAGGATATAACAAAGAATATGAAAGAGAAGATGGGAAATATCTTGTAGAACGTAACAAAATCAGTATCTATGATGTTATGGATAAACTACATGAGTTATATTGTAAAAAGTTGCCCGATTTTAATGGTTGTTCACAATTCTTAATGAAAAAGAGATGTAATTATTATTTTGAGTGGTTTAAAACGAAGGATATTTGTAAAGCAGTTATCCTTTTAGATGATTATGATGGATTATCAAATTGGGATTGCTGCGAGGCAGATTCGTTAGAACAAGCTATTGAAATTATTGATGGTGGATATGGAATTCTGCCATTAGTAGCCTAAGAAATTTAACTTTCTTTAGTTTGGAGGTAATGATATGACAAAAAGTCAAATAGAAAAATTTGCAGTAGGTTATTCTTCTTATCCTACAGACTGTGTGGAAGAAGCATTAAAAGTTACTAATTTCGATGAAGATGTGGCGAGAGAAATTTTAGATGACAAAGAAAAAACATTAGCAATTTGGCAGAATGGAACAATAATGATTGATGGAATAACACTTTGTTGTGGATATGATTTCGCAGAAGATGCTTTTAGCAAAAAGATAAAGATTGGTTATTGCCCAATTTGTGGAAGAAAAATTGTAATTAAGAAGCCAATAAATGAATGATTTATTGGGAAGATTGGAAGAGGTGATATAAATGGTAAGATATATGGAATGTTCTACATGTGGCAAGTCATTACTTGAAAATTCAATTATTGTTGTAAGAACTGGGTTTACAGATAAATATTGTTCATATGGTTGTGCAGCAATTGGTAGTGGATTTTTTGAAAATATAAAATTAACTGATGAAATTGTCCAAGAACACAAATCTTGTGATGGAAAAGATTGGCTAATAGGAGATTGAGGTGATATAAATGTATGAAGAAGAAATAAATGCGGCATTGATCTCCATACAACAATTTAAAATTGCATATAGTAATGAAAATGGAGTTATAACTGTTGGTGATATTAAAGATTTAATGGCTAATATAGATACTATAGAAGAATGTGTAAGAAAGCAAAAGAGAATCCCCACAACTAATGAAAGAGAATTTGGCTTATTGGGAAAATCAAAAATTGTACATCGGTGTAGTATTTGTGGTAGTAATGTATATTCTACAAATACATATTGTTCTCAATGTGGGCAGAAATTTTGTATGTGAAGTATTAGATTTAATTGAAGAATTGATGAAATGAGGTAATGTAGATGGAAAATAAAAAAACATTAAAATATTTAAACGATATGAAGAATAGTAAAATGTCACCATTTGATAGTCAATATGAATTTTTCTTTGCTACACTGGAAGATTATTATATTGCAAAATCAAATGGTGCAAAGATAATAAAAGAGGAACTTATGGAATGGGATTCTGAAGCACAAAAAGAAATTGTTAATATATTGGCTGATATTATAGAATCTGATGAATTGATTGGCTTTGATAGAAATGATATTTTATCATTGGTTGACTAAATGGAAGGTTTACAGAGTATAGTAACCGACACATTAGCAAGTATATGTGCTATGGCAGATAAAAAATACAAAAGATGGAACGCAAAGAACTACTAAAATAGAAGATTATAGAAGTGGTAAAATTTCACTGTAAATAATGGAGAATTCAAATGGAATCAATTATAAATGAATTGGCAAGAAAAGATAACTATACAAATGATAAGCAGTATAATTCAGGTTTAAGGCTAATAAAAGAAATGGGGTATCGCCATGTTAGTGGAGAACCTGATGTTAAGTATTATTGCATGTGTAATGGGTACTAAGAATTTGTTGGAAAATTGGAAGAGGTGATATAGTGACAAATATGACACTAAAAGAATTGATAGAATATGAAAGCGAATTATGTAGTTTACAACAAGAATATGAAGGTAAACTTACTAAGATATACGGAGAGGCTGATTCCTCAAATAAAAAGAGGAGACTAACAATTGTTTTGAATCTTATTATTGAAGAAAGGCAGAAAGTAAATCGTCAAAAATATAAACCCGTGTAAATGACGATTTCAAAGTAAAATTAGGAGGTATAAGATGTATTTAGTAAAAATGAACGATGGCGATAAAATAATGGAAACAGCAAATGAAGTTAAAGCTTTAGATAAAAATAAAATTGTAAAAATTTATTCACTAACAGAGGTAGACTATAATTCAGTAGTGTCTACATCTGATATAAGGGACTGTATTTATAATTATTTGAAAGGAGAGCAGATGGAAAAAGATGCCATAGTAGATTATGTATCTAAAACTTTAGATGTAAAAAAGAATGAAGTTTCCAAAGTGATTACTGCAATGAAAAAGGAGAAAATCATATATATAGTAGAGGAATTTGGATGGCTAGGAATAGATTAAGATGATGAAAAATTGCTAATAGCAGAACGGAGGATGATAAAAATGGAAAGACAGTACACTGTAGAAATGACAATAACGGTTGATGAATTAGTTTTTGGATAGCTTAGAAGAAGCTCCTTTCCAAGTTGATACTATGTAAAATAAAGACAGTTGAAGATTGTTTTCAAGAGGAAAGTAATTATATGGAAATAAATATAGGTGATAAATTTGGTGATTGGACTGTGCTAGCTTTGTCAGATAAAACAGATTCGTCACACAATAAGTATTACACATGTCAATGTGTGTGTGGGACAATTAGAGCAATTAACAAAGGAAAATTAATTTCAGGAAAGTCTAAGTCTTGTGGTTGTAAAAGAAAATTAGATATGACTAGGAAAATCGTAAAAGATTTATTGTTTTTAGAGCCTTTTGGCTATGAAAATGGAAAAGTTATATGGAAATGTAAATGTCTAAAATGTGGAAGAATGTGCTACAGAACTGTATCTAAAGCAAAAGAAGTTGGTACTTGTGGAAATCATAGAGATGGGAAAACATTAAATGAAAATAGAAAAAAGCGTACACAGGTCGATGGAACGATTGTACAAACTTTAACTCAAAAAGTTTCAAAAAATAATACTTCAGGTATAAAAGGAGTTTCTTTTGACAAAACCAGAAAATTATGGGTTGCTCAAATTGGATTTCAAGGAAAGAATTATAGTCTCGGTAAATTTAAAAAAATTGAAGATGCAGAAAAAGCTAGAAAAGATGCAGAAGATAGATTTTTTAAACCGATTATAGATAAGTATAAAAAAGACTGATTTGAAAGGAAGGAAAAATGCCAAGAATTAGAGATTGTGTTATTTGTGGTAAGAGGTTTACAAGTTACCATGGAATAAATGTATGTAGTGAACAATGTAAAATAGAAAAAAAGAAACGACAAGATGAAAATTCGAATAAAAGAAGATATAGTAAGGAATCGAATACACCAATAATTAAAATCTGTCCTATTTGTGGGGAAAAGTTTGAAACACTTAGAAGAACATATTGTTCAGAAGAGTGTTCTGAGAAAGCACATAAAATACATGTAAAGGAAATTTCAGATCAATACTATAAAGATCATAGAGAAGAAATAATTGATAAAGTAAAAGAAAGAAATAATAAATATTAATTATAAGGAAGCAGAAATTGTCTGCTTCTTTTTTTTGTTACAAAAAAATGAGGTGAATAATGTTTGAGTAGATATAAGAACGGAAATCCAAAACATGCAAGTCGATTCATATGTTTAAAATGTATGCAAGAAAATATGTTAGCAAGAGGAATTCAGCGTAAGAAACAACGTGAGAAATTTCATATTAAAGATCTTACTTGTATATTATGCGGTGGAATTGAAACTAAAAATATGGAAGTAAGGTATTGTGATGATTATAAAGAGATTTATACAAAAGCATTAGAGAAAAGAGAGAATTATTATACAGGAGATTTTAGAAAGGTGGTTGATAATTATGTGTTATAAAATAGAAGTCCAAAATAAAAATGCAGAGAAGCTTAACAGGAAGTTGGATGAGTTGAATCTTCCTATATATACGAGAAAATATTTCACTGTTAAAATTGAAAGCAAAGCAGGTGCATTAAATTATCTTGGAGTTATTGTAGATTTGCTCAATTGGTTTATTGAAGAGAAACTTATTAATAAAACAAATATTTCAGATATTGAGCCATCGGATTTTACAGATATCATGGCAGAAGATATTACATTATATTTAAAGACAAAAGAACAAAATGGAATGTCGCCAACTACATTAGAAACAAGGAAACATATTATAAGTAGCTTTTGGGATTATATGAGTAGAGTAAAGGGAACTGAAATTAAAGATGGATTCTTTAAAGATGTAACCTATAAGGGAATTCCATCTGGAAATAATTTAACAAAAAAACTTCCAACAGAAAAGCAGCTTAATGATATGGAAGAGAAAATAATGTGGAAAAAGGATGAATGTGTAAGAAATAGGAATATTGCTATCTTTCGAGTGTTAAGAGGAACTGGAATAAGAGAATCTGAACTTGCAGGTTTAGATTTGTCTAATTTGCATTTAAAAGAAGAAATGCCATACATTACTATTCTTGGCAAAGGTGTGTACAGAGAACTGCAAAATAGAACAGTATATCTTAGTGGATCTGCTTTAAAAGCATTAAGAGAATGGTTAGAATACAGAAGTACATTGAATAATGTTGTAGACAAAGAAGCTGTGTTTATAAATAAAAACGGTACACGTACAACAGAAAGAAATATTAAACAGATATTTGAAAATTATGGCAATGGCATCACTCCACATATGATGCGACATTATTATGCTAGTATAATGAACAGAAATGGAAATCTTGCATTTGTTCAGCAGCAGTTGGGACATAGCAGTGTAAATACAACAGTTAATAATTATGCGAATGGTGCTATTGGTATGAAAGATGTGTTAAACAATATGTGATATGCAAAGGACGATACAGATTAATTTGTGTCGTCCTTATTTTTACTTGCTTTATTAATTTCAGTTGCATAGGTTAGTAATCGCTTCATTTGATAGTCATCAGTATCTAATATTTCGAGTGGCGAACAATTAAGTTCTTTACAAATTGCCTCTAAAATATCAAATTTAATTGAAGTTGATTCACCTTTGTAGATTTTGTCAATCGTTGGATATGTTACGCCTATTTTTTTAGCCAGTTCGTAACGTGTCATATTTTTTTCTTTTAATTTGTTTTGAATAGATAATTTCATGAATGTAATCCTCCTATATACATAGAGTACCATATATAAAAGAAAAAATAAATATAAAAAATAATTGTAATAATACTTGACAATATATATAGTTAAGTATATAATACAAAATATCAAAGGAACAAACAGAGAAAGGAGGGCTAACATAGTGGAAATTAAACGTGGTGAAATATATTTCGCTGATATAACTAAATATGATTCTAAAGGTTCAGAACAGAGTGGTAGAAGACCAGTACTTATATTACAGAATGATATTGGTAATAAGTTTAGCCCTACCACTATAATTGCTATTGTAACTACAAAGTCCAAAAGAGAATTACCAACTCATGTACTAATACATAAGGATGAACTTAATGGGTTGAAATATGATTCTGTTGTGGCATTAGAGCAGATTACAACGATTGATAAAGATCGGATTCAATTTAAAATTGGTGAATTATCAAACGAAGATAATTTAAAGGTTATGGAAGCGATGAAAATTAGTTTGGCTATGATATAAATGAGAGGAGAGAATATCATGAAGACAGAAACCTATGATTATACAAGTATAGACGAAGCCATTGACAGGTTGCAAAAATTAAAAGCCGAAGGTAAAAATCCTAAAAATATAGTTATCTTAACAATGAATTTTGACAACAATACTTCGACAAAAAAGATTGCTACACCCGATGATGGATGTTTATTAGTAAGGAAATCAAAAACAATTATTATGAATGAAGATACTTATCTTCCTCATATGCAGCTATTCAATACCGAACAGGATATAGAGAATATTATTAAAAGAGGAATTATGCATGACATTCTGTTAAGATAATTTATTCGAATATTTGTTTGGCTTTATATTGACACAAACGTATGTTTGGAGTAATATAATGGAAGAGGAAATAAAAAATGCTTGACTAGAAAGTTGGTAGCTGGCTAGTCAAGCAACATACAAAATCTATTTCTTGGGGGAAATAATCAGTATGCATTCAAATTATACATAGTAATAGTTATAAAAGTCAATTGCATATCAGCAAAATTTCCAATTTTTTATCACAATTTAATAGCATTTTAATTTCTTTGGTATATCCAAGGCTTATTAAAGTGCGTCAAAAATCAGAAAGGAGTGATTTTTTGTTTATATTAACAGATGGAAAGAATTATGTTATGGAAAATCCTATGAAGTCAGGTGAGTATATGATAACGACTTCAAGTTCTATGGCAAAGGAGTTTACTTACAAACAAGCGAGGTCGTTAGTGCAGAACAGTAGAAAGAAATATTCATGGATTAAGAAATATAATCTTATTGATGTTGATACAGGACAGAAATCTGATAAATCTCTTTATTATAGAGGAAATGCAAATGTTTATACAGGAGACGAAGGTAATTTCGATTATGCTTTATTAGATAAGATTAAGTCAGAAGCCAATTCTATCTTAGGGTTAGCAGGTTGGGACGACAATCAACTTATTACATATAAAAATTTATTAAATACTGAACTATCAAAGTGCGATAGTGCAGAAAGTGATATTAATCATGCATTAGAGAAGTATAAGAAAGTACATAATGGTAAGAAACCACAAGCTCATAAAGTGGCAAAAATAGGATATTTGCTTGATGATATTCGTGATAAACATAAACGAATAAAGCAGTGTATAAGATATGTTCAGGTTATGCAAGAAGCAATAGCCAAAGGATATAACATTGAGAAGATAAAATTAGAACTTAGTAAAGTCACTAGCGATGATTACAAGGGAAGAACGGAATATTGGAAAATGGCTAATGATATATTGGAGGATTGATTATGGTGATATGTAAAAACTGCTTAATTCCAATGGTAGAGACTATGAGTTTTCAACCAGGAGAAAGAAATCGACATGATAGATATTGTAAGTGTCCAAAATGTAAAAGAGAAACTAAACATATTAAAGTTATGAATTCTGAATTGTCTTTCGGTGAATATATGAATAAAGAATTGCGAAAGGCAGGTAGATGAAATGATTAATAAAGAGATGATGAGGATTATTAATAGTAATCCTGAGATGATGAAAATCATTAATGATTATTCAGATGATGAAAACAAAAAATTAAAAAAATTATGTCACAAGATTTGGCGTGGGAAGATTGATATGTATGAATATGATGATTTATATGATGTCGCTATACAATGCTTAATGGAATCTGTGTATAGTTTTAATTCAGAGAAAGCAAATTTTGAAACATATTTAACAGGAAACATTAAAAGAAAATTTGATACATGGATGCGAGATAATAGATTTCGACTAAAAAGAAATAATCTTGTCACGGATGAAAAAGGAAAAATAATTTATGACGAAAACGGCACTCCAACGATAATTAAAAATATCTCATTAGATGCACATACGGAAGATGATAATAACTTAATAGAGAAATTAGATTCAGGAATAAATATAGAAGATGAATGTAAATTTAATTTTGATTCTGATGAAAAAGTAGAAAAGTTTCTCAATTCATTATCTAAAATACAAAAAAATATCTTGCTTATGCGGATGGAGGATTTTCCTTCTGAGAAAATCAAAGAAGAATTAGGTATTTCTAATGGAGAATATAACAGTGCAATGAAAGCAATAAAAATGAACAAAGGGCTTTCGATGTTCTCAATAAATAAAAATGATGGTGGTTATAATATGGAGGTAAATATGGAAGATAGAATTATTGAAATTAGCGAATCTGAAAATTACAGAATGGATAAATATAGTATGTACTCGTTGTTACAAGATAAAAAAAATGGGGATATGAATTGCAACTATATCTTGCAGCGTGAACCGTTTCAATGGAGTAAGGAAGAAGCAAATAGATATTTCTGTCGTATTCTTAGCAATCTTCCAATTCCTGAAATTATACTTTGTGAACAGAAGAAAAAGGGATTAACTATATCATATTTGATTGATGGATTGCAGAGACTTTCATATGCAGAAGCTTTTAAGGAGAATCGAATTAAGATTGGTTCGGCAGGAGCGGAAAGACACTTAATTCAGTATAGAGATTATGTTTTAGATGATAATGGAAATCGTGTGCCTGATGAAGAAGGATTTCCTGAGTATGAAATGAAAGTTTTTGATGTTATTGGAAAATATTATAAAGATTTACCAGATGAGTTAAAGAAAAGATTTAATAATTTTAATATTAATGTAACAAAGTTTTTTGATTGTACCGATGAGCAGATTGCCGATCATATTCGTGATTACAATAATCATGCAAGTATGAATAAAGAACAGGGTGGATTACTCAACGTATCAGCCGATATTGCTGGACATATTAAAAAGATTTCTCAAAAAAATTCATTTTTCAAAAACTGCGGTAAGTTTACAAATAATAATTCAATTAAAGGAAAATTTGAAAGAGTTGTTGTTGAATCAATTATGTTGTTATTCTTTCGTGAATCGTGGAGAGCGAGTTTAGATTCGATTTATAAATTCGTCAATGAAAATACAACAGAACAGCAATTTTTAAAATTGAATTCACAGTTTAACAGATTGGAACTAGCATTAGGTGATAATAACAAAGATTTATCAAAGGAATTATTTACACCTACAACAATGCCAATGTGGATTTCAGTGTTTGATAAATTTACTACATATAATATAGAAGATAGTCGTTTCGTAGATTTCTTAAATGCATATAACATAGAACTCAAAGACAAAGAAATCAATGGTATATCAATGGCTGACTTTAAGGATCAACAGACCAAGAAAAAGACAACTATTGTAGGTAAGATTGATTTACTTATAAGGCTTATGAATGATTTTTTACATATTGATACAACTGAAACAGAGAATAATATAGAGTCTTCTGATAATAAGGTAACAAATGATAATGAATCTGAACAGAATACGGGTTGTGATGATGAAATATTATCATTTGTTAAAGAAAATGTTGCCGATGATATAGAGGATATTGATATAAAGGAATACCAGGATTTCGTGGATGTGTATTTAGATATAAATAACCCATTATATATACAATGCAAGGCAGCATTAATGGCATTAACAGCATATGCTTACAGAACCGAAAAGGATGTTGAATTGGCGACTTGGTTGGAAAATTATCAGAAGAATGCTATTGATAAGAATTATAGTCCATCACAAGATGTTAATTATAAGTATATTAAGATGGATTTTGATAATTACATAAATTTCTTAAAAAATTCAAAGAAAGGAGAAATTATAAATGCCTGATATTACAATGTGTACAAGCAAAACTTGCGAAAGAAGAGGACAGTGTTATAGATCAACGGCAAAACCAGATAAAATTCAAAGTTATGCTGATTTTACTTCATTATGTGCAGATAGAGATTTTAGATGTCAATGGACTATTACAGAAAAAGAAGTTTTAGACGATAAAGCGGTCAGTCAGCTAATGAGGTGTTAAATGAACGAATTGTTAAAATTAAGAGAATATATAACAGGATGTATCAAAGTTCTTCATATTTCACTTGTAGGTACAAAAATAAAAGGGAATATTATAGAGCAGCAAACAATTATAGGACAGATAATGTCTTATGAAAATATTATTAAGTACATTGATGAAATAATTGGCAACTAAATCCGTGTTTCAATAGGAAAAGAGGAGAGAATAATAAAATGGATAAAGACGTTAATAAGCGAAATGAACTAAGAAAGCAATTACAGGTATTATCAAAAGAGAGAATTATTGAATTATATATTCACTTGTTCATGAATTCTACTAATGATAAGGATGAAGCTGATTGGGAAGATATTAAGTAGAGAACAGATTGCACAAGTTTGGCGACCTAACAATCTGCTCTACAGAGAATAAAATATAGGATAAACTATATTTGTTCTATTGTAACAAATCTATTTGGTTAATTCAAGCCAGTTTATCCTATAACAATTAGTCTTTTGACTACGGGCTATTTTGAGTCCGAATAGTGAGGATTATGTCACTCACTAAAAAGTATGTAATTTGTATGTAATTTGAGGTTTTGGAAGTATATGAAATTACATACTAACAAAATGTATAGGGGTGGTAGCGTTGTCAAGTATAAGTTTTGGAAGTATATGAAATTACATACTAACAAAATGTACCTCAACTGGTTTTATCATTGAGCAAAGTTTTTTAAGTATATGGAATTACATACTAACAAAATATCTGGCAACAGAGAGGAGATGTTTCAGTTGTTTTGGAAGTATAGTTACATACTAGCAAAATTACATAATATATATCGACATAAGTTATAAAATTTTAGAAGTATATAAAATTACATCTCATTAAAAGAATATATAAATGAAATTAAAATCAATTCTATTGCGGTAGATTTTACTGCCGAATCGTGAGTGTAATGCAACTCATGAAAATCTGTGTAATAACTTTGAGGTTTTAGAGATATTTAAAATTACATAGGTATAAAACGAAAGTCGGCAAAAGTACCATATTACAGCCGTTTTAGAGATATTTAAAATTACAAAAAAATATAAAAGGAGATTTACAAATTATGGGAAACGATAGAATGACAATTTGTAGAAAAATTAAATTATTTCCAGTAGGAGATAAGGAAGAAATTAATAGAGTGTATGACTTTATTAGAAATGGACAGTATGCTCAGTATCAAGCTTGTAACTTACTTATGGGACAGCTTATGAGTGAATATTACAAATACAATCGTGATATTAAGAATAAAGAATTTAAGGCAAGACAGAAAGAAATAATGACAAACTCTAATATCATTTTAAAAGATATTGATTTTGCAACAGGTGTAGACACACCATCAGCCGTTACTCAAAAGGTCAAGCAGGATTTCAGCACAGCTTTAAAGAATGGATTGGCTAAAGGTGAACGAACAGTAACTAATTATAAGAGAACCAATCCACTTATTACAAGAGGTAGAAACTTAACTTTTTATCACGAATATGAAACTTATCAGAATTTCTTAGATAAGATTAACGATTCTGATTTAGCAGTATATATTAAGTGGGTTAATAAAATTTTATTTAAGGTTGTGTTTGGCAATCCGCATAGGTCATTAGAGTTAAGATCCGTTGTACAAAATATATTAGAAGAGAATTATAAAGTGCAAGGAAGTAGCATTGAAATTGATGGCAAATCAATCATTTTGAATCTTTCAATATCTATTCCAAAACAACTTAGAGAGTTAGACGAAAATACAGTAGTAGGTGTTGATTTAGGTATTGCAGTTCCTGCTATGTGTGCCTTGAATAATAATCTTTATGAGAGATTGGCAATTGGAAATGCAGAAGACTTTTTAAGAATAAGAACTAAAATGCAAGCTCAAAGAAGAAGATTACAGAAGTCATTACGAAATACTTCTGGCGGTCATGGTAGAGCAAAGAAACTAAAAGCATTAGAAAGATTACAGAAAGCAGAGGCACATTTTGTTGAAACATATTGTCATATGATAAGTAAAAGAGTTGTTGATTTTGCTTTAAAACATAATGCTAAATACATAAATATTGAGAATTTAACAGGATATGATACAAGCGATTTTATCCTGAGAAATTGGAGTTATTATAAGCTTCAAGATTATATTACATATAAAGCAGCTAAGTACGGAATTGAAGTAAGAAAAATCAATCCTTGTTATACATCACAGATTTGCAGTGTATGTGGTAATTGGGAGTTTGGTCAGAGAAAGTCACAGTCAGTATTTGAATGTGCAAATGAGAATTGTGATAGTTATAAAAAATATGAGAAAATTGGTTTTAATGCCGACTTCAATGCCGCCAGAAATATCGCAATGTCAACTCTTTGGATGGAAACTGGACAAGTTACTGAAAAGAGTAAGCAGGAAGCAAGAGAATATTATGGTATCTCTAAAAAGTATGAACAGAATAAGAATGATTCGGAGAATAATAAAGTAGCCTAAGTGCTACTTAATCAATCGAAAGATTGCAGGTGATTTTGCACCTGAATGGTTAGGTTGTTAAATTAACAGTACTCACCAGAATCTATGTTAATAGTATCTGTGTGATTTGAGGTTTTAGATATGTTTAATTTAACATAGATACAAAACTTGCTTCTACACAGTTCACCGAAGTATGCCGTTTTAGATATGTTTAATTTAACATAGATACAAAAACACCCGACTAATGGGCTGTGGTGAAGTGGTCAACACAACAGATTTTGATTCTGTCATTCGTGGATTCAAATCCCACCAGCCTAGTTATGTGCCATTAACTCAGTTGGTAGAACACTCGACTTTTAATCGAGTTGTCACGGGTTCAAGTCCCATATGGTACATTTTGTCACGATAATTATATAGAAATCGAGACAATATGATTAAAGAAAGAATATTGTTTATTATGAAATTAATGAATAATAAATTTGAGATATATGTAGGTGCTACATTTTAAGGAGAATAAAAAATGACAAAACAAGAAATAATAGAAGTTTTAAAAAAAGATGTTTTATGTCAAGAGCAGAAGGTCTGTAAGACTGATTGTGAAGATTGTCAATATTATATTACACGCTCTAAAATGGCAGAAGTTCATAAAGAAATATTAAAAATGTTATCAGATTAAATAAAATTCTCTTTTAGATTACGAGGTGAAAAAGATGTTTAAAAGAAAAACAAAACTTGAAAAAGTGTTAGACAAGAGAACAAATTATGTGGCATTTGGAGACTTTCTAAAATCGTTATCACACAAGGAGTTACATATCTTGGCAGAAGAAATTATTTGGAAAGAATACGATGGATATAATGGTTCATCTTGTTATATGGAACAAAATCATTATGACTTAATGGATAGGTGGCAGAAAGAATTTTATATAGAGGAAAGAGAGTATTTATTGCCACATTAACGTTAGGTTTCATAGGAAGAAAGGTGAAAAGATGCAAATAAATATTAGTTATACATTATATACAGACGGTGATTACAATTTAAGGGATGTCGAAGATTTTGGCTGTACTAATAGAGATATAGTAGTTGATGATTTTGAATATTATGATTATGTTGGTTCTATGGAATTTAAATATGAAGAGGAGTGGCGTTGTAAAAGAGAAGCAAAAGATTTTCTTTGGAGATTTTTATGTGATGGAATTCATATATCTTATACACATCCTTGGTTGCTTAAAGATTTTTATGATATTATGGAATATTTAGAAAATGTTATCAATGAATATCAAGAGGGAATATCTGTAGCAAAAAGGCAAATAACAGGTAATTATGAAGGTACTGAAATTAAAATAGAAATATCACAGTAAAGTTCGATTTCTTTGGAAGAGAGGTAAAGTAATGGAAAATATAAGAAGATGGTTTGAGAATGACCAAATGAATAATGGTCAGAATTACGAGATTGACGAATATGAAGGTCATTTAGAAGCAAGAACAGATACAGTTATTTTTATGGTAGTAGAACCTCATAGTGGAACTAAAAACAGATGGATGCTTAGAGTTTCAACAAGAAGTGCTTTTGATAGATGGGCTAATTCTACAGCTATTGAGGAGTTCTTTGATAGTGACATTAAATTATGTAATTATTTATACGACCATCAATTAGATATTTATAAGGATTTAGTTGAATATTTATCAAGAGAATATGACGAAGCGACAGAAGAATATTAGTCAGAATATATAACTTTGAAAGGAACATACAAATATTATGGAACAGATTCAGGAAAATGAACAGTGGAAATTAAATGGCAACTGTAAAAAATGTAGAAGGAACAATTATTGTTCAAAATCATGTACTCGTCACAATAAACGGATAAGAGCAGAGATCACATGTCTTGTTACAGATACAATGAACAAAATGACAGGTGGAGCGATGAGAGAAATTGTTGATAAGACGGTAAATGAAATTTGGTAAATTGGAAAGGAGATTTATATGGGCGTATCATGTGATATTTGTAAATATGGATGTGAACATGATTATGTGAGAAATAATTATTATTGTTCAAATAATAACAGTTGCCATCCAATAGCAGATTCCCCAATTGTTAAGAATTGTAGATGCGGAGAAATAGACCAATGGAAATATGATTTTAAATATAAACCAAATAAGAGTGATAAAAATGTATCGAAAAAACTTATGTATGAAGAATTGAAGAAGATTCTTTTTGGAATTAAGTTAAAAGATATTGATACTATTATGGAAGAAATTAATGAACTACAAGATAAAATTACATCATACAGAGAACCATATAAATGTGAAACTTGTGCGGTTAAAGAGTGTGATGTATATGCATTAGGTTGTAGAGATTGTAGTGGTTGGAAGTAGAAAGAAAACTTCGTTTCCTTTGGATTATAAACGGAGAATATAACAATAGAAGCAATTAACAAAAATAAATATAAGAAAGAAGAGGTACAAAACATGGATGGATTTATGATGTTTAAGAAGGCTTTACAGAAGCACTTCGATGAAATGCAGAAAGAGGCAACACATTTATTTGAGGTAAATGTAGATAAGGATGAATTATGGAATACATATCTTGATAGCTTCCCTGCTGGTACAAATGAGATTTTCAGAGAGCGTAGAGAGCATGATTGTAGTTGTTGTAGACAGTTTATTAAGAATATTGGTTCTGCTGTCACTATCAAGGATAACCAGATTCATACGATTTGGGAACTGAATCTTGGTGATACAACATATCAGCCAGTATGTGATGCACTTGATACTTTTGTAAAAGCTCATACAGTTACAGATATTTATACAACTAAGTTCCCCAAAATTGGTACAGATTTTAACTTTGAGGAAATCAATGAAAAATCTCATCAGTGGGATCATTTCTTCTTAGAGCTTCCAAACAAGTTCGTAAATAGAAGTAGTCGTTCTAACGAGGAAGTTAAAGGACAGTTCAGAGATACAAGGAATGTATTTAAGCGTTCTCTCGATGAGATTACTATGGAAGCACTTGATACAATTCTTGAACTTATCAATTCAAATACGCTTTACAAGGGCGAAGAGTGGAAAGGTGTACTCGCAGAGTTCAAGAAGTATAAGAAGGAATACGATAAGCTGACTTCTGATGCTGAAAAGGATTTATATGCTTGGGAGAAGTCGGTAACAGCAGGTATGGCTATTGGTAGAATTAGAAATCATTCTATTGGAACACTTCTTATTAATGTAAGTGAGGATATGGATCTTGACACAGCAGTTAAGAAGTATGAGCAGATTGTCGCTCCAAGCAATTATAAGCGTCCAAAGGCTATTTTTACAAAGAAGATGCTTGAGGATGCAAAGAAGACCATTACAGAACTTGGATACATGGATTCATTACAGAGAAGATTTGCTAATCTTAATGATATTACTGTAAATAATGTACTGTTTTCAAATAAGAGTGCTGCAAGAAGAATGGTTAGTGCAGATGATATCTTTGGACAGATGGAAAAAGATGTTGCTGTAAGTCCTAAGAAGTTTTCTAAGGTTGAAGAGATTTCAGCACAGGATTTCATTAATAAGGTACTTCCAACTGCAAAGGAGATTGAAGCTTTTGTAGAGAATAAGCATGAGAAGAACTTTGTTTCTATGATTGCACCTGTTAATCCAGACGCTAAGACAATGTTCAAGTGGAATAATGGATTATCTTGGGCTTATTCAGGAAACATTACTGATTCTGATATGAAGCAGAATGTAAAAGCTGCTGGCGGTAATGTCGATGGTGTACTCAGATTTTCTATTCAGTGGAATGAAGATGGTCATGATAATTACGATCTTGATGCACATTGTATTGAGCCAGATAAGAATGAAATTTTCTTTAGTAATTGTAGAAAGCCAAGTGTTTCAAGAATGGGTGGTCAGTTAGACGTTGATATTATTCATCCAGATGGAAAGGTTGCAGTAGAGAATATTACTTGGGAAGACCTGTCAAGAATGAAACCAGGTGTTTATAAGTTCTTTGTACATCAGTATTCAGGAAGCGTAAGGCATGGATTTAGAGCTGAGATTGAATTTAATGGAGAAATTTACAAGTTTGATTACGATAAGTCGATGAGAACTGATGAAAAAGTTCAGGTTGCAGAAGTAACACTCGATGAGAATGGAAACTTCTCAATTAAGGAGAAATTAGCAGGAAATTCATCTATTTCAAGCCGTGAGATTTGGGGTGTAAATACAAATCAGTTTGTTCCTGTATCAGTAATTAGTTACAGTCCAAACTATTTTGACGAGCAGGATGGAATTGGTCATAGACATTTATTCTTTTTCTTGAAGGATTGTGTAAATAGCGAAGAGCCTAATGGATTCTATCTTGAGTTCCTTGATAATGATTTAATGAAGCATAAGAGAGTGTTCGAGGCTTTAGGTGCTAAGTGTCATGTAGAAGATACTGATGATCAGCTTTCAGGAATTGGATTCTCTATGACAAAGAGAGAAGATTTAATTATTAAGGTTAAGGGCGCAACAGAGCGTGTAATGAAGATTAAGTTTTAATTAGAATTAGAAAAGGAGATTATTATTATGACAAACAACGAATTATTTATCAATGCAACAAGAGCAAACTATCAGTTCCCATTCAGAGGAATGATTAACGTAATTGATTTGTGGGATTTATCTCTCACAAATCTGGACTCAGTATTTAAGACACTCAATGCGGAAGTAAAGAAGTCTGAGGAAGAGAGTCTTCTGAATACTAAGTCAAAGGAAGATGAGGAGATTTCTAACAAGATTGAAATTGTTAAGTATATTGTTGGCGTGAAGTTGGATGAGAAAAAGAAGAGAGAAGACGCTAAGAAAAATGCTGAGATGAGACAAAGATTGCTTGAAATCAAGGCTAAGAGACAGGATGCAGCACTTGAGAACATGTCTGATGAGGATCTGGATAAGGCACTTGCAGAATTAAGTGAGTAATTGTTACAAATATACCATATATAGTATTAATAAGCAATATATACTATATATGGTATATATTTTACGCTAGAAAGAAACGCACATTTCTTGAGGAATTTTGGAGGTTAAGACATGAAAAATAGAAATAGTTATGAACGATTAAAACGCATTCAGACATCGTTATCTGAATTGTCAAAGAGTCTTGACGAACAGTATTGCAAGATGCGTCAGGAATGTATGGATGAAATTATTGAGGATAGAAAAGAATATGTGACAAAGAAAAATGAAATGTATTCACTGTATGAGAAAATTTCTGAAAGCGATTCTATGAGAATGACATGGATTAAGAATAAATTACCATGGTATATTACAAAATTTTGTAAGATTTCAAGTACAGAAATATCATTGAGAGATACAAGTATTTTAATTGGTGTAAATTTTGGAAAATCATATAGACCAAATTGTTATATTGAGATTACACCAAGAGATATTGGATGGATTTAAGGAGAATAATACAATGTCAAACTTATATGTATATCTAATATGCTCTCGTAACAAGGATAATAAGGATATTCCAAATTTCAAGGAACGAGCCGAGACAATCCTTGAATATAGAGAAAATGAAGATAAGGTAATTGATGCTTTTAAGAGTTTTGCAGTCAAAGGACTTACTGGCGAACAGACAAGGTTATACAGGTCAGTTAATTCAAGAAATGAAGAAAAAATCAGAGAAGAATTTATTATCCGTCTGTTGAGAGACAAACCAAGTATGACACAGCTTAATCGTACATTAGCATCCGTTGCACAGCAGGTACAAAATCGTGATGAGAGTAAATGGCTGTTTGATTTTGATGTGGATGATAGAGAAATGGCGGCTAATTTTCTTTCTGATATTAACCATTTTTCGGGAATTAAGCTCATTGATATGAAATGTCATAAGACTCCTCATGGCTATGCTATTGTAGTTCCGCATGGTTTTGATACAAGAAAACTTATGGAAAAGTGGAAAGGTTATGATATTACATTAAAGAAAGATGGGCTGTTGTTTTTGGATATGATAACGAATAAGTGAGGTAAAATTGATGAAATATAGAGAAGAAAATAAAGACTTGTTTACAGTACCAGAAGATTATTATTTAGCACATTGTATTAGTGCTGATTTTGGAATGGGTAAAGGAATTGTAGTTGAGTTCAATAAAAGGTTTGATATGAAAAGAAAACTACTAACAAAATATCCAGATTATCTTAATCAGTATACTCATAAAAGAATTGATAGTGACTGTCTTTTAGAAGGTAGAGTATTAAATCTCATTACAAAAGAGAGATATTTTCACAAGCCAACAATTATCACAATGAGACTTGCACTTGAAAAAATGAAACAGATTTGTTTAAAGAATAATATCAAAAAGATTGCAATGCCTGTAATTGGTTGTGGTTTAGATAGGTTGAACTGGAATGATGTCTCAGAACAGATTAAAAGTATTTTTGCGGATACGGATATTGAGATTTTAGTATGTAAGAGGTGAACTATGGCAGTATTTGTAACAGGCGATATACATGGAAATCCTGTAAGATTAAGTAAAGATAGTTTCTATGAACAGAAAGATTTCTCTGGAAATAAAGATGAGAACATTGTAATTATTCTTGGCGATTTTGGTCTTGTATGGAACAGAGATGGTGAAAGCAAACAGGAAAAATATTGGTTGGATTGGTTAAATCAGAAATCATTCACAACTATATTTGTTGACGGAAATCACGAATGTTTTCCAAGAATCTATAGTTATCCTATAAAAGAGTGGCGTGGTGGTAAGGTTCATGAAATTAGATCCAATGTATTACATTTAATGCGTGGCGAAGTGTTTACCATTGAAAATAAGAAATTCTTTGCATTTGGTGGTGCATCAAGTCATGATATTCAGGATGGCATTCTTGATTACAATGACGAAGATTGGAGAGAAGAAGCCAAGAAGCTTGATAAGCAAGGTAAGTATATGTATCGTATCAAGGATTTATCTTGGTGGAAAGAGGAATTGCCAACAGATGAAGAAATGCAGTATGGACTAGAGGTTTTAAAAGAAAATAACAATATAGTTGATTATATTATTACACATAGCCCTTCTACATCAGATTTGTATCTTATGGGTGGTAAAGGATTATATGAATCAGATATATTGACTAATTATTTGGAAGAAGTGAAAGCTACAACTGAATACAAAAAACATCTGTTTGGTCATATGCATTTAAATAAGGCAATCAATGACAGAGATATTTGTTTGTATGAACAGATTGTTAGGATATTGTAAAGTGAGGTGAGAATGTGAAAATAAAAGATAAAATACGAAATAAATTAAGAACTTGGTTCTTTGAGACTGAATTAAAGGACTTGCAAAAATCTACTATACAGATGCAAATGGCACGAAACCAATATTCAGACGCATATAGATTAGTCAATGATTGTCATCAATTAATAAATTCAATGATGGATGTCGGAACTGATATTCATTTACATAGCGACTATTCTTGGGCTGTTGTATGTATTAAAGGTCACCCAGAGTACGTATCATTTATGCCATTATCATCTGGTGATGCTCGTGATGTAATCAGATTTTTACAACAATTCAAATATTCAGATAGGGTGATTGATTCACCTTTTGGATTTAAAAATATGATTAATGACCATATTATGGATAATCCATTTGTAAAGTAGAGAATAATCTAATATAGAAGTAATTCTATTCAAAGGCTGGTCAGCCAAATTAAGCGAGGTGATAAAGTGAAGAAATATTGGAAAACAGGTGAAAAGAATAAATTTGGTAAGGAATGTTATAAATTACATTTTAGTCAATTTTATGAAGAAGATGATGAAAAAAATGTAGTAGCTGGTTTTGTACAAGATGAGACAGACGAAAACATATTTATATATGTATCAAAAGAACTAAATGTTGAATATGATACATTGTTTGCAGACAGTATAGAAGATGCAAAGCATCAAATTGAAGAGATGTTAATAGACCATTGGAATGAAGAGATTGATTATTTAGAAAATCGAATTAAATCATTTCAAGGCGAAGAATAATCATATATAGAAATTTCTATCTTGGCGATTCAGCCAAATTTTCCAAATAAAAGTAACAAGAATTATTTTTTTCTATGGTTTTAGCAGACGTGTTAATTCCATAGGATTTTACAACAAAATAATCAAGAAGAAAGGAATTAAACAGTAACTCCTAGGTAATTATGGTTACGTAACCTCTGTAAAATAGTGTATTTTGACAGAGAATAAAGAAAAAAATAATTCTCAAGGGCTACGAGTATTAAGTTTATTTGATGGAATCTCTTGTGGAAGAGTTGCATTAGATAAAGCCAATATTTCAGTCAGTGAGTATAACGCATTTGAAATTGAAGAGAATGCAATCAAAATCAGTAGATATAATTATCCTGATATCAAAAGATACGGTGACGTATTTTCTACCGACTTCAAGGATTTTAATGGAGTCGATCTATTAATGGGTGGTTCACCTTGCCAGTTCTGGTCGAAAGCCAAGTGTAGTAAAACAGCAAAATTGAAGAGAGAAATTGATACAGAAGGCGAAGGTTGGAAACTTTTTCAGAAATTTGTAGAAGCAAAGAATAACACAAATCCAACATATTTTTTATATGAAAATAACTATGGGATGGCTGATGAGATTCAAGACGCTATTAGTGAGGAATTGGGTGTACAACCAATTATGATTGATAGTCAGTTATTATCAGCTCAGAGAAGAAAACGTCTGTATTGGACGAACATACCAAATATCACACTTCCTGATGATAAAGGATTATTAGTGAAAGATGTTATCTGTTATGATCCAGATTTAGTTAAATACTTTGATGACAGAATCAGGAATACAATGATTAAGTGTGAGAATTACATAAAATATGATCTTGGTGGCAAAGGTCATTATTCGCAACAGGACAGGCTGTACTTTTTAGATAAGAAAGCTCCAACAGTGCCACGTTGCAGAACAGAAACAAAATTCAATGTTTGGCTTGGTGGAGAAAAATATAAAAAGACATGTCCATTAGAGATTGAACGACTTCAAACACTTCCAGACAATTATACGGAGTTTGGAATGGATGAGAGTGGCAATGTAAAAGCAATGCCTAAGACAAGAAGGTTTGAAGCAATTGGCAACGGATGGACTGTTGATGTTATAGCTCATATTTTGAGTTTTATGAAGTTGTAACAGAGAATAACATAATAGGAAGGAGTAAGAGGTTTGGTATACCGAAAACGCAGCGTTTACTCCTGATATATAATGATTTACATGGGAAGCAAAAATCGGTTATCAAAACAAATTGTACCGATTATACAGAATTACATAGACAATGGATGCAATGGTTATTTAGAACCATTCGTAGGTGGTGCAAATATTATTGATAAAATTGAATGCGACAATAAGATAGGAAGCGATATTGATAAATATGTAATCTCTGTACTTATTGGTTTGCAGCAAGGAATTGAACCACCAAAAGAAGTATCGAAAGAATTTTATATTGATGTAAAAAATAATCCTGACAAGTATTCTGATTTTATAACAGGGTATATAGGATATGAACTTAGTTTTGGAGCAAAGTGGTTTGGGGGTTATGCAAAGCGTGATGATGCTAAACATCGTGGAGATATTTATTCTTACAAATCATGTATGAAGCAAGCTCCAAATCTTAAAGATATCCATTTTAGAACAGCTTCATTTTTAGATTATTCTAACTTACATGGGTATGTAATATATTGCGATCCACCGTATAAAAATACAACAAAATATAAAACAGGTGAATTTCCATATGAACAATTTTATCAATGGTGTAGAGAAATGTCTAAAGATAATGTTGTCATTATAAGTGAATATTCAATGCCAGATGACTTTGATTGCATTTGGGAGAAACAAGTTAAGATTACATTTGACAGCAATAGAAAGTGTAATAGCATTAAGGATTTTCGAAGAGAAAAGCTGTTTGTGTATAAAAATAAAAGTTCTAAGTAAAGCGGAATTTCTTCTGAGTTTTCAGAGAATAAATACATATAAAAATAAAGAAAAGAGGTAACAAAATGAGAGAAACATTAATTGTTGTAGACATGCAGAATGATTTTATTGATGGAACACTTGGTACAAAGGAAGCACAGGCGATTGTATCAAATGTAGCAAAGAAAATTAAGGAGTACAAGGAGCGTGGAGATAAAATTTATGTAACTCAAGATACACATTATGAAGATTATTTGAATACATATGAAGGCAAACATTTACCTGTAGAACATTGTATTGCTAATACAGATGGCTGGCAGTTAAATGATGAAGTTTATAACGTATTAAAAAATACAAATGCTACATACATACTAAAGCATACCTTTGGTTCAATTGAACTGGTAAACAAAATCAAAGAGTATATTTCTGAGAATAATATTGACCAGAAACAATATTCAATCGAATTAATTGGTTTATGTTTAGATGTTTGTGTCATTTCAAATGCAGTATTAATAAAGACTGCATTCCCAGAAGCAAATGTATCTATTAACCTAGATTGTACAGCAGCAGTTACACCTAAAACATTCAACGCAACGAAAATAGTTATGAAAAGTTTACAGATAGAAGATAAGTATGTATAGAAAATATGATATAGGAACAGTATGGAGTTCAAATAAATATGGCGATTTTGAAATTGTAGATATAGTATCGAAAAATAGATTTAGAGTAAAATTTATTCTTACTGGATTTGAAAAAGATATATCAAGGTCTTGTTTAGCGGCTGGTGAAATAAGAGATCCATATTATCCAATTTATTATTGCGTTGGCTGTTTGGGAAATATAAATATTAAGTCATATAAAAAAGAATTAAATTTATGGAGATTCATGCTTTCGAGATGCTATGACAAAAACAGTGATAATTATTGCCTATATGGAGACAAAGGGATAAAAGTATGCAAAGAATGGTTATGCTTTAAAAATTTTGTAAAAGACATTCCAGAAATAAAAGGATATGACAGAGAAAAATTCCTAGCTGGTGAATTAGAATTGGATAAAGACATGTCATATGTTGGTCATGGTAGTAAAGAATATTCTTTGAATACATGTGAATTTCTTCCATACAGAGTTAATTTTTCAGAAATGTTGGCTAGAAGGAAATTACATACATCGTCAAGATATGTTGGTGTAACGAAATTAAAAGATGGAAAATGGCAAGTTACATTTTGTGGAAAACATAAAAATATCTATGTAGGAAGATTTTCAACAGAAAAAGAAGCACATGAAGCATATGAAAATTTTAAGAAGAATTACAGAGAAGGAGTAGAATATGGATAAGTACATGAGTGTGATAACCAATTTTGGATGCCACTATTCATGTCCATATTGCATTGTAAAGAATAATAATCTTCAGATTCCAAAGAGTACGATTGATGGATTGAACTCTTTGGAAGAGGAGATTAAGAAAAATCAATGTAATTGGGTATCAATATCTGGTGGTGGAGATCCATTATGGAATTTAGAGAATAACATTGAGTGGTATAAAAAGTTTTTTGATATTACATTAGGAAAAGTTAAGACAGAATTACATACAAGTATGCCAAATGTGAAGTCTGCACCATATCCTTACTTTAACAGAGTTGTATATCATTTACACGATTTTGAACAGTTAAAGTCTATTGAGCGTACTGGTTATGAAATCGTAAGAGTCGTATTCGTAGTCACGAAAAGTTTCACAGAGGATTTAATTAACAGAATAGCAGTGTATTGTCATAACTCAGATATTATTGATGAATTGAGTTTTAGACAGATGGTAGATGAACACTATCAAGAAACAGATTATTGTAGAGAATATCTTAGAGAAGGACATCAGAAGTTATGGTGGTATATTGAACAGTGTGATTACAATTTGTACTACTGTGAGAACAAAGTATACACGGAGTATAAAAAGATTGGAGAGAATAATGAAGTATAAGAATTATATCATTAATACTTTCAGACATTTTAAGAAAGTCTGTACGCATAAACATTGGGTGTTCTACTATTGCTGTAAAGTGGGGATTCCATTTCAAGGGTTAATACATGATTTATCTAAATTTTCTCCAACAGAATTTTGGGAGAGTGTTAAGTATTATCAAGGTACTTCAAGTCCAATAGATGCTTGTAAGAAAGAGAATGGTTGGTCAGCAGCTTGGATGCACCATAAGGGAAGAAACAAGCACCATTACGAATATTGGCAGGACAATTTTGATAATGGTGGGAATCCTATTGAAATGCCAATGAAGTATAAAAAAGAAATGCTTTGTGATTATCTTGGAGCAGGTAGAGCATATCATGGTAAGTCATTTAATTTTGAGAAGGAATTAAAATGGTGGGAATCTAAGAAAAGTAAACCAATTGCAATGCATCCAAATGACATGGCTTTTATTGATAAGTACATTAATCTGTTTTATGAGTACGAAAACAGAGAATATGATATTAGAACAATATTTAATCAAATCAAGAAAGAAGGAAAATAATATGGAGCAGATTATTACAAGTTTGTTGGAGACAGATGCCTACAAATTGTCAATGGGACAGGCTATTTATCATCAGTTTAGCGATTATAAAACCACTTGGAGCTTTAAATGTCGTAATAAGGATGTTCATTTTACACCAGAAATGGTAGAAGAGATCCGTAGACAGATTAAATTATATTGTGGTTTGAGATTCACAGAAGATGAACTTACTTATATTGACAATATCAAATGGATGAAAGGTTCATATGTTGATTTTCTGAGATTGTGGCAGCCAAGATATGAGGATTTTGAGATTACAACAGATTCAGATTGTGGTCTTTCTATCGAAACATTTGGTACATGGCTTAATACATCTATGTATGAGATTCCTACACTTGCGATTGTGAACGAAGTATATTTCAGAATGGCATATAACTATGAGGAATTGCTTGATAGTTTCAAAAAGAGATTAAATGAAAAGTACGAAAATCTCAGAAGCGGTCATTGGTACGCTGGTACATTTTCTGAATTTGGTCTTAGAAGAAGACTTTCTGCTGAAGCACAGGAGTTAGCTGTTGAGAAGTTTTCACATTTGAATGATACATTGCATAGTCCATCTAAGTTTGTTGGTACATCTAATGTATATCTCGCAAAGAAATATAATCTCACGCCTGTTGGAACTATGGCTCATGAATGGATTATGTGTTCTGGTCAGGGCAACCACAAGCACAATCCAGCATATTCAAACTGGTATGCCCTAGACGCATGGGTTAGAGAGTATGGTGTGTTAAATGGTATTGCGCTCACAGATACAATTACAACTGATTGTTTCTTGAAAGATTTTCAGTTGACATATGCAACATTATTCAGTGGTGTAAGACATGACAGCGGCGACCCATACGAATGGGGTGAAAAGATGATTAATCATTATGAGTCACTTGATATCAATCCTAAGACAAAGACACTTCTATTTAGTGACAGTCTTGATTTTGAAAGAGCTGATAAGTTATTCAGACACTTCCATGATAGAGTAAACGTTGCATTTGGAATTGGTACTTATTTGAGTAATGACACAGATGTTCCTGCTTTAAATATTGTAATGAAAACCACTAAATGTAACGGTATGGATGTTGCAAAAGTGTCTGATGTAGAAGGTAAAGGTATGTGTAAAAACCCTGATTATGTTGATTATTTAAAGAGATGTATTAATTGGAGAATGAATCATGAATAAAATTTTACTTATACCAGGAAGTTTTAATCCAATTACTAACGCCCATGTTGATATGGCATTGACTGCTAAAAAAGCGGTTAATGCCGATGCTATATTGTTTATTCCTGCACATGATACATATGTTGCGAAGAAAAAGACTTTGATACCTGGATATTGTCGAGTATCGCTAATTAATTCAATGCCAAATTGTGATGAAAATAATATGTGGGCATCCGAAGTTGAAACAACCAGCTTCTTTCCACAGAGGACATACAATACTATTACTCAGATAAGAGATATGAATGAGAAAGATTATATCTTCAACGAATACTATATTTGTTTAGGAATGGATAATATTGAAACACTTACAACTTGGTATAATTGGAAACCGTTTGTTGAGGAATATAATTTTGTAGCATGTGTGAGAGAAGGTCAGAATCTTGAGACTGCTTTAAGAGAAGCAAATCTTATGGAATATAAAGATCACTTCACAGAAATTCAGATACCAGAAAATCATACTTCTTCAAGTTTGGTTAGAGATTTATGTGAAAAGGGTGAATTTGAAAAGGTTAAAGAATTAGTTCCTAGAAATGTATATGAGTATTTAATTCGGTTCTATGATGTGATGAATCGAATGTAGAAAGGAGAATATATAAATGTTTGATGCTAAGAAAGTAAAGAATGAAATCGTAGAGTGGATTAGAGATTGGTTTGAACAGAATGGTAAAGATTGTATGGCAGTAGTTGGAATTTCTGGCGGTAAGGATTCAAGCGTTGTTGCTGGCTTATGTTGTGAAGCTCTTGGCAAGGATAGAGTTTTTGGTGTGATGATGCCACAGGGAAGACAAAGAGATATTGAATATAGTCGTAAACTTTGCAGTTTTTTAGACATTCCACGTACTATTATTCCAGTCGGAACAATTGTGAATGTTACTGAATATGAAATTAAAACATCATTAGATGAAGAGTTATCAATTCAGACAACAACAAATCTTCCTGCTCGTATTCGTATGGCTACACTTTATGCAGTATCACAGACAGTAAATGGTCGTGTCGCTAATACGTGTAATCTTTCAGAAAATTGGGTTGGATATTGTAGCAAGTTTGGCGATGCTGCTGGTGATTTTAGTCCACTAGAAAATCTTACAGTAACAGAGGTAAAAGCTATCGGTCGTGAGTTAGGGCTTCCGTCAGAATTAGTTGATAAGACACCTACCGATGGTCTTTGTGGAAAGACTGATGAAGATAACCTTGGATTTACTTATGCTGAATTAGATGCATATATCAGAGATGGAATTGAGCCAAGTGAGGAAGTAAAAGCTAAGATTGATTCAATGCATGAGAAAAATCTGTTTAAATTACAGCCAATGCCAAGTTTTGTGTATCAGGCGTAAATGAGATACTATATATAGTGTTTATGTAAAATATAGACACTATATATAGTAATATTTTTACCAAGAAACATAGATTTCTTGAGGATTATTAGGAGGTAAATTATGGCTTATATAGAGAATATTGTAATAGGAAAACCAATAGCAGAATCACAACAGATGTTTGCATTAGATGAAAATGATTGGAACAGAATTGAGCAGGAAAAGACTTATTATACCGATGAAAGATTTCTTCCTAGAATTCTTGTGGAATTAGGTATTTATCCGTCAATCAGTGAGATTAGACGAAATAAACCTAATCTTATGGTAAGTTTAGATAATGTTGATTTTATAGATAACTTGAAAGTTAGTAGAAAAAGAAGACTGTGGATTTTAGTAGGAGAATAACATAACAGGAGGTACAAATAATTGCAGAATATTAGTATCAAAGGGGTTTGCGATTGTGTAAACTTAGATAGAAATATCAAATTAACAAATGGTGCAGTCGTAGTGCAGAAAGAAAATAACAATGTAATAGGTGTTTATTTGGTGATTTCGTTCAGAGATAATAAAAACAAATATGGTGGTGACAGTACATCAACATATTGTAGTTTGGTAAATCTCGACAATGGACAATTAGCTTTTGAAGAAAGATGTAGTCGTGCTACAACAGAGAGACGTGTTCTTAGACATTTAACAAGAGTAGGTTTTAGTTATCCTTATGATCCAAATTCTCATGAGCAGGATAGTAAGTTTTACAATATGAGAGTTCAGGTTTATAACAATGGAAATTACAAAATGAATCTTGAACTTGGTGATGAATACATTATGTATGGTAGATAGGAGGAATAAATCATATGAAGAAAAAATTTTTAGCAGTTGCATTAGGATTGACATTATGTTTTGGAATGACTGGATGTGCGTCATGGGACAGAATGGTAACAGATATGAAAAGCGATGTAAATGGAGGTATGCAAAGAACAATTACTGTATACACGGCAGATGGTAAAGAACTTGCAACATATAAAGGCAAGATTGATATTGATACAAACGATGGTGGCTATGTTAAGTTTGATTTTAACGGCAAGAGATATATCTATTATAACTGCTTTGTAGAAAGTATTGCAGACATTAATTAACGATGGATAAGAATCCGAAGTTTCTTTGCAACTTAGGAGGTATAAAAATGCTATTTTCAGAAGCAAAAACGAAAATAGGAACTTGGACTGATATTGAATGTGTTCCTACTGGAAAGATTGAAACAAAAGAACAGTATGACTATTTAAAATATTATGTTGAAAATACACCAATAGATGATAGATATATTAAATCATTTGAAGAATCAAAGGGTAAATATATACATATGGGATCTTGGTTTGGTGGTGCAGGGTTTTATTTTTATATGAGTGATGAACCACAAGGCGATTATAATTACAGAATAGAAGATAAAAATGGTGTAATTGTTGGTTATACAAAATATGAAGAAGATTTTTCATATGGTAAATTAGGAAAAATTGAATTCGATTAAGAGAATAATGAATTGAAAGGAGCGAGAGATTTGCTGCAGCATTAAATCTGGATTTGCTCCGAGTAAAAAATGTTAGAGATTAACAAAATATACAACGAAGATTGTCTTGAAGGTATGAAAAAGATTGATGATAAATCAGTCGATTTCATCTTCACGGATCTACCGTTTTCAACAACCCAGAATTCATGGGATGTGTTAATTCCATTCGAGCCATTATGGAAACAATACGAGAGAATCATCAAAGATAATGGTTGTATTGCATTATGGGCACAGTCGCCTTTTGACAAGAGACTCGCTTGTAGTAATGAAAAGCTATATCGCTATGAATGGATTATCGAAAAGACCAAAGCAACTGGTCATCTAAATGCTAAGAAAATGCCTATGAAGGCACACGAAAATGTCTTGATTTTCTATAAGAAACTCCCTACTTACAATCCACAAATGACAGAAGGACATACACCTGTTCATTCTTATACAAAACATACAACAGATGGTAACTGTTATGGTGCTACAAAGACTGGTATTTCAGGTGGTGGTAGTACACAAAGATATCCAAGAGATGTTCTACAGTTTAAGTGGGATACTCAGAAAAGTAGCTTACACCAATGTCAAAAGCCTGTTGAAGCGTGTGAGTATTTTATTAAAACCTATACAAATCCAGGAGATTTAGTTCTTGATTCATGTTCAGGAAGTTGTACAACTGCAGTTGCGGCTTTGAATACAGGTAGAAATTACATATGTTTCGAGAAGGACAAGGATATTTTTGAGGTTGGAAGTAAGAGAGTGAGAGAATACATAAATGAGTAACTGTGGCAATAATGACTGTCAATGGCACAAATATTGTGAAAGCGGTTTGATGTGGTATGACGAAGATATAACAGAATGTCGTCATTGGATTAAGCCTAAACTGACTAAGATGAAAAGTATTAAAGTAGCTGAATCTAATTATGATAAGGCAATTAAAGTATTAAAGAGGAACAAAATAGAGTTCAAATAAAATGAAAGGAGACGAGGTTCGTGTACACAAGAAGGAATTCCTTACTCCAAGTAATTTATGAAATATATGGGTTCAAAATCTCGTATAGTTGATAATATTTTACCGATTATTCAAGAAAGATTGCGAGATTATAATATCAAAACATACATAGAGCCATTTTGCGGCGGCTGTAATGTAATCGACAAAGTTCAATGTGATATAAAAATCGCTTCTGACAATCATAAATATCTTATTGAAATGTTCAAGAATCTAAATCAGATTCAAAATCTCCCAGAATTTATTACAAAAGAACATTACTCAGATGTAAGAGAATGTTTTAATAAAGGATTATCTCAATATCCAGACTGGTATATTGGTGCGGTTGGCTTTCTCTCAAGTTATAATGGCAGATTCTTTGATGGTGGTTACTCAGGTGTTGTACATACGAAAACTGGAACTGAAAGAAATTATTACGATGAAGCTAAGAGAAATTTGTTAGAGCAGATTCCAAGGTTAGAAGATATTCAATTCCAATGTGGAGATTATAAGGAGTTATATTCTGATAAAGTTGACTGCTTATTTTATTGCGATATTCCATATAAGGGTACGAAACAATATGGATCAAGTAAGAACTTTGATTATGACAGATTTTGGAATTGGGCTGAGAAGATGAGTGAGAAGAATGTTGTCTTAGTTAGTGAACATGAAGCTCCTTCTGGATGGGAATGTATTTGGCAACAGGAAGTGAAGAGAACGATTGACAATACAAAGCGAGTTAAAGCAGTAGAAAAGTTATTTGAAATAAGAGAATAAATATCTGGGAGGTGATAATTTGATAGAACCAAAGTCTTGTGTACAAGAATTAATATCTATGGAATGTATAGACAGAAGTGTTTTAATCCTATATCCATATGGACTTAGCAATGAACCAATATTAAAAGACAATATTCCCAAAATGACAAAAGTGATAAGAGAATATATAAAAGAGTCTGAGATGTATAGAAAGTGTGTAGATACAATTCCAAATCTTATATGGGATTCTCAAAAAATATCTATGCAAAATGAAGCTGATGAACATCAAAGAAAAGCTGATGAACTTGCAGAGAAAATGAATGAAGGTATCAGTCCTTATGCGTGGTATGTCAAAGGTAGGTTTAATGGAGAGATAGGTGGGTTTCACTATAATGTAGATAATATAGTTTATTTGGACAAAAAATAACAAGAAATTTTGGTTTCTTGGCTTGTCACGAAACTAAGTAACAATGTAGATATAATTTTATAAGAAAGGAAAACGTTCACATGTGAGTAAAGCTGCGCAGCTACTATTGGTGAACAAATTTGAAAAATAATACAGAAAAAGATTGGACAGGTAATAAGAATAGTATTTTTAAGACTTTAGGTGCAAGTAATCACACCGACAAGGAGAGACAGAACGAGGATTATTATGCGACAGATCCTATTGCAATTGATGCCTTATTAAAAGATGGTGGTGTTACATTTGACAAACCTATCTGGGAATGTTCCTGTGGTGAAGGACATTTATCTGAAAGATTAAAGAGCTTCGGTTATGAAGTTCGATCCACTGACCTGATCGATAGAGGTTATGGTGAAGGTGAAATTGATTTTCTTACATATAATCAGCCTTGGAATGGCGATATCTTAACAAATCCCCCATACAAATATGCAAAAGAATTTATTGAACATGCAATGACATTAATTCCTGATGGTTGCAGAGTATTTATGTTTCTTAAAGTTCAGTTTCTTGAAGGAAAAGCTCGTAAGGAATTATTTAAAAAGTACCCACCAAAATGTGTTTATGTTTCAAGCAGTCGTATTTTATGTGCGAAGAACGCTCTTTTTGATGAAATGAGAGCAGGTGGTGGTAGTGCAGTTGCTTATGCTTGGTACGAGTTTGAGAAGGGTTATATAGGTGAAAGTAAATTAAAATGGATAAATTAATACAAAGATTAAATGAGGAGATGAGTAGTTGGGTTGGTGATTTAGTCACCAATTCCGACTTATCAAGCGAGAAACTATTAAAACGATACTCATATGAGTATTGTATCAAAGAAGAGATTATTAATTATTTTTCAGAGAATATTATATCAGATGACTTTGAAGAGTTCTTACTGGATAAAGAAGATACATTGTCTTATCTGTACGTTGAGTATATGGAAGATGATACAGCAAATATTCATAACGAGATAGAAGGATTTGTAAGTAATCTCTGTTATCGTTTTAAAACACAATCTGAAATGCCCTAAAATCAAGGCTTTCAGAGGTTGAAAAAGCCAAGGAAAACCACGTTTCCTTCGAGGAGGTGATTGATTGGATACATCGTGTGAAACTTGTAAATGTAATACCTGTAAGATGAATGAAAATGGCGGTATTTATGGTGGGTGTTTTGATTGTGAAGATTGCAAAGAGCAAAATCTACACTGTGAAGATTGTTCAATGTATGAATATGACAAATACAGATTGAGTAATTAGGAGAAATTTATGGGTAAATCATTAGAATTTGTAAAAGAACGAATTGCATCAGGTCAGTGCAATGGCATGGAGAATAATAAATATGAATCCATGATTGAGCAGGATATACGAGAGTTATTTACGGTTATTACTTACACCAAAGATGGAACAATTTTAATAGATGTTCCTTATCTTAAAGGTGATAAGCCTTATTTTAATGTAATTATTAAACATGATCCAGATGCAGATTTTGAATATTTCACAATGCAGCGTTGCAATTGCGATGGAACGTTTGTATTCTTTCAAGATTTAATGGGTGAGTGCATAGATAAAATGATTCATCTTAAAACCTGTAATGTAAATAAGGAGATTCCAAAAGATTTAACTGGATATTCTATTGTCTACACTGTCGGAGATTTTGTATTGGCAGAAGAATTTGGTGAAGAATTTGCAACAAAAGAAAAACCTTGGATGAAGAGTAGATTTACGGCTATGTTACCAATTAAGTTTAATGTAGTAAGGAATGAAGAATAATGTATTTTGATTTAAATATTGAAGAATGGAATTTTAAAAATGATTATGAAGACATCTATTTTCTGCTTCATTGTTTATACAATGCAAAAACTGAGTTATACGACAGAACTCTTACTGATATGAGAAGCAGATATGATCCGACTGAAGCATTTATAGATGGCTCGTATAATGGCTGGAATAGAAGGAGATCGAATTGGTATTCCAAGAAATTATATGATAAATGTGTGAAATGCATTGAGTTAAAAACAAGAGGTTATTTTGTACACAAACGTTGGAAAGAATGTGTTTGGAAGTATAAAGGTCTTTCAGCACAAGGATGGATAAATTTATATCAGCAGTTGATTAAAGAAAATAAATACGACAGTTGGATATTGGAATATATAGAAAATTGGAGAATAACAATATGAACAAAAGACAGAAAAAGAAGTTATTTAAACAGACGCTTATTAAAGTTAGAAAACTGCATCCACAGGAGGGTGATGTGATTTGTTTACAGCCAGATTTAGATCGGGTTGATGCTGAAACTATGTGCCAGTTTATGAAAGTTTGTTCGAATAATGATGTTTTCGGTGAATTAAAGTTAGCTTTTGTACCTGCTGATATTAAGCAACTTAGACATAAAGGGGACGCTCAGATATATGTTGATAAGTTACAGAGTATTGTAGATCAGATGGGAGAATAAAACTATGGGTAAAGTTGTAGATATGAGTAATTTTGATCCGTTATTTGATAATTTGGAAAAGTATGTGAATAAACAAGGATGTACTCTCGGTAAAGACGCTGAGAGATTACAAGAGTTATTACATTCAATTCAGTATTGTTATATACATGGAGTATTAACAGAGAGTCAAAATGAATCGGCTTGTAAGAAATTTAGAAAACAATTTCAGAAAGCTTTATATGAGAAATAAGAAAGAAGCATTTCTTTAGGAAAGGAGAACAATAAATGGAAACATTTTCAATAGTAGATAAGATAAATGTGGATAAGTTGAATACAAAAGTTGCAGAGTTTGTATATAGGGAAGGGCATGAGCCATATATATTTGCAAATAAAGAGACACTTGAAGCATTATCTAAGCCAATTGAGCAGGAATTAAAATTCGTATCGGCAGCAACTGGTATTGTTAGTTCGTTTAAGGGTTGTCTGATTGGTAAGTATCACGGTAATAAAATGTTTGAGGATGATACATTAAAATTTGGTGAGATTGAGCTGAGATAAGAGAATATATAGGTGACAATAAATTATAAGGAGATATGTTTTATGAGAAGAAAGGATAAAAAATTTAAAATTCAATATAAAGTTGATGACAAGATTCTGTCTTTGAGGTTCGAGACAATACAGGATTTTTTAGAAACCGATTTTCCTAAGAATAATAATCCAATGTCACCTATAAACGATACAGAATTATTATCCGTAACTTGGCACAAGCAACCGTTATTTGAAAAAAGTTTTAAATTAGGTGAAGTAAAAACGCTTTTAAAAGACTTTAATCCTACAAAATTACTTAGGAAAGAAACTTATTCAATAGGAGAAGTCAGAGACAAAGTAAAAGATGCTTTATTTGAGAAAGATAAAAGACTTGCAAAAGTTGATTTTGATGGAGATTTGATTAAGGGCAATAGCCAAAGATACCAAACATTTTTTACTAAAGGTTGTAAATGTGTAGTTTGTGGAATTGAAGGAAAATATTTTGCAAAAGAAAGACATTTACAGGATAAAAGTTATCATCTGAATTTATATGCAGTTGATGATAATGGTGATGAAATTTTAATGACAAAAGATCATATTATACCACGCTCAAAAGGTGGTATTGATGATATTAGCAACTATCAAACAATGTGTAAGCTTTGTAATGAAGCAAAAGGTAACCAATTAGAAGATTAAAAAAGAAAGGAAAAATAGAAAAGTTCCTATAGGATAAAGTGCGCACTACTTACTAAGGTAAGAGGAACTTATGTATTGTGCTTATATCACAACATTAAAAGGATTAAGAAAACATAATAACGCTGATAGATTACAGTGTGTAGAAGTATTTGGACAGAATGTAATTGTAGATTTGAGTTATCAGGAAGGACAGAAAGTAGTCTTCTTTCCATCTGACGGTCAGTTATCACTTGAATATGCAACAGATAATAACCTTGTCAGAAAGAAAGACGAGAATGGAAACAACATTGGTGGTTATATGGATGCTGAGAAGAGAAATGTAACCGCTATTAGACTTAGAGGTGAGAAGTCAGAAGGACTTGTATTACCTGTTGAGACGCTTTCTAAGTATACAGATATTTCAAAATTAAAAGATGGCGATCAGATTACAGTTCTTGGTGGTCATGAGATTTGTCAGAAATATATTCCAAGAGGAAAGAATCGTTCAAGAGGTAATGGAAATAGTTCAAATAAGAAGAACAAGTTTCAGAAAGAAACAGTATCATATCCATTTTTTGAGGAGCATAAAGATACAGCACAGCTTGCATATAATATGTCAGCATTTAAGCCAGGAGATACAATTTATATTACTCGTAAGCTCCACGGAACATCAGCTCGTACTATGAAGACTGTTAAGATTACAAAAAAGAATAATAAGCTGAGAAAATTCTTACATATGCAGCCAAAGGTTACAAGAGAAGTTTCTGTTGTATCTGGTAGTAGAAGAGTTGTATTAAAGGATATGACAAAGAATGATGGATATTATTCTGATAATGGATTTAGAAAAAAGTACCACGATTTATTAAAAGACAAGCTTCCTGAAGGTGCTGAAATTTTCTATGAAATTGTCGGATATGTAAATGAAACAACACCAATTATGGGTTCAGTATCTAATAAGGGAGTTAAAGAAAAAGAATTTACAAAGAAATTTGGCGACACTACAACATTCTCATATGGTTGTGAGCCAGGCGAAAATGAGATGTATGTGTATCGAATGACAATGACAACAGCAGACGGAACAGTTGTTGAAGTGCCTTGGGAAACTGTAGAGGTATGGTGTGACAAGTTAGGTGTTAAGCATGTACCTGATTTAGAGAAGTTTATTTTTACTACACCAGAAGATTTGAAAAAAAGAGTAAATAAATATCTTGATGGTATGCCAGCAGATGAAATTGGCAAGACACATATTGCTGAAGGTGTGGTTGTTCGTATTGATAACAGAGCGACATTTACAGCTTATAAGGATAAAGTATTTGAATTTAAGGTAATAGAATCGATCATTAAAGATACGTCTGATGTGCCAGATATGGAAGAAGCAGAGGAAGTTTTAGAGGAGACTTTAAATGAATAAACCTACACTATGGATCATGTGTGGTCTGTCTGGTAGTGGCAAATCAACCATTGCCACTCAGATTGCCAATGAGAACCCAAATACAATAATTGTATCATCAGATGCAATTCGTGAAGAATTGACAGGTAATGAAAATGATCAATCAAAAAACGAAGATGTTTTTAAGATTTTTCATAAGCGGATAAGAGAATATCTAATTAAAGAAATTAATGTAATTGCAGATGCAACAAATCTTACTATGAAGTCTCGTAGAGCAATTTTAATGAATACGCTAGGATTGAAAGTTAATAAGATTTGTTGTGTAATCGTTAAGAGATTTGAACAATGCAAGATAGATAATAGCAACAGATTGCGAGTTGTGCCAGAAGGCGTTATAAAAAAGCAGCTAAGAAGCTTTCAAATTCCGTTCAGGCAGGAAGGCTGGAATAAAATAATTTTCTATAATTTCGTAAACGGTAAACAAAAGTGTATATCTGAGATGATATACGAGATGAGAGGTTTTGAGCAGAAAAATCCACATCATACAATGAATTTGTATAATCATTCAATGTTTACATATAGTCGTTTTGTTAAATATGAATATTCAAAAGAAATCAATTTAGCTGCATTACTTCATGATTACGGAAAATTGTATACTCAAACCTTTGACGAAAATGGCATTGCTCACTATTTTGAACATCCATCGGTTAGTTCGTATTATATTTTAGAAAATTTAATAGGTAACTATAAAAATGATACACTTCTCAATATGTGCTTTTTGGCAAATTACCACATGATGCCCTTCTGGTGGGATACTGAAAAAGCGAAGCAGCGTTGGAAAGAAAGATTTGGAGAACGTAAGTATAAGATGCTTTTAGATTTCAATGAATGTGACAAAGCGAGGTAGCTATGTGAGCAGTATTTCAGTTGGTGATTTAAAATCCATTCTCGAAAACTATCCAGACAATTACGAAGTTGTTATGAACATTAAGCATAAATATCCAATCTCTAAGGAAGAAGGTCTTAGAGGTTGGTATGCTTATATCAATGGTGTAAAAGCCGATGATGATTTTCGAGAAATTAGATTAATGAATTAGGAGAATATTTTATGAGTCTATTAGAAAAATATAGTTGTATTTTTTGCAAATATAGAAAACTTAACAAGAATCACGATTATGCTTGTATGGACAGTTGGAATAAAGATGAATCTGGTTATCCAATTGGCAAATGTAATTCATTATCAAATATATACTATGGTAAAATCGTTGAACTTTTTCCATTCAAGCAAATTGATTATTGGCGTACTGAGAGAGCATATAAAAAAGAAGAAAAATATAATGAAGCAATGGATAAGAAATATGGAGATTGTTGTATAGAAACAGATGATTGGAAATTCATTTGGGGAATAACAAGCTGGGATGATTTATCTGGTCACGAAGCCAATATGTATACCATGAATGATATAGATATTACATATGACAAGCAGAAAAAAGAATATATGCTTGGAATTGAAACGGCATATATGTTCGAAACATATGCTTCAGCGTGTAATTATCTAAGAACGTGTTTGGATGCATTTTCAAAATATATGGACGCTAATGGATTAGATAAGAACAAGCAGTATAGTTTATTCATGAGTAATCCTTGTACAAGTATGGTAGCTGATTCGATTGAAGAATTATATACCAATTTTAAAATTTTTGTTAATGGATTTTGCAATCAGAATACCACAGAAAATGAAAAGGATGGAGAATAAATATGTGTAACCGTTGTGATTATGACTCACCTGACAATCGAATATATGTAGATTCATTAACTAATGAATATTATTTGGATATAGAAACATCTGAATGGGATGAATATGATGATGGATTTGTTCATCAAAAAGAATATATTACGCATTGTCCTTATTGTGGTAGAAAGTTAGGAGAATAAAGAAATGAAGATAAAATTAATCAAATTAAAATTTAATGACACTCATTCATACAAGTACGAACCATTTACATATTGCTGTAATAAAATTCAGAATGATAAAGCCATTGTATTTACAGGTGAAGATATAAACGACATTGGTGGAGAATATGAAGATGATGGCATCTATATTCCACAATTTTGTACTTCCTATACACAAACAGTTGGTTCTTGGGAGGACGAATGGGAGCAGACAGACAATTTTCCAATTAAATTCTGCCCTCATTGCGGTGAAAAGATTGAGATTTCAGTTGTAGATAAGATTGATGTATCTGATAAATATGAAGAATTAACTAAGCAGCGTGATGAATTATGGGAGAGGTGTCAGAGAACAGATAGTAAGAAGAAAGAATCTGAACTAAGAGAGCAGGTTGGAAAGCTTGATAAGCAGATTGACAGTTTCTATTGGTTGGATGAGTGGAAAGGAGAATATTATTATGGCAGTATTTAAAAATTTTAAAGATGATGAATTGATTGTAAGTTGTAAGTGTGGATGTGACGAAGGTATTCATTTTAAAATTCATGATTATGGAGATGGCGACTATGCTTTCTTATCATATACAAATGGTAACTTTTACACTCAGCAAAGACCATTCTTTGAAAAATTGAAGAAGATTTGGGCGATTATTATGAATAAGGATTTTTATTATTCTGATATTGTGCTTACAAAGGAAGATTTTAAAGAGTTTAAGGAATGGATTAATAGAAAGTAAAGGAGATTGCTATGAATAGAAATTTGGATGGATATTATTTTAGAGTTAAAAGAGATGGAAAATGGGACAATGTTTGTTGGTCTGATATGACAGATGAAGAAAGAGACGAGCAAATGACTAATCGTAGTGAAGAATTGTTAAAGTCGCTATGTAAGGGACTTGGTAATGTTATTCATAAGATTGGTGAAGATTTAGATATTGCGTGTGAATAAAAGTAAATTCAGGATTTTTTTGAATGAAAAGAGAGAATATTAAAGCAAGGAGGTAAGAAAAATGTCGTATTGGACATATATTCAGGGTACAATAACAGTTCGTCCTATGGGTAGAACACAGCCTGAGAAGAGATATATTCTTGAAACAGTGTTAAACCATTTGCCTAGAGTGACAGGTTCTGAAGGGGACATGAATACATATATCATTCAGAAAAATGGTCATAACAGTTCGTGTTCATGTGATGAATTTGGTGAAGTGACAAATAATTTAACTGATTGGTACGGTAATAAAAGTCATACTAGAGGAGCATTGAGAACGCAAGACGAATATATCCTTGTTGTAAATGCAGCTTTAAGAGACAGAGAATTTGAACAGACTTACAGAGAATTTATGAAATGGTTTGTACGACTTTGCAAGAGAGTAGGCTGTGAAGATGTTCTTGTAGAAATCAAAGGATATAATAAGTCAACTGTTATCAAAGATAGAAATATTCAGAGAAAAAAGTATTCGTTTAAGAGTGTTTTCGATGGCTTATTTGAAAATCCAAGCTGGTGCAACGACAGTAAAGATGGATACAAAGAGCCGAACTGGTGTGAATTTATGATGTGGGACAGAGCAAAAGATTCTAACTATCCTATGACTCTTGCTTACAAATATTTCAACGATGAAGAAAATGACAAGGAAGTTGAGAGAAGAATGAGTTATAGATAATTTCAAAAGAAAGCAACATATCATTGGATTATAGAAAAGAGGTATCAAATGGATGATTATAAAAAGCTAATTGATTCAACTGAATTACAGAAAACAGTATTGAATTTCATTGGTTCTGAAGAATTTAATAAGATGGTCAATTGTTCAATATTCAAGGATAATCAAGAGTGTAAATCTGCCATTATTTACGGAATGTCGATCGCATCAATGTTGGTCTGTGATTGTACTCCATTTTATATCAAATTTAATGAAGAAACTGATGAAGATGATAACAGACCACAATGCTGCATAGACCACGATAAGTATTTTTCAACATGTGACACTTGTGAGTTTGGAGAATAATATATTGGAGGTAAAAATATAAATGAAAATTCTTTCAGTAATGAACAATCATCTTAAAGAAGTGGAAAAGAAGGATTATGGATATGGGTGTACTTGTGATAATTGTGGAACAACTTTTATTTTTGAGAGTTCGGAAGCTGCTTATCCAAGACATATTAATCCTAAACCAAACGAATGTTATGTGCCTTGTCCAAATTGCAAACATATTATTACTTTAGCAAAATGTACTAAATTTAAAACATCATATGAGTTGAATGATTTTAAAAGAATTCATGACGAATAAGTTAATTCGCAGTAAACCAATCTTTCTTTGGAAAATTTTTAATCATATCTAAGCCATTCGGCTATGGGAATCCCAACAAATAAGAGAATATTACAGTATAACTAATAAAAATATTACATATAAAGGAGATTTTAAATGAAGAACACAAATTGGAAAGTGCCAGTAATTATTGGCGTAGGAGTATTAGCAGTTATTTTGATGATTGTATTTGGTGTACAGAGTTCGCAGAATAAAGCTATTGCACTTGAGGAGCAGGTAAATACAGCGTCATCAGATATTAAGGTACAGGAAAAGCGAAGAGTTAATCTTGTATATAACCTTGCTGATTGCGTAAAACAGTATGACAAACATGAAGCTGATACATTGACAGCAGTTGCAGATGGTCGTGGATCAACAGGAGATATTGAGAATGTAACAACAGCTATTACAGCAGTTGCAGAAGCATATCCTGAGTTGAAGTCAAATGAGAACTATAAGACTCTTATGAATGAGTTATCTATGACAGAGAATATGATTGCAGAGTATCGCAGCAATTACAATAAGCAGATTAAGGAATACAAGAGATATGTAAGAAAGTTCCCTACAAGACAGTTCCTTGGATTGCTTGGATATGAAGTGCAGGAATATGAGTATCTGGATTACAATGCGCCAGTTGATGCTCCACAGTCGTTGTTCAAAGAGGATTAGTATATGAGACATGGTAGAAAGGGTTTTGATTTTGGCGATTTTGAAATAACAAAACGTGAAATTTTGGCTAGTATTTCTATCATTGCAGTTATGATTCTGTTTGGTATTCTGATTTCTTCCAAGATTTCAGAATGCCAAATGGATAAAAATGAAATTTATAATAAGGCTGTTAAGATAGAAAGTCAAGAAATGTTCCAATACGGAATGGACACAAATGTTGGTAATGCGTTTGTATATGGTGATTTAAAAGCGGTAGATACAGTTACATATCCTGAAATCGGTGGAGAATATATGTATGTAGAAAAAATTAAAGAGCAATATACGATGCATACAAGACAAGTAGCTCATACAAGAACTGTTAATGGCAAATCACAAACTTATTATACAACAGAAACATATTGGACTTGGGATAAAGTTGGAAGTGAAGATATTAAGTGCAAAGAAATATTGTTTTGTGGAGTAATTTTCACAAGTAATAAAATTGATTTACCTGGTACTGATTATATTGACACAATTAAAGAGTCAAGTCATGTGAGATATAAGTATTATGGTGTTGACACTGAATATAAAGGAACAATTTTTACAGATTTGAGAGATAAAACCATTTCTGATAACACATCATTTTATAATAATTTGACTATTGACGAGACGATAGAAAGGCTAGAATCTGATTTTCCAATTATTATTTTCTGGATCTTTTGGGTTATTTTAATCGGTGGAATGGTATTTGGGTTCTACTATTTGGATAATAGATGGTTAGATTAGCAAGAAATTTTTCTTTCTTATGAAGATTGGAGGTGTAAATAAATTGCCAACAAAATATAACTTTGGTGGTGGTAACTTGACTTTGTTCAATGCTACAACTGGTAAGGAATTAAGTAATCTGGATAATGTTCACTTGGATTCTTGTGAAGTCGAAAAAGGAACTCAATTTGGTAACTGGATGAGACAAAACGCATCAATAACAATGGAGTTTACCACAGAAGAAACAGTAGATATCAATAAAATATTAGGATTGGATATTGCTCAAATGCCAGATTCTTATGATATTCAATATGTAAAGATTGTTCAAGTAAGAAAGCATAAGAAAAAGAGAATAAATAAGAAGTGGCTTAAACGTTATGGTTACAAAAAAGTAATTGCCAATAGTAAAGGTTGGAATGTAAAAACGCACACTGATGGAACTGTTGAATTTGTGAAATAGGAGAATAATTATATGAAAGCATATTTAGTAGAACGACCTGCAAGAGATTGGTGTCAAGATTACGCAATGGTAATTATCGCACAAGATGAAAGACATGCTGAAAGAAAAGCAAGAGTAAGTTCAGATGACTTCAAGAAGTGTCAAGAGATTACTATTACAGAAATTGATATGAATGAAGAACAGTGTGTTTTAACAGCAAACACAGGTGCATAGGAGAATAACTATATGGCAGACAGACAAACCAAAACTATACAGTGGACAATAAATCTACCAATGGATTTTCCTTCAGATTGGGATGACGACATGATTGAGTTTCATCTTAATGAATCAAGTTGGTGTTGTAGCAATCTCATTAGTGAACTTGAAAAGTATGATGATAAAAATGGCTGTATTTGTGGAATATGTGAAGCAAAAGTAGCTGAGAAGATTGGAGAATAAGTATATGGCGATAGGCGATGGAAAACATACTTTAGCAGACAGCTCTTTAAAACATATGACAAAAGATGAGCTAATAAGAATTATTCGCTGCTTAGAAAGTAATCTCAGAAATGCTCATGAGACAAATGATATTCAGTATGAGAATTGTAAGAGATTATTGAGTGAAGAGAGAAATAAAACACTTGATGAAGTGCTAAAGGCTTGTGACATTGAATGTGGATTGTACAGTGGTGATGTTAAGAATCTTACAAGACACGTTTTAATGAGAGTATTGGATGGATTGAGAGAATAATTTAACAGGAATGATTCGTTTCTTGCGGAAATATGGAGGCAAAAATGACAAAGAAAAAAGAATTATGCAGAGTGAAACTTATGAAAATGTTTGAAGATAGTTATTATGATCTTGAGCAGAAAAATATTATCTTAAATTCAATTAGGGTAGCAACATTAGATGATGAACAGCATCTTGAAAAAATGATTCCATTTGATATTCAAGTAGCAGGTGAAAATGGATTTCGTGTTAAACCATGCTTTTCAAAAGGAAAGTTTCTTATTATGTACGAGTATGTGACGGAAGCATATAAAGTTACAATTCCAGCTAATGCGTTTCCTTATTATATGAATGAGAATGGAGATTTTGAAATCTGCATTCCGAGCGCAGAGAATAAATAAGAATGGTGTCAATGGAGGTAAAACAATGGAGAAGTTTTATATTGTAACAAATGAGAAATTCCTCAAAGAGATTGATGATTATAGAAAACATGAGGAAGAAAGAAGAATATTAGTAAATAATTTTTTTGAAAATAAAGGTATTGCTGGAAAAGAATATCATATTAGTGGAGATGGATTTGTAAATCGCCCATTTAAAGAATATGATAAGCATAATATCAGATTATATATTACCGATTGTGATGAAAATAATCAGAGGTTTGGTAAGGAGTTACTGAAACCAACGAAGTTATTCTGTGATTCTGATACGCTAATGAGAAAGTTTAGAGCTAACAGCAAGACTTTAAAAGAGTTTCAGGATTTATGCATCGAAAAGAATATTGTCATTAACAATTATTCGATTAGTGAAGGAGATTATTTTAAGGAACTACATTTAGGAGGATATTCAGTTTCAAGATTTAAGTATGAGAATAAATTATTTTTGAAAATTTCTACAACAAAATATGAAACTGTTACACCAGACGATGATACAGGTTTTGCAGAAATTAAAGGTAGTGAATTTTATAAAGCACTTGAAGAATTTGAATCGAAGAATGGGTAAATATCGTTTCCTTTAGAAATAATTTTGTACAAAGAAAGGAGAGAATAACAAAATGAACAGTAGCATTTTTGTTCCTAAAACGATAAATGTTGGATATCAAAATCGTTCAGGAACTTACACAGGAAAACTTGCTTATGTTATTTACTATGATGAAAAAGGTAAGTTGCGGAAAGAAGCTTCATGGAACAGTTGGCGTGACGATAAAATTCCAAATGATGAATTTGAGAATGTTCCAACAGAAGGATTTGTACTAAATAAGAAAGCTGGCGATTACTCTACAGGATGGGATCACAGACATGCTTATTGTAGAGTATATGATCCAAGAGGATTTGAGTTTGAAATTACCATTGAAAATTTATTATACATTCTCGAAAATGCGAATTGTATCAAGGGTAAGGGACTTGAAGGAGAATTTATATATGGATGGGATGGTAAGGATTTGGTTCTTATGCCTGTTGAATCACCTGATTATAAACAGATTGCAGCTTATAATAAGATTGTACATAATAATGAATCCATTAAGACAAAAGATTTAATTCTTGGTGCAACATATCTTACAAAAGAGAATATTGAATGGATTTACATGGGACGTTTCGAAACATGTGGATATGGTTACGAATTTATGCAGGATGGTAAAATTGTAAGAATAAAATCTTATAAAGATATTCCAACCGAACCAACTCGTTTTGGATATACAAAAATTTCTTATAAAGGAATTAACAATCTCTCATATGGTAAAATGCATTGGTTCGCAAGATTAAGCGATGGAAAGTATATATTTGAGCAATTCAAAAGTGTTCCTAAAAACAAACTTATTAGTTGTCTCGATGATAAATGCACATCTAAATATTCTGAAATTTATGATTCAATGGAATCATCTTATCAATTCTCCTCTATAGACGATAGCAAGGATAAAATTGTAAATATCTCATTTGAAGATTTTTATGAAAAAGCAATTAATAAATATGTTGATGATGATATAACAAGAAAATATGTCGATGTTCGCTTTATGGTAAACAACAATGGAGAATATATTAAATATGAAATGACAACGCCATATAGGTCAGAAGATAACGGCAAATATACTGTTTATAAATATAGTACCAAAAATATGTATCATGGAGATAAGGAAGCAATTGATATTTTTCCGACAGAAGAAAGAGAAGTGGAAGTACGTTATGGTCAAAAAGAAATTCAGACGCATATGATCCCAGTTTCTATTGAAACAGTTTTTGAAAAGTTAAAACCAGTATGTAAGCAGAAATATTTAGCAAATGGTAGAGAATATAAAAAGGAGTACGAGTTTAATGAGTAAAAATGATGACAGAATTTTAGAATTAAAGAAACAGATTGAAACTAAGAAGAAATCAATTTCTGAGAAGAAGGTTAGGTTCATTCCTGAAACAAATTGCGTTCTTAATATGGATGGTATGACAATTAATCTTAATGTATGTTCAGATGATGCGTTGTTGTTACTTTTGATTAAATTGAATTCATATTTGATGTCTGCCAAGGATCTCAATATGGCTGATTTTGAAATTTCAGGATACAGTGTGACAGCATGGATTAAAGATATTAAGAGTAAGTTAGAAGTATCTGGTCTGAAGAAGGAAGAGTCTGATTTGAAGAAAATGGAGAGTAAGTTGGACAAATTACTTTCTGATGATAAAAAAACAGAACTGGAAATTGATGAGATTGCTGCTTTATTGAAGTAAAAGAGAGAATAATACAATAGGTAGTATATTTCATAAAATCAAATACTATATATAGTGATTAGATGGATTAAAACTACTATATATAGTGACAAAATAGACAAGAAATATCGGTTTCCTTGGGAGGTAAAATAATGGAGATTTTAGGAAATAAATTAAAAAGATTTTTTGACATTGTAGATAATCCACCAAATGATGCTGAAATTACATATGCTGGAAATAGATATGAGGTATGGGAAATATCTGGAAACCTATTTAATAAGATGTGTGATATGTCAGAAGATGAATTTGTTAAATTAGCAGGCGAAGATGCATGGTGGAGACAGTGTGATGGTAGTGTACTTGGAGTACCTGATACAAAATTCATTATTAGTGGTGAAGAAATGGTAGGTTGGAATACAAGAGGAGAATATGAAAATTTTCAGTATGCTAAATTGACTGATTATCTGTGCTATGGAATTGGAGCATCGCAACCTAAAAATGTATGTGCTTGTTGTGTGGATCTTGCAAAATACAATGATATGACAATGGCAGAATTATTTGAAAAGTATGGAGAATAACCTATTAGGGAGGTGCATGACATATCGAAAAATATCTAAGTATCAAAGATGCGTCAAATTACTTAGTTGAAGAAATGAAGAAGCATGACGAGTCTTATGGTGGTGAAGTAAAAGATGTTGAGCTTGACAAAGAGCAAGCAGATAAACAGACATTAGGATGGATAAAATTGGCTTTATCTAATTCTGGTTATCCAAGTAGAGAATGTAAAGAAAGATTAAAAAGAATATATGAAGGAGTTAAACACGATGGAGAATAATAAAGTAAGACAGTTTATTGATTTACTTGTCAATGAAGAAGAAACAATTGAAAATGCAGCAAAGGTATCTGGAATTGGTGATATGAAATTAGTTGATGTTTTAAAAACTATTTCAGAGATGGAATTTGAAAGTATTAAGGCTTTTTCAAGTGCTGTTGCTGGTATGAATAGTATGAAGGAAGCTATTCATACAGTTAAGGATTTGGATGATGCATTAGTAGAGCTAAAGAAATCTTCTGAAAAGTAGAGAATATATAACTGTAAACAAAATGTAAATTGTGAATCTAGGAGGTGTATATGTTAAAGACTTTTGATGAGTTATCTGACGAGGAAAGTTTGTGTAAATATTGTTCAGCAACCGATTATGGGGAACATAAATCGTGCATTACACCAAATGGATATTATTGGTGCGAAGGTGCGCATTGTGAAGATGCTTACAGAGAATATTTAGATGATAACGAAACAAGTGAAAATGTTGTGAAATATGCAAGTAAAGTAATACTTACGAATAAGGAGGATATTGATGAGTACACCACTAAAATTTGAATTCGATTTTGAAGAGGTGTTTGAAGGAATTAAACAAGGTGTTATTAGAGAATTGGAAGAAATGAATTTTGATGCTGCAAAAGATAATGCTATCAATCAGATAAAGAGTGAAATTAAATCAAAGATAGAACTTACATACAGTGACGAAAGAGAATTAAAAGACGAGATAAAAAATGAAATCAAGGAAAGAGTTTATGATTCGATTATCAAAGAAGTCGGTGATAAATACGCTGATAAATTTAATGATTATGTAGAAAATCAGTTATCTAAAAATCCAGAACGTCTCAGTTCATTACAGAATATTATTAAATGCGAAGTGAGCGAGAATCTATATGAAAATTTGTATAGTTCTATAAGAAATGAAGTAATTGGACAGGTTAAGGATGCAACAACACAATTATGTAATTTAATTGGTAACAATTCTGTCAAGGTTAAAGACTCTAATAAGACTATTAGCAAAGAAGAGTATGAGGATTTACTTGATAGAGATAGAAAATTAAGTGCATTAGAAGCAGGTGGAGTTGATAACTGGGAGTGGTATGGAGAATCACTAGCTCAGTATTATAACGAAGAATAGCACAAGAATTTTCGATTTCTTGCGAGGAGGTGAAATCTTGGAGAAAGTAATTAAATATAGATGTTCTGAATGTGGAGAATTATTTGATACACCTGAAGAGGCTTTAGCTTGTGAAACAAGACACAAAAGAATTGAGAGAGCAAATGTGATGCTTAGGCATGGATATACATTAAAACAAATCAATGACGAGTGTGAGATTTGGGATTCTATACCAAAACATTTAGAGAATGTAAATACGGACAACTGTTTCAAAATCAGTTACTGGCAATGTTGTCAACACCCTGCTTATAGAATTACTCGTATCTGTTTTGATGGAGAGGTAAATGTAAGAGGTTGTGGTTCGTGGAGTGGATATTATGGTGATCATCTTAAATTAAGTAGCAGTGACTTAATGAATCCAAGACCAAAGGAAGAGTTGTTTATAGATAGTAGATATACAAGCAAATGGTGATTATAAAGGAGAATATACATATGAGTAATTTGAAGGAAAAATTAACAAAAGGTGGAGCAACAGCAGTCATTGTCATTACAATTTTAGCTGTGTGCTATGGACTTAGTTGGATTGTTACATGTGGAATAATCAAGCTTATTACAATGTGCTTTGGATTAACATTTAAGTGGTCTATTGCAACTGGTATTTGGCTGATTATCTGCATTTTAAAGTCAGTTTTCAATGTAACAGTGAAGAAATAGAGTCGAAGGAAACTGACATTTCTTTGGCTTTACAAACCTAATGTTTACAAGGGTTTCAGAGGTCAAAATTTTCAAAAATGCTCAAATCGAGCAAAAATACCTAATTTTCAATGATTTTTAGAGAATAATAAAAATGAGGTGCTGAAAACCCTTATAAATCAAGGGTTTTACAGTATCAATATCAAGAAACAGAGAATATAAGAATAGCAAGAAATCACTGTTTCATGTGGATTTTTGAGGAGGTGGTACAAATAGATAAAACTGTAAACTTATCGGATATTATTCTTGATGATTTAGAGAATATACATATAGATGCAAAAGGAGCAATTCTTGGCGAACTTGGAAGTATAAATATTGGAATTGATATTTCAGATTTAAATAATGCAATGATAGAAATTAATTGTTGGAACGAAAGAAATCCTATAACTGGGAAAATAGAACATAAGAAAAAAGCAACAATTAGTTTCACAGATTATGAAATGAGTTATAAGTTACAGGACGAAAGTAAAACAAATATATTGAAATGTTTATGGGAAGCAAGTAAAAAATAAGAAAAGAATGTACAAGTGGAGGTGAGAAAGTGCCTACAGGTTACACAGCGTATATACAAGATGGAGATATTACAACAGGAAAAGACTTCCTAAAGCTTTGTCTTAGAAATTTTGGTATAGCTATTAATATGAGAGATGAACCATTATCAAAACCAGTTCCAACTCAGTTTGAGCCTGATCCTTATTACAAGAAAGATTACGAGGAAACGGTTGAGGTTCGTAACAAATATAGACAAATGACTTTTGAGGAAGCGAAGAAAGAGCTTATTGAAAAGCATAAAAAAGATATGGAATCAACAAAAAAGTCTCTTGATAAATACATTGCAGAAGATGAGCGATATATGAAAGTTAGAGATGAAATTGAAAAGTGGATTCCACCAACATCTGAGCATGAAAATGTTAAGAAGTTTGCATTAAATCAAATTGATATATCGCTAAATACGGATATGAGAGAATATTGTAATAAGGAATTAAGCAAAGATTTGGACATTAGCGATGAAGCAGTTTATTCGTATATGAATGATATTAATGAGTTTTATGAAAATGATGTTGCTAGAGCATATAAAAGATGGCAGGAAGAATTGAAGAGAACTGCTGATAAAAATATGTGGATGAAACAATTCTTAGATAGTTTAGAGAATATCTAATTAGTCTTGAACAATTCAGTTCAAAAATTCCAAAACAAAGTGTCTCGAAAATTATATAAAAATCGAGACAAAACAAGAGAATAAATAAATGCGGAAAGCATTTGTATGGGTGGAAGAACAGCATACCCTTGGGTTTTTACGCTCAAAAATCACTGTTGAAGATAGATTTTTACATAAATTTATTTTCTGTGTTCCAGTCGCAAGACTGTTCAAATATAGTTATCAAAAAATTTTATTACATATTATAAGGAGGATTCATTTAATGAATTTTGAAATGACAGGAAAGTTAAGCATTAGTAAGGAGAGTGACAAGTTTCATCCTTATCAGGAGAAACAGTTTGACTCTGGTTGGATTCGTAAGCAGTTAATGTTCAATGTTGCTTGTGGTGACAACAGACATATGCTTACTGTTACATCTGGTGCTTTCGCAGATGGACATGGTGATGTGTACACATTTTCTAAGAGTGGTGTAAATGAAGATGGTAATAAGGTTAAGGGAGAGTCATTAAAGATTCCATTCAAAGAGAGACTTACTTCTCCAAAATTAGCAGAGGTTGCTGAATTCAAGAAGTTTATCTTTGATCTTGAGAAGCCTGGTCGTAGATATAAGCTTGAAAAAGCTGCTGAAAAGGTTAAGGAAGGTACAAGTCTTACAGACAAAGAGTTAAAAGAGATTGGTCTTGAGAGCGAAACAGATGTAAATGCCGAACTTGAAAATAGTAATAAGAGAAGACATGAGTTTATTTCCGAGTGGGATTTTATTGATTTTATCAAAAAGGTAATTGAAAGTGGAGAGTATTCTGATAAGAAATTCTTTATTCGTGGAAACGGTGAATACCAGTATTCAGATAAAAACGAGAGAGTATATGAATCTTATGTCCCTAATCGTATTTATCTTGCGGCAGATGACTCAGAAGAGGTATCTACAGCAACAATCAATATTTTGTTTAACTCTGAGAGTTTAGATGATATGTGTGTTGAAGAGAAGGGCAAATATTATATAAATGGTTACATGATGGAATATGACAATAATCGTAAGGGTAATATTCCTGTACCAGTTACAATTACAATTCCAGTTCCTTCTGATGATGCAGATGAAAAAGCCAAGAAGAGAGCAGAATCAATTAAGCATAAATTTATGGTTGATGATGACACATTTAAGGAATATGGGGCTGTTGTTAATATGCTGAATGGAGCACAGAAGACAGAAATTACAGAAGATATGCTTACTGATGAACAGAAGGATGATTTAGAGTGTGGTCTTATTACTATGGATGATATTCGTGCCGAACTTGGGGGAAGTGTATACGGTGAAAGAATTAGAGAGTATCAGTTCTTAAAACCAGCAAAGGGCTTTACTAAGGGTAGACAGGATACAGTCTACGCTGAGGACGATATGGTTATCAAGCCACTCGAAGAGGAAGTTCCTGAAGGAACAGAAGACTTATTTGAAGATGACGATGATGAACTTTAAAAGAGATGAGGGCATTTGCCCTCTCTCAAATAATAATAAACAGATTTTAGGAGGAATTTTAAATGGCATTTGGTAAAAGAAGTACAATTAGTGACAATTTATACGATTATTCAATTATGATTTGTGGTGAATCTGGTGTTGGTAAAACAACAGTAATCAGTGAACTTTGCGAAAAAGAGTTTGGTGAAGATGGATATCTATTACTTAATACAGGCGATGAGGAAGGCGTATCTGCAATTGAAGGAGTCACTTATGAAGATGTACCTACATATAAGAAATTTGTGGAAATTAGTAATGATATTATCAAGAATAAGGATACCGATTATCCAAATTTAAAGGTTGTTATTATTGATACTCTTGATCAGCTCATTGATTGTACTGAAAAACAGGCGATTGATGATTGGAATAGAGAAAATATGAGCAATAAGAATTTTAAACCAGCAAAAACATTAAACAGTGTACAGGGTGGATTTGGTGCAGGATATGATGTTGTATTCAATATGATTTATGACAAAGTAAGAGCATTAGGAAAAGCTGGAGTTAAGGTTTGGTACACATGTCATTCTAAGACAAAAGATATTATTGATCCAGTTTCAAGTGCAGCTTACACAACTCTGACATCAAATATGGCTCAGAGATATTTTAATGATTTTAAAACTAAAGTTCATGTTGTTGGAGTAGCTTGTGTTGATCGTTCAATTGAAGCAGAAGGAACAGGACGTACTAATATTATTAGTCACAAAGAGATTACTGTAAATAAGGTTAAAGATGAAAAGAGAAAAATTGTTTTTAGAGATGATTCTTACTCTGTAGATAGCAAATCAAGATTTGCGGGAATTGTAAACGAAATTCCGCTTGATGCTGATGAATTAATTAAAGCTCTCAAGGATGCAATTAAAAATTCAAAGAAAAATGATTCAGTTGGATCAAAGAATACAACATCAAAGAAGACTGCTCCAATTAAAGAAGAAAAGCCAGTAGAGTCAGATCCGATTGAGGATGATATTGACGATATTGATACACCAGTTGAGACAACAGTTGAGGAGACAACGGAGACACCTACATATCCAGATGATTTAGATGCTGTTATCCGTAAGATGTATAAGGAGTGCAAAGACGCAGAACTCAAGGCATCAGTCAAGAATGTAATTGCCGAGTATGGTAAGCTCAACGATGTTGATGATGATGGATTAAAGAGAATCTACAACATGATGAATTAGTGAGGTATAGCACATGCTGGTAAAATGCAGATTGTGCGGTACTAAGGTAGATAGAAATGAAGCATTCAAGGTAGTAGTAGGTGGTAAAAACACCTACTATTGCAATGAAGCTGAATATCAAAAAGTATTGCATGAGAGAGAAGTAAAAGATAATACATATGAGTGCATTAATCAGATATTTGGATATAAAGTTCTAAATTCTGCACTGTTCAAAGAGATAAATCTTTTATTGGAGGTATATTCTTATGAACATATTTTGGCATATCTAACAGAGAATAAAAAGTATATAACAAAAGTTCTTGAAAAGGATTTTGTAAGTGAATATGCAAAGATTCGATACTTCGCTGCAATACTAAAAAATAATATTGCTGATTTTAAAATGAAAGAACCTGAAAAGCCTAAAGAGGTGGATGTAGATATGCCAGCTATGAAATATAAGAGAAGAAATAAACGTAGAAGTTTATCTGAAATTGAAGAAAGTGTAGGTGATTGACATAAGTGAATTTATTACAGGTGTTAAAGAAAAGTATCCTGCTCAATTATTAAAAGGTAGGATTGAAATAGAGGGTAATGTCATTAGTTGTTTCTTCAAAGATATGCTTCTACTTGATGATACAACATTTGAGCAGAAAGATTTTGTCACAGTAGATGGTCTTTTTTATTTTTCGTTATTGAAAAATTTACGAAAGAAGGGATTTTATTCTCTTGATGAAATTACTATTCTGTCTAATATGAGTCAAGAAGTTGTTGAAAAATTTGAGGATAAAGGTGGTTGGGAAACGATTCAACACCAGATTGATATTATCAATACTCAGAATTTTGATACATACATAGATATTCTTTATAGAGAGAATATTATGATGAACATGTATAAGGATGGTTTTAATCTTCTTCAAGAAATAACAATAGGAGATAAGAAAGTAATTCCGCTAAAGTTATTTAGAAAAATGACTGCTGAAGAAGTCACAGATTGGTATGAAGCTCGTATATCCAGTTATGGTACAGGATATAGTAGCAAGATTCTTGAAGAGGAAGAAATAGATTTTGATGATGAATTTATTGAATCTTGTAAAGATGGTGAAGAGAATGGTGTTCCATTTGATATAGCAGGATATGATAAAAATGGGGAGGAAATGAATTGTTTTCCTTTTCTATCACGACAGATAATGGGGTTACTTGAAGGGACACTTACTATGATGGGTGGTTTCTCTAGTGCAGGTAAGTCTACTTGGTGGATTACAGTTCTGATGGCACTTCTACATTATGATCGAAAAATTCTTATTATCTCCAATGAGGAGAATATCAAAAAATTCAAGATAAAATTCATGGTCTGGTTACTTGGAAAACGCAATAGATATTTCAAACTTACAAAAAAGAAAATGACATCTGGCGATATAAATGCAGAGAGTAGAGAGCAATTAACGGATGTTCAGAAGTTTTGGAGAGAGAATTATAAAGGAAGAGTCAAATTTATCTCTATCAATGACGCAGATATGAGAGTGGTTAAAAAGAAAATTCGTGAAAATGTTTTGAGACATGGATATGATACGGTGTTATATGACACGTTCAAAATTCAAGAAGGAGATTTTTCATCTGCTAGGCAAGACTTATCACTTGTAAGAGATAGCCGAGAACTTGATAAATTAGCAAAAAAATATAATTTGATTATGCTCGCTTCTGTTCAGTTAGCGGAATACATGAAGGGCAAACTGTTTCTTGACGCAAGTTGTTTGAGTAATGCAAAGCAAATTAAGGAAATTTTGGAAAATCTATTCTTAATGCGAACTGTATATGCGGAAGAATTGGACGAAAAAAGTAAATACTATTGTCGTCCGTTTAGGCTCAAAAAAGTTAATGATAAATGGATAGAAGAAGAATATAAACCAGATCCTAATGCAGTATGGCGAATGTGTTTTACAGAGAAATGCCGTAGTGGTGCTAATTCAAGCGATAATGGCATTGCATATTTACTGAAATATGATGGTGATCATTGCATTTTCCGTGAAGTGGCACAATGCCGTCCTCGACACGGTGAAATAAAATAACAAATTATGGAGTGATATATGTTAGCTGATGTTAAAAAAGAACTGATAAATCACCCAGATAAGCTAAAAGATGTTCTTGAACATTTTGGCTATTGTAACATAGTAATTCGTCCCAAATATATTTCATTTGGGCGAGATGAGAAATCTTCAAAGAAAAGTATAGTAATCAATCTTGAAAACAATGAATACCTGTACATTATAGATTATGCAAGAAATATCAGAAAGGATATTTTTTCATATATTATTGAACAAAGAAAAGTTGAATTCATAGATGTCCTTAATGAAGTAAGACATGCATTAGGTATTACAGATTACTATGATTTCTTTGATAATAGAGGAATTTTTGGAGGATTTTATGAGAAGATTAGAAAACGAAGAACAAATAAAGTCAATACATATGATGATTCCATCTTAAATTGCTATGTTAATTGTGGGAATACGAAGTTTCTTGCTGATAATATATCACTTCTTTCACAAAAATTTTTTGATATAAGATATGACATAGAATCACAAGGTATCGTTATCCCTATAAGAAATCAGTTTGGACAGCTTATGGGTGTCAAGGAACGATTTAATTATGATGTTGCTGATGGTGAAATGAAATATTTTTATGCTGTACCTTGCAGTATGAGTCAAACATTATTTGGTTATTCTCAAAATTATGAATTCTTAGTAGATAATACTATCTACATCTTTGAAGCGGAAAAGAGTTGTATGCAATGCTTTTCTTATGGGATAAGAAATTGTGTATCTCTTGGAAGCGGATCTATTTCTATTCAACAAGTCAAAATGTTACTCGAATTAAATCCCAAAAAGATAATTTTCCTGCATGACGTAGGATATGGATTAGAGAATATTATGAGAAACATTGACATGGTAAAGAATTATTCTAGGTTCACAGAGATAGAACTTGGATATTGGAGTTATTTTGGACGAGGATATAAGGATAAAGTTTCGCCATCTGATTTAGGAAAAGAATGTTTAGAAAATATTTTGCAGAATGAAATAACAATGATTGGAGATGAGGATGACGAAGACGAATTATAGAATACTAAATGATTGTCGTGGAATGTATGAGGATGAAGTATTTGATACGATTTTAAGTCAAAGAGGAATTAATGATGTTGAACATTTTTTGACTCCTACAGAAGATGATTTGCTTCCCCTAGATTCATTACTTCGTATTGACGAAGCATATCAAAGAGTAGATAGAGCAATTGTAAATAATGAGCGTATTGGAATTTTATTTGATACAGATTTAGATGGAATTACATCAGGAACAATAATGACCAGGTATTTCAGGCATTCTACTGATAACATTAAAACTTATATTGATGAGGGTAAAATGCATGGTTTGATTGGGCAAGATTTATCTCAGTTTGAAGGCATTGATTTACTTATTATTGTAGATAGTTTGGATAAAGATATATCTCAATATAAGTTATTAAAAGAAATGGGAGTAGATGTAATTGTACTCGATCATCATGCAATTAAGGAGAAAGAATCATATGATGATTATGTAATTCTTGTATCTTCCCAGAGGAATTATGAAAATGCCCAACTATCAGGTGCAGGTGTTGTGTGGAAGTTTTGTAAATATCTTGATGAACAATATCTTACAGATTATGCAGATGAACTTGTTGATTTAGCTGCATGTGGTCTTGTTGGAGATATGATGGATATGACTGTTATGGAGAATAGATATATTGTATCTAAGGGATTAGAGAAGATATATAATCCAGCAGTTAAGAAAATTGTTGGTGGCTTTGAGTTTAATAGTACCGCTATTGCATTCAGCATTGCACCAATTGTCAATGCAAGTAATCGCATGGGTAAAAATGAAATTGCTATGAAAGCATTTTTGGAAGACGAAAATAAACAGGTTTTGGCTTACGTGAAAGAATTAAAAAAATGCAAGGAAGAACAAAACAAAGAAGTAGATAGATTATTACCCGATGTGTTGAAACAATGCGATACTCAAGTAAACAAGAAGATGATTATTACATATATAGATACACCTTATGGTGTTAGTGGATTACTTGGAAATAAGTTATTGGAAAGGTATCAAAAACCTATTCTTGTTCTAAAAGACATTAAGGATACATTTTCTGGTTCAATGAGAGCAATTGGGGTAGATGATTTTCGCCAGATTTGTAACGACAGTGGTTTTGCAAAAGCAGATGGACATGAATTAGCAAGTGGTATTACTATAAAAAAATCTGACATTGATAAGTTTGCATTATATATAGAAGGAACTCTTCCAGAATTGGAATCTGACACTTCTATAAATGTAGATATTCAGATTAATATTTCAGATGTTACTCGCAAACTTGTAGAGAATATAAAGAAGATAGATAAAATATCTGGTACAAATTTTAAGCCTGTAAAAGTATTTATTGATGGTATTGATGAATATGAAATCGGTCAAATGAGTGACTATAAACATCTTGTAATAAAACCAAATGATTATCTACAAATTATCAAATGGAATTTTGATGGTTCATTTGACGAGATGGAGGATCATTCGATGATGAATGATGAGTTGGAAATTGTATGTACACTTGATTCGGGATTTTTTGGTAGAAAATTTGTATTAAAAGCAATATGTGATGAGATTAAGGAGGTGGCTTGATATTTCTGATATTGAATTAGTTAAAAAAATTATTCCAACATTAACGTTTAAATTTCCTTATTCCGCAGAAGATTATGTGAAAAATTTATATCTTGAAAATTATCATTGCCATAAAGATTTTAGTAATACATCTACCCCAGATTGTGCTGAATCAATTAATGCATACGCTGATAGAGTACATGAGTTTGGAACAAAATGTTTATATTCTGGCGAACATGGTTCACAAGGCAATCAGTTCCAAGTATATAAAGTTGCTGAGAGTGAACATCTTAAATATATACATTCATCTGAAGTATATTGGGTAAAAGATAGAAAAGAAAAAGATAGAGCAAATTGTCATATGATTGTAGCAGCTAAAAATGCTGAAGGTCGTGGAGACATTAATTTTGCTTTATCTATGGCAAATATTGATGGATATTATTATAAGCCACGTATTGACTTGGAATTATTATTTAATATTCCAAAGGACAATGTGATTGTAACGTCAGCTTGTGTTGCAGGTTGGAATTATAAAGATGCAGAAGATATATGGCTTAAAATACACAAATATTTCGGAAATAATTTCTTTTTAGAAGTTCAGTATCATAACACTGATAAACAGAAAGAACTTAATAAAAAGATTTTAAGAATTGCAAAAGAACATAATATCCAGATTATATGTGGTCTTGATAGTCATTATGTTAAAGAAGAAAATGCAGTTAAGCGTGACCAGATTCTGAAATATAAAAACATTAATTATCCAGATGAGGAAGGTTGGTATCTTGATTATCCTGATACTCAAACAGTAATTAAAAGATTTGAAGAACAAGGTGTTTTAAATAGAGAAGAAATATATAGAGCAATTATGAATACAAATGTTTTTGTGGCAGAATGTGAAGAAATTGTTCTTGATAGAAAATTTAAAATTCCGAGTGTTTACAAAGGAAAAACCTATAAAGAAAAATGTAAAATTTACAAAGATGTTCTTAATAAAGCTTATGCAAAAGAAAAAGAAAAGTCAAAAGAAAAAGCCGATGGTATTCGATATGAAGCAAAACAAGTTATGGAAGCTGGTGTTGTGGATTATTTCTTAACAAGTAAGGCTATTGTAGATGATGCAATAAAAAATGAAGGTGGTATTTTAACAACTACTTCAAGAGGTAGTGCTGCATCATTTATAACAAATAAGCTTTTAGGTCTTACAACTGTTGATAGATTCAACGCTGACATTCCTATTTATCCTGAACGTTTCTTAACTAAGGAACGTGTATTGGCTGGTCAGATGCCAGATATTGATTTGAATGTTGCTACACAAGAACCATTTGTTAAAGCAGCAAGAAAATTATTGGGGGAACATGGCTGTTACCCATTAATGGCAATAGAAAAACTTAAAGAAAAGGCAGCTTGGCAGTTATATGCAGGTGCAAACGAAGTTAAACCAGAGGATGCGAATCAGATTTCAAAGTATCTTGATGAGTATAATAAGGCATTAAAATATGCGGATGAAGATGAAAAGGATGATATTCATGTAGAAGATTATATCCCTGAAGAGTATACAGAATTATTCAAACAGAGTAATGAATACCAGGGGATCACAATCAATTTGAAAGTACATGCTTGTGGTCATTTTATCTTTGATGGCGATATTCGTAGAGAAGTAGGATTAATAAGTGCTGTTTCTGAATCAACTGGCAAAAGAACAGTATGTGCAGCTATTGAAGGTGGTTATCTTGATGAATTCGGATATGTAAAAGAGGATTTTCTTATTGTAGATAGTGTTTATCTTACATATAAATTTTTTCATAGTATTGGCATGGAAGTTCCGACATTTGATGAACTAAGACATATGATTGATGGTGATAAAAAAACATGGGATATTTATGCAAATGGTATTACATGTTGTGTTAATCAGTGTGAGAAAGAAGCGACCACTAATCGAGTGAAGAAGTATAAACCGCAAAATCTAGCAGAGTTAAGTAGTTTCATTGCAGCAATTCGACCAGGTTTTGCGTCATTACTTAGCACATTCTTGAATCGTGAGCCATATACTACAGGCGAGAAAAAAATTGATGATTTATTATCTGATACTGCACATTTCATGATTTATCAGGAATCTATTATGAAAGTATTGTCATTCTTGGAATTGAAAATGGCTGAAACATATGGAGTTATTAAAAATATTTCAAAAAAGAAATATAAATTACATCCTGAAATGTTAAAAGAATTACAGGAACGATTAATAGAAGGTTGGAAAGCAGAAATCGGCAAGACAGATAATTTTAATAATGTTTGGAATGTAATAGAGTCTTCTGGATCATACGCATTTAATTCTCCACATGCCTATTCAATGGGTGGAGATTCTGCCTATCAAGCATGGTTTAAAGCACATCATACTAAAACATTTTATGAAGTAGCAATCAATCATTATCAGGAAAAGAATAAAAAGGATAAGATAGATGCTCTTGTTAAAGAAGCAATTAAATTTTGGGGATATAAATTAGGTGATTATGAATTTGGTGCAGATAACAGAAAAGTGACGATTAATGAAGAGAATAAATTAATATATCCAAATTTGTCAAGTGTAAAAGGCTTTGGTGAGGGGGTTGTTGATGCTCTTTATGAATTAGGGCAATCGGAGTATAAAACATTTACCGATGTATTAACTGCACTATTTTCAAATTCAATTAATAAGACCATTGTTAATAAACTTATTAGAATCAATTATTTTAAGAAATATGGTGATGTAAATACTTTACTTGAGATTACAAGATTATATGATTTGTTGAATGGTGCGAAACAGATTTCTAAAGATAAAGCTGAAAAGAATAATATTCCATTTGATATACTTGAGAAACATGGAAATGAGACATCCAAACAATTTAATAAACTTGACTCAGAACAAATTATTAAGGAATTGATTTCTAATATTCCTTATAGAGAATTAACTTTAAAGGAAAGGCTTGATAATCAGAGAGAAGTTCTTGGTATTGTCAGTGACTCGGATTCAAAAGTAAGTAAACGTCTATATTATGTTTCTGAACTTGATATTAAAAAATCTATTGTAAATGTTCATCTTTTTGAAATCTATAGTGGTAAAACACGAGAAGTAAAAATGTGGACAAGTCAGTATAATCGAAATCCATTTGATCTAGGAGCAATTCTATATATTATTTCTCTTGAAAAGAAGAATAAAAAAGAGCCAACTGGTGAAATAAATCCAGTTACAGGTAAGAAAATTTATAAAGAAGTACCTGATAAATTTGAATTTTGGTTAAGCAAATTTGTAATAAAAAATGATATTGAGGAGGACGAAGACGATTTTTAACAAATATAAGTATACAGATAATGAAATGGAAGAGTTAATATCTTCCATTACAATCCTTATTGACACAAGGGAGAAAGTCAATTCCCACATTACAGATTACTTTGATCGAAAAGGAATTTCATATAAAAAGAAAGCACTCGGTTATGGAGATTATTCGTTCATGATTCCTGCAAATGAGAAGTTATCCATACCTCGTGATTTGTATTTTAATACAACATGTGTCATTGAGAGAAAAGCTAGTCTTGAAGAGATAAGTAATAATCTGACAAAAGAGCGTGAAAGATTTGAAAAAGAATTATGTCTTGCACCAAAAACTAAAGTTCTGTTGATTGAAAACGCTTCTTATGAAGATATTGCAACAGGAAATTATGATACAAAGTATAATCGGAAATCATTCATTGCATCAATACACAGCTTTTGGTTCAAATATAATATTCCAGTTATGTTCATGCCAAACAATCAATACTCAGGATTATTTATTAGGGAGTATTTTGAATATTTCTTAAAGAATTATCTTAGATAGAGAGAATAATACAATAGAGGATTTCTGGAATGCCCATAAATAGGGCGTTTCAGAGACTCAAAAAACCAAGGAAAGACGGATTTCCTGTTAGTCATTCATTGAAAAGAAAGGAGAGAATAAGTAAATGAAAATGCTTGTGTTTTATCGGTCAAGAGAATATACAAATGCAATTATATCTTCAACAAGGCATAAATTGCAAAATATGGATATGGCAAAAGGTCTTGACGTTGATTTTATTAATTTAGATAAAAGAAACTACATTAAGGTATTGGCTCAAATGGAAGAATTGCCACGCTTTGTATATATTTGGTATGACGAAGAAAAGGTTACAGATTATATCAATGAAACATACCCATCAATAGAAGTCTTACATTTTGATGTGGAAAATTCAGTCGAAAAACATAATAGTGGTTTTTATGGATATACAACAAAAGAATATAAGTTAGCAGATTTAATGCTTCAGAAATTTAAGGATAGTCTTGTAAAGAAAACAATGTATCAGGTTGATTCTTTATATAAAATTTCAAAAATGGACATGGATGATATGGATATAGCTTGTTCAAAATATCATTCATTTGAGACAAGGGAGGAAGCAAAGCAATATTGTATTGACTGTCTTAAAAAGGAAATTGATGCATTAGAAAATAGAATTGATATGTACCAAAGCAATATTAAGTCTTGCAAAGCTGATTTGAAAAAGAAAAATACACTATTAAAGAAATACGATATTAAAGCAAATTAAACGACAGTTTCTTGTGGAAATTAAGGAGGAAAAATGAACAGAATGACTATTAATGGTAAAACAATCACATGTTCAGGAACTAATGTAGTCGTCAATAATGGAAGAATTATTGTAGATGGTAAAACAATTCAAGAGTGTAATAGTGGTGATATTAAAGTCACTATCGAAGGAGATGTAAACAAAATTGATTGTGATGGATCAGTAGAAGTTCACGGCAATTCAGGAAGTATTGATTGCGGTGGCAGTTGTGAAGTCAGTGGAGATGTTAAAGGGAATATAGATGCAGGTGGCTCTGTAACTTGTGGTAACGTATCAGGTGATATAGATGCTGGTGGAAGTGTGAGATGTAGAAGATAAGGAGGATAACATAACATGAAGATTTTAGCTTTAACAATTTTATTTATTTTGATGTTTTTCAGAATTAACGGTACACCAAGCGCATTAAGTAAAACATTGTGGCGAAAGAGAATGATTAAGCAGCTTGCAAAAAATAAAGAGAATAATAATGGAGAGCCACCGAGCGATACGCTACAAGGGGGTGCAATATTGACTGTATTCTTTATGGAGTTATTCTTAATTATCTTTTACATAGTGTTAGGAAACAAAATTGGAACAACTGAGTTTATTGTAATGTCTGCATTGCAGGTATTTACTTGCTTATGGTCATTGGGTGTAAACCTGTCAGAAGTAAAAACAGCTTTTAGTTACAATATTGAAAATTTTAAGTTTCACAGATTCCAATTGCTTTTTAATGTGGTATTAGATTATATCTATTATCCTTGGGCGATTTATATGCTATTGAAGTAACAAGAATCCATTATTTCGTGTGGTGATATTAGGAGACGATAGTATGAGAAGATGGTTAGTAAAACGACCAAATGATGAGGTTATTGTGACGATAATGAAGAATAAATGTGATGAAACATATTCTTTTATTAATCTAACAAAAGAACACATTTGTCCATGTAGATTTTCATCAATGGAAGAAGCATTGCTAGATATGGATAAAAAGATAAAAGATGGAACTGTATTAAAATATAAAAAAATAGGAGAATAAAATGGCACAGAGTGCAAAACGATTAATGTTTATTAGAGTCGTTAAATGTAAAGATGAAAAACCATTAAATTACATTTGTTAATATAAATATTTTTAAAACAATCAAACAACTATGCAGCAATAGAGAATACATATGTGGTGGTGGAATATGTAGACACAAAATATCCGTTGTGTAGCGAGAAATGTATTTAAGTGTACGACTGAACATGCGCCTGGCTGTTAACCAGGAGTACGGAAGTTCTTTTCCCATAGCGGTCACGTTAATAATACCTCTGTTTGTACAGTAATGTATATGTAGGGTGAAAATCCCTACCCACATATTTGTAATAAAAATATAATATGTAAAAACTTATGTCTTAAAAATCTAAATTTTTATAAAAATCCCCCAAAAAATAATAAGTAAAAAGAATAAAAATAAATAGAAAGGATAAAGTAAGGTCTTGCAAGATAAACAACGTTGTGCCTTTCTGTTTAAAAAATGATTAACAGTAAAGAAGTCTTATATAGCAAAGGCAATAATGATGAGTGTATGACTCCAAATTATGGAGTTGAACCAATTTTAAAATATATACCAAAAAATGCAGTAGTTTGGTGTCCGTTTGATAAAGAAGATAGTGAATTTGTTAAACAAATAAGGCAATCAGGTCATAAAGTAATTGCTACTCATATTGATAACGGAGAAAATTTTTATACATATGAACCCAATGAACATTGGGATTGTATTATAAGTAATCCACCTTTTACTAATAAGAGAAAAATATTTGAAAGAGCTTTATCTTTTAATAAGCCATTTGCACTAATAATGAGTAATACTTGGTTAAATGATTCTGCTCCTAAACAGTTGTTTAAAAATAAGGATTTACAACTTTTAATGTTCGATAAAAGGATGAAATTTATGAATAACGGAGAAGTTCAAAACAAAATAACATTTAGTAGTAGTTATTATTGTTGGAATTTTTTACCTAAACAAATAATTATGGAAGAATTAATAATGTAAAAAGGAGAAATGGGTAATGGAGATAAACTTATTGAAACTTAAGTTAAACAATCCTCACGGTGGGATATGCGGACTTTCTGTATTGAGAAGGAGTTGGAAGTACAGACCTATTGACTTCTGTTGTGAAAATATGAAAGAAGCATTTGGAGAAAAATTCGACAAGTTTATAAAATTTAGAGATGAATTTATGCCGATGTGGCGTAATGAAGACGAAGCATCAAACACAGATTTAAACATACCTCACTTATGTTTAACTACAACAGAAAGAGTAGCTAACGGTTTTGACTCTTATACGAAAGAGCACAATTATGCAATCAACTTCTGTCCATTCTGCGGACAGAAAATTACTATAAATGTAGAAGAATTAGATTTTACCAGCGAATATTCTCAATTAGTTTCACTCAGAGAAATAAATCACATCAAATCAACAAGAGACGGGATTACTGTTGATGAAAAAAGATTTTATCAAAAAGAATATGACAGAATAATAGAAACAATAAATTATCTTAATGAATTTATTGAAGTAGCAGATGTTGAAAGATTAAGACGATATGTTGGAGTTTAAAAGAGAGAATATATATATATATATATATATAGATAAGAACGATATTTATAAAGAAGGTATTGTTATATTAAACGAATCACTTGAATGGGCAGAAGAATGTGATGGTAAATATTATGTTGGATATGTTGCAGGTGTATTAGGACTAATTAATGCAACAACTCAGAACGAAGAATAAGACAACTAAATCAGAGTTTCAATAGGAGGAAATAAATAATGAAATTTGAGAATACAGAAGTATGGGGATTTGAACACAGTCTCCGTGGAATGAGAAATCCGTTGAATAGTCACATTAAAAGTGACAGTTATTATGATAATGATAATTATGTTATCGGTGAAAATGATTTTGGACTTGCACAGAGATTAATTAAAGCAGGAAATGAGCATAGAAAGTTTATGCGACAGATTTTTGTATCAGTGGATATTACAGCACCACTTTACTGGTGGAAAGAATTTGATACATATAAGGTAGGGACGGTTGCGAACTCAACGAGTACAATGCACAAGCTTGCCACGACACCAATTACATTAGATTGTTTTGAGATTGATGATTATGATAGGAATTTATCTCTTGCTGATAATCCAGAGGACGATAATGAACTTAACCATATTTCAGCATTTGAAGAAGACGTAATCATGGTTCTTGAGAACTTACGTCAGAAATATCTTGAGACAAAGGATAAAAGATATTGGAAAGAATTGATTAGATTTTTACCTGAATCTTGGTTACAGAAGCGTACAATTACAATGAATTATGAAAATATCCGTAATATGTATTTTCAGCGTAAAAATCATAAGCTTACAGAGTGGTCAGAGTCGTTTATAAAGTGGGTAGAATCACTTCCATATGCAGAAGAGCTGATTATGTATGACTGTAAATAAATGTTCATTTTATAAGAATTAGAAAGGAGGAAGTAAATGGATAAATTAGAAAGGATGAAACAACTCATTAAAGAGTTGAATAATGCTTCGTATGCTTATTATAATCAAGTTCCAATTATGTCTGATTATGAATGGGATAAAATGTATGATGAGTTAGAGACACTTGAATATGTTACAGGTATTGTGTTAGCAAATAGCCCAACACATAATGTTGGTTATTCAGTCGCAGATGAACTAAAGGAAGTAAAACATAATCATCCAATGCTTTCACTTGATAAAAGAAAATCAGTAGATGAGTTGGTTGAGTTTATTGGAGATAAAGATTGTTTCTTGTCTGTAAAAGCAGACGGTCTTACAACTTCGCTTCATTATATTAATGGTAAGTTAATCGGTGCAGAAACTAGAGGCAATGGAGTGAGAGGTATTGAATGCCTTCATAATGTATTAACAATGAAGAACGTACCAAAGGAAATTCCATATAAGGATGAACTTATTATTGATGGCGAAACAATTATTGGATGGGATACTTTCAGAAAGATTAATGATAAACTTTCAGAAGATAAGAAGTATAAGCACCCAAGGAATCTCGTATCTGGTTCATTACAATTACTCGATAGTAAGGAAGCTGCAAACAGAAATATGAGATTTGTCGCTTGGAGAGTAATCAAGGGATTTGAACATAAAATACCAAGTAAAGATTTGTTCAAGGCTAAAGATATTGGATTTGAGATTATACCGATATTAAAATCGCCTAGAATTAATCAGAAAAAAGAGTTAGTAATCTTATTAAATCAAATAAGAGAATCAGCAAACTCACATAATATCCCTTATGATGGAGCTGTTATGGCAGTTGATGATTATAAAATTGCTGATTCTATGGGACGTACAGATAAATTCTTCCGACATTCAATGGCATACAAACATGAAGACGAATTATTTGAAACTGTGCTTACAGATATTGAATGGAATACTTCAAAGACAGGTTTAATTAATCCTGTAGCAATCTTCGAGCCAGTTGACTTAAATGGAGCAATTACTACAAGAGCAACGCTTCACAACATTACATATATTAAAGATATGATGCTTGGCGTAGGAGATAGAATTAGAGTCTACCGTTCTAATATGGTTATTCCTAAAGTACACGATAGCATTGATAAGAGTGGTAATTTTAAAATTCCTAACAAGTGTCCTATTTGCGGTCAACCTACAAAAATTGTCAAAGAGAATGACTCAGAAGTTCTTATGTGCGAAAATCCAGATTGTAAAGGAAAGCTTTTGGGTAAATTAGTTCACGCAACAAGTCGAAACGCATTGGATATTGAAAATCTTTCAAAATCTACAATAGAGAAATTCATTAATCTTGGTTGGTTGACATCAATTAAAGACATTTATTATTTAAAATGTCATGAAAATGAAATGAAAACTTTAGAAGGATTTGGTAAGAAGTCTGTTGAGAAGCTTCTTTCGTCTATCGAAAAATCCCGTAACACAACACTCGATAGATTTATTTACTCACTTTCAATTCCTATGATTGGAAAGACAGTAAGTAAATTAATTGCAGAAAAGGTTAATTATAGCATCAGAGAATTTATTACAACTATGGAAACAAAAAGAGCTGTTTATTTTTCTTCTCTTGACGGTATAAGTGACAAAAAGATATCCTCGATTGATTCTTATTGGTATAAATATTCTAATATAGTTTACGAATTATCAAAAGAATTTAATTTTGAATCACCTTATGTAATCTTAGATGAAATTCCAAATACATTACAAGGAAAAACATTTGTAGTAACTGGTTCAGTACATCATTACAAGAATCGTGACGAATTGAAAGCCGATATAGTTTCTCATGGTGGTACAGTCGTAGGATCTGTAAGTTCTAAAACATCTTATCTCATAAATAATGATATCAATTCGACATCATCCAAAAATCAGAAAGCAAAATCGCTTAATATTCCAATTATTTCAGAAGAAGAATTCCTTTCTATGATCCAGTAGATTTTGTCCATTATAGAAGGGAGGTGACAAAGAAACGTGAATTATATAAACGCAGGTAAATTAAGAAGTTTTCTTGAAAATGTGCCTTCAGATTCTTATGTGGCGGTAGGTACAAGAGAGAATAATGAAATCGAAGAAATTAGACAAGAATCTGGGATTGTTGATATGAATATAAAATCAGTTTCATTCGATGCTAATGATTCTAATGAAGTATATATCAAGTTATATACAAATAAATATGATGGAAGTGGGTGTTTAAGATTTACAAGATAAGTAATATGGCTATATCTCTTGTATTAGTAAGTACACTTGTCGCCCCTTTGAGGGCAGAAAACATACAAGCTATAACTGCTAGTGCAGCACAGATTAACTATTATGAATCGCATTTTTATGTAAAAACCAGAGAAAAAATGCTTCAACGACAATTAGAAATAAATAAATGTCAAAAAGATATAGCAACAGAGAATAATGAAGTGGACGATAAAACTCCTGTCATTATAGAAGAAAACTATATTGATATGGATGTGCCAGGAAGTAAACCATTCAAATCATATATGGATGCAAGGTTGATAACAAGTACAAATTCAGCACAATATAAGCTTAAGTCTGAGTATGAGCTTGATGATTCAGGTATCTATATGATTGATGGACGTTATGCTTGTGCTATCGGTTCTTATTACACTACTGAAATAGGCACAAAATTTGATGTTGTTATGAAATCAGGCGAGGTAATTCCTTGTATTCTTGCTGATTGCAAGGCAGATGAACATACTGATAATTTAGGACAATACACTATAAGTAATGATTCGATTGTGGAGTTTATTGTTCATAGTCCTACATTAATCCCTAATATTTCAAATCGTTGGGGAAATACAGGTGATGTATCTACTTTAGGTGGCATTTTTGAAGGTGAGATATCTTATATAAGAATGTATTTTGATTAGAAAGGAACGAAACATGTTAGAAACAACAGCGGTTATTAGATTAGACAATATTAAAAGAATAAAGGATTTTGTTGATATTGTATCTAAATATGATGAAGAAATAACAATTAAATCACATAGGTATGAAGTTAATGCAAAATCTATCATGGCAATATTTTCACTTAACCTATTAGAGTTAGTAAATGTTTGTCTGTATTGTGATGATAGTAATGTAATTGAAAAATTTATAAAAGATATGGAGGGTTTCGAGTGATTGTATTAATTGGAAAAAGTTGTTCAGGAAAAGACAGCGTTGCAAAAATATTATGTTCTATGGGATATTCAAGAGTTGCCACTTGTACAACAAGACCTATAAGAACAGGTGAGATTGATGGTGTTGATTATTATTTTATTAGCCAGTCCGAGTTTATGAATATGATCGAAAAGGGCGATTTTGCAGAATATAGAGAATATGAAACAGAAAAAGGAATATGGCTATATGGCAGTCGTTTAGGTGATTATAAGTATGCATCTAATAAGGTCATTATTTTAACGCCTGAAGGTCTTAAAAATATTAAGAAAAAATATCCTTATTTGCCTATTGTTTCTATATATCTTGACGTATCCAATAAAGAGCTTAAAAGAAGAATGTTTGTACGTTCTAATGGCTCTGTTGAAGATATTAAAGAAAATAAACGTAGATATAAGGCTGATAAGAAAGATTTTAAGCATATAAAAAAATATGTTGATTACGTAGTTAGTAATGAATGTAGAGACGCTTATGATACCGCTCGTATCTGTAAGGAGTTAGATGAAATTGAAAAAAGAAAACATAGAAAGAATTTATTGTGGAAATCGTAATTGTCCACATATAGATTGTGTAAGACATAACAAGAACACACCATTCAATATTCAATTTCTTAGAGAAAATTATAGTTTTGATAAAAATGGTGAATGTAAATATAAATTAACCGATTGGAGTGATGCTATATAAAATTATTTGTTGATTTTGACGGAGTTATTGTAGATACAATTGCTGCAATATGTGATTTATATAATGAAGATTTTAAATATTACAGTGGTTATAAATATATTTTCCCAGAACAGATTAAGACTTGGAACTTTGAAGAACTTAACTGTGCAAGTAGGGAATATATAAATACATATTTCAATCAGCAACGATTCTTTGATAAGTTAAAATTTATGCCACAAGCTTATGAGGTGTTAAGAAAATTTGCTTTACAAGATGAAGTTACTATTGTTTCTTCTGGCTATAGTCCTAATCTCAGAGCAAAGGAAAAATGGTGTAAAGAAATTCTCCCATTTTGTCATTTCATAGGAGTTAATCTCAAAGAATATAAGAATAAGTCTCATATAGATATGAGTGGTAGCTTATTTATTGATGATTCTGCACATAATCTTGAGACTTCTAATGCAGAGATAAAGATTTGTTTTGGTGAAATTTATCCTTGGAATAAGAATTGGGATGGTAAACATTATTGGAATTGGAATATGATTTATCAGATATATAAAGCAGAATTGGAGGATTAATTATGTTAAGAGAAACTACAGAAATTAATATGGATAATATTACTGTTGGTGATTGTATAGAATTGTTCGAATGTAAGAATACAAGAGTCGTTATTAATGATGGTAAGATTATTGGATTTGAAGAGAAATAATTAATATTAAATGAAAGGTTGATTTCTTATGAAATCGAGAAAGGAGATAAATGGGAACGTATAATAAAGAAGATATCTATATGATAACTTTAGAAGGCATAGAACAGGGTTTATTTATAGGTGTAAGTAATAAACACTATGATGAATTATATAGGTATTATGGCTATTTAAAAGTGTTAGATAATACTGATAATGTACAGAAATCAAATGAAGATAATGGAAAAATAAATAGATTACAAAAAGAACTAGAACAAGAAAAAGCTTATTGTAAATTCTGGAAAGAACTAACTTTAAATCTTAAATCGTCATTTGAGGGACTTATAAACAAAATTGAGGAAGGAGATATAAATATTGACAAAAGTAATTAAGAGAGATTGTTCAGAGGTTGATTTTGACAAATCAAAAATCTCAACTGCAATTCTTAAAGCAATGAAGAATGGTTCAGGTATTGTAAAGCCAAAGATTGCAGAAGATATTGCAGACGAGATTAAAGAAGAATGTAAAAACAAAGAAGATGTGAGTATTTCTGATATTGAATCAATGGTTTATGATAAATTGATTACTAAGAAGCAGAGACTTACTGCAAAAGCATATGAGGGATATAGAAGTATTCGTGAGTTTCAGAGAGAAAACGAGAATACAACAGATTCCGAGATTGATGAACTGTTAGATGGTGAAAGCGAATATTGGAATACTGAGAACTCCAATAAAAACTCAAAAGTATTAAATACTCAGCGTGATTATATGGCAGGAATTGTTAGCAAAGATATTTCTCATAGATTTTTACTTCCACCAGAAGTTGTACAAGCACACGATGAAGGTATTATTCATTTCCACGATATTGACTATTTTGGTATGAATGCGATGAGTAACTGCTCACTTATTAATCTAGAAGATATGTTGCAGAATGGTACTTGTATTAATAAAGTAATGATTGAGAAACCACATAGATTTATTACTGCTTGTACAATCGCCACTCAGATTATTCTTGGTGTTACGTCACTTCAGTATGGAGGGGCTACAATTACTCTTACACATTTAGCACCATTTGTAAGAGATAGTTACAACAAATACTATGAGAAATATAAGTCATGGGGATTTTCTGATGAAGATTGTAAGAGATATGCAGAATCTGATACCAAAAAAGAAGTAGCAGATGGTGTTCAGACATTTAACTATCAGTGCAATTCTATGTCTAACTCAAATGGGCAGTCTCCTTTTTTGAGTGTGTTCATGTATCTTGGAGAGACTACAGAGTATAAAAAAGAACTTGCAATGATTATTGAAGAGTTTCTTAATCAGAGATTACTTGGTCTTAAAAATGAAGTTGGCGTATACGTCACACAGGCATTTCCAAAGCTTCTCTATGTCTTAGAAGAAGATAATATCCATGAAAATTCCCCTTATTGGTATTTAACAAAACTTGCAGCTAAGTGTACTGCAAAGAGAATGAACCCTGATTATATCTCTGAGAAGATCATGAAGAAATATAAAGAAGGTAACTGTTTCCCGTGTATGGGTGAGCGTAAACTACAGCCCAGGATAAACCGATTGAACCTCGTTGCTTAGAGGGTGTAACTAATATAGTTGCTAACGGATAGGTCTTAGGTAGAAGAGATTCTGTGACCTAAGATGAGTACCGTGCCAACCCTAGAAATAGGAAGTGTGTATCGACTAACCGTGATGAGTGTAGCGGTGTAGGATTGGAGACAAGCACCAATTCCAAGCAGTCGGCTCGTTGATGAGAGTAACGGACTCGGAGAGAATATATAGTCAGTGTACATAGTGATATGTAATAAAAACGTGTAGAAGTTTCCTTTCACCTTATAAAGATGAAAATGGTAATTATAAATTTTATGGAAGACTAAACCAAGGCGTTGTCACATTAAACCTTGTAGATATAGCATTGTCATCTGAAGGAGATTATGAAAAGTTTTGGAATTTAATGGAACAGAGAACAGAATTATGTCATAAAGCATTACTTTGCAGACATAAACGATTAGAAGGAACACTATCTGATGTCGCACCTTTATTATGGCAGTATGGAGCATTTGCAAGACTTGAAAAAGGTGAAAAGATTGATAAGTTACTTCATAATGGATACTCAAGTATTTCTCTTGGATATGCAGGATTATATGAATGTGTAAAATATATGACTGGTAAATCACATATTGATTCACAGGAAGGTCATGATTTTGGCATTAAAGTAATGCAGTTTATGAACGATAAATGTGACCAGTGGAATAAAGAACATTATATTGGATTTTCAATTTATGGATCTCCAATCGAAAACACAACGTATAAATTTGCGAAGTGTCTACAGAAACGCTTTGGAATTATTAAAGGTATTACAGATAGAAACTATATCACAAACAGTTATCATACATTTGTAAAAGAACCAATTAATGCATTTGATAAACTTGCTAAAGAATCAGAATTTCAGGCGTTATCACTTGGAGGTGCGATATCTTATGTTGAGACAGATGGATTAGTAAATAATGTAGATGCTATTTTAGAAATGAATAAATTTATCTACGACCATATCATGTATGCAGAAGAAAATACAAAATCTGATTACTGTCAGATTTGTGGTTATGACGGTGAAATCAAAATTATTGATGAAGGTGGTGAACTTATTTGGGAATGTCCAAATTGCCACAATAGAAATAAAGACAAGATGAATGTAGCAAGAAGGACTTGCGGATATATTGGAACTAATTACTGGGGAAAAGGACGTACTCAGGAAATTAAGGAGAGATATGTTCATATGACAGATATTGCGGAGGATTTATAATGAGATACGCACAGATTAGATCTATGGACATTTCAAATGGAGAGGGAGTTGGAGTCTCCCTCTTCGTTCAAGGGTGTGACAGACACTGCTTCAACTGTTTCAATTCTGAAACATGGGATTTTAATGGTGGTAAAGAATGGACAGAAGAAGCAAAAAATAAATTTATGGAATTGATTGATCGACCATATATCAGACGAATTTCTGTTTTAGGGGGCGAACCTTTAGCGGAACAAAACCTCGATGAAGTCTTGTCTCTAATTAAAGAAATCCGTAATTCTTTTCCCAACAAAACAATCTGGTTATATACGGGATATAAATTTGAACAAATAAAAGATGCATTTATTGAATCAAAGAAATGGTTACAAGCAAGTTGGAAACATTCCGCAATTATTCGATGGGAGATTATTTCAAATGTAGATGTACTCGTTGACGGAGAATATATAGATGAGCAAAAAGATCTTACGTTGAAATGGTGCGGTAGCAGAAATCAGCACGTCATAGATGTAAAACAGTCTATAGCTCAAAACAAAATGGTTTTATATTGTGATTAGGAGGTAATTACTATGTCTTATGTAGATATTGCAAATGAAGAATCATCTGATATTCAGGCTGATGGTGAAGACTATTATGTTGCATTGCGTAATCTCGAAAACAAATATGGATATGACGAAGATATTGTAACAATAATTAGAATGTGTAATCAGTGGCAAAATAGCTTTCATAAAATGCAAGGTCGCTGCAACGAATTTATTATGGCAACAACTTCATATGAGGCACGAATTAAATCTATATTAGAGAATAAAACAGAGGATGAATAATAATGACTAAAGAAGATATTAAAAAGGGCATAGTTGTATATTATGCCCGAATACTAAGACAGGTAGGAACATATGAAATAATTGAATTACTTATAAGAACAGTAGAAGATGATTACTTTGTTGGAGTTGATAAGCGTGATAAACATGTATATTTATTTTCATACAATAATCTTAATAAGTTAATATTTAGCGATAGACAAGAATGCTTAGATATTGTATTAGACAGTGAAAAGAATGCACCCAAAATAAGTAGCGAAAAAGAATATGAAGAATATTAACAAAAGGCGATGATATGATATATGAAATAAAAGATTTGACTAAAATAACAACCTATAATACTTTAGCCAAAGAGTTGAATGAAACCAATGAAGCGTTTTATGAATATGTATCTGATTATATTTTATTAAAGATAGTAAACCCTCAAATATCGCACAATTTGTTTAGGTATGAGCGTTTTGTTCGATTTTTAAAAAGGAAATATTTTAGCAATTGCAACAATACAGAATTAATCTGTACAATTGGGCGATGTGTTTCTACAATTGAAATTTGCAAACACCAATATAATTATATATACAATGAATACAGCATAAATAATATAATCAATGAATTATTACAAGATAATAATAAGAAAAAAATAATTCTAAAAATATATAATAATCCTAATATAACCTTAATAGAATTGATTAATAATCTTGATATTATACTTGAAAATGAATCTGAAAAACATACATTAATAATGGAACATCTTAATACGTTAATAGATTTGGGGATGATAATAAATTATAACAAAAATTTATCTGCATCTTCCGTATTATCCGCATCTCCAATATTAGTACGATACATTCAGAATAATAAAGTAAAGGAGTGATTAAGTACGGCAAATTACTTATATGATAAATTTAAAGGTCAATATAGAATACGTGCCCCAATAAATCAGCTTACAAATGATTTTAATAGAAAGCTCAATGGAACATTAGAAGATATAGATTGTTACATAGATTGTCAGTTTGGCAATAAAGTATTTTATTATGGACATAACATTTTACAAGCTTACATTCCCTCTCTTGGAAGAGGACATAACATTCTTAAAAATCTTGAAGAAACGGATAAATCTCTGGTATTTGACATTGAAGAAACGGACTCTGAGATCCTGTTTAAATTCAAATATGTCAATTCTGATAAAATAATCCCACTATTAAAACCAAAAACCTCAGGCTCTCAGACAAGTCCTTTTTCGCCTAAAAATCTCCCGAAATCCGACTTTAAAATTCCAGATGATAAATTAGAAGCCTATAAACAAATCGCATCTAAAATTCCTCCTGAGAAGCTTTTAATCCTAAGTAGAATAACACATTCTTACTTGCAAACTTTGATTACAAAGAAGAACACTTGGGAGAATATTAAATCAGATATGAGGCTCAAATGTGTCAAGGGCAAAGAGTATATTTGCATGATTGGCAAATGGGAAGAGTATCTAAGATATTTAGAAAATGAAATTAAAAAAATGGAGTGAAATGTATATGAAAGAGTACATAGTTAAGCCAAAAGTAACAATTCAGAAGATAAAAAAATATGGTTTTCGATATCTAAGCGAAGGTGATTATATTCTGTCAAAGCCAATCTATTTTTATCAAAAATATCCAGTTTTATTCATAAATATGTATATTAACATAGAAGATCGAACTTTTAGGTCTGAAATAGTCGATCAAATGGGCGTTTATAGCCCCTATTATGCCAATGAAACAACGATTTCTTTAGATATGAGGAATACTATAGAAAGTAATGTAAGCAAAGAGTTAGACAAGCTAGTAAAGAAAGGAATATTAAAGATGAAGACATTATTAAAGACACCAGATTATTCAATCAGAGCAGTTAAGGTTAGACCAGTAGTAAACATTTTATTAGATAACGGAGCACATATTCCTACTTATGGAACTGAATATGCAGCAGGTGCAGATTTATATGCAGTAATACATAATGATACTAAGACTGTTGAGATTTTACCATGTGAAACAGCCTTCTTAGACACAGGTGTAACTATGGAAATTCCAGAAGGGTACGTTGGGCTTGTATATGCAAGAAGTGGCTTATCTTGTAAGCAAGGACTTGCACCAGCTAATAAAGTTGGTGTGATTGATGCAGATTATAGATCAAGTATTAAAGTTGCTTTATATAATCAGAGTAAAGAAGTAAGAACTGTCTCGGACGGAGATAGAATAGCACAGATAATAATCCAGCCAGTAACACAGTTTGAATTTAAGGAAGTGGACAAGCTATCTGAAACTGATAGAGGTGAAGGTGGATTTGGTTCTACTGGAAAGGCGTGATTATGAAAGAAAAAGTTCCAATTTATCAAAAACAGAACCTTACACTTGAAGAAGCTGCTGAATATTCCAATATTGGAATAAATAGATTAACTATGTTGATTAAAGAACCTACTTGTAATTTTGTATTATATGTAGGAAAGAAAAGATTGATAAAAAGAAAGTTATTTGATGAATTTATAGAAAATATAAATATGATTTAATGTTGTTGAAATTATTATGGTTGAGTGATATTATTTAGGTGTAAAGTATATCACTCAATCCTTTGTTTTTAATAAAGAAATAAAGGTGATATTTTATGGACAAAAAAGATATTAAAGGAAGAGTATTAAAAGAAGGTGAAGACCAGTTAAAAGATGGTAGGTATCGTTATAGATTTACAGATAAGTATGGGAAAAGAAAAGCCATATATTCGTGGAAACTTGTAACTACCGATAAAACTCCTTCTGGCAAAAAAGATGATTTGTGTTTACGTGCAAAAATTAAACAGATAGAAAAAGATCTTAATGACAACATAAACACATATAAAGCTCAGTCAAAAGTTAATGATTTGATTAATATGTACCTAGATACAAAAGTGAACTTAGCAAACAGTACATTAAATAATTATAAAAATATGTATGAGGTGAATATTAAAAATTCTTTGCTAGGTAACATGCAGATATGCTCAGTTAAGAAATCTGACATATTAAAATTCTATAAACATTTATATATTGATAAAAAATTGTCAGTTGGTACAATACAATTATATCAAAATCTTTTGTATCCAGCTTTTCAATTAGCTGTCGATGATTCTACAATTAGGCTCAATCCTTGCAAAAATTGTATGAAGGAATATGTTCGTGGTTCGATGGATTCTCCAAGAATTGCTTTAACTAAAGAACAACAAAAAAGGTTATTGTCTTTTGTAAAAAACAGCAATATATATAAACGATATTACCCAATGCTTGCAACAGTCCTATGTACTGGACTAAGAATTAGTGAAGCAATGGGGTTAACATGGAACAATATTGATTTTAAAAATCACTATATAACTATTGACCATCAAATATTATATAGAAAAAAAGATGGTGTAATTAAACATTATGCTTCAGTACCTAAGAATAAAAAGACTAGACATATTCCTATGCAAAAAGATATTGAAAAACTCTTACAAAAATATAAAAATGAAACATATTTTATTAGCGTATCTTCAAATATCAATATTGATGGGTACACCAATTTTGTATTTTTAAACAGAGAAGAAGGATTGTTTACCCCTAATACATTAACAAGGACTTGTCACTTGTTAAGAGAAAGCTGTAATAAAGAAGAAATTGAAGTTGCACAATGGGAAGAAAGAGAACCAGTTCTCATTCCTGATTTTACATTTCACGTTCTTAGACATACATTTTGTACTAGAATGGCTGAAGATGGTATGGATGTAAAAGTATTACAAGAAATTATGGGACATAGTAATATAGCTGTTACAATGCAAGTTTATAATCATGTAAGTGACGACAGAGCAATTAATGAAATGAACAAGATTCAAAATGTTATAGGATTATAAAATAACCCATTATAGCACTTTAACCCAATTTTTAACCCAATTGAACTGTATTTTATATAGAGTTATAAAGAGTTATATAAAGAAGAATCCTTATTTTGTAAGGATATAAAGACATATATAGACTTATAAAAACTCTTAAAACATACAACAAGAAAGAAATCGTTACTGTAGATTAATTTCTATAGAGTAACTTATTTAATGAGTCTGTCCTTTAGTGGGCAGGCTCATTTTTTATGCCTTTCGGTGTACGTTTCTAATAAATGAAAGTTTCTAATCTGCCTGGATGGTGGGACGGATACAGCTAAGACCAAAGGTGTTCCTGTTCATAGATATATTCTTTTTGGATCCTTATTAAGAATATAGGTGAAATACATTCTTAGCATATGCTTTCTTTTAAGCTTTGCTTGCATAAATAGCATTTTAGTAGTATATTTAAAAGGCATAATTTATATAAGGAATGGTATATTTATGATAAAAGTTGCACTTGATGCTATGGGTGGAGATAATGCCCCTGGCGAGATTGTTAAAGGTGCGGTAGATGCCGTAAATACAAGCAAAGAATGTTTTGTATATCTTGTTGGAAAAGAAGATGTTGTTAATAACGAACTTTCCAAATATACTTATAGCAAAGAACAGATAGAAGTTGTTAATGCTACAGAGGTTATAGAAACAGGTGAGCCACCTGTTATGGCTATAAGACATAAGAAAGATTCATCTTTGGTTAAGGCTCTTAATATGGTTAAGAATAAGGAAGCTGATGCTTTCGTATCAGCAGGAAGTTCTGGTGCTATATTAGTTGGTGGACAGGTTATTGTTGGACGTCTTCCAGGCGTTGAAAGACCACCAATAGGTGCGATTGTTCCTACTGATAAAGGCTGTGTGCTGATAGTTGACAGTGGGGCTAATGTTGATGCCAGACCAGCTTTTCTTGTGCAGTGGGCTAAGATGGGTTCTATATATATGGAGAACTGTCTTGGGATTAAGAAGCCAAGAGTAGCGATAGTTAATGTTGGTCTTGAAGAGGAGAAAGGCAACCAGCTTGTTAAGGAGACATTTCCACTTCTTAAAGCGTGTGATGATATTAACTTTATAGGAAGCATTGAAGCAAGAGAGATACCAAGAAGCGGTGCAGATGTTATCGTGTGTGATGCATTTGTTGGTAATGTTATATTAAAGCTTTACGAGGGTCTTGCTGGTACAATTATATCAAAGATTAAGGGTGCATTTTATTCTAATCTTAAGTCAAAGATTGGAGCAATGCTTGTTAAGGACTCAATTAAGAGTACACTTAAGACTATGGATGCATCAGAGTATGGTGGAGCACCACTTATAGGTCTTAATGGTCTTGTTGTTAAGACACACGGAAGTGCCAAAGCTAAAGAGGTAAAGAATTCAATTCTTCAATGCGTGACATTTTCAAAAAGCAATATTAATGAGCAGATTGTTGAGTCACTTTCGCATATGCCGGAATTAACAGAAGAATAGATATAATATTTATAGTAGTACAAGGATGTACATTATATTTATAAAAGTAGTACAAGAACGGATATTATATTTATAATAGTAATACAAGAATAGATGTTATATTTATAATAAGAATATCAGATTTAGAATTGTGTATAACGCCTGATATATATTGATATTCATATAATTAAGATATCAGGTCAGAATGGAGGATTTATATGGAATTTCAGAAGTTACAGAGAATTATTGCAGATGTACTTAATATAAGCGAGGATAAGATTACTAAAGAATCAGCATTTGTTGATGACCTTAAGGCAGATTCTTTAGATGTATTCCAGATTATAACAGAGATTGAAGACCAGTTCGGTATTCAGATTCCAGACGATGCAATTGAGAATATTGTTACTGTAGGAGATGCAGCAACTCAGATTCAGAATGCACTTGCTAAATAATTAATATAAAGAATATTGGTGTTGATATAGCAGGGGTCTATAATATGTGTCAATAGAGCATTAATTTATAAGTGTGCATATTACACGGATAAATTAATGCTTTTTTATGTAACAGGAAATTTTGATAGAATTCCCTGTTACATATAAAGTAATCTGGCAGGATTTTATCTGACTGTATTTTCTTTTTTGAATAAATTGGACATAATTATAAGATTGACACCAGATTGGAGATTGAATGTATAATAAGAATTTATCTGAGTTAATGGATAAAATTAATTATCAGTTTAAAGATATTAATCTTTTAAAAAATGCACTTACTCACAGCTCTTATGCTAATGAGAAGACGATTAAGAAGTATAAGGATAATGAAAGACTTGAGTTCCTTGGTGATGCAGTTCTGGAACTTACATCAAGCGATTACATTTATAAGAATTACAGCAATATGAATGAGGGCCAGATGACAAGACTTCGTGCAAGTATTGTATGTGAACCTACACTTGCTATATGTGCAAGAGCTATTGGAATTGATAATTTCATAATGTTAGGTAAAGGTGAGGAATTAACAGGCGGAAGAAAGAGAGATTCTATAGTATCAGATGCCTGTGAAGCGGTAATAGGAGCAATATATCTGGATGGTGGTTTTGCTAATGCAAAAGAATTCGTTAAATCATTTATTCTTAATGATTTGGAAAGCAAGCAACTCTTTTATGATAGCAAAACTATTTTACAGGAAGTCGTACAGGCGGCACATAAGGAAGTTGTATACGAGATTATAGGAGAATCAGGACCAGAGCACGATAAAGACTTTATTGCAAGTGCGAAGGTCGATGGAATGTTCCACGTTACAGCCAAGGGTCATACCAAGAAGCACGCTGAACAGCACGCGGCATATGAGGCACTTGTGGAATTAAAGAAGCAGGGATATGAATTTCCTATAAGAAAATAGCAAAGGAATTGTATATATGTATTTAAAGAGTATAGAGGTTCAGGGTTTTAAGTCATTTGCCAATAAGATAGTATTTGACTTTCATAACGGAATTACAGGCATTGTAGGTCCTAATGGCTCTGGGAAAAGTAATGTTGCCGATGCTGTAAGATGGGTTCTTGGTGAACAAAGTGCGAAGCAGCTTCGTGGGGCGAAAATGGAAGATGTCATATTTGCAGGAACACAGAACCGTAAACCTGTTGGTTTTGCGTATGTTGCAATAACACTTGATAATAGTGACCACGCACTTCCTGTTGAATATGATGAAGTTACGGTATCAAGAAGAGTATACCGTTCAGGGGAAAGTGAATACAAGATTAACGGACATACCTGCCGATTAAAAGATGTAACAGAGATGTTCTATGATACGGGTATCGGTAAAGAAGGTTATTCAATTATCGGACAGGGACAGATTGATAAAATTCTTAGTGGTAAACCTGAGGAGCGCAGGGAGCTTTTTGACGAGGCGGCAGGTATTGTTAAATTTAAACGCCGTAAAGCTGCGGCTATTAAGAAGCTTGACAATGAAAGAAATAATCTTGTCCGTGTTAATGATATTTTATCAGAGCTTGAAAAGCAGGTTGGACCATTACAGGTACAGTCTGAGAAAGCCAAGGAATATCTTAATTTAAAGTCAGATTTGAAAAAATATGATGTCAACGCATTTTTATTAGAAACTGACCGTATAAGAAAAGAAATTGCTGAGCTTGATAATAAAATAGAGATTGCTGATAATGATCTGGCTGGCTCAAGAAATGAATATGATGCTACTAAGGCAGAATATGAAGCGGCTGAGAACCAGCTTAATGAGCTTAATCTTACAATTGAGCAGACTAATCAGGTATCTTCTGCATTAGAGCTTGATAACCAGAAGTTCAAGGGTGAGATTAATCTGTTTGAGGAACAGGTTAAGACATTTAACGCTAACAAGCAGCTTCATTTTGAGAGAATTAATGACATTGAGAAGGATAAGACTGCCAAGACAGCTTCGATTAATGAATTAAAGAAGCAGGCAGAGGCGATTAATACAGAGATTAATGAATATAACACAAAGCTTAATGTCATTAATGAGGAAGCTGAGGCTGTAAAGGCTGAGATAGACGGAATATCAGGACAGATAGAGAACCGTCAGACACTTATATATGATAATCTGACAGAACAGTCATCTATCAAAGCAGAGAACCAGAAGTTCATTACAATGCTTGAACAGCTTGAAATCCGTAAATCGCAGTTAAACAGCAGGATAATAACTGGAAAAAGTGATGAAACAGCACAAAGACAGGTAATAGCTTCTATTACTTCACAGTTAAAAGAATGTGATGTTAATATAAGCAGTATTAATGCTTCAATTGCACAAGCCAATGCCAATGTAACATCTATTAAGGGGGTAATAACGGAGAAGACACAGGAACTTGACAAGCTTACCCAGAATTATCATAGAAGCAAGTCAAGACTTGAATCTTTAGTTAATATAACTGAACGATATGACGGATATGGCAACAGTATCCGTAAGATAATGGAATTAAAGGACAGCAACCCTGGTATTCTTGGTGTTATTGCAGATATTATTAAAGTGGAGAAGCAGTATGAAACTGCTATTGAAACAGCACTTGGCGGAACAATCCAGAACATAGTTACTGATAAAGAGAATACTGCTAAGGAACTTATTAATTACCTTAAAGTAAATAAGCTTGGCCGTGCAACATTTTTACCACTCAATGCTATTCATTCAAGAAATACATTAGAGAACGATAACTGCATTAATGAGAAGGGTGTTGTTGGAGTTGCCAGCAATCTTGTAAGGGTGTCTTTTGAATATGAAGGACTTGCAAAGTATCTGCTTGGACGTATTCTTGTAGTTGATAATATAGAAAATGCTCTGGTAATTGCAAGAAAGTATAAATATTCATTAAGAATTGTAACACTTGAAGGTGAGCAGCTTAATCCAGGCGGTTCAATGACAGGTGGTGCTTTTAAGAATTCAAGCAACCTTCTTGGACGAAGGAGAGAGATTGAAGAACTTAAGACAGAGGTTTCAAGCATAAGCAAGACAATAACAGAAACCAAAGCTTCTATATCAGAGCTTAGAAGTGAAGTCGGTAAGAACAGGGATAATCTTGACCAGTTAAATAAACAGCAAAGAGAGACACACATTAAGAAGAATACTTTAGATGTAACTCTTAAGCAGGCTGATAACAAGTTAAAAGAGATAATTGATGGATATTCAAATGCAGTAAATGAACAGGCTGGAATAGATGCTGAGATATCAAAGGTCAACAGTGATAAACAGCAGGTAAGTGGAAGCCTTAATGTGCTTGACAGCGAGAATGAGGCTTCAAGAAAAGAGATTGAGAACCTTAATAAGCTGCTTGAAGAAAAGAAAGCGAATGAGGCGGCAGTATCACTTAAGCTTGAGAATTTAAAGATATCACATTCATCAGTTGAACAGAAAGCTGCATTTATTAATGAAAATATTCAAAGACTTTCTGATGAGATTAATAGTCTTGATGATGAAAAAGAGAGTATTAACGATAAGATAAAACAGACAGCAGAATTAATAAAGACTAAACAGCAGGAAATAACTGATGTTAAGGATAATATTGAAAAGACAGTTAAAGAGCTTGAAGCTAACAACGATAAGCTGTCCAAGCTAAAGGCTGACAAAGAAAAGGTTACTGCAAGCCATAAGGAGTTCTTTAAGAAAAGAGAAACCCTTAATGAGCAGATTATCCTTCTTGAAAAAGAAAGCATGCGTCTTCATAACCAGCACGATAAGCTTGATGAATCTAATGATTCACTTGTTGATTATATGTGGAATGAGTATGAGCTTACATACAGCTATGCATTGGAATTAAAGAGTGATGAATTAACTAATCTTAATGATTTAAGAAAGCAGATTAATATACTTAAAGCTTCTATTAAGAAACTTGGTGATGTAAATGTTAATGCCATTGAAGAATATAAAGAAGTAAGCGGGCGTTATACTTTCTTAAAGACACAGCACGATGATATGATTGAGGCTGAACAGTCGCTTATGAAGGTTATAACAGAACTTGATAATGGAATGAGAACACAGTTTACTGTCAAATTTGAAGAGATAAAAGTAGAATTTGATAAGGTATTCAAGGAATTATTCGGCGGCGGACGTGGTACAATTGAACTTGTGGAAGATGAAGATATACTTGAAGCAGGAATTATAATTGTATCCCAGCCACCAGGAAAGAAGCTTCAGAATATGATGCAGTTATCAGGTGGAGAAAAGGCTCTCACAGCAATAGCGTTATTATTTGCCATACAGAACTTAAAGCCATCACCATTCTGTCTTCTTGATGAAATTGAAGCTGCACTTGATGATTCTAATGTTGGAAGATATGCTAATTATCTTCATAAGCTTACAAAGCATACACAGTTTATTGTAATTACCCACAGACGTGGAACTATGGCTGCGGCAGACAGATTATATGGTATTACTATGCAGGAGAAGGGTGTATCAACTCTTGTTTCTGTAGACCTTATTGCCAATGATCTGAATGAGCCTAAAGAAAGGAAGAGTTAATATGGGACTTTTTAGTAAACTTAAAGAAGGTCTTACAAAGACCAGAGATAATATCGTATCGGGCATTGATAATATATTTAATGGCTTTTCTTCAATTGATGATGATTTCTACGAAGAACTTGAAGAGACTCTTATTATGGGAGATATTGGTGTCAGGGCAACTGATGAGATTATTGAAGACCTTAAGGCTAAGGTTAAAGAGAATAAAATAAAAGACCCTAAAGATTGCAAGCAGTTATTGATTGATACAATCAAAGAGAAGATGAACCTTGGGCCCAATGCATATGAATTTGAGAATACTAAGTCAATTGTTATGCTTATTGGTGTTAATGGTGTTGGAAAGACTACCTCTGTAGGAAAGCTTGCAGGCCATTTAAAAGAGCAGAACAAAAAGGTTGTCCTTGCTGCGGCTGATACATTCAGGGCTGCTGCCATTGAACAGCTTACAGAATGGGCTAACAGGGTAGGTGCAGATATAATTGCACAGAATGAGGGCTCTGACCCAGCGGCTGTAATATATGATTCTATAGCAGCGGCAAAAGCAAGGCGCGCAGATGTTCTTTTATGTGATACAGCCGGAAGGCTTCAGAATAAGAAAAATCTTATGGAAGAATTACGCAAGATTGACAGAGTTATTGAAAGAGAGTATGCTGATGCGTATAGGGAAAATCTTATAGTCCTTGATGCGACAACTGGTCAGAACGCACTTTCACAGTTACGCGAATTCAATGATGTAACTAATATAACAGGAATTATTCTTACTAAGATGGACGGAACAGCTAAGGGTGGTATCGCCGTTGCTATTCAGGCAGAATTTGGAATACCTGTTAAGTACATTGGTGTAGGTGAGCAGGTTAAGGATTTACAAAAATTTGACTCAGATACATTTGTCAACGCATTATTTGATACATCAGATAATGAAGAAGATGATGATTAATGTAATATTTTAATTCAATTAATGATATTTTATATTGATAATTAGATTAATGGTGTATATTATTGTTAATAATTGATTTAATAATATAAAGTAACCTAAAGGAGAGTAGATTTACAATGGAAGAATTAACTTTAAAGAAATTTGAAGAAGCTGCTGAGAAAGTAAAGGAAGCTACATTACCAACTAACCTTATATTCAGCGAATATTTCAGCAATCAGACAGGCAATAAAGTATATCTTAAGCCTGAGAATATGCAGTATACTGGTGCTTACAAGGTAAGAGGTGCATATTACAAGATAAGCACAATGTCAGAAGAGGCAAGAAAGAAAGGCCTTATAACAGCATCTGCTGGTAACCACGCACAGGGTGTTGCATTTGCGGCAAAAAAGTATGGCGTAAAGGCTACTGTTGTTATGCCAACAACAACACCACTTATAAAGGTTAACAGAACTAAGGGTTATGGTGCTGAAGTTGTACTTTACGGAGATGTATATGATGAAGCCTGTGAATATGCTCTTAAGTTAGCAGAAGAAAAGGGACTTACATTTGTTCATCCATTTGATGACCTTGATGTTGCTACAGGACAGGGCTCAATTGCTATGGAGATTATTAAAGAACTCCCAACAGTTGATTATATCCTCGTTCCAGTTGGCGGCGGCGGACTTGCAACAGGTGTATCTACACTTGCCAAGCTTCTTAATCCTAATATTAAAGTAATCGGTGTTGAACCAGCCGGTGCTAATTGTCTGCAGGCTTCTTTAAAGAATGGAAAGGTTACAACACTTCCAACTGTCAGCACAATAGCTGATGGTACAGCAGTTAAGACACCAGGTACAAAGGTATTCCCATATCTTCAGAAGAATCTTGATGATATAATAACAGTTCCTGATGAAGACTTAATTGTATCTTTCCTTGATATGGTTGAAAATCATAAAATGATAGTAGAGAACTCAGGTCTTCTTACAGTTGCAGCACTTAAACAGCTTAAGGTTAAAGATAAGAAGGTTGTTTCAATTCTTTCAGGTGGTAATATGGACGTAATAACAATGTCATCTGTTGTTCAGCAGGGTCTTGTTCAGAGAAGCAGAATATTTACTGTATCTGTACTTCTTCCAGATAAGCCGGGTGAACTTGTAAGAGTTGCACAGATAATTGCCAACGCTAATGGTAATGTAATCAAGCTTGATCATAACCAGTTTGTAAGCATTAACAGAAAGGCTACAGTTGAATTGAGAATAACTATTGAAGCTTTCGGACATGAACACAAAGACCAGATTGTATCTGAGCTTGAAAAGAACGGTTTAAGACCACGTCTTGTTAAGGTTAATATCTAATTTATCAAAGTGACACTGATATGTTACGCTGATACATAAAAGTTTTATTTTAACAGGCTTACATAAAATGTATATAATATACAAGTATAGATGTGAAATCAGTTTTGTGGCTGGTTTCACATTTTTTACACACAATTTACATATTTAAACCACTATTTGCCATTATGATAATCGCATAAACAACAAAGGAGATGACTCATATGGTAAAGAATAAATTATTATATGCAACAATAGCAGCTATGTTAATGGGGGCTGTATTTACAGGCTGTTCTAATACTGATAATAACAATACAACAACAGAGAGCCAGAGCATTGTGTCACTCGAGAAACTTGCCTCAAGTGCGGATTCAGATTTATCAATCGAATTAGATGATGAAGATAAGGTATCATCATGGGATGATTCAACAGCTTCACATATTACACTTGGAAGCCAGATTAGTTCTGATAGTTCATCGGTTGAAATATCAGGTTCAACAGTTACAATCACTAAAGCAGGAACATATGTTATATCAGGAAATGTAACAGAAGGAAATATAATCGTTAATACGACAGATAAGGGAACTGTAAGATTAATTCTTAATAATGCTTCTATAAGCAATACAACAACAGCACCAATTAAGGTGTTAGATGCCAAGAAAGTTATACTTACACTTGCCGATAACACAACTAATACAATTACAGACAGCAGTCGTTTATCTACAGAAGAAGATTATTCAGCCGCTATATATTCTAAAGAGGATTTAATAATCAATGGAAATGGTACATTAAATGTCAATGCTGGATACCGCAATGGTATTAAGAGTACAGATGACTGCATTATCGTATCTGGTACATTAAACATAACAAGTACTGAGGATGGTATAATTGGTAAAGACCTATGCGGAATTGTAGCGGGTGATATTAATATTAATGCAGGTTCAGACGGGATTAAGTCAACTTATGATACAGACACTACTAAAGGAAATGTTATCATTGAAGGTGGTAATATAACTATTAAGGCTTCTAATGATGGCATACAGGCTGAAAATATACTTGTTATTAATGATGGTACTATTAATATAAAGACTAATAATGGTGCGGCTGATACAACACAGACACATATAGATAATATGGATATGGGCCGCGGTGGTTTTGGCTTTAATAACAATAAGACAACAACTACCACAGATGATACATCTGAGAGCAGAAAAGGTATTAAAGCTGGCAATATGCTTATAATCAATGACGGAGACATAACAATAGACTCTGATGATGACTCTGTACATTGCAATTCAGTAATATATATATATGGTGGTACTATAAATGCAGCTACAGGTGATGACGGAGTACATGCAGATGACTTGCTTACTGTCAATGGTGGAACAATAAATATAACACAGTGCTATGAAGGTCTTGAAGCTGATGACATAGTTATTAATGATGGAGATATAAGCGTTGTTTCAAGTGATGATGGCATTAATTCATCTGACGGAAGTATAACAATTAATGGCGGTAATCTTTTGATAAATGCAAGTGGTGACGGACTTGATGCCAATGGTTCCATTATAATAAATGGTGGATATATCGTTGTACTTGGTCCAACCTCGGACGGCGATACAGCGATTGACTATGATGACAGTTGTACAATTAATGGTGGAACAGTTATGGCATTTGGCTCAAGCGGAATGCTTGAAATTCCAAAAGGTGCAAGTAATGGAGCCTGTATAGTTACTGCATTTACATCTGTAAGTGGAGGCAGCAAGTATACATTAAGCGACTCGAATGGCAATGAAATATTATCATATACACCATCAAAGGCTTATGCCGCAGCAATTGTATATTCAGATAAGATAACAACAGGTAATACTTATAACATTACAGCAGGAAGCACTACATTATCAATTGAAGTTACATCTGATGTCACAAGTAATGTTTCAAGCGGATTTGGCGGAGCTGGTGGAATGAATAAGCCTGGCAATGGCGGCTCAGGTATGCCTAATAACGGTTCATCAGATAATGGTATGAATGGTAATTCTAACGGCTCAATGCCAGATATGTCAGGCAATGGAGCACCTGATATGAATGGAAACAGCTCTGGTGATATGCCATCAATGGGCGGCAATTCATCTAACAATGGTGGTAATATGCCTAATATGAATAATGGAAGCTCTAATGGCAGTGCACCACAGATGAATAACAGAATGTAATATCCGGATAAATAGTAAATAACCAGATAAATAGTAAATATGTTTTAACATGAATAACCAAGGTGTTTTGTGGTTTAAAAATTAAATCAAAAAATATTAAAAAGTGTCAAGTAAAAAAGCTTGACACTTTTTATTTGCTATGATATTATACTCAAGGCTTATAAATCATTTGAACCAGAAAGTTAAGGTGTGTTGTGGAACGTATTGTAGAACAGACATTATTATATGATTTTTATGGCGAACTGCTTAATGAACATCAGCGCAATGTATATGAAGATGCCGTATTTAACGATTTATCTTTAAGTGAGATTGCTGATGAATATAATATATCAAGACAGGGTGTTCACGACCTTATCAAGAGGGTATCCAATACATTAGAAGGATATGAGTCTAAGCTTCATCTTATTGAGAAATTTATGGATACTAAAGCCAAAGTAACCAAGATAGACGAGCTTGTTGATTCTTATATTGCTTCACCAGATATGAAGCTGATATTAGAGATCAAAGACCTGTCTAACGAAATTATCGAAGATTATTAAACATTTTAGGAGGATACATAATGGCATTTGACAGTCTTTCAGATAAACTTCAAAACATATTTAAGAATCTTCGCGGCAAAGGACGCCTTTCTGAAGCTGACGTAAAGGCAGCACTTAAAGAGGTTAAGATGGCACTGTTAGAAGCTGATGTTAATTTTAAGGTTGTTAAGAACTTTATTAAGTCAGTAGAAGAACGTGCGATTGGTCAGGATGTTATGTCAAGTCTTACACCGGGACAGATGGTTATTAAGATAGTTAATGAAGAGATGATTTCCCTTATGGGCTCTGAGACAACAGAGATTGCTATTAAGCCGGGGAATGAAATTACTGTCATTATGATGGCGGGTCTTCAGGGTGCTGGTAAGACAACTACTACAGCCAAGCTTGCAGGAAAGTTCAAAGCCAAGGGCAAGAAGCCTTTGCTCGTAGCTTGTGATGTATACAGACCAGCAGCTATAGAACAGCTTACTATCAATGGTAATAAGCAGGGCGTTGAAGTATTTTCTATGGGAACAGGACATAACCCTGTAGATATTGCTAAGGCTTCGATAGCACACGCCAAGGAGAATAATTACAACATAGTAATTCTTGATACAGCCGGACGACTTCATATTGATGAGAATATGATGGATGAGCTTATTAATATAAAGAGTGAGGTTAATGTTGACCAGACTATTCTTGTTGTTGATTCTATGACTGGACAGGATGCGGTAAATGTAGCATCTTCATTTAATGAAAAGGTTGGAATTGACGGAGTTATCCTTACTAAGTTAGATGGTGATACAAGAGGTGGTGCAGCACTTTCAATTAAGGCTGTCACAGGTAAGCCTATTCTTTATGTTGGTATGGGAGAGAAACTGTCAGACCTTGAACAGTTCTATCCTGATCGTATGGCATCAAGAATTCTTGGAATGGGTGATGTTCTTACACTCATTGAGAAGGCTGAGGCACAGATTGATGCAGATAAAGCCAAAGAGATGGAAGCTAAGATTAAAAAAGCTGAATTTGATTTTGACGATTTCCTTGAATATATGGGACAGATTCGTAATATGGGTGGTATAGGTTCTATTATGAGTATGCTTCCAGGTATGGGACTTGGCGGTAATATGAAGAATATCCAGATGCCAGATGAAGATGAGGCAGAAGCTAATCTTAAGCGTACAGAAGCAATCATACATTCTATGACTGCTAAGGAACGTAAGAATCCAGATATTCTTAATCCATCAAGAAAGAACAGAATAGCACGAGGAGCTGGTGTTGATATCAGCGAAGTAAACAGGCTTGTTAAACAGTTTGAGCAGATGAAGAAGATGATGAAACAGATGCCTGGTATGATGAAAGGTGCTAAAAAGGGACGTTTTAAGTTGCCTTTTTAACATAGATATAATTAATTACAGGAGGTGAAACAATAATGGCAGTAAAGATCAGATTAAAGAGATTAGGTGAGAAGAAGTCTCCTTTCTATAGAATTATCGTAGCAGATTCAAGATCTCCAAGAAATGGTAGATTTATTGAAGAAATCGGTACTTATGATCCTAATTACGATCCATGCAAGCTTAACATTGATGCTGAACTTGCTAAGAAGTGGTTATCAAACGGAGCTCAGCCTACAGAAGTAGTTGGAAAGCTTTTCAAGATGGCAGGTATCGAAAAATAAGACTAGTGGAGGTATTTAGCTATGAAACAGTTAGTGGAAGTTATCGCTAAAGCACTAGTTGATAATCCGGATGAGGTTGTAGTAACAGAAACACAGAAAGATAAAGCAATTATCGTAAATTTAAAGGTTGCTTCCTCAGATATTGGTAAGGTAATCGGTAAATCCGGAAGAATTGCAAAGTCTATTAGAGCTGTTGTATCTGCAGCCGCATCGAATACCGACAAAAAGGTTATTGTAGAGATAGACAATTAATGCACTGTTAATGAGCCATTATGCTTAATGTATAAGCATAATGGCTTATTTTGTATATATTTACCAATAGAAAATATGTTCGACATAGTGTATTATATATGTAATTGATGATTATATAATGCCAATAATTATAAAATAATTAATCGCAGGATAATAAGATTATTGCTGCAGCATTATTATATAGATTAATTAAGTAAGATAAAAGTGGGGAAGCATTATGAAGATAATACATTGTGCAGACTTGCACCTTGATTCTAATATGACAAGCAATCTAAGCAGGGAACAGGCTAAGCAGAGAAAAGCTGAGCTTCTTGCTACATTTGAGAGAATGATTGCTTATGCTAAAGATAACTCTGTGAAGGCTGTTATTATTGCAGGGGATTTGTATGACAAGAAGAATATATCAGCTAATGCAAGAAATGTTTTTCTGTCTGCAATTAATAACAATCCAGATATAACATTTTATTATCTAAGAGGTAATCACGATGCAGAAAGTCTTTTTATAGATTGTGATACAATACCGGATAATATTAAGATGTTTAATGACAGCTGGACTTCATATAAGATTGAAGCACCAGAGGATAATTCAGTAATTACTATTAATGGTGTGGAATTAACAGCAGATAATTCCAATGTTATATATAACTCACTTGTACTTGACAGTAATAATTATAATATTGTTACTTTGCACGGACAGGAAGCTATGTCATCGTCAAAGGATAAGACTGAGGTAATTTCATTAAAGGAACTTAAGAATAAGGCAATTGATTATCTCGCACTGGGACATATCCATTCATACAAGATGGAACAGCTTGATTCAAGGGGAGTATATTGTTATCCAGGATGCCTTGAAGGACGAGGCTTTGATGAATGTGGTGAACACGGTTTTGTACTTCTTGATATTAAGGATAACAAGCTTGTAGGTAATGAATTTATCAGTGTTTCCTACAGGAATTTGTATGAAGAAGATGTTGATATATCTGAATGTATGAATTCAGTAGAGATGGCAGAAAAAGTAAGAGAGGTTCTTTATAAGAAAGATTATGCGTCTGCAAGCCTTATCAAAGTTGTGCTTACAGGACAGATTGATATTAACGCAGAGAAGAATCTTACATATATTACTGAGAATTTTAAGAATGACTATTATTATTTTAAATTATATGACCATACTTCAATAAAAGTAGATTACAGCTCATACCAGTATGACAAGTCATTAAAAGGGGAGTTTGTAAGACTGGTAGAAAGTGACGATACACTTGATGATATTACGAAAGCTTCAATAATAAAGATAGGCATTGATGCGTTATCAGGAGAGGAATTTATATGAAATTAATCAGTTTACATATTGATAATTTTGGACAATTTAATAATTTTGACTATGTATTTGAAGATGGCATTAATCAGATTGTAGAAGAAAATGGCTGGGGTAAAAGTACGCTTGCAGCATTTATCAAGGTTATGTTTTTTGGTTTTGATAACACCAGTAAAAGAGATGATTATGTTAATGAAAAAAGGCGGTTTAAGCCTTGGCAGGGCGGCTTATATGGTGGAAGTCTTGCATTTGAGATTGATAATAAGCAGTATACAATATACCGTACCTTTGAAGCTAAAGATAAGGACGATACCTTTAAGCTTGTAGATACTATAACGAAATTAGATTCATTTGATTATACTTCTGATATTGGTAAAGAGATATTTGAA